>Ga0164243_10001414_pt1 | contig 40730 bp, 46 predicted proteins | sample OricompcompostOP_FD_108781 | JGI IMG/M metagenome (GOLD analysis project Ga0164243, IMG submission 108781) | Organic Plus compost microbial communities from Emeryville, California, USA - Original compost - Organic plus compost (OP) | ecosystem: Engineered > Solid waste > Mixed feedstock >... | reverse complement strand
TGAGACCAAGGCGGAGATGAAGCGCGTGCTGGCGGACATCCAGTCCGGCCGGTTCGTCAAGAATTTCGTGCTCGACAATCGCGCAGGTCAGCCGGAGCTGAAGGCCGCGCGCAAGACCGCCGCGGCCCATCCAATCGAGAAGACCGGCGCCCAGCTCCGCGCCATGATGCCCTGGATCGGCGCCAACAAGCTGGTGGATCAAGAAAAGAACTGATAGCCAAGGGGGTCACAGCCGACACAGGGAACCTGCCGTCTCGTGACCCCCGAACTCCATCCCGAAATCACCAACGCCGCCATCGTCTGGGGCGTCCGGGCCATATATGCCGCGGTAATCCTGGGCGTTGGGCTTTGGTTCGCGTTCTTCATCTCGGGCACCGTGCGCCGGCATGCCGCCAGGCATCCGCGCATCGACGCGACGCTCGGCAACTTCTTCTCGCTGGTTATCCGCTACGCGATCATCGCCTTCGTGGTGATCGCAGTGCTGCAGAAATTCGGCGTCCAGACCACCAGCCTAGTCGCCGCTCTCGGCGCAGGCGCACTGGCGATCGGCCTCGCCCTGCAGGGCACGCTGGGCAATGTCGCCGCGGGCATCATGATCGCCTTCATGCGTCCTTATCGCATCGGCGATTTCGTCGAGATCAACGGGCAGGAGGGCGAGGTCGTCGATCTCGACCTGTTCTTCACGCAGCTTGCCACGCTGGACGACCGGCGGATCTACGTGCCCAACAGCCAGGCTGTCTCTGACCCGATCGTCAACTACACTACCGAGGGGCTGCGCCGCTGCATCATCCTGTTCGGCGTCGGCTATGAGGACGACATCGACAAGGTGTTTGCCGTGCTGCGAGAGGTCATGGCGGCCGACCCACGCACGGCCTCCGATCCGCCGCCGTGGTTCGGCGTGGACAGCCTCGGCGATTATTCGGTCAATATCTCAGCCCGCGCATGGACGAAGACGGAGGATTATTTCCAGTATCGCGCGGACATGCTCCACTGGGTGAAGGAAGCATTCGACCGCGAAGGCATCGAGATTCCCTATCCCCACGGCGTCGAGATCAGCAAGGGCGAGATCGAACTGCGCCTGCCGCCGATCAAGCCCCAGCCGGGCCAGATTGCCGGCCTCCAGGGCGCACTCGCACAGGCGCGGCAACCCTCTCCTCCGCAGACCGGCAAGGATGCCGGCACCGCCCCCAAGTGATCGGCTGATCGGCCCCTTCGGGCCGGAACGAGGCCGTCGCCCGCTCATTGATGAAGACGGGCCCGATTTCGGAGAATGCCAATGCTGCGCCGCGTATTCGCTGCCGCCCTGATCGCGTCGCTGGCAGCTTGCCAGGCCGAGAATGGCGACCCTGCCGGCTCTGCCTCACCCACGGGCGAGCCCCCTGCTGCCGCGCCGGCCGCGCCCCCTGCCACCAACGACACACCCCTGCCCAAGGCCAATCCGGATCGCCCCGAAGAGGATGCGCCGCCGGTGAATGAATCCGAACCCGCGGCTACCGAATGCGGCGCCGACAAGCTCGATCGCTGGCTGAACGTGCTGCCTACCAGCACGGTGAAGGACGAGATCGCCAAAGCGGTCGGCGAACGGCCGATCCGCTATATCGAGCCCGGCGGCGTGGTGACGATGGATCTCAGGCCCGAGCGGCTGAATGTCGAAACCGGCGTGGACGGACGGATCAAGCTGTTCCGCTGCGGCTGAGTTCGCAACCACGGGCTCTCTCCCCCTCTTATTCTTGCGCACAAGGAATTCGGCCGTGTTCGCCCGATAATCCTTCCCGCTCCTGCCGGCCTGTCCTATAGATCGCGAAACTGCTTCGGAGGGAATGAGGATGAAGAAATCCGTACAAGCGATTGTTTTGGCTGCTTCTCTTTGCTTGACCACACCAGCGATGGCTCAGCGGGACGAGACGGCGGACCGCGCGGCGATCCACGAATTGCTGATGGATTATGGCCGCACGCTCGATGCGCGGGATTTCGAAGGCTTCTCCGACCTCTTCACCGAGGATGGGAATTACAACGGCACTCCTGGCCCCGAAGCCGGCGAGATGATGCGCCAGGTTTTCGCCGCCAATGCGAGCGGTGCGCGGGAGCCCAATTATCACGTGTTCTTCAACGAGGTCGTCACCTTCGACGGCCCGGACAAGGCGCATGCCACCTCCATGTCCTTCTGGGTCGTGCCGGGCGAGAACAATCGCCCCGTCCCGCTGATGATGGGTGCCTATGAGGACGAGCTGGTGCGCGTGGCCGGAGAATGGAAGTTCAAGAGCCGCAAGGTCAACAGCCCGTTGAACCCTCCCGCCGCCGCGAAGTGACGTAAGGCCGCCCGTCAAACCGGCGGGCGGCCCGCCTCCCCATTCAGCCCGTCATGGAACGGAGCGCCGGTCACGCCGCCTGGGCGAACCTCTCCGCGCTGGCCCAATTCCCGTGAAGCCCCTGGCGAAGCTTCACCGGCAGGCGCGCGCGCCCTACCGGACCTTCGTCCACCCGCTGCGCATCGAAGAAGCACAGGTCAGAGTAATTGGCGACGTGATCGTCGACCAGCACAGCGATATAGCCTTCGCCTTCGGGCGCATCAGCCGATTTGGGGATGAAGCAAGGCTCCTGGATGCCGCAGTTCGGGCCGGGCCACCAGCTCTTCGTCTCGCCGGTCGAAAGGTCGATATGGCACAGCGAGTTGAGCGTGCTGACGAACGGGCCGGGCGGTCCTTCATATCGCTGCTGGGTATCGAAGGCGAGCATCCAGCCATGGCGATAGGGCTGCCCGGCATAGCGGCCGTCTATGCGCGGAAACTCGTCGGCAAGGCTGGTCATCTGTTCGATCTGTTCGAACTCCTCACCATTGGATGCCATGTCGACAGTCCAGCGGGTGAGGTAGGAAAGGCCGCCCACCGGATCGAACGGGGCGCCGGTGACATCGGGGAAGAAGGGGAAGCTGTTCTTCGCCGCCACGGCAAGGTCGAAATACACCTTTGTCCCATCGTTGAAGGCGTTCATCACATGGCCGGTGAAGCAGTTTTTCGGCGCCTTGAACCAGCGCAGATCGGCCGCGGTCGCCCCGGCCTGACGCGGCAGCACGGCGAGCCACGTGGGCAGCGAATGATCGAAGCCGAAATAGGGTAGCCGCATTTCGAGCCGCTCCGAACTGGTGATGCAGGGCATCACGTTGAAGATCGCGTAATCCTCGCTGATGCCGAAATCGTGCATCATGCACAGATACTTGTTCTTGAAGGGAATTTCGAACAGCAGCTCGCCCTCGGGGCTGATCTCCATATAGCTCATGTCGTAGGTGAGCGGCCCTTTCGACATATAGGAGAAGGCGCACATATTGCCCGTCTGCGGATCGATCTTGGGATGCGCGGTGAAGGTCTTGCTTTCCTGCCGGCCGCCGAAGTCCGTGTAGCCGTAGGTCTCCAGCGTGTTGGGGTCCATCAGCAGGCAAGGGCTGTCTTCCTTCATCGCGAAGAGCTTGCCGGCATGGACCATGACGTTTGTGTTTGCGGTGCCGCGAATCTGCCCCGCGACCAGAAGATCGTCGGTCAGGTGATTGCGGTATTGCCCAAACAGGGACCTGCCTGCCTTGTTCTCCAGCCTCCACTTGTCGGTCTGGGCATAGCGCTGCCGGAAATCAACCTTGCCGCCATGGACGCGGAACATCGAAACCATTCCGTCACCGTTGAAGAACTGGTCGTCCTCGAACAGAGGGGGGAACTGGTTGTCGGGGTGGACGCGGTGGAAAGCGCCGTCGAGTTCAGGTGGGATTGCGCCTTCCACCTCCATGTCGAAAATGTCGCCCTGCAAGCGCAGCGGTCGCAGCGTTCCGGTGAAGCCTGGATTGGCGGGGAAAAGGGCCATGTCGGTGTCACTCCGCTGCAACTGTGTGTTGCAGAGGGATCTAGAGCACCCTGCCGGACCGGGCTTTGATCAAGCGCAAAGTCGCTCAGCCGCAGCGGCTTACGACGCTTCAGACCGGCTCCAGCGGAGCAGATATCTCGGGCAAGCTCTCAATCGCGATGCCTTCGCCGACACGCACCGTTCCGCTTTCGATCACCACCGCCATCACGCCAGCCTTGCGAATCAGCGATCCGTCAGCCGCGCGGCCCAGCGTCGCTGCCATCGCTCCCTGCCCGATATTCGTATCGATCTGGTAGCACGGGTTGCGCAGCCCGGTGATCTCGATCAGCACCTCCTGTCCGAGACGCAAGCGCGTGCCGCGAGACAGGCCAAGCAAGTCGATACCCTGCGTGGTGACGTTTTCGCCTATCTCGCCCGGCCGGACCGAAAACCCTTGCTGCTCGAGCTCCTCGAACAACTCCGCGTGAATCAGATGCACTTGCCGCAGATTGGGTGCAGCAGCATCTCGGGCGACACGGGAACGGTGCCGCACGGTAAGTCCGGAATGAGCATCGCCTTCGACACCGATGCCCGCCAGGAGGCGCAGCGATGGCTGCACCTGCTTGCCGAAGCGGTGCTGGCTGTCCTTCGCAAGCGCGACGATCCTCCCGTCCATGGTCAATCTATCGCCCAGTCGGCATGCTGCTGACAAGTGCTTGCCGCCGAGGACGGCCCGTGCGTGCATCAGGGCCGCGCCTGTAGATTGCGGGTACCGCCGCCCTTCCCCCTCCGCACTGCATGCGATACCTCCCCGGCATGGCTTCGCGATCAACAACGGCGGTCTTTGGCATTGAGCGTTCGCTTTCTGCGCGCGCCTGGCGCTGGCGCGGGGGTAACATGGACCTGGCCGGTGCGGATCCTGGCGGCAGCCCGGGGAGCATGGTCGGGCTGGAGGACGACATTGTCAGCCAGCTCCTGCTCTCTCGCGGCGTTGCGCGGGAGGATCTCGCCCGGCACCGCACGCCTACGCTGCGCAGCTTCCTGCCTGACCCTTCCCAGTTCCGGGACATGGATGCGGCCGCCGAACGCCTGGCGGAAGCCGTGCTCGGCGGCGAAACCATAACGATTTACGGCGATTACGACGTGGACGGGGCGACCAGCGCAGCCTTGCTGATCCGGTTGCTGCGCATGCTGGGCCATGATGCGCGCTACTACATTCCGGACCGACTGCTGGAAGGCTATGGTCCCTCGGGCGAAGCCCTGGTGCGGCTTGCCGCGGAAGGCAGCAGCCTGATCGTGACGGTCGATTGCGGCGCGATGGCACATGACGCGCTGAAACAGGCGCATGACGCCGGCGTGGACGTGATTGTGGTCGATCATCACAAATGCGCCGCCGAGCTCCCGCTCGCCGCTGCGCTGGTCAACCCGAACCGGCTCGATGAAAGCGAGATCGGCGCGGCGCACGGCCATCTGGCGGCGGTCGGTGTTGCCTTCCTGCTCGCGGTGGCGACCGTGCGCACCCTTCGCGGCCGCAGCTATTTCGAAAGCCGGCCGGAGCCGAACCTGTTTGCCCTGCTCGACCTCGTGGCGCTGGGAACCGTAGCCGACGTTGCGGCACTTCACGGCCTCAACAGGGCGATGGTGGCGCAAGGGCTGAAAGTGATGGCGCGGCGCGACAATCCCGGCATGGCAGCGCTGATCGACGCCAGCCGGCTGAGCCGCGCACCAACTTGCAGCGACCTGGGTTTCGCCCTGGGCCCCAGAATCAATGCGGGCGGGCGCGTCGGCGAATCGACACTGGGTGTGCGGCTGCTGACGACGGACGATCCTGAAGAAGCGCGTGAGATTGCAGCGCGGCTTTCCAGCCTCAATGAAGAGCGGCGAGCGATCGAAGCGGCCGTGCAGGAAGCAGCCGAAGCGCAGATCGCGGCGCAGCACAATCGTGCGGTGATGGTGCTGGCTGGGAAAGGGTGGCACCCGGGCGTGATCGGGATCGTGGCCGGGCGGATCAAGGAAAAGACCGGCAAACCCACTCTGGTGATCGCACTCGACGATGCGGACGGTCAGCCCGGCAAAGGCTCGGGCCGTTCGATCGGCGGGGTTGACCTCGGCGCGGCAATCATTGCAGCACGCGAACACGGGCTGCTGATAGCGGGCGGCGGCCATGCGATGGCGGCCGGACTCACCGTCGATCCCCGCAAGCTCGACGCGCTGGCGGACTGGCTGGACGAGCGACTTGCCGGCCACGTGCTGCGCGCGATGCAGGAGCAATCCTTCGTGCTCGACTTGGCGCTTTCGCCAGGCGGCCTCACGCCCGATCTGGTGATGACGCTGGAAAGCGCGGGACCGTTCGGCGTTGGCTGGCCCGGACCGCGCGTTGCGGTCGGCCCCGTCAGGCTGGTGAAGGCGGATACCGTCGGCACGGACCATGTTCGGCTGATTGCCAGCGGAAACGACGGCGCATCCTTTAAGGCGATTGCGTTCCGTTCGGCAGAGAGCGAGCTGGGCCAGGCGCTGCTGCACGGCGCGAAGGGCCGCATGCTGTGGCTGGCGGGCCGGGCGAAAATCGACGATTGGGGAAGCCGTCCGCAGGCCGAATTGCACCTGGAGGATGCGGCCTGGGCGGATTGAGCAGTGCGGGCTTGACCGCATCCCCGCGCGTCCCTAAGTGCGCGGCCTGCACCCCGAGTGGCCCCTTCGTCTAGCGGTTAGGACGCGGCCCTTTCACGGCTGAAACACGGGTTCGATTCCCGTAGGGGTCACCAGGGTGCGGGATGGAAGCGCGCGGGGAGAGCCGCGGGTTTCAGGTTAAGGCCCCTTCGTCTAGCGGTCAGGACGCGGCCCTCTCACGGCTGAAACACGGGTTCGATTCCCGTAGGGGTCACCACCACATCGAAAATTCAGCTTGTAGCCGAACGCTGCGCCGATTCCGGCCGGCGCACGGACGCGCCCGAAATGACGAGCCGCCGCTTCCCCGGAGATGACAATATGCCCTTCGCACTGGCGAAGCGCGATCGGCGCCGCTAAGCGCGGTCCCCATGAACCAGCGCCGCAATCTGCCCTGGCCCGGTATCGTCCTTGCGCTTCTGGCCGGCCTGGGCATGCTCTTCGCCCGCGTCGACATCTGGCTGGTGGCCGCGGTGATGATGCTCTGGATCGGCTCGCTCTGGATCGTCAGGCCGGAACCGCAGCGGGCCATACCGCAGCCCGATAGCGTCCAGCTCACCCGTGACGGCATGCGAGATCTGATCGAGCAATTCAGCCTGCCGCTCATGCTGCTGGACCGCAATCGCGTCATCATAGCGAACTCCGCTGCCCGCGAGGTGTTCGGCAATCATATCGTGGGACAGGACGCGCGGGTCGCGCTGCGCCACCCCGAGGCCATCGCCCTGCTCGACCAGCAACGGGGCGGAGCGGTGACGATCCAGGGCCTGACGACACAGCGCAGCATCTGGCAGGTCACACGCCACGCGATCAACGAGCGCTACTGGGTCGTAGAGCTCCACAACCGCACGGCGGAGGCGGATATCAGCCGCGCGCATACCGATTTCGTAGCGAATGCCAGCCATGAGCTGCGCACGCCGCTCGCCTCCATCATCGGCTACGTCGAAACCCTGACCGAGCCCGGCAAGCAGGTCGAACCGGAAAAGGCGGCGAAATTCCTCGGCACCGTTCTGCGCGAGGCACGGCGCTTGCAAAGCCTGGTCAGCGATCTGATGTCGCTCTCGCGCATCGAGGCTGAAAAGCACGAACTTCCGTCAGAGCCGGTCGATCTCGTCAAGCTGGTCCAGAAGGCTGCCAAAGAGGCCGGCCTTCCAGCCGACCGTCCCCGCGTTCAGGTCTCGGCACCCGATCGTGAGCTGATCATTCGCGGCGACCGCCAGCAGCTCGAGCAGCTTGTCCGCAACCTGGTCGACAACGCACTGAAATACGGCGCGCATAGCGAGCCGGTCACGGTCGACCTGCGGCTCGAAGATCCCGACCGTGTGACGATGACGGTCACCGATCGCGGCGACGGAATCGATCCCGAGCATCTTCCCCATCTGACCCGGCGGTTCTATCGCACCGATCCGGGACGAAGCCGCGCGTCAGGCGGCACCGGCCTCGGGCTGGCGATCGTGAAGCACATCGTGGAACGTCACCGGGGCCGTCTCGACATCGCCAGCAAGAAAGGCCAAGGCACGGTTGTGACCGTGAAACTGCCGAGTATCGAGAAAAGCCACTGACGCCTGTCATACATCTGTCACATAATTCCAACATCGGGCGCAGTAGCTGGAATTGACCGGCACCAGACGGGATACAGATCATGAAAACCAGAATCCTTGCCCTGCCCCTGCTTGCCATGACCCTTTCCCTGGCTGCCTGCGGCTCGAGTCCGGGAGCGGCAACGCGCGATTCGATTCGCGCCGTAGGGTCGTCCACGGTCTATCCCTTCGCCAAGAAGGTGGCCGAACTGCTTACCCGTTCGGATCCCGATATCCGGTCGCCGATTATCGAATCGACGGGCACCGGCGGAGGGATGAACCTGTTCTGCGCAGGCATTGGCGCCAGCACGCCCGATATCACCAATGCTTCGCGGCGTATGAAGCTCTCCGAATTCGAAGAGTGCCAGCGCAACGGCGTGACGGACATCATCGAAATCCAGATCGGGCTAGATGGGCTTGCTCTCGCGTCGGCCGATGGGGGTATCACGATGAACCTGACGCCGGCGCTGGTTTACAAGGCGTTGGCGGCAAGGCCCTATGGGCAGGAGCAAACCGCCAAGACCTGGAAGGATGTCGATCCGGCGCTGCCGGCAGATCCGATCCTTGTCTACGGGCCTCCGTCCACCTCTGGAACGCGCGACTCCTTCGAGGAACTGATCCTCATCAAGGGTTGTGAAAGCGACCCGGCCATGTCGGCGCTCAAGGAGTCCGACGAAGAGGAATATGAGCGGGTCTGCACCGAGATCCGCAGCGACGGCGTTTATGTCGACCAGGGGGAGCAGGACAACCTCATCGTCCAGAAGATCGAAGCCAATCCCAAGGCGGTCGGCGTGTTCGGCTATTCCTACCTGGAAGAAAACTCCGACAAGCTGCAAGGGCTGAGCATGAACGGCGTGGAGCCGAGTTACGAGACGATTTCCGATCTCTCCTACCCCGGCGCGCGTGAGATGTTCATCTATGTCAAGAAGGCGCATCTCGACGCCATCCCCGGCCTCAAGGACTTTCTCGCTCAATGGGTGTCGAATTGGGGGCCAGGCGGTGCGCTATCTGAGATTGGCCTGGTGGTAAGCCCGCCCGAAGTGCGGGAGCGGAGCGCCAACGCGGCGACCCAGTACACCACCCTTACCGCCGACGACCTCAAGTAGGATAACGAAGAAGCATGTCCCCAGCCATCCTGTTCCTTCTCGCCCTCGGGTTGGGACTCGCCGGATGGCTGGCGGGCCGCGCCCGCGCCTGGAGCTTTCGTAGCGCTGCGCCCAGAGGCCGGCTCGCTTCGCTGCCGAGCTATCATGCCTGGTATGTGGCGCTCTCGATCGTGGTTCCGGCGGGGCTTTTCGTCGTCGTCTGGTCGATCGTCTCGCCGCAGCTGGTAACGCAGGCCGTCCTGGCCAGCCCCGGCGCAGCGAGCCTCCCCGCCTTCGGAATGCAGCGCGAAACCTTGCTCGCGGAAGCCTATGCCGTGGCGACAGGCGCGGCCGGAGGCGTCTTCAGGCCCGAAGCCAGGGACCTGGTCGAGCCTTATCGCGAGGCGCTGATCCGCATGAACACGATCGGCATCGCGGTAACGCTGATCATCGCCTTTCTTGGGGGAGCGTGGTCGTTCCTGCGCCTGAGGCCGGATTTCGTCGCTCGCACGCGGGTCGAGCGGATGGTGATGTCCGCGCTCCTCCTGGCCTCGCTGGTGGCGGTCCTTACGACGCTGGGGATTTTCGTCTCTCTCGTGTTCGAAACCATCCGCTTTTTTGGAATGATCAGCCCGGTCGATTTCCTCTTTGGAACCCATTGGGGGCCCGATCCGATGAGCGACAACCCAGATCCCTCTCGCTACGGCGCAATTCCGCTGTTCTGGGGCACGATCTATATCGGCGCGGTCATCGCAATGATCGTGGCCATTCCGCTGGGTCTGATGAGCGCGATCTACCTGACCCAATATGCGAGCCCCAATTGGCGTAAATGGCTGAAGCCGACGCTGGAGATCCTCGCCGGCGTTCCTACTGTGGTCTACGGCTACTTCGCCGCCCTCACCGTCGCACCGGCGGTGCGCGACGCCGCGCAATCGATCGGGATCGCCAACGCATCGAGCGAAAGTGCCCTAGCCGCCGGTCTCGTCATGGGCGTGATGATCATCCCCTTCGTCTCCTCGATGGCCGATGACAGTATCGCCGCGGTGCCGCGGGCGATGCGCGACGGCAGCCTCGCCATGGGCGCCACGACGTCGGAGACGATCCGCCGAGTGCTGGTGCCGGCTGCGCTTCCCGGCATCGTGGCGGGCGTGATGCTGGCGATCAGCCGCGCGATCGGAGAGACGATGATTGTTGTCATGGCTGCCGGCGCGGCAGCCAATCTCACGGCCAACCCGCTGGAGGCGATGACGACCGTGACGTTCCAGATCGTCGCGATGCTGACGGGCGAAGGCAGTTTCAATCATCCTGCCACGCTCAGCGCATTTGCCCTCGGTTTTGTATTGTTCCTGGTAACGCTGGCGCTCAACTTCATCGCGCTGCGTGTCGTAAAGAAGTTCCGCGAAGCCTATGAGTGAGTTGCCCGACCTCCCAACCCGCAGTGCTGCCTACACGCAGCGCCTGAAGAAGCGGTATGCGGCAGAACGGCGCTTCAAGCTCGCCGGGCTCGCCGCGATCCTCATTTCGGTCGCGGTGCTGGCATTCCTGCTCGTCACCATGACGATGAACGGCATCGGCGGATTTCAGCGCGCCGAACTGGCGGTGAAGGTCGATTTCCGCAAAACCGGGATCACGGTGGATCCTTCTTCGCTCGCCCTGCCCTCAGCCATGCAGACGCTCGAGGCGCAGGATCTGCCCGGAGCGATCGAGGCATTTGCCCAAGAATCGCTCGGCGAAGAGGGCGCGGCACAGCTGGCCGGCGGGGCATGGCGCCTGGCGGGCGAAAAGATCATCGACGATCCCTCGATCCTCACGCGCGAGGTGGTGCTGCACCTTCCCGCGAGCAGCAATCTGGCTTCCGCCCTTGCCGGCGACGGACAAATGCAATTGCAGCCGCTCGCCCGGCAACTGAAGGCCGAAGGCAAGCTGTCCGAAAACTTCGACGCCGGGTTCCTGACCCGCTCGGACGCCACCGATGCGCAGCAGGTAGGCATCTGGGGGGCGCTCAAGGGCTCCATCCTGACGATGCTGGTCACCCTGGCGTTTGCATTTCCGATCGGCGTGCTCGCCGCGCTTTATCTCGAGGAATATGCACCCAAGAATCGATGGACCGAATTGATCGAAGTCACGATCAACAATCTCGCCGCGGTCCCGTCGATCATATTCGGGCTGCTCGGGCTCGCCGTTTTCCTCTGGATCTTCCCCAATTTCCGCTCGGCTCCGCTGATCGGAGGCCTGACGCTGGCCCTGATGACTATGCCGGTCATCGTCATCTCGGGGCGCAATGCGATCAAGGCCGTACCGCCCTCCATTCGCAATGGCGCGCTGGCTATCGGTGCCTCGCCCATTCAGGTGGTGTTCCACCATGTCCTTCCGCTCGCCCTGCCGGGCATCCTGACCGGAACGATCATCGGGATGGCGCGCGCGTTGGGCGAAACGGCGCCGCTGTTGATGATCGGAATGCGTGCGTTCGTCGCAACGCCGCCCGACGGATTCACTTCGCCTGCAACGGTACTGCCGGTGCAGATCTTCCTGTGGTCCGATGAAATCGACCGCGGATTCGTCGAACGGACATCGGCGGCGATTATCGTGCTATTGTTGTTCCTCCTGGTTATGAACGGCGTTGCGATCTATCTGCGCAACCGTTTCGAGAAGAAGTGGTGACCGAACAAAATTCAAACCTCCTGTCGAACGCCGCGAAGATGAGCGCGCGCGATGTTTCCGTTTATTATGGCGACAAGAAAGCGATCGACGAAGTGTCGATCGACATCGAAACGGAATATGTCACCGCCTTCATCGGCCCGTCGGGCTGCGGCAAATCGACCTTCCTGCGCACGCTCAACCGCATGAACGACACTATTCCTTCGGCCAGGGTCGAAGGCCAGATCATGCTGGATGGGGAGGATATCTACGAATCCGGAATGGATGTCGTGCATCTGCGGGCGCGGGTGGGCATGGTGTTCCAGAAGCCCAATCCATTTCCCAAATCAATCTATGAAAACATCGCCTATGGCCCCAAGATCCACGGATTGGCCGAAGGCAAGGCGGAACTCGATTCCGTCGTCGAGAGATCGCTCCGCCGGGCCGGGCTGTGGGAAGAAGTGAAGGACCGCCTTAGCGACAGCGGGACGGCCCTCTCCGGCGGACAGCAGCAACGGCTGTGCATCGCGCGCGCAATCGCGGTCGATCCCGAGGTGATCCTGATGGACGAGCCCTGCTCGGCGCTCGACCCGATCGCAACGGCGCGGATCGAGGAACTGATAGATGAGCTGCGGGGGCGTTTTGCGATCGTGATCGTTACGCACTCGATGCAGCAGGCTGCGCGGGTTTCGCAGCGCACGGCATTCTTCCACCTTGGAAAGATGGTGGAATATGGTGACACGTCGGACATATTCACGAATCCGCGCGAAGAGCGCACCAAGGATTATATCACTGGGCGGTACGGCTGATGACGGAACATACGGTCAAGGCTTTCGACGAAGACATCACCCGCCTGCGCGGCCTTATCGCGGAGATGGGCGGATTGGCCGAACTGGCAATCCAGGAAGCGCTGCAGGCTCTGGTGAAGGGAGACGAAGAGCTCGCTCGAGAAGTGGCGAAGCGCGACAAGAAGATCGACGCCCTGGAGTCAGAGGTCGACAAGCTGGCGGTGCGGGTCATTGCGCTGCGCGCGCCTATGGCAGACGATCTTCGCGAGGTGATCGCCGCGCTCAAGATTGCGGGGGTGGTGGAACGGATCGGCGACTATTCCAAGAATATCGCCAAGCGCGTCAACAAGATCGAAGGGCGCAAGCATTTCGAACCTCTCACGCTGCTTCCTGCGATGGGCGAAGTCGCCGCCGAAATGGTGCACGACGTGCTGACGGCTTATGCCGCGCGCGATCCGGTGATGGCGCGGGAAGTCATCGCACGCGATGAGAAGGTGGACGCGTTCTACGACAGCATCTTCCGCAATCTGGTGAGCTATATGGTCGAAAACCCGGCGACCATAAGCAGCGCGGCGCAGTTGCTGTTCATCGCCCGGAACATCGAACGCATCGGGGACCATGCCACCAACGTCGCGGAAATGGTCCACTTCGCCGCGACCGGAACCTACGCACCGGAAGCTGACAACTGACGGCACATTTTGTCGCAAAGCTGTAACATCTCTGTGTTTGGAGACGCAAAGATAGGACAAGGCGACTGTGGCGGCACCAAAACTCCTGCTCATAGAAGATGATCCGGCGCTGGCCGAGCTTCTGGAATTTCGCTTCCAGAACGAAGGTTACGCCGTGCGGACCACCTCCGATGGAGACGAGGCCCTCATCCTCGCGGACGAGGATGTCCCCGATCTGGTCATCCTCGACTGGATGATCGAAGGAACCAGCGGGATCGAGGTCTGTCGGCGCCTTCGCCGTGACAAGGCCACCGCGCATGTTCCGATCGTCATGCTGACCGCGCGCGAAGCAGAAGATGACCGCGTACGCGGGCTCGACACCGGGGCCGACGACTACGTTACGAAGCCTTTCAGCCCGCGCGAGCTTCTGGCCCGGGTCTCGGCCGTTCTGCGCCGTGTACGGCCGGCTCTGGCCGGCGAGCTGCTCGAGGTCGGCGATCTCAAGCTCGATCCGGTCGCTCACCGGGTGGAACGTCAGGGTCAGCCATTGACGGTGGGCCCCACCGAGTACCGCCTGCTCAAATTCTTCATGGAGAGCCCCGGCCGGGTATTCTCACGCGGACAATTGCTCGATGGCGTCTGGGGAACCGGGAGCGAGATCGAAGAACGGACTGTCGACGTGCATATCCGCCGATTGCGCAAAGCGATCACGATCGGCAATGCGCAGGATCCGATCCGTACGGTGCGATCGGCCGGATACGCGCTCGAGGCGGTTTAGGGCGCTAGCTGCATACACCCCACATGCGCCCTTGCTGGTCGAGATGCAGATGGTCGGCGTGGGCCTCATTGTAATCGGGGGAGAGCACGGTTGCGAATGCGTCGCAGGCGGAATTTCGCGCCCGGCGGAGAAAGGCGACCTCGTCACCCTCACCGCTCCAATCCGACAGGATGCTGATCCGCTGCCCATCCTCGAGGACGAAGGCCGAGACATCAATGGCATTGCCGCTCGCATGTTCGCTCCAACGTCCGGTATCTCGGCCATAGAGACGCCGGCAGCTATAGGTCCCGAGATGCTCGATTCGGGCGATGGACGAGCCAAAGATGTCCTGTGCGGCCGGTCTAACGCCATGCTTCAGCCAATATTCCAAGGCGGCCGCGGTTGCGCAGCTCGTTTCGGGCTGCGCCGGGCTGAGGGGCGCTTCGGCAAGGACGACGCGGTTCTCCCTTCGGCACGCCCCCTCGCCTGCCGGATCGAGCGAAGCGAATTCCACACCGCTTCGTTCGAGCACCGCGCGGCATTCCGCGGGGTCACTGCGCAAGGATGCGAGCTTGCGCTGCGTCGCCCAGCCCTCGGGGTGGTTGAGATTTAGAGGAGCCCAAGGATTGTGCTGCGGGTGATCGTGCAGCCAGGCTCGACCGGCAGTGCCCAGGGCAGCAAGAAGCAACAGCGCAAGAAGTGCACGGTCGAGGCGGAATGCGCCGATGGCGCGGGAGAATTCCATCCTGAAATAAAGCAGGGCGGGCGCATATGATCCGCGCCTCGCCCATGCACTAGATCATGAGCGCGGGCTCTTCTCCAGCTTCCAATGGAAAGCCGCCCTCCCGCCACGATTGCATCCCGCCGTCGAGCGCAATCGCACGGCGAAAGCCGAGCTGGCGCAATGTTGCCGCCGCAAGTGTCGAGATCTTGCCGAACTCGCACACGGTCAGGATCTCCAGATCGGGATCGGGAAAGGTCTGATCGACCTTGAGCTCTAGCTGGCCGCGAGCAAGATGCCTGGCTCCGGGTATGTGGCCCTTCGCGTAAGCATCGCGCTCGCGCACATCGAGCACCACGAAATCGTTGCGACTCTCCTCCAGCCTGGCGGCCAGTTCGGTCAGCGAGAGGAGCGGCAATCTCTCAGCCGCCTCGCTCAGCAATTGCGCAACGGTCTTGCCGCCATGCATGTTGGTCCGCAGCGCTTCGGTGAGATGCGTGGGCGCCGAGAGGTTAAGGCTGTTCATCATCTCCACGAATTCGCCTCGGTCCTTCTTCTGCAGGCGCGGATTGTCGTCGATCTCCGCGCCGATGGTCGTGTGGCTACGCCCCTTGTAGTCATGAGCGGGGAAAACCAGCGTGTCGCGATCAAGCTTCAGCAGCTTCCCGAAGAGGCTGTCATAAAGCTGGCTCGGGTCTCCGGTGGGAAGATCGCTGCGTCCGGTGCCGCCGATCAGCAGCGTGTCGCCGGTAAAGACGCGATCCTCGAGGTAGAGGCACATGGAATCGCGTGTATGGCCGGGCGTGTGGAGCACCTTGACCCGTAGATTGCCTATCGCGATCAGGTGCCCGTCTTCCACCCGCGTATCCGCCCACGGGGCGGCGCTGGTTCGATGCATGACCACTGGTAGATTGAGCTCGGCCGCCATCTGGCGTGCCGCAGAGAAGTGATCCGCGTGGGTATGCGTTTCGATAATCTTGCGGATCCGCAATCCTTCGCGATGGGCAATACCTACATAGCGGTCGATCTGGCTCAGCGCGGGATCGATCACTGCCGCCGCGCATGTGTCGGGACAGCCCAGAACATAGGATTGGCAGCCCCCGTCGGTGATTTGCTGGAAGAACATCGCATGCCCCTTTTCGTTCTGACGATCGGGTTTCGAGCGGCTTCGGGAAATCCCTGCTGCATTTCGAACATGAGTCGGCGGACATGACAACCACTGATTGGCTGAAAGCTGCCCGTGCGAGCGCATCAATGAAAGTCGCGCGACCTCGGGATCACCCTTACATTGCGGGGATGGCGATGCCTCCAGCTCCCCTGGGAAGGGCGGATGACATGATCCGCACGATCCAGGGCAGGCCTGAGAAGATCTTCGGAAAGGAGTTCGAGATCCGCAGTCGCATCGACAAGGCGGTTCGCGATGATATGGATCACATCCTCCTCGCGTTCCACACGGCCATGGATCTCGATCAGACGCGCGCCCATGACCACCGGACGGAAGCGTTGCATGATGTCGGGCCAGACGACGATATTGGCGACGCCCGTTTCATCTTCGATGGTGATGAAGCACACGCCCTTTGCGCTGCCGGGGCGCTGGCGGATCAGCACTACGCCGGCCACCTTCACGTTCGTCCGAAAACGTTTTTCGCGCAAATCGCAACAGCGCAGAAAGCCGCGCTCGGCCAACCGCGAGCGCAGAAAGCTCAGCGGATGGGCCTTGAGCGACAGCCGCTGGGTCTGATAATCGGCGACCACCTCTTCGGAGAGCGGCATGGCCGGCAAATGCGCCAGGGTTCTTTCAGCGCCTTCTTCCCGCATCGCAGCGTAAGCGAACAACGGCAATTCCGGGGCTGCGACCAGGCTCCTCGCATCCCATAGCGCCAGCCTGCGGGGCAGGTTCATGGACCCGAAGCAATCGGCCGAAGCAAGCCGCTCCACATGCGAGACGGGAAGCCGCGCCCGGTCGCGCAATTCGGCGACATCCCTGAACGCGCCGCTCGCCTCGCGCACTGAAACAAGCTGCGCCGCCACATGTTCAGGCAAGCCTTCGACCTGCCGCAAGCCGAGGCGCAAGGCCATCCGGGTGTCGCCGCCTTCCTCCACTTCCTCCAGCGTGCAGTCCCACTGGCTGTGATTGACATCCACCGGCAGCACGATGACGCCATGCTCGCGCGCATCGCGCACGATCTGTGCCGGGGCGTAGAAGCCCATCGGCTGCGAATTGAGCAGCCCGCAGGCGAAAGCAGCGGGGTAATGGCATTTGATCCAGCTTGAGACATAGACCAGCAGCGCGAAACTCGCCGCATGGCTTTCCGGAAAGCCATATTCGCCGAAACCCTTGATCTGGTCGAAGCAGCGAGCGGCAAATTCCGGATCGTATCCGCGATCGACCATTCGCCCGACCATCATGTCTTCCAGCTCATGCACCATGCCGCGGCTGCGGAAGGTCGCCATCGCCTTCCTCAAGCGGTTGGCCTCGACAGGACTAAACTTCGCCGCGTCCATCGCGATCTTCATCGCCTGTTCCTGAAAGATCGGAACGCCGAAAGTCCGTCCCAGGATGGACGACAGCTCATCTGCAGGCCCCTTGTCCGGCGCAGGCCCCGGAATCTGAAAATCCGTCTTCCCTTCCCGCCATTCCCTGCGCCGCTTGAGATAGGGATGGACCATGTCGCCCTGGATCGGGCCGGGGCGTACGATCGCCACTTCCACTACGAGATCGTAGAAGCGCCGCGGCCTGAGGCGCGGCAGCATGTTCATCTGCGCCCGGCTTTCGACCTGGAATACTCCCAGCGAATCTCCCTTGCAGAGCATGTCGTAGACACGCGTATCGTCAGGCGGGATCGTGGCCAGCGTGAGAGACCGGCCATGATGCGCGGCCAGCAGATCGAAACATTTGCGGATGCAGGTAAGCATCCCCAGCCCCAGCACATCGACCTTGAAGATGCCGAGCTCGTCGATGTCATCCTTGTCCCACTCGATGAAGCTGCGATCGGGCATGGCGCCATTGCCGATCGGAACCGTCTCGGTCAGCCGGTCATGCGTAAGGATGAAACCGCCGACATGCTGCGAGAGGTGGCGCGGCATGCCGATCATCTGCCGGGTCAGCGACAGCACGCGGCGCAAATGCGGATCGTCGAGGTCCAATCCGGTCTGCCCGACATGGTCCTGCGCTATCTCGTCGCCATGGCTGCCCCAGACGGTGCGAGCGAGCATGCTGGTGACATCTTCGGAAAGCCCCATCGCCTTTCCGACTTCGCGGATCGCCATGCGCGGGCGGTAATGGATCACCGTGGCGCACAGGCCCGCATGGTCCCGGCCATATTCATCGTAGATATGCTGGATCACTTCCTCGCGCCGCTCATGCTCGAAATCGACATCGATATCGGGCGGCTCGTTGCGCTCCGCGGAAAGGAACCGCTCGAACAGCAATTCATTTTCCGCAGGATCGATCGCAGTGATCTCCAGGCAATAGCAGACTGCCGAATTGGCCGCCGACCCCCGCCCCTGGCACAGGATGTCCTTGCTGCGTGCGAAATCGACGATTTCCTTGATGGTCAGGAAATAGCGGGAAAGATCGAGCTCGCCGATCAGCCCCAACTCCATTTGAAGCGTCTTGCGCACCTTATCCGGCACACCCGCGGGATAGCGCTTCTCCGCCCCTTCCCAGGTAAGCACTTCCAATTGCTGCTGCGGTGTGCGGCCTTCAGGATAGCTCTTTTCCGGATAGACATATTTCAGCTCATCAAGGCTGAAGCGGCACGCATCGGCGACCTTGCGAGCCTCCTCTATGGCTTGCGGCCAGCGTGCGAACAGCCGCTGCATCTCCGCAGGGCTCTTGAGGTGCCGTTCGGCATTGGCATGGAGCAGATGCCCGGCCTTCGCCACGGTGGTCTTGTGGCGGATCGCCGTCATCACATCCTGAAGCGGACGCCGATCCGGGATGTGATAATGGACGTCATTGGTGGCAAGCAGGGCAAGCCCGTTAGCCCGTGCCAGCGCGGCGAGCCGTTCGATCCGCGCCACATCGTCTCCGCGGTAGAGATAGCTCGCGCCAAGATGACGCAGCGTGGGAAGACACCCGACAAGATAAGGGAGGATATCGGGAAAGGCGGCAGTGACTTGACGCGGAGGAGCATCGCGGGAGTCCTCCGGAAGAGCCGCCGGAAACGGCACGACATTGCTCTCGGCCTCGATCGTGAATTCCGCCGCCAGATCCTCCGGCGGCAACAGGATGAGCTGCACGTCTTCGCAATGCGCGGCGAGCATCGGCAGCGAAATCTCGCACACGCCCTTTTCCTGCCACTCGCCGTCCAGCGTCGCCATGCGGCCGGCAGAGATCAGCCGGCACAACCGGCCATAGCCGGCACGGTTTCCGGGATAGGCGAGGAAGGCAAGGCCCTCCACCGTCTCGATCCGGGAGCCGATCACCGGACGCAGCTTGAGCGACTTCGCTTCGGAATGGACGCGCACCACGCCTGCCATGCTGTTGGCATCGGCGATCCCGATCGCGTCATATCCCAGCTCGCGCGCGGCGGCGACAAGCTCTTCCGCATGTGATGCCCCGCGCAGGAAGGAAAAGCAGCTTACCAGCCCCAGCTCGACGAAAGCTGCACGCGGCGGCGGCTCAAGCGCGGGATCGAACGCAATGCGCGGACGCGGCGGAGCGAAAGGTTTATCGGGCACGGCCCGTTCCGATCCTCCCCCTTCCGCCGGGCTCCGCCGCACCCGTCATTTCCCCCAGAAGGAGAGAATCTAGGTAGGCGCCAATTGCGCCAGTTTTTCCGCGACTGCCGCGAGGTCGGCGGCGAACAGCCGCTCCTCCGCCTCCTTCTTCGCATCCCGCAGCCGCAGCAGATAGGAAGGATGCGCCGTCACCCACAATTCCCCTCCGCCGGCGAGCGGATGCGGGCATCCCCGGGCTTTCGATATACTCACCTGCCTGCCCAGCAGGCTGCGTGCGGCACTGGCACCCAGCGCAAGCACCAGCTTGGGCCGCAACACTTCCATTTCGCTTTCCAGCCACCAGCGGCAGATATCGATCTCGCTCGAATTCGGCTTCTGGTGCAGCCGTCGTTTTCCCCGCGGGACATATTTGAAATGCTTGACCGCGTTGGTGACGTAGACCCTGCTCCGGTCGATCCCCGCCCGTTCGAGATAGGTATCGAGCACTCGCCCCGCCGGCCCCACGAAGGGATGTCCTTGCCGGTCCTCCTGATCGCCCGGCTGCTCGCCGACCACCATCAGCGGAGCATGGCGCGGTCCTTCGCCCATCACCGCTACATTGTCGAGTTCGCCTATCGGACAGCGGCGACAGGCATGGATCGCCCGGTCGATCGCCGCCAGCGAACGAGGCCGCTCCTCTTGCGCCATATTCTCCTCGCGTCAGGGGCTTCTGCTTCCCCAACGCGTGGCGGCCAGGATCGATGCACATATCCTTCATGCACACAGCCCCTGGAGGAACCATTGCGGCATCCCGCCATGCCGGTCATTGCCTCTGCCGTCGCCTGTGATCCCCTGGCGGTAGATCCAGTAACGCCGCCCTTCTCCATCTTCGATCCGGTAGTAATCGCGCAGCCGCGCATCCGGCCGCTCCCGCCACCATTCGGGGGCGATCCGCTCCGGCCCTTCGGCGCGCGCAATCTCATGCACTCCGCCGCGCCAGCGGAACCGGCGCGGCACGCCGTCGGGCGTCGCATACAGCACCGCGATCTCCTCCGCCCGATCGAGCAGTTTGAGCGGCCTGGCATGAAGCTCCAATTCCTCTTGCGCAGCCGCGACATCGAGCGGCGGGATCCAGCGCTGGGCCCGTTCGGGCAGATGGCTGGCGAAGGGCACCGGACGGCGCACCGCATCGCGGCCGAGGCGCACGGTCAGCCGGTCGATACAAACGGAAAGACTGGTCCCATGGTTCTCGGCCGCCGCTTCGAAATCGGCCTGCGCCAGGGCCAGCCCTTCGCACCAGGGTGCCCGCAGGCGGACAAGCTCGATCCCGAAACCGGCATCCACATCGTCGAGCCGGGTGGCGAGGAGCCGGCAGATATGCGCCGGATCGCGCGTGGCCGCCGCCATTTCGAGCCTGCGGACCGTGACTTCGCCATCGACCCGCCACATGCCGAGCTCGAGCCGCCGGGCGCCTTCCCCCTGTGTTTCGAGCAGCCGCGCCATGTCCTGGGCAAGGTCTTCCACCACCCGGTCCAGCAACTCGCGATGGCGGATCGGCTCCATCAGCCGGCGTTGGACCAGCGGCACTTCGGCCGCGGCGGCCGGCAATAGCGGCTCGGGCACGCGGCCGAGCAACTGGTCGAGCCGGATGAGCGGATTGGCGGCAGGCGTACGGCGCGTGCGGAACCGGCGCTGGAGCGTATCGCGGCCAAGCCCGTAGAGGTCGCCGATCCGCTTGAGGCCAAGGCGGCGCAGCACCAGCAGCACATCCGGATCGAGCCGCAGGGCGGCAACGGGCAGCGAGGACAGGCTGGCTTTTGCGTCCTCCTCCGGCCCCAGGATCGCCCGCTCCGGCCCGAAATGCGCCAAGGCCCAGGCGGCGCCGGCGGTCGGTGCGACGGCAAGCCCCGCCGCGAGCCCCTGCCGGCGGAAAATCGCCTGCGCCTCTTCAAGCATCGCCTCTTCTCCGCCGAAGAGATGAGCAACCGCGGTAACGTCCACCAGCAGGCCGTCGGGCGGGTCGAGCGCGCTCCACGGCCCCCAGCGCTGCGCCCAGACGGCCAGACGTTCCAAGAAAGCGAAATCGCCCATCGGATCGGAAGGCGCAGCCGCGAGATGCGGGCAGAGGCTGCGTGCATCGGCCAGCAGCATCCCCGGACGCACGCCCAGGGCAAGGCCCGACGCATTGACGGCATCGAGCCGCGGGCCATGCGCCGTTTCGGAAATCAGCGCGAGAGGGCCTGTATCCGCGCATCGTCCTCCCTCCGCCTGCTTACGCGCCGTGTGAAGTTGCCAGCGATCCATCGCCAGCCGCATCAGCCAGATCGACATGATCCGTCTGGGCGGCTGCCGGCGAGCTGACGGCGAGGTGCTTGCCATCATCGCGAAGTATCCATTCTCCTTGCCGGTGAGCGCGGGCGCGAAAGAGTTCGGCGTGCCAGCTCGGAACGCCGGGCGCGGCCGCATTCCAGCGCGAAGGCAGCGACACGGCGGAGCGTGCCTGCCAGCGCATCCGGGCCGAGCTGAGATCGCGTTTCGCATTCAGCCGCACGAGGAACAGCGAAACGCCGTGTCTTTCCGCCGCGAGGCTGAGACGGCGCGAAGCGGTGAAGTCCATTGCCCTGGGATTGCCCGCGATCTCACCGATCACGCAGGCAAGATCGCGGCAGCGCAATCCTTCCTCCAATGCGAACAGCGCATCTTCCGCCGTATTCGCCGCCACATGGATCAGCCGCGAACGCAATTCGGCCGGCAAGCCGGCACGATACGGCCGCCCGCCCAGCCGCCGTGCCGTCTTGTCCTGCACCCACAGGACGCCGCGCTTGTCATCCCCACAGATGCTTTCCGCGCGCATTCCGTCCAGCGCGAGGGAAAGGGCCAGCGCCGCGCCGCCCGCCTCGTCCGCAGAGGCAAAGATCTCGCTATGCCGGGCAGCCGCAAACCCGGGCCGCCACCGCATGGCAGCAGGATGGATCGCGCCCCTGAGGGCGGAGGAAGGAAGATGGGTCTGTGTCATGCGAATCGGAACATACCAGAAACGTTCGGGATATGTTCATCGATTTCCTACATTACAAGACCCCTCCATTTTTAAAATTTTCGCTCCGCTGAAGCGGCGGGATTACTGGCCTTTCTTGCGCCGCTCCGCCTGTTCCGCCCGCCATTCCTCGCGGCTGGGCATCACCGGATTGTCGATCCGGTGGAGGAACTTCCACTGCCCATCCTCGCGGATCAGCTCGTCCTCGTAGATCCCGGCAAGCACCGATTGCGGGTGGCCGGTATCGTCGCGCCGGAACAGCGTATGGCGCGAGCGGACCTTCGCCCGGTCCCCATCCACTTCGATCTGCGGGCCGTGGATGACCTGATAGGTCATCGTCTGGTTGTAATTGACCGGGATTTCGCCGCCGAATTCGCGGTTCAGCAATTCACGCAGCTCCTCGGGGCCGGTGAATTTGAGATTCCCATTCTCCCAGGTGCCGTTCTTCGCAAACACGTCGACCCAGGCATCGACATCCTTGCCGTCGAGCCGCGCGGAATATTCGATCAGCAGGCGCCGGATCGCCAGCTCGTCCTCCACCCGCTGCAGCCGCGCCTCGATCGAATTGGGCGCGAGATGGGCGCTGGATACGCCGGCGCCCGGATCGGGTGCCTCCGGATTGTGCGGATCCTTGAAGGGGATGATGTTGTGCGCCGTCCGCTTGGCGATCTTCCATTCCCCGTCGACCAGAGCGAGATCGTCAAAATAGCGGCCGGCAAGCACGGCCTGCGGCGCGGGATGGTCGCCCCCGGAGCGCACCCAGAAGACGAACATCGAGTTCGCCGTCGCCGTGTCGCCATCGACCTCGACATAGGGATTGGAGACCATGTGGAAATTGGAGGCGTTGAAATATCCAGGCTCCACCACCCCGATATTGTCGATCAGCATCTGCTCGATCGCGGCCCTGCCCTTGTAGCTGCCCATGCCGCCGGTCCACTCACCATCCTCGGTGAAGAGCGACGCGTATTTCTTGTAGTCCCTCTGATCGAGCGCATTGGCATAGGCCACCAGGAGGCGCACGATCTCGGCCTCCGCTTCCAACTTCTTCAAGCGCTCGTCCATGTGGTCCTCTCCGGCTTTGAAACGATTATCCTGTTAAGGGAGTTCTTTTCCGCAGCACGGGGAAGCTGTCAATCTTCCGAACGACGACACCCCGCCTCAGCCGGAAGAAAACACCGCACGGCGTGCGCGTGAAGCAGGCTTGGAACGGACGTGCCGCTCGATGCGCGCTACAGGACAGTCCGCATTGCCGCCGCTGCGCGCAGATGTGCCGCGAATGCGCCGGGGATTGTCGCGGCGCCGCGCGAACGCGAGGAAGCCCGCGAGGCGGCATAGACCGCCCGGCAAGCTAGCGAATCACGCCGCTTCGCGCAGCTTCCGCAGCTTCTTCAGCGCCATGGTGCGCTTGAGGCGGGAGAGATGGTCGATGAACAGGATACCTTCCAGATGGTCCATCTCGTGCTGGATGCAGGTGGCCATCAGCCCTTCCATCTGCTCTTCATGGAAGTTGCCGTCGAGGTCCTGCCAGCGCACCCGGCAGGTCGCCGGGCGGTCCACATCGGCGTAGATCTCGGGCACCGAGAGGCAGCCTTCCTGATAGGTGTTCAGATCCTCCGAGGGATCGAGAATCTCCGGATTCACGAAGACCCGCGGTTCCTTCTTCAGCGGGCGGTGCGTATGCGCTTCCCCGCCATGCTCGTGGCATATCTCGGGCTCCGCATCCTCGTCCTCCGGCTGGAGGTCGATCACCAGCACGCGCAGCGGCACGCCCACCTGGATCGCGGCGAGGCCGATGCCAGGCGCGTCATACATCGTCTCGAACATGTCGGCGACGAGCGTCTTCAACTCGTCATCGAAGGTCTCGACCGGCTTGGAGACGAGCTTGAGCCGCGGGTCCGGCACTTCCAGGATTTCACGTATGGCCATGGATGACAAATAGTGCGCGCGGGGCCGCCTCGCAAGCGGGCAAAGCGGCAAAATGCGCGGCGTCAGGCGGCTTCGTACTGCGCCAGCAGCTTCGCCAGGCGGCGCTCGCCCGAAGGATCGACATTGATCCGCTCGCGCTTGCCCTGCGCATATTTCACCACCAGCGGATCCATCACATGGTGCCACCAGGGCGGATTGAGCGCGAGCACCATCATCCCGAAATAGCCAGTCGGGCATTTGGGCCCTTCCTCCAGAGCCTCCAGCCCCTGATAGGAGAGCTTGGGCCGCGCGTGATGATGGGCATGGCGCTGCACGTTGAACACCATCAGGTTGCAGAGCGGCGCATCCGCGCTCCAGCTATGCATCGGGCTCTGCGGCTCGCGCCGGCCATTAGGCAACAATTCGCGCATCAGGGCGTAATGCTGGATGTAATCGTTCAGCATCAGCGAGAACCACACCGATGCGTGATGCAGCAGGATGAAGGGCAGCGCGATCCAGCCGAGCAGCGCCACCAGAACCGCGGCAATGCCCACCGCCATGGCGTAGCTGACGATCACGTCATTGTGCAGCGACCAGACCGGCAGGCCGCGCTTGCGCAGTCGCTCCGCCTCCAGCGTAATGCCGCCCCGCACTTCGGGGATGAAGGATTTCACGATGAAAGTGTAGGAGCTCTGGCCGAAACGGGCCGAGGCACAATCCTCGGGCGTGGCAACGTGAATGTGATGGCCCATCACATGCTGCGGCATGAAATAGCCGAGCCCTCCGATCGCGCAGACGGCATTGGAGATCATGCGGTTCTTGCGGTCCATCTTGTGGCCGAAATCATGGGCGACGACCGGAATGTGGACGTTGATGATGCCAATGGTGACGACCGCGAAGATCGAGGCCCAGAGCGGAACCCGGCCCGATGCCGCCACTGCGACAACCGCGGCGAAGGTCAGGAACAGCATCACCGCCTGGAACATCAGGAGCCTGCGGAAAGTTTGCTCGCTCACGCCAAGATCGAACTTGTACCCGCCCTGCCCCAGGACATGGTCGAGCGCGGGAACCAGCCCCAGCAGCAGGCCCGCGGTGATGAAGATCGGCCAGCCCTGCCCAAGCTCGTGCATCATCCACAGCGGAACGATCTGAGCCGCGAAATTCGCGACCAGCAGCGCAACGCGAGCGAAAGCCGGCACGGTGATGGTGCGACTATGGCTTGCGACACCGCTAGCCTGCTCGGCGACCGAAGTCGGGGCGGAACTCATACGGGTCTCCGAACTCGCTATTTTCCGGGAATCTGTATGCCGTGCAGAATCTACGACGGTTAACCGTTTGTCAACCAAAGGAATCGCGCGGATAGAGACCTGTGACTCTTCAGCCTCACCCCAGCGGAATCAGGATACCGGCCGCCGGGCCCTCAGCGCTTGGGCAAGCGTGCCCTCGTCCAGATAATCCAGCTCGCCGCCGACAGGCAGCCCATGCGCAAGCTGGGTGATCCGCACCGGCTGGTTCTCCAGCCGCTCGGCGATGTAATGCGCGGTCGTCTGCCCCTCCAGCGTCGCATTCATCGCCAGCACCACTTCGTCGATCCCGCCCGCTTCAACCCTGGCGATCAGCTTGCCGATCGAAAGATCCTCCGGCCGCACCCCGTCGAGCGCAGATAGCCGCCCGCCAAGCACGTGATACTTGCCGGTGAACAGCCTCGCCCGGTCGAGCGCCCACAGGTCGGCGACATCCTCCACGACGCACAGGCTGCGCCCGTCGCGCCGGGGATCGGCGCAGATCGCGCAAGGCTCCCGCGTGTCGACATTCCCGCAGATCGAACATTCGACCAGCGTATCCCGGACGGCCGCAAGAGCGTCGAGGAGCTGCATCAGCGATGTCTCGCGGCGCTTTACCAGCCACAGCACCGCGCGCCGCGCCGAGCGCGGCCCCAAGCCCGGGAGGCGTGCCAATGCGGCGCTGAGGGCCTCAATCTCTTGCGATGCCATGGGCCGGGAGATAGGGCTTGCCACTCTCGATAGGAAGGCCGCGAAGCCCAGCTATGCGCATCATTTTCATGGGAACGCCGGGTTTTGCCGTGCCGAGCCTGCGCGCTCTGGTGGATGCGGGACATGACGTGGTTGCCGCCTATACGCAGCCGCCGCGGGCCGGCGGACGCAGAGGCAAGCAGCCGACCCCTACGCCTGTGCACCAGGCGGCTGAGGCTTTGGGCATCGAGGTACGCCACCCGGAAACGCTGAAGGATCTGGCCGCAGAAGCCGATTTCGCCGCGCTGGAGGCCGACGTCGCCGTCGTCGTGGCCTACGGCCTGATCCTGCCCCAGACGCTGCTGGACGCGCCTCGCCACGGCTGCGTCAACGTCCATGCCTCCCTCTTGCCCCGCTGGCGCGGGGCAGCGCCGGTGCAGCGCGCGATCCTGGCCGGCGATCTGGTCACCGGGGTGACGATCATGCGAATGGAGGCAGGGCTCGACACCGGGCCGATGCTGGCGAAGGCCAGCACTCCCGTGGAGGAAAAAACGGGCGGCGAGCTGACCGATGAGCTGGCGGAAACCGGCGCGCGGCTGATGGTCCAGGTTCTGGAGAACCTCGATCGCTACCCCGGCGAACCGCAATCCGAGCGCGAAACGACCTATGCCGCGAAGATCGACAAGGCCGAACTGCGGATCGACTTTTCCCGCGATGCCGAATTCGTTCAGCGGCAGGTGCGTGCCTTCGCCCCTGCCCCCGCAGCATGGTTCGAGCTGGAAGGCGAACGCTACAAGATGCTGGCAGCGCAGGTGATTGGAAGCGAAGGGCCCCCCGGCACAGTGCTGGACGATGAGCTGACCATCGCCTGCGGGCATGGCGCGATCCGGCCGACCCGCATCCAGCGCGCCGGAAAGCCGGCCATGGCCACTGCCGATCTGCTGCGCGGGCGGCCGATTGCCGCCGGAACGGTGATCGCTTGACCCGCTTTGCCCTGACGCTGGAATTCGATGGTGGGCCGTTCATGGGCCTCCAGCGGCAAGCGCATGGCCCCAGCGTGCAGCAGGCGGTCGAAGAAGCAATCGAGGCGGTTACCGGAGAAACGGTGACGCTGCATTCCGCCGGACGAACCGATGCCGGCGTCCACGCGCTCGCCATGCGCAGCCATGTCGATATCGCGAAGGACTTCACGCCTTTCCGGCTGATGGAGGCGATCAACGCCCTCCTTCGCCCCGCCCCCATCGCGGTGATTGCTTGCGAGGAGGTGGCGGATGACTGGCATGCGCGATTTTCCTGCATCGGCCGGCGCTATCTCTACCGCATCGTCAACCGCCGCGCGCCGCTGACGCTGGAGCGCGGCCGCGCCTGGCACGTCGCTCGGCCGCTGGACGCAGCGGCGATGCACCGCGCGGCACAGGCATTGGTGGGCCGGCACGATTTCACCACCTTCCGTTCGGCCCATTGCCAGGCGCGCGACGCCGTCAAGACGCTCGACCGGCTGGACGTCCGCCGGGAAGGCGAACTGGTGCTGATTGAGGCGGCGGCACGCAGCTTCCTGCACCACCAGGTCCGCTCCATGGTCGGCACGCTGGCCCTGGTCGGGCTTGGTCAGTGGGAGGAGGCGCGCGTCGCCCAGGCGCTCGCGGCGCGTAGCCGGCAGGAACTTGGACTTAACGCCCCGCCAGAAGGGCTGTACTTCGTTGAAGCAATTTACCGGGAAGAGGAGAAAACAACATGACCAGATCGAGCCGCAATATCGTTTCCACACTGCGCGCGGATGGGAAGCTCGTGGTGGAGCTTGTGGAGAGCGAGGTACCCGATCCAACCGGGCGTGAGATCCTGGTGCGGGTCGAAGCGGCGCCGATCAACCCTTCCGACCTCAATCTGATGTTCGGCCCCGTAAATCTCGCCGCGGGCGAGTTCTCGCCCGGCCGCATCGTCGCGCCGATGCCCGAAGAGGCGATGCCCTCGCTGGCCGGCCGATACGATCTTCCGATGCCGATCGGCAGCGAAGGAGCGGGCACAGTGATCGCCGCCGGCGATGCACCCGAAGCTCAGGCGCTGCTCGGAAAGCGAGTCGCCTGCCGGCCCGGCGGGATCTACGCCGATTATCGCATCGCCGATGCCCGGCTCGCCATGCCCCTGCCCGAGGATCTGCCCACGGAGCTGGCAGCGGCATCCTTCGTCAATCCGACGACGACGGTGGGCTTCGTCGAGACGATGCGCAAGGAAGGCTTCACGGGCCTGATTCATACCGCCGCGGCATCAAACCTGGGGCAGATGCTGGTGAAGCTCTGCGCCGAAGAAGGCATTCCGCTGGTCAACATCGTCCGCAAGGCGGAGCATGTCGAATTGCTGAAAGGGATCGGCGCCGAACACGTGGTCGATTCCTCCCGCGACGACTTCAGGGAGAAGCTGATCGCCGCGATCGACGCCACCGGCGCACGGCTCGCCTTCGACGCGATCGGTGGCGGCACCATGGCGAGCGACCTGCTTTCCGCAATGGAGGCCGTCTGTGCCAAGGATCTGCCCTACAGCCGCTATGGGTCGAGCGAGCGCAAGAAGGTCTATGTCTATGGGACGCTCGATTTCGGCCCGACGATCATTCACCGCAATGCCGGCTTCACCTGGGAAGTGGCCGGGTGGCTGGTGACGCCGTTCCTGATGAGCCTGACGTCAGAAGAAATCTCCAGGGTGCAGGAACGCGTGCTGCGCGGGTTGAAGACAACTTTCGTGAGCAGCTTCAAGCGCAGGATCGACATCAACCAGCTGTTCGACCGCGACGTCGCGCTGGCTTGCAACGCTAAGGCGACTGGCGAGAAATTCCTCCTCACCCCCAGCGGGTGAGGACGGCCTCCGGGGGTAAACTCAGCCCTTGGACAGCACGCTTTCGGGCAGCTCGTCGCCAAAGACGCGCTGGTAGTATTCGGCCACCAGCATCCGCTCCGCCTCGTCGCAGCGGTTGAGGAAGCTGAGACGGAACGCGAAGCCGACATCCTTGAATATCTGGGCGTTCTGCGCCCAGGTAATCACGGTACGCGGGCTCATGACCGTGGAGATATCGCCATTCATGAAGCCTTGGCGTGTCAAATCGGCGACGCGCACCATCTTGGCCACCACCGCGGGATCGGTCTGAGGGCTCTTGGCCGAAACGATGCTCTGCTCGGTCTCCTCGGGCAGGTAGTTCAGCGCAACCACGATGTTCCAGCGGTCAAGCTGCGCCTGGTTGATGGCCTGGGCGCCGTGATAGAGACCTGTCGTATCGCCCAGCCCTACCGTGTTGGCGGTGGCGAACAGGCGGAAGTGAGGATCGGGCCGGATCACCCGGTTCTGGTCGAGCAGGGTCAGCTTGCCTTCGGTCTCCAGCACGCGCTGGATCACGAACATCACGTCCGGCCGGCCGGCATCATATTCGTCGAACACCAGCGCCACCGGGTGCTGCAGCGCCCAGGGAAGCAGCCCTTCGCGGAATTCGGTGACCTGCAGCCCGTCTCGCAGCACGATAGCATCGCGGCCGATCAGATCGATGCGGCTGATATGCGCGTCCAGATTGATGCGGATGCAGGGCCAGTTCAGCCGTGCAGCGACCTGCTCGATATGGGTCGACTTGCCAGTGCCGTGATAGCCCTGGACCATCACGCGGCGATTGAACGCGAAGCCTGCGAGGATCGCCAACGTCGTGTCCGGATCGAAGACGTAGGCGTCATCAACATCCGGCACGCGCTCATCCGCCTTGGTGAAGGCCGGGCACATCATATCCACGTCGATCCCGAAGACTTCGCGCACGCTCACTTCGGTATCGGGAGCAGCAAGCACGGTGGTGCCGCCATGTTCGGAATTGCTTTTGGTCATCTCGTTCATCGCGCAGTTCGACTAGACGGGCCGGCGCACGGCTGCAACAAGCAATGGGCAAGCAGCGTTAAAATCACCTGCCAATCGCTGCATGGGAGAAAGTTGCCGACATGAAGATCTTTGGTTTTCCCTTATCGCCCTTCGTCCGCAAGGTGTTGGTAGCTACCAAGGAAAAGGGAATAGATGCTGAACTGATCCCGACCAATCCAGCGCAGCCGGATGAAGCCTTTCTCCAGGCAAGTCCCTTCCGTAAAATCCCTGCGATCGAAGACGGCGATTTCCGCCTCGCCGATTCGACCGCCATCGTTACCTATCTCGAAGCCAAGCAGCCGGAACCCGCCTTGCTTCCATCCGCCCCGCAGACCCGCGGAAAGGCTGTCTGGTTTGAAGAAGTGGTGGACACGATCCTGATTCCATCCGCTGCGCCGATCGTGCTCAACCGCTTCCTGCGGCCGCTGATCTTCAAGATGGAAGGCGATGAGGAAGCAGCGAAGGCAGCCGAAGAGGCAATCCTCCGCCCGCTGGATTATCTGGAGGACGTGCTCTCCACCGGCGGCTGGCTCGCGGGAGACTACTCCATCGGCGACCTCTCGCTCGCATGCGCCATCAAGACGTTGAGCTACCCCGGCTGGCAGATCGACAGGAACCGGTACCCCTCCCTCGCCAGCTGGTACGACCGGGTCTGCGAGCGTCCTGCTTGGCGGCTCGCCGCAGAGCAGGAACGCGCCATCTTTGCCTCGCTGGAAAGCAGTAGCTAGTTGAAGTCCGGAATGCGGAAGCTTTCAGGCAACGAGGCGCAGCTTCTCCACCATACCGAGTTCGTCGGGCCGCAGGGTGAGAACAGCGACACCTGAAGCCGTGACTGCAACGGTATGTTCGAACTGCGCAGACAAGGAGCCGTCCTTTGTCACCACGGTCCAGCCATCGGGTAGGCTTCTCACGCTTCGCCGGCCGCGGTTGAGCATCGGTTCAATGGTGAAGACCATGCCCTCGCGCAGCGGAAGGCCTGTGCCGCGCCTGCCGAAATGCAGTATCTGCGGTGGCTCGTGCATCTCCCGGCCGATGCCGTGGCCGCAATATTCATGAACCACCGAATAGCCGTTCCGCTTGGCGTGCCGCTCAATCGCCCAGCCGATGTCCCCCAGGCGAGCGCCGGGGCGAACGGTCGTGATGCCCATCCACATGGCTTCGTAGGTGGTTCGGACCAACCGTTTCGCTGCGGGATCGACTTCGCCGACCAGGTAAGTCTTGCTTGAATCCGCGATATAGCCGTTCTTCTCGAGCGTGATGTCGAAATTGACGATGTCGCCGTCCCGCAGAACCTGCGCGCGCGAGGGGACACCGTGGCACACCACGTCATTGACGGAAGAGTTCAGCGCGAACTCATAGCCATACTGGCCCTTGCTTGCAGGTCTTGCCTCGAGATCATCGACGATGAAGCGTTCGACGATCTGGTTCACCTCCAGCGTCGACATTCCGGCAAGCGAAGTGCGGTCGAGCAGGCCAAACACCGATGCCAGCAGCCGGCCGGACTCGGCCAGCAGCGCCAGTTCCTCAGGCCGCTTTGTCATGGTGCGATTCCGCGGGCGGTTCTGCCGCAACACCGGCAGAGCCAAGCTCTCGCTTGATGATCTCCGTGAAGCTGAGCGTCGGATTGGTTTCGCAAAGCATGCCGATCTTGATCCAATAGGCAGCCTGCGAATTTATCGAGCGGAAAGATACTTTGCTCGCCCTGCGCAATTGATCGTGCAGCTCATCATCAATGCTCACGATTCCCATCGATGCCTCCATATATGATTCGTATATGTATCATATATAGAGGCCGAAGCTCGTGTCGAGCGCGCACTAACTCCCTATCTTTGGCGGCAGCGAGAATACAGCGAACACCTTCTTGGCCAATGCCACGTCACCCGTAACGCTGAGTTCGCCTTCCGCCGTGACGTCTTCCAGCGGCTGCTTGCCGTAAACCACGCGCAAGAACGGGAGCGCCTTTTCCATGCGCACGGTGAAATGCGGAGGCGGATCGCCCTCACCGGCCCGCACAATGGCCAGCTCGCCTCCTTCGAGGTGCGCCGAGAACCGTTCTTCGCCGATCTCGAAGCGGATGTCCGCCGTCAGCGGGCGTGCCGCGGCGTGATCGATCATGGTGCGCAGGCTGAGCATCAGCGAGACTGGCGACAGCGGCAGCTGCGGATTGTGGAGCGGAGAGCGCGCAGCCCAGCGGCCGAGTTCCTGGATCGCTGGCTCCGCATAATACCCCCATTCGGTCAGCTCATAGACATGCGCTGAGACCGGGGGGCCAAGGTGCCTCTTCACCAGTACTCCGGCAGCTTCGAGGCTTTCCAATCGCTCGGTCAGCACCTTGGCGCTGATGCCGGGCAGTACCCGGCGCAAGTCGGAGAAGCGCAACCCGCCAAGCATAAGCTCGCGGACGATGAGGAGCGACCACCGCTCACCCAAAAGTTCCATGGCGAATGCCGTTCCACAGGCATCACCATACCATCTTCCGTGCAGTTCGCGCGACGACTCGGTTTCTTTTTGTAACTTCATAGTTGCTTTTAGTAACTCAATAGCTCATCAAGTGCAAGTGCCGATTCGCGGCCATGGGAAGGAGCAAGAGAAATGACCAAGATGATCTTCGTGAACCTGCCGGTGACAGACCTGCAAAGGTCCATGGCCTTCTATGAAGCGGTCGGCTTCACCAACAATCCGCAGTTCACCGACGAAAACGCCGCCTGCATGGTCTGGTCGGACACGATTTTCGTGATGCTGCTCAAGCATGATTTCTGGAAGACCTTCACGAACAAGACGATCCCCGACGCCCGCGAAACGGCACAGGTCCTCCTCGCGCTGACGCAGGACAGCCAGGACGCCGTGGAAGACATCGTCGGCAAGGCGGTTGCCGCCGGCGGCAAGGCCGATCCGATACCGAAGCAGGATTTGGGCTTCATGTACAACCGCAGCTTCGAAGATCCCGACGGTCACATTTGGGAGAACGCCTGGATGAACCCGGACGCAATGGAAGGCGAACAACCGGCCGGCCAGGCAGCGGCCTGAAGCACTCTGGGGAGAGGAGCCGAACAATGGCCAGCATAGCACAGCCAAACCCCCGTCTCAGCAATGCCTCGCTTGTCGCCGGGCGCATCATAAGCGGGCTGGTGATCGCCTTCCTGCTGTTCGACGCAGGACTGAAGCTCATCGCGCCACAATTCGCGATCGACAACAGCCCTCCTGGCTTGGGCTGGCCGCTGGAGATCGCAACCATGCGGACGCTCGCCGTACTGCTGCTGATACCGACACTGCTCTACATCTGGCCGCGAACTGCGGTGCTGGGCGCGATCCTGATCACGGGCTATCTCGGCGGCGCGATTGCCACGCATATGCGGGTGGACAGCCCCCTGCTCAGCCACACTCTTTTCGGCGTCTATCTCGGGCTGATGGTCTGGGGCGGCCTGTGGCTTCGCAGCCGGGCGCTGCGCGCGCTTTTACCTCTCTCCTCCGGAAAGGACTGAACAATGGCCAACATGCACTCTCGCCCCGTCGTCACTGCCTTTGACTGGGTACCGGATTTTGCCCGCGGGCTGGTGCGCGATCTGCGGGTCCGCTGGGCCTTCGAGGAAATCGGCCTACCTTACGAGACCGAGCTGCTCAACGCCATGTCTCCGCGTTCCGACGAGTATCTCGGCTGGCAGCCTTTCGACCAGGTTCCCGCATTTGCCGATGGAGACCTGCGCTTCTTCGAAACGGGAGCCATCCTGCTCTATCTTGGCGAACAGGACGAGCGGCTGCTGCCGAAAGACCCTCAGACTCGCTGGCAGGCTATCAGTTGGCTGTTCGCCGCGCTCAACAGCGTGGAACCAGCGTTCAATCCGATCGTCAGCTATGACGTATTCCATGCCGACAAGTCGTGGACGAAAGAAGCGCGCGTGCCGGCGATGGACCTGGCGAAGCGTAAGCTGATGCGGGTGAGCGACGCTCTGGGCGACAAGGAGTGGCTCGCGGGGCGCTTCTCGATAGCGGACATCGCGATGGTCACTGTGCTGAACAACCTGCGGCACACGGAGATGGTCCAGGAATGGCCGAAGCTCGCTGCATATAAGCTGCGCGGCGAAACGCGGCCCGCTTATCGGAGGGCGCTGGATGCACAGCTCGCCGATTTCAAGGAAGACCCCCCGATGCAAATGGAAGGAGCCTGAACATGTATATCCAGGGATTTCTCGTGCCCGTACCGGGCGACAAGAAGGAAGAGTACCGCCAGATTGCCTCGAAATTCGCCGAGATCATGAAGGACTATGGCATGATCGAGGACGTCGAAGCGTGGGAAGCGGATGTGCCTGATGGAGAACACACCGATTTCCGCAAGGCCGTGAAAATCGAAAGCGGCGAGAAGGTAGTCTTCTCGTGGATCGTTTGGCCTGACAAAGCCACTGCCGACAACGCGCACAAGAAAATGATGGAGGATCCCCGCTTCAAGGAATTCGGCGAGGAAATGCCGTTCGATGGCAAGCGCATGATCTTCGGCGGCTTCGAACCGCTAGTGGTTGAGGGACGCAGCTGATGACCGGGGCACCCATCTGGTATGAGCTGATGACGCCGGACCCGAAGGTTGTCATCCCATTCTATCAGGCCACGCTTGGCTGGGACATCGGGGCCGAGGGCATGTCCATGCCCAATGGCTCCGAGTACCGGATGATCGACAGGCCCGATGGAGGAAACGCCGGCGGCGTTCTGACCTTGTCCGAGGGCATGGTGGAAAGCGGGGCTCGGCCGGGTTGGTTCACCTATTTCCATGTCGATGACGTCGATGCCACTTCAGCAAAGGCGCAGGAAATGGGCGCCCGGCAATGGATGGCGCAAACTGTCCCCGGTGTCGGCCGCATGGCCATGCTCTCGGACCCGCAGGGCGCGCCGTTCTACGTGATGGACCCGACCCCGCCTCCTGGAAATCCGGACGCGCGGAGCGACGTATTCGCGCCGAAAAAGCCCGGTCATTGCTGGTGGAACGAGCTCGAAACCACAGATGAGCCGGAAGCCAGCGCTTTCTACAGTGCGCTGTTCGGCTGGGGTACCGATCAGGCGATGCCGATGGGCGACAAGGGCGTGTATCGCTTCATCGAGGCCAACGACATGGGCATTGGCGCTATCAATCCATGGATGGCCGATTACATGACCGTCGGGTGGCTCCCCTATTTCGGCGTGGCTGACATCGACGCGGCAAAGGCTGCCGCGGAAACCTCCGGCGGAACAATCACACATGACGTCCACGAGGTCCCTGGCGGGGATTTCATCTTCACCGCGACCGATCCCGCCGGAGCGGCGGTCGGCTTCGCAGGCCCTAGAGGAGAGGTATGATGGCCAACCAAGGGACAATCTGCATCTGGTATGAAAAGGATGCGCAAGAGGCCGCAAAATTCTACGCCGAAACTTTCCCGAACAGTTCTGTCGGCAAGGTGCATGCCTCACCTGCGGACAACCCTTCCGCCAAGGAAGGTGAGCCGCTGACGGTCGACTTCACCGTCATGGGCATTCGCTGTTTGGGCCTCAATGGCGGGCCGCACTTCAAGCAAAGCGAGGCGTTTTCCTTCGTGGTCATCACCGAAGACCAGGAAGAGACCGATCGTTACTGGAACGCCATCGTCGGCAATGGCGGCGAGGAAAGCATGTGCGGCTGGTGCAAGGACAAGTGGGGCGTTTCCTGGCAGATCACCCCGCGGCTCCTGGCTGACGCGATGGACGGGGAGCCTGCGCGCGCCAAGCGCATCTTCGAGGCGATGATGACGATGAAGAAGATCGACATCGCCGCGCTCGAGGCAGCGGCCGCGCAGCCGGTGGCCTGAACCACCACCGCCAGCAAGGAGCAGAGGATGACTCCCACCATCACCGCCTTCAAGGCTTCTCCCGACGAAGGCCGCGGCCTGGCGCGCGACATGCCGGTGCGCTGGGCGCTGGAGGAAGTGGGTCAGCCGTATCGGGTCCAACTCGTTTCGTTCGAAGAGATGAAGCAGCCCGCGCATCTGGCGCGTCAGCCCTTCGGACAGATCCCGACCTACCAAGAAGGCGATGTTGCGCTGTTTGAGAGCGGCGCGATCGTGCTCCATATAGCGGAGCGGCGGCCCAGTCTCCTGCCAGAGGCGGCAGACGCCCGGGCCCGTGCAATTTCCTGGCTGTTCGCTGCACTGAGCACGGTCGAGCCGCCCATCGTGGAGTGCGAGCAGACCGAATATGCCGAAGCCGACAGGAGCTGGTATCGGGAGCGCCTGCCGATCATGCAAGGCCGCATCCAAGGCAGGCTTGATCAGCTTTCCGCTCGGCTAGGCGACGCGGAGTGGCTCGACGGCGCCTTCAGCGTCGGCGATCTGATGATGATCACAGTGCTGCGCAGATTGGAGGGCATGGACATTCCGGAAGACTATCCGAACCTTGCCGCCTATGTCGCCCGCGGCGAGGCACGCCCCGCCTACAAGCGCGCCTTTGACGCACAATTTGCGGTGTTCGAAGCTGCTTCGCGGAGGGACGATTAATGCTCGCGCTCTACGGCCATCCATTCTCGTCCTACACCTGGAAGGCGCTGATCGCACTTTACGCGACAGAGAAGGACTTCGAGTTTCGCGAGGTGGGGCCGGGCTACCCCAACCATGCCGCGTTCGTTGACGAAACACATCCGCAAGGCAAGTTTCCCATCCTGCGCGACGACGACACCGTGATCATCGAAGCGACCGCGATCATCGAATATCTCGCAGTGGCGCATCCGGGCGCGACCACCTTCATCCCGCGCGATCCGCAAGGCGCCGTCCGCACGCGAATGATCGACCGGGTGTTCGACAACTACGTGATGACAAACATGCAGCGCGTAGTAAGTGCCTATATCGCCAACAGCAACGATCCCGATCCGCAAGAGGTCGAGGCAGGTAAGCGGAACCTGCAGCGGGCTTATGTCTGGCTGGAACAATGGTTATCTAACAATATGTTAGATCAACACGTTTCGCTCGTTACCTGCGCCGCCGCGCCCTCGCTGTTCTATGCCGACTGGGTGGAGCCGATACCCGCAACCACCCCTCGCCTCGCGGCCTTGCGTGCCGAGTTGCTCGACTTGCCGGAGGTCAGCCGCTGCGTGGAGGATGCTCGCCCTTACCGCAGCTTTTTCCCTCCCGGCGCGCCGGACCGGGATTGATCGGAGCAAGATCATGGCCGCACAGCTCAACCACACCATTGTCTGGACGAACGACAAGCATCGCTCGGCCGCCTTTATGGCCGATATGCTCAGCCTACCGGATCCCGAGCCCTTCTTTCATTTCCTGGTCGTACGGATGGCGAATGGCGTCTCGCTCGATTTCATGCAGAAGGACGGGCCGATCTCCACCCAGCATTATGCCTTTCTGGTGAGCGATGCGGAATTCGACGCAGCGATGGCCAAGATCGCCGAACGGAAAATCGACTATTGGGCCGATCCGGCGCGCAGCAGCCCGGGCGCGATCAACCACCATTGGGGCGGCCGGGGAGTCTATTTCGAAGATCCCGATGGGCACCTGCTCGAACTGATCACAAAAACCTACGGACCGGAGGATGAAATATGACCGACACCAGGGAACTCAGCATCACCCGGCTCATCGACGCGCCGCCTGAAAAGGTTTGGGACGTGATGGTGAGCCGGCAGGAAGAATGGTGGTGCCCCAAGCCGTGGCGCGCAGAGATCGATCAGGTGGAGCGCCGACCGGGCGGCCGCTGCAACATGACGTTCTATGGACCTGAAGGCGAAGCGATGCCCCAGAACGGCATTTACCTGGCGTTCGAGGAAGGCCGCCGCTTCGTGACTACGGACGCCGCGGTTTACGGCGAGGATGGCGAGCTGGAGCCCTCAGAGCCATTCATGATCGGCTTCTGGGAAATCGAACCGGAAGGCAGTGGCACCCGCTATACCGCCCGTGCCCGCCACTGGACCGACGAAGCCCGCAAGCAACATGAGGAAATGGGCTTCGCCGATGGCTGGGGCGCCTGCGCCGATCAGTTGAAGGAATTGTGCGAGAAGGATTGACACACGCAGCATTGTTCTCTTTATGTTCTAACCCTCTTTAGGCGGAGATTCGGCACATGGCGGCTTTCACCTTTTTCACGAACCCCATGTCGCGTGGGCAGATCGGCCGCTGGGCCTTGCATGAGGCCGGAGCCGATTACGAACAGGTGCTGATCGATTGGGAGGACAAGCCGGCCGCGCTGATGGCCGTCAATCCGCTCGGCAAGGTGCCGACGATCATCCATCATGCCCCCGGCGGCGACCGCGCCGTAAGCGAAGCGGCGGCGATCTGCGCCTATCTTGCGGATGTCTGCCCGGAAGCCGCCCTCGCCCCGACCGAGGCGGAGCGCGCAGATTATTACCGTTGGTTGTTCTTCGCCGCCGGGCCGCTGGAACAGGCCGCAACGGCGCATCTTTACGGTTTCGCTCCCGAGGATGATCGCTCGCGAATTTCGCTGGGCTTTGGAACCTACCACGCGGCGATGGGAGCGATCGAGCAGCACCTGGCGGCGAATGATTTCGTCTGCGGCAGCCGTTTCACCATGGCGGACGTCTATGTCGGCAGTCAGGTCGATTGGGGGCTGACCTTCGGAACCTTTCCCAAGAATGCCACTTTCGAGGCCTATGCCGAACGCTGCCGTCAGCGGCCGGCTTATCAGGCAGGCAAGGCAATAGATAATGCCCTGATTGCCGAGATGCAGCAGCACGGCTGAGGCTCGTGCCTCCCGGCAATAAAGTAGGAAAGGACCCTGGAAAATGGCTTTCACCAGCAGCTGCCATTGCGGAAATCTGAGCGCGACCGTCGATGAGGAAATGCCCAGTCAGGGGATGACCTGCAACTGCTCGATCTGCCGCCGCAAGGGCAACATCCATCACTTCACCTCTCCCGAAAAGGTGACGCTCGAAATGCCGGAAGGCGGCTCGTCGGTTTACACCTTCAACACGCATAATATCGAGCATCGTTTCTGTTTGACATGCGGCTGCTCGCCGTTCGCGGAGGGGACTGGCCGCGACGGGACGAAGATGGTGGAGATCAACCTCCGCTGCGTCCCCGAATGCGACATCGATGCGCTGAACATACAGCAATTCGACGGCGCAAGCGCTTGACCGTCTGCCGTCCGGGCTGAAGCTCCCCACAGGTTCAGAGCGAGCGAGAACCGCGCACACCCGCGGTCAGGCAAAGGCAGCGCTCTTCCTGAGCAGTTGATAAGCTTCCACCACCCGGCCGAGCCGCCCTTCATACTGGCGATCACCGCCATTACGATCCGGATGATATTCCCGGACAAGCTGTGAATAGCGGCGCCTCAGCGCCGTTCGGTCGGTATCGCCCGCCAGGCCCATGACACTGAGCGCCTCGCGCTCGCGCGGAGTGAAGCGGCCGTGCGTGGCCTGGTTCCCGACCGCGCGCCGTTTGATATCGGCGGCGCGCGCACCGATCGCATCGAGCGGATCGTCGAAGTCGGCCCAGCGCGGTACACCGTCGATGCCGGCATCGGCCCGGAAGGCCCGCGACTGGCGCGCCCATCCGGCCACCGGATGCTGGGCCTCCAGGATCTCCTCTGCGCTCATCCCTTCGAACCAGTCATAGGTGGAATTGAACGCGCGTACATGATCGAGGCAGAACCAGCGCCACTGGCCTGGCCCATCGAATCCGGGCGGCCGTTCGCCCGGCGCACGGAATTCGCCGGCCTCTTCGCAGCCCTTCGCCTCGCACAAGCGGCCTTCGCTGTCGTACCGCCCCTGAAATCTGTCGCGCCTAACGTCCTTCACGCCCTTTAGGATGGGGAATGTTTCCCTATAAGGGAACCCCTTGAGAGGAGATTCCATCAGCATGCCCGGACCGCTCCAGAGTGAAATCGAACAATTGTTGCAGCACGCGTTCCTTCCGACGCGGCTCGACGTCATCAATGACAGCGCCCGCCACAGCGGCCATGCGGGGGATGACGGCAGCGGAGAATCTCACTTTACGGTCGTGATCGAGAGCTCGGCCTTTTCCGGCAAATCACGTGTCGAGCGCCAGCGGATGGTAAACGGCGCGCTGGGCGACATTCCCGGCAATCGCGTGCATGCTCTTGCCATACGCGCGATGGCACCGGATGATGCGGCATGAGGATTACCGAAACGATCGCGCCGGTCACTCACGATCTTGGCGATTTCAAGGTCCGCCGCGTCCTTCCCGCGCGCGAGAGGACGATGGTCGGCCCTTTCATCTTCGTCGATCAGTTCGGCCCGGCCCAACTGGACATCGGCAAGGCGATGGACGTGCGCCCCCACCCGCATATCAACCTCGCTACGGTGACATGGCTGTTCGAAGGCGCGATCGACCATCGTGACAGTCTGGGCAGCTTCTCGACCATTCGCCCGGGCCAGGTGAACCTGATGACCGCCGGCAGCGGGATCGTCCATTCGGAACGCAGCCCGCAAGCGGAGCGGGAGGCAGGCGCGAGGCTCTAGGGTAGCCAGACATAGCTAGCTTTGCCCGATGGAAAGGAAGAGATCGCCCCGGACCACGACGCGCTCCAGCACTTGCAGCTGATAGAGCACCAGTGCGAGACCGCGCGA
>Ga0164243_10001413_pt1 | contig 40765 bp, 43 predicted proteins | sample OricompcompostOP_FD_108781 | JGI IMG/M metagenome (GOLD analysis project Ga0164243, IMG submission 108781) | Organic Plus compost microbial communities from Emeryville, California, USA - Original compost - Organic plus compost (OP) | ecosystem: Engineered > Solid waste > Mixed feedstock >... | reverse complement strand
GTACTACCCATGTGTCACAACGGAGTGTGTGCTGTACGGAGCGGGCCGCAATCCCAGCAACCCCATCAATCAGGCGCAGGATCAGCAGCAACTCAACACGTTGGGGGCGGTTGGACTGGTGGTTGGGGCGCCGCTCGCGGGCGGTCTCGGCTTGCCTGTCTTGGTGAATGCGGGGGTGACGGCGCAGACGGTCTCATTGACAGGAGGGGTGGCGGGGGTGACGGGCGGGCAATGGCTCGCATCCGCGGGCGGAGGGGTGCTTATTGGTGTAGCAGGCGAGGGCTTGCTGCATCCATCAACTGCAACGCCGGGCAGTGTCTTTTGGGCTGGCTTGGGTGGATCCCTGGGCGGAGCGACCAAGCTCGTTGGTAATGCGTACTTCGGTCTGGCGAATCAGTGGGTTCCAACCACTTGGGGTAATGTAGGCACAGCATTGTTAGGTTCCCAAATCGTAGGACGATCAGTTAATCAGGGCGGATCCGCTGTGACTAATGTGAATGGCGGAACATCTTGGTGGAATACCCCTATCTTCGGGCGCAGCAATCCTCAATAAAACTGGCGATCAGGAGAAGCCAATGAAAAAACCCGCCAGTAATGTGCCAGGAATTCCATTTAATTTTGATTGGATTCCTCTTATGTTGGAGCCTGATCTTTGGGAGTTGAATAAATTTGTACCTTTGCGGCGAGTAAAGTTGGTTTCATTTTACGCGCTCTCGATGGCGGTATTTGCAGGAATAATTTGCTTGATAAGTTATATCGGCGTAGGTATTCAAACTAGCTTTACTGCTACATCGACTTGGACTTTTTCGTTGGTTATTTTGGGGTTGGGCTGCTGTTTTGGCGTTATTTACGGGGTAGGAGTTCTTTTCGATTTTAATAAATTTAAACGCCAATATGAGCAAGAAGAGCACCAGAGCACCAAAGTAGATGAGTCCTCTTGAAGCGACATCGACGGCAACGGCGCGCTGCTGTCGGGCCAGCGGGTGAATCTGCAGCTCACCGCCGCTGGGGCCGATCTGAACAACGTCTCGGGCACCATCGCCGGGCGCCAGGCGGTGCAGATCGACGCGCAGGCGGGGTTGAATGCGGCTGCGAACAACGCATCCTGCACCCGAACGATCGCAACATGGCCGCTGCGCTCGCAAGCCGAGGGCCGTACTCCGAGGAGGAAATCCTGGCGGCCATGCGCTGGAGCAATGGGCAGAACAGCAATGGCAGCGTGTCGCCCGCAACGCAGCAGGTTTATGGCATGACCGGCGCATCGCTGGGCAGTAACTCGCCCACCGGCAACTTGGCGGGGGACATGGCCTATGACTCGGGACTGCGCGTGCGACCGCAGGGCGGCAGTTCAACGTCCTTCGGAGGGGTCTTGCCGCCTGCGCCGTCCAGGGAGTTGATGAACTTCATCACGACCAACACGGGTGGGGCAAGCTCGCCATACCAGTTCAATACGGCAGGGATGACGTATGGGCCGAGCCCGACACCGGATCGAGGAAGATGTTCGACTGCTGAGTGTGCCGCTGGATTGGCCGGTTCACAAGGACGAGGGTTGTTGCCAGACTATATGGCCTTCAATCCCGGCGCTCATACTCTCAGCGGCGCGGGGGCTGTCAGCTTATATGACGGATCTGTCTATGCCGGGGGCGGTGTGAGTATTGCCAATGTGAACCCTGGTTTTAGGCCGTCAGGTGGATTTGCGGCAGGTTACATCTTTGGCGTCAATGACGCTCAAGGTGTCAATAATTTTCTCAGTGGATCAGGCTCTCAAGGCGGTATTTCCATCCCTGTATTTGGAAGATTTAATTTGACCTTGGGATTAAATCATTCGTATGGAGGCGCAACCGCTGTTGAGTTTGGCGTAATGCCGCCTAGTGGATTGACTGTGTTTTACAGTCCATGGGGATTTACTTCGCAAATAAATAAATAGAATTAAATCATGACATTTCCTGGCCCGACAAGGGAAGATTATAAAAAAATGAGCAAAAAGCAAAAAATCTTCTATTGGGGATATTATGTTTTTTTGTATAGCATTTTTTTGGGATTAATTATTTATGCTTTGATTTGAATCAATGAGAGCGATGCTCGCGGGTCTTGCAAAACGGCCGCTGCGCTTGCAAACGTAGGGCCGTATTCAGAGCAAGACATTCTGGACGCCATGCGCTGGAGCAACGGGCGCAACGCCAATGGAAGCGTGTCGCCCGCAACGCAGCAGGTCTATGGCATGACCGGCGCATAGCTGGGCAGTAACTCGCCCACCGGCAACTTGGCGGGGGACATGGCCTATGACGCGGGCTTGCGTGTACGGCCGCAGGGCGGCAGCACTGCGTCATCGTCCTTCCAGGAGGTGCTGCCCAATGCGCCGCCGCCAGCGCTCATGAACTTCATCACCACCAATACGAACGGGGCATATCAGTTCAATACGGCGGGGATGACGTATGGGCCACCCCAAATAAACCTTCCGTCAAGCTGTATGAGCCATATGTGTGCAAATGCAAACGCTGGAATAGGGATATCGCAAGGGCGTGGATTGCTGCCTGACTATATGTCGTTAAATCCAGGGTTGCATACTGCTGGAGGAAGCGCGGCAATTAATTTATATGATGGCACGACCTTCGTTGGTGGTGGTGTTAATATTTTCAGTAAAGACCCCAGGTACAAACCTTCTGGCTCCATAAATTATGGATATATTTTTGGCGTAAATGACGCGCAGGGAACTAGTGGTTTTCTCGGCGGACATGGAACGCAGGGTGGTGTGTCAATTCCAGTTTTTGGGCGCTTTAACGCTGTATTGGGGTTCAACCACTCTTATGGGGGAGCGACAGCTTTAGAAATTGGAATATCTCCTCCGGGGCGCTATCTGGATATTACAGTCCTTGGAGTCTCTCTGGTGAAATAAAAAAATAGAATGCGTATGGCAAATCCTCGTGGCCCATCTGATGCCGAGTACAAAAAAAATGACAGAATCGCAAAAGATATTTTATTGGATTTTTGCTGATTCTATTCGGGATTTTTTAATTAATCGGCGCGCAGGCGGGCTTGAATTCGGTGCAGAACATTCTGGACGTGCGCAGCCAGGTCTATGGCATCAATCACAAGCGCGAAGACGCTTCGAACTATTTCGTGATGAGCATCACCTGGGCGCGATTGATCGATGCGCGCTCGAAGGCCGTGATCGCCGAAGCGCGCTGCATTCCGACCAAGACACCACCGACGCAGCCCCTCGACCGGCTTGTGGCGAACAACGCAGAAGGCATCAAGGCCGGCCTGGCGGCGTATGTCGAGCCCTGTATCGAACAGCTCGCGGCCAAGATGAAACTCTGAGGCCGAAGCCCGGCGCCGGCGCCCGGGCTTCGGCCTCCTGGGCCCGCGCTCAGTACCCCAGCGTCCTGCCGTCCGGATTGCGCGGATCGGAGTAGCCGTAGAGCATGCCGTCGCGGATCTGGATGGTCTGCGTGCGGCCCATGCTGGCCTTGACGGCGACGTTGTGGCCGCGCTGCTTGAGCAGCGCCACGGTGTCGGGCGAGAGGCCCTTCTCCACCCGCAGCTCGTCCGGCGTCCACTGGTGATGCACGCGCGGCACCGAGGCGGCCTCGGCCGGGTTCATGCCGAAGTCGATGGTGTTGAGCACGGTCTGCAGCACGGTGGTGATGATGCGCGCGCCGCCGGGGCTGCCCGTCACCAGCACCGGCTTGCCGCCCTGCAGCACCAGCGTGGGCGTCATCGACGACAGCGGGCGCTTGCCGGGCGCGACGGCGTTGGCGTCGCCGCCGATCAGGCCGTAGGCGTTGGCCACGCCGGGCTTGGCCGAGAAGTCGTCCATCTCGTTGTTGAGCATGATGCCGGTGCCCTTGGCGACGATGCCGCTGCCGAAGTTGGTGTTGAGCGTGTAGGTCACCGCCACGGCGTTGCCGGCCTTGTCGACCACCGAGTAGTGCGTGGTCTGGTTGCTCTCGTAGGGCTGCGGCTGGCCGGGCTTGATTTCCTTGGCCGGGCGCGCGCGGTTCGGGTCGATGCCCTGGGCCAGTTGCGCGGCGTACTTCTTCGAGGTGAGGCCGGCCAGCGGGATCTTCACGAAGTCCGGGTCGCCCAGGTACTCGGAGCGGTCGGCGTACGCCAGCTTGCTGGCCTCGGCCATCTGGTGGATGCTGCGCGCGCTGTTGGCGCCCCACTGCGCCAGCGGCGAGCCTTCGAGGATGTTGAGGATCTGCACCAGGTGCGGGCCGCCGGAGGAGGGCGGGGGCATGGTCACGATCTCGTAGCCGCGGTAGGTGCCGCGCACGGGCGCGCGCTCCACCACCTTGTAGGCGCGCAGGTCGTCCAGCGTGATGGCATTGGGATGCGGCGCCATCTCGGCGGCGATGCGGCGGGCGATCTCGCCCTCGTAGAAGACCCTGGCGCCCTGCTGGCCGATCAGCCGCAGCGAGCGCGCCAGGTCCTTTTGCACCAGCAGGTCGCCCTGCTTGAGCGGGGCGCCGTTCTTCCAGAAGACGGCGCGCGTGGCGGGCCACTTGCCCATGTTCTTCTGCTCCTGCTGCAGGATCTTGGCGAGCGTCTCGCTCACCGGGTAGCCCTTCTCGGCCAGCGCCGCGGCGGGCGCGACCACGCGCGACAGCGGCATCGTGCCCCACTGCTTGAGCGCATGCTCCAGGCCCTTGACGGTGCCGGGCACGCCCACCGCGTAGTGCGTGTAGAGCGACTTGCCGTCGATCACGTTGCCCTTCTCGTCGAGGTACATGTCGCGCGAGGCCTTCATCGGCGCCATCTCGCGGAAGTCCAGCGCGACATCTTTGCCGCTGCGGACGTCGTGGACCATCATGAAGCCGCCGCCGCCGATGTTGCCGGCGTTGGGCAGCGCCACCGCCAGCGCGAAGCCCACCGCCACCGCCGCGTCCACCGCGTTGCCGCCGGCCTTGAGGATGTTCAGGCCGATCTGCGTGGCCAGCTCCTGCTCCGTCGCCACCATCCCGTTGCGCGCCGCCACGGGATGGAACACGTCCATGTCGAAGTCGTAGGCGGCGCTGGCGGCCTGTGCCGCCGCCGTGGTGGCGGGTGCGCCGGCAGAGGCGGACGCTGCCGCCGGGGGCGCGCCGGCCGCCGCCGTGTCGGCCGGCGGCGGCGTGGTGCATGCGGCCAGCGCGGCCAGGGCCAGGGCACTGGCCAGGAGGCTGTGGCGGAATGGCATGAGGGGGATCTCCTTGAATTGGTGTCGTTTGTCGTGTGGCCGTCGGATGCGGCGAGGCAGGCGCGCCGCGCCGGCGGCGTCGGGCAGTGTAGGAGCGCCCCCGGCGCCGGGGCGGCGCTTTTGTCTCAACCGGTTACCGGCGCGGCGCCCCGCCGCCCTGCGCGGCGGAGGAGGGCGAGCCCGGCAGGCCGAACTGCCGCCAAGCGCGCCGCAACTGCGTGTCGGAGCCGAAGCCCGCCGCCTCGGCTGCGTGCGTGACGCTGGTGCCGGCGGCCAGGGCGGCCTGCGCCACCGCCAGCCGCAGCCGCCGCAGCCAGGCCAGCGGCGCGATGCCGGCGTGCTCCACGAACAGGCGCGTGAGGTGGCGCGGCGAGGTGCGGGCCACCTCGGCCATGCGCGGCACGGTCCATACGGCCTGGGGCTGTTCGCTCACCGCGTCCTGCACGCGGTGCAGGGCCGCATGCAGGTGGTTGCGGTGCGCGAGGAAGGGCGAAAGCTCCGGGTCGTGCGGCCCGCGCCGCAGCGGCATCACCATCGTCTGCGCCACCTGCGCGGCCAATGCCTCGCCGCACAGGGCGCCGATGCGGTGCAGCACCAGGTCGATGCCGGTGGTGACGCCGGCGCTGCTGCATACCGGCGGGTCCATGACGAAGACGCGGTTGGCCACCACGTCGCAGCCGGGCGCGGCGGCAGCCAGTTCGTCCAGGTGCTGGTGGTGCGTGGTGGCGCGCCGGCCGGCCAGCAGCCCGGCGTGCGCGGCCAGCACGGCGCCGGCGCAGACGGCGAGCAGTTCCAGCCGGCCGGCGGCCAGCCGCTGGCCGCGCAGCCAGTGCAGCAGGGCGCGCGCGTCGTCGCCCGCCACGTCGATGCGGCGGCCCGGCTGGCCGACGAGGACGATCCAGGCCGGCCGCGCATCCCACTGCACGGGCAGCGGCGCCAGGCCCGCGAGCTGCACCCCGACCGAACTGGGCAGCTGCGGCCGGGGCGCGGCGAACTCGAGGTCGAAGCAGGGCGGCCGTCCCGCCGCGGCGAGCAACTGGTTGGCGATGCGCAGCGCCTCGGCCGGGCCGGCCCAGTCCAGCACCAGGCTGCCGGGCAGCAGGGTGAAGACGACCCGGATGGGCAGCGGCGGGGCCGGGCCGTCGGCGGGCAGGCGGGCCATGCGGCGTCAGCTCTCCTCGGGCGCGGCCGAGCCGTAGGCCCGCTCGACCCGCGCCACGCGCAGCTGGAAGGCCTCGTACCAGCGCGTGCGCCCCTGCTCGCGGGCCAGCGTGTGCTCGGCGTGGCGGCGCCAGGCGGCGATCGCCTCCTCGCTCGCCCAGTACGAAACGGTGATGCCGAAGCCGTCGGCGCCGCGCGCGCTCTCCACCCCGAGGAAGCCGGGCTGCTGCGCGGCCAGCGCGACCATGCGTTCGGCGGTGGCCTCGTAGCCCGCGGCGTCCTCGGCGCTGCGCTGCGACGAGAAGATCACGGCGTAGCAGGGCCCGGCGGGCAGCCGGGCGAAGGGGGAGGGCGCGTCGGTCGTCAAGCAGGGGCTCCGGGGTGGACGCTCAAGGCGCGGCGGCGCGTTCCAGCGCCTGCGCGGCCGTGCAGACGTGGGCGAAGCGGCCGTGCAGCACGGTGGCGGTGCGCGCGCAGATCTGCGCGGCAGCGAGCGGCTGGCCGTCGGGCTGCGTCATGTCGAAGGTCAGCGTCGCGTCCAGCGCGTAGTCCACCTGCCAGCCCAGGTCGCTGGCGTGGCGCGCGGTGGTCTCGCAGCACTGCTCGGTGCGGATGCCGCTGACGATGATGCGGCCGATGCCGTGGCGGACGAGCCAGACGTCCAGCCCGGTGCCGACCAGCGCGCTGTGGCGGTGCTTGACGAAGGTGTCGGCGGGCGTGAACGGGGCCAGTCCGGCGAGGGGCCGCACGTGGCCGGAGGCTTCGGCGAAGGGGTTGTCGGCCGTCTCGGGGCCATCGACGTGGAAGATCCGCAGGATCGGGACGCCGGCCGCGGCGCAGCCTTCGATCAGCGCGTTCTGCGCCGCCAGGTACGCCGGCACGTCGGCCTCGGTGAAGTAGGGGCGGTGGCGGAAGGACTCCTGGGCGTCGATCACAATCAGACAGGTCTTCACGGAAACTCTCCGAAGCGTTGAAGATGGATGGTGCCTGATTCTTCTGCGCGATGGGCCCCGTGTCCGGCGGCGATCGGACGATCTCCGGTCAGATCAGGACATCATGGGTGCGATTCGTAGTCGATGTCCAGCCGCACCCGCGCGCCGCGCCGGTCGATGCGCTCGGCGCGGAAGTAGTGGCGGCCGCGGTACAGGTCCAGCGCCAGCGGCAGCGCGACCGGCTCGCCCCAGCTGCGGACGGCGAAGCCGCGCACCGCCAGGCTGGCGAGCAGGGCGCCGAGCGCGGCCTCGTCGGCGTCCACGCGGATGTCGGCGTCGGCGGGCGCGGGGCCGGCCGGGTCGTGCAGCCAGCGCGCGAAGCTGCCGAAGAGGGTGAAGCGGTGGCCCTCGGCGCGCAGGGCCTCCAGCAGCGCCGCCGTGGCGGGCAGGTCCACCGCCTCGCGTTCCTTGCGGCACACCAGCGCGTATTCGTGGCTGCGGTCGGTGCGCGCGTCGAAGGCGTCGAGCGGCCGCGGCGGGCGTTCGTAGACGATCACGCGTTCCTCCTGCAGCACGAACAGGCCGCCCAGGATGCCGGCCAGGTCGAAGGCCAGCGGCAGCATGCGGCCGCCCAGGTGCAGGTTCTCCGCCATGGCGATGCAGAAGGCGCCCTCGGGCAGCCGCTCGCGCACGCGGTGGAACACCGAGCGCAGGCCCGCCAGGTGGGCCGCGTAGCTCTCGCTCGCGTAGAGCTGCCGTGCGGGCGCCGCCTCGGCGGGCCAGGCGCTGCCGAAGTAGGGCACGCTCGTCAGGCACAGGTCGAAGGGCGGCAGGGCCTCGCCGGCCAGCGTGTCGCACGAGGCGGGCAGCACGCGCGGCGCGGGCTGGCCGAGCCGCGCGAAGCGTTCGCCGATCAGCGCGATGCGCGCCGCGTCCACCTCGCAGCCCAGGGCCTCGCGGCCTTCCATGCGGGCGGCCAGCAGCGTGGTGCCGGCGCCGGCGAAGGGGTCGAACACCACCTCGCCCGGCCGGCTGAAGTGGCGGATGAAGGGCTGCATCTGCGTCACCCAGCCGATGTCGCGACCGCCCAGCGGGTCGTGCGTGGCCAGGGCGGGCGGCAGGCGGTGCGACGGCGGCTCGTCGTCCAGCCGCATCCAGCTTCGGCTATCCATGCGGCGCCTCCGGCCGCGCGGTATCGAGCAGCACCTCGTGCCCCGGGTCCCAGCCGGCGCACAGCTGGCCGTTGGCGAAGTAGACGAGCTTGTAGACGTCGCCGCTGGCGTGGCGCCGGTGCATGGCGGCGTAGTCCGACCATTCGAAGACCACCTCCAGCCCCTCGGGCAGGCGCACGCGCAGGTTCTGGAAGTAGTAGCCCTCGGTGAGCGCGAGCGGCGTCCAGCGCCCGCCCAGGCGCGGATCGTCCAAGCAGGCGCGCAGCAGGGGCGCCATGGGCACGCGCGCCGCGGCCAGGTGCCGCGCGGTGGCGTTGTCGCGGTAGCCGCCGGCGAGGCGCGAGAACTCGCGCAGGACCACCGTGCCGGCGCCGCAGCGCGCAGCCCATGCGAGATACGCCGCCACGTCGTCGGGGCTGGCGATGCAGCCCTGCTGCACCAGGCAGATCAGCCGCACCGGGAAGCGCCGCGCCAGCGCGCGCGCCACCGACTCGAACACGGGCTGCCGCGCGATCGCCAGGCCGGGGCGAAAGCGCATGATCGCCTGGTTGGCCTCGCCCGCGTGATGGTGGCGCGACAGCTCGATCCAGCTCAGGCCGAAGCGCTGCAGCGCCTCGCCCAGCTCGTCGCCGCGCGCCTGCGCGAAGCCGGCGCCGTTGGAATAGAGCACGCGCTCGTGCACCGGGATGTGCCGCTCGGCGCCGTGCAGCGTGTCCAGCAGCCGCAGCAGCCAGACGGCGTCGTCGGTGTTCTCCAGTCCCGAGAGCGACCATGACATCGGCACGCCGTGCAGCGCGGCCAGCGCGCGCGCCAGGCCGTCGAAATAGTCCGGCGGCGGCCGCAGCCGCGCCGCCGGCACCAGCGTGCGCTCGGGACGCAGGTTCTCGGAGCAGAAGCCGCAGCGCGCCGAGCAGGGCCGCGCCGAGGCGTAGGGGGTGAAGGTGATCGGCTGCGCCAGCCGCAGTGGGCGGCCGCCGAGGGTCAGCCGGTGCCAGCGCGCGTCGTCGCCGCGGTCCGGTGCGCGGCGGATCGGCGCGCCTACGCGAGGGCGCAGCAGGTGGAGCAGCGCAGCCTCGTCATCCGCCGGGACGGTGGCATCGACCATGTTGCCTCGACGCTCCGAAGGCCGCGGAGCAGGCCATGCGGGAACATCCGCGGAACCGGCTTGGCCGGGCCGCAGGATGTGCCCCCGTGAGGGGGTTGGCGAAGCGGAACGAAGTCCGCGAAGACTGGGGGAGGGCCATGTCACACGAGCTGCGCGGCCTGCAGCTCCTTCTTGAGGTAGGCGTAGAACAGCGGCGCCGCCACCAGCCCGGCCGGTCCGAACAGCGCTTCGGCGGCGAACATCACCGCCAGCAGCTCCCACACCGCGATGTGGGTGCGGCTGCCCACCACCTTGGCGTTGATGACGTACTCGGCCTTGTGGATGAGGATGAGGAAGATCAGGCAGGCCACCGCCGTCAGCGGCGAGACCGACAGGCCGACCAGCGTGATCACCACGTTGCACAGCAGGTTGCCCACGATGGGGATCAGCCCGGCCAGGAAGGTGAGCGTGATCAGCGCCGGCGTGTAGGGCAGGTACAGGTCCCAGAACGGCAGGACGAACAGCAGGAAGACGGCCGTCAGCGCCGTGTTGAAGGTGGCGATCCAGAACTGCGCCGCGACGATCTGCCGGAAGGCCTGCCCGAAGACGGTGATGCGCCGGTGCATCTGCGCCGCCAGCGGCAGCCGCAGGGCCGGCGGCCGGGCCACCGCGGCCAGCCCGCCGACGATCAGGCCCACGTAGGCGAACAGCAGGGCCGTCAGCCAGGCGCGGCCGGCCAGCGCCAGCGAACCGGCCTGCGTGCGCAGGTAGTTGGCCACCATGTGCTGCACGTCCGCCGCCGCCGCCGGCAACGCGCCGGCCAGGTCGGGCGGCAGCTTCTCGCGCAGCTCGAGGATGGTGCGGGCCACGTAGTCCAGCAGTTCACGGTACTGCTGCGGTGCATCGACCACGTACTCGCGCGCCTGCGACACGCCCAGCGCCAGCAGCGCGATGGGCGCGGCCACCACGACCACGATGGTCAGCGCCTGGATGAACGCCTCGATGCGCGCGGGCAGCGCGCGCCCGGCGTCGGCCGGCGAGAAGCGGGCGATCAGCCGGCCCGCCAGCCGCACCACGCCGCGCACGAAGGTGCGGGTGGCCAGGAAGCCCACGCACACCGCCAGCAGCCCCACCAGCAGGTGGTTCATCAGCATGCCCAGCAGGGCGCCGCCCATCAGCACGTAGCTGGCGCCCGCCACCCAGCGCGAAGCCGGCTGCTCGCGGGTCGGCGCCATCGCGGGCAGGGGCGTCGGCGGCGGTGTCTTCATCGTGGGCGGCGGCGCGTGGCGCAGGCTCCCGGCCGGGCAGCTCAGGCGACGACCACGGCCGCGCCGTCGCCGCGCGGGGCGATCACGCCGATCTCGTGCACCGACTCGCCCTCGCCGCGCAGCGTGGCGGCGCAGGCGGCGGCCTCGGCGGCGTCGATCACGATCACCATGCCGATGCCGTTGTTGAAGGTGCGGTTCATCTCGACGTCGTCGATGCCGGCCACTTTCTGCAGCCAGGCGAACAGCTCGCTCGTGGGCCAGCTGCCCTTCTTCAGGTGCGCCGCCGTGCCTTCGGGCAGCACGCGCGGGATGTTCTCCAGCAGCCCGCCGCCCGTGATGTGGGCCAGGGCCTTGACCGGGTGCTTCGCCAGCGCGGCCAGCACCGGCTTGACGTACAGGCGCGTGGGCGCCATCACCGCCTCGCGGAAAGGCTTGCCGTCGAGCGTGGCGGGCAGGTCGGAACCTGCGCGCTCGATCACCTTGCGCACCAGCGAGAAGCCGTTGGAATGCACGCCGTGCGAGGCCAGGCCCAGCACCACGTCGCCGGGCTTCACGCCCTGGCCGGTGAGGATCTTCGACTTCTCGACGGCGCCGACCGCGAAGCCGGCCAGGTCGTACTCGCCCGGCGGGTACATGCCGGGCATCTCGGCCGTCTCGCCGCCGATCAGCGCGCAGCCCGACAGCTCGCAGCCCCTGGCGATGCCGCCGACCACGCGCGCGGCGGTGTCGACGTCGAGCTTGCCGCAGGCGAAGTAGTCGAGGAAGAACAGCGGCTCGGCGCCCTGCACCAGCACGTCGTTCACGCTCATCGCCACCAGGTCGATGCCGACCGTGTCGTGCATGCCCCACTCGAAGGCCAGCTTGAGCTTGGTGCCCACGCCGTCGGTGCCGCTTACCAGCACCGGCTCCTTGTAGCGTTTGGGCACCTCGAACAGCGCGCCGAAGCCGCCGATGCCCGCCAGCACGCCCTCGCGCATCGTCTTCTTCGCCAGCGGCTTGATGCGGTCGACCAGCGCGTCGCCCGCGTCGATGTCGACGCCGGCATCCTTGTAGCTGAGCGGGGAGGGGGCGGGGGAGGTCATGGTGGCGGGAGGCGGCGGCAGGAGGAAGGGGCGCAAGACCGCGCCGGCATGGCAGCAGCAGGCGGCCCGATAGAATTCCCGGTGATTCTAGGGCCCGCTCCGGCGCCGCCCGGTCGTTCTTTCCCCTCGTTCCCACCTGGCATGAAGCAGCTTGCGCTCGACATCGGCTTGCAGACGGGGCCGAGCTTCGCCAGCTTCTTCCCGGGGGCCAACGAGGCCGCCCTGCGCCACCTGCAGCTGTGGGCCGGCGACGGCGCCGGCGCCGCGCTGCATTCGCCCGTGCCCACCTACCTGTGGGGCGAGGGCGGCAGCGGCAAGACGCACCTGCTGGAATCGGCGGCGCAGGCCCTGCGCGAGCAGGGCGCCGCGGTCGGCTGGCTGCGGCCGCAGGTGCTGCAGCCGCCGCCTTTCGACGAGCGCTGGGCCGCCGTGCTGATGGACGACGTGGACCGCTTCAACGCCGAGCAGCAGCACGCCGCCTTCAGCTGGTTCGTGCAGGCGCAGGCGCTGCAGCGCGCCGTGGTGGCGGCCGGCGCGCTGCCCCCGGCCGACCTGCCGCTGCGCGAGGACCTGCGCACCCGCCTGGGCTGGGGCCACGTGTTCCAGCTGCAGGTGCCCAGCGAGGCGCAGCGGCGGGCGGTGCTGCGCCAGGCGGCCGATGCGCGCGGCGTGATGCTGCCGGATGAAGTCATCGACTACATGCTGCACCGCTTCAGCCGCGACCTGGGCAGCCTGATGGCGCTGCTGGAAGCGCTGGACGGCTATGCGCTGCGCACCCAGCGGGCGATCACCATCCCCCTGGTGCGCTCCATGCTGGAAGACGAATGAAACCCGGCGCCCCCAGGGGCGCCACGAATGGACCGAATGTGATCAAGAAACTCATCGACAAGCTGCTGGGCAAGCCGGCCTCGGGCGGGCGCGGCAAGTCGCGCTTCGGCAAGCGCGAGGAGGTCGACGCCAGCGTGCACCGCATCGACCCGGGCCTGGTGGACGAGCGGGCGAAGAACGTCGTCACCACGCTGCAGCAGGCCGGCTTCGAGGCCTACATCGTCGGCGGCGCCGTGCGCGACCTGCTGCTGGGCCTGAAGCCCAAGGACTTCGACGTCGCCACCAACGCCACGCCGGAGCAGGTCAAGCAGCTGTTCCGCCGCGCCTTCATCATCGGGCGGCGCTTCCGCATCGTGCACGTGGTGTTCGGGCGCGGGCGCGAGCACGAGGTGATCGAGGTCTCCACCTTCCGCGCCTACATGGACGCCAGCGCTGCCGAGTCCGTGGCGGGCAACGAGCGCACCAGCAAGAGCGAGCTGGCGGCCATGAAGCACGCCGTGGACGCCAGCGGGCGCGTGCTGCGCGACAACGTCTGGGGCCCGCAGGAGGAGGACGCCGCGCGGCGCGACTTCAGCATCAACGCCATGTACTACGACCCGGCGCGCCAGATCGTGGTCGACTACCACCACGGCATCCGCGACGCCGGCAAGCGCGTGCTGCGCATGATCGGCGACGCGGCGGTGCGCTACCGCGAGGACCCGGTGCGCGTCATCCGCGCGGTGCGCTTCTCGGCCAAGCTGGCGGCGCTGGGCTTCGAGCTGGAGAAGAAGACCGCCGCGCCGCTGGTCGAGTCCGCGAAGCTGCTGGCCGACGTGCCGGCCAGCCGCCTGTTCGACGAGATGCTCAAGCTGCTGCAGACGGGCCACGCGCTGGCCACCGTCGCGCAGCTGCGCAAGCTGGGCCTGGCCACCGGCATCTACCCGCTGCTGGACGTGGTGGTCGAGCGCGCCGACCAGCCCTTCGTGCAGGCCGCGCTGGCCGACACCGACCGCCGGGTGGGCGAGGGCAAGCCGGTGGCCGCCAGCTTCCTGCTGGCCTGCGTGCTGTGGAACGACGTGCGCCAGGGCTGGCAGCAGCGCATGCAGGAGGGGCCGGGCGGCCGCCGCGGCATGGCGCCCTTCCCGGCGCTGCAGGAGGCGATCGACGAGGTGTTCGAGGCCCGCATCGGCGACGTCTCGGGCCGCGGCAAGCTGGGCGCCGACATGCGCGAGATCTGGATGATGCAGCCGCGCTTCGACAAGCGCAGCGGCAGCACACCCTACAGCCTGGTCGAGCAGGCGCGCTTCCGCGCCGCCTTCGACTTCATGCGCCTGCGCGCCGACGTGGGCGAGGTGAGCGAGGCCATCGCCGAATGGTGGCAGGAGTTCAGCACCGCCGACGAACTGCGCCGGCAGGACCTGATGGAGCAGGTGCGCGCCGAGCAGCGCAAGGGCGGCGGCCCGCGCCAGGCCAGCCCGCGCGTGCACCAGCGTGCGCCGCGTGCGGCGGGCGCGACCGAGGAGGCGCAGGACGCCGCCGCAGGCCCGACCCCCGCGGAAGGCGCGGCGGGCGAGGCCACGGCGCCGCGCAAGCGCCGCCGGCGCCGCAAGCCGCGGAGCGGCGCCGATGCCGGCGCCTCCTCCGGCGCCGCGGCCGAGTGACGGCGCTCGCCGCGTCGCGCGCCTACGTGGGCGTCGGCGCCAACCTGGGCGACACCCGTGCCGCCGTGCAGCAGGCCATGGACGCCCTGGCGGCGCTGCCCGGCACGCTCGAGGCGGCGCGCTCCTCGCTGTGGCGCAGCGCGCCGGTCGAGGCCTCGGGGCCCGACTTCGTCAACGCCGTGGTGGCGCTGGACACGACGCTCGCCCCCCTGGAACTGCTGGCGCAGATGCAGCGCATCGAGTCCGAGGCGGGCCGCGAGCGACCCTACCGCAACGCGCCCCGCACGCTGGACTTGGACCTGCTGCTGCACGGCGACACCCGGCTGGACACGCCGGCCCTCGTCCTGCCGCACCCGCGCATGTTCCAGCGTGCCTTCGTGCTGCGCCCTCTGGCCGAGATCGCGCCGGAGCAGGTGTCCGCGAGCCGGCTCGCAGCTGTCGCCGGCCAGCGCATCGAACGTCTCTGAACCGCCCGGCCGGCCGGCGGAGGCCGGCAAATTACACTCGACGGGTTTGTGGGTGTCATCACCCTGTCGCCAATTCCGTGTAGGGAAACGCCGCCATGCTTGGCAAGCTCCTGCCCCGCGAGGGCAACTTCTTCGAGATGTTCAACCAGCATGCCGAGCGCATCGTCGAGGCGGCCCGCGCCTTCGAGCAGCTGGTGGCCAACTACAGCGACCTGCACCTGCGCGAGCAGTACAACCGCGACGTCGACAACGCCGAGCGCGCCGCCGACCGCGTGACGCACGACGTCAACCGGCTGCTCCACAAGACCTTCATCACCCCGATCGACCGCGAGCAGATCCACAAGCTCATCAACACGATGGACGACGTGGCCGACCTGATGCAGGACTGCGCCGAGACCATGGCGCTGTACGACGTGCGCCACATGACCGAGGAGATCGCGCGCCTGACCACCCTGAGCGTCAAGTGCTGCGACCGCCTGAAGGACGCGGTGAAGTACCTGGGCCGCATCTCCGACCCGGCGGTGGCCGAGGCCACCCTCAAGACCTGCGAGGAGATCGACCGCCTCGAATCGGACGCCGACCGCGTGATGCGCAGCGCCATGAGCAAGCTCTTCCGCGAGGAGCCCGACGTGCGCGAGGTCATCAAGCTCAAGGCCATCTACGAGCTGCTGGAGACCATCACCGACCGCTGCGAGGACGTGGCGAACGTGATCGAGGGCATCATCCTCGAGAATTCCTGAAGCGGACGGGAGCGCACGATGGCTTCGGTCCAGGTCGCCCTGTGGGTGGTGGTGGTGCTGGTCGCGCTGGCCATCGCCTTCGATTTCATGAACGGCTTCCACGACGCGGCGAACTCCATCGCCACCGTCGTGTCCACCGGCGTGCTGCGGCCCGGGCAGGCCGTGGTCTTCGCGGCCTTCTTCAACCTCATCGCCATCTTCGTGTTCCACCTGAGCGTGGCGGCCACGGTGGGCAAGGGCATCGCCCATGCCGACGTGATCGACGTGCACGTGGTCTTCGGCGCGCTGATCGGCGCCATCAGCTGGAACCTGGTCACCTGGTACTACGGCATTCCCAGCAGTTCCTCGCATGCGCTGATCGGCGGCATCGTGGGCGCGGTGATGGCCAAGACCGGCACCGGCGGCCTGGTGGGCGCCGGCATCTGGAAGACGGTGGCCTTCATCTTCGTCTCGCCGCTGCTGGGCTTCTTGCTCGGCTCGGTGATGATGGTCGCGGTGGCGTGGCTGTTCCGCCGCTCCACGCCGTCGCGCGTGGACCGCTGGTTCCGCCGGCTGCAACTGGTCTCCGCCGGCGCCTACAGCCTGGGCCACGGCGGCAACGACGCGCAGAAGACCATCGGCATCATCTGGATGCTGCTGCTGGCCACCGGCCATGCGGCCGCCACCGACAGCGCACCGCCCATGTGGGTGGTGGTGAGCTGCTATGCCGCCATCGCGCTGGGCACCATGTTCGGCGGTTGGCGCATCGTGCGCACCATGGGCCAGAAGATCACCAAGCTCAAGCCGGTGGGCGGCTTCTGCGCCGAGACGGGCGGGGCGCTGACGCTGTTCCTGGCCACCGGGCTGGGCATTCCCGTGTCGACCACGCACACCATCACCGGCGCCATCGTCGGCGTGGGCTCCACGCGGCGCATGAGCGCGGTGCGTTGGGGCGTGGCGGGCAACATCGTGTGGGCGTGGATCTTCACCATCCCGGCGGCGGCCTTCGTGGCGGCGATCGCCTACTGGCTGAGCCTGCAGTTGTTCTGAGCCGCGGGGCTGCGGGCCGCTGGCATACTGCGCCGCAGACTTCCACCCGGCCCGGGCCGGCAGCGGCGCATGATCCATCTTTCACCCACGAGCCCGACGGCCGGCGTCCGCTGCAGCGTCGAGCGGTTTTCCTTCTTCCACCAGACCCTCCACCTGTCGGGCCACGTGGTGCCCGACCGCGGCGACGTGGTGCGGCTGGCGCTGCGCCTGGGTGACGGCCGGGTCTTCGAGATCACGCGGCGCGGCCTGGCCAGCCCCGACCTGACGCGCCGCCACGGCGCGCGCGCCCGGGCCTGCCGTTTCGACGAGCTGCTGAGCGTGGGCGCCGACACCCAGCCGTTGTGGACGGCCGAACTGCTGGTGCACACCGACGACGGCCGCGTGCTGAACGTACCGGTCGGCGTGGGCGACCAGGAAGACCCGTCCGTGGCCCTGATGAACCGCTTCTTCCACCTGCTGTCGGAGCGCCCGCCCGGGCACTTGCTGGAAGTGGGCTCGCGCGCGCGCACGGGGGCGATCTACACCGACCGCCTGCCGCCCGGCTGGCGCTACACCGGGCTGGACGTGATGGAGGGCCCCAATGTCGACGTGGTCGGCGATGCCCACCAGATGAGCCGGCTGCTGCCGCTGCAGGCCTTCGACGCGGCGATGTCGTTCGTGGTCTTCGAGCATCTCCTGATGCCGTGGAAGGTGGCGCTGGAGATGAACCGGGTGCTTCGCCAGGGCGCGCTGGCGCTGGTCATGGCGCCGCAGACCTGGCCGCTGCACGAGGAGCCCTGCGACTACTTCCGCTTCTCGCGCCATGCGTGGAAGGCGCTTTTCAACCGCGCCACCGGCTTCGAGATCCTGGAGGCGGTGCACGGCTGCACGGGCTACGTGGTCGCGCACCATGCGACGATCGCCTCGCACTTCGGGGAGGCCCACACGGTGGCCCTGATGTCCTGCGTGCTGGTGCGCAAGGTGGCCGAGACGACGCTGCAATGGCCGGTCGAGATGGACGAGATCGCCGAGGACGTCTATCCGTTCTGAGGTGGGCGGCGCGCCAGGATCGACAGGGCCGGACCGGCGGCGTGGTCGGGCTGCTCGTGCGCCGGTTCCAGGTGGTCGAAGCCCAGCCGACCCAGCACCTCGAGGAGCTGCGCGCGCTCCATCCACATCGGCTCGGCCGCGGCACTGCCGCAGAAGCGGGCGTCGGTGACCGGTCCGTAGGGCCGCCGGTGCAGACGGATCTCCAGGTCGCGCCAGGCGCGCGCCACCACCCCTGCCACGGGCGCGCGGCGCGGGTCGCCTTCGGGCATGGCCGCGTCGTCGATCACGTGGGTCCACAGGTACAGCGTGTCGGTGCGGCCGGCCAGCAGTTCCAGCAGGCGCAGCGGGTCGGCCATGTGGTAGAGCACGCCGCACGCCACGACCAGCGGCCAGCGGCGCGTGTCTGCCTCCAGGAAGGCGTTGAAGTCGCCCAGGAGGAAGCGTGCCCTGTCCAGGTTCAGGATTTCCTTGGCGATCAGGCAGCGCAGGTACGCCGACTTGTTGGCCTCGACGGCCAGCACCGACGCGGCGCCGCCGTCCAGCAGTTGCCGCGTGTGGGCTGCCTCGAGCGGGCCGAGTTCCAGCACGTCGCGGCCGTCGAGGCCGGCCCGTCCTCCCAGCCGTTCCAGGAGCCATGCCATGCGCGCGTCGTCATGCAGCGGCACGTCGCCGGCCCGGACGCCGACGGCCGGCGGAAAGCCCGACACCCACTGCCCGGCGAACAGGTCCACGGCTTGCTGGGGTGAGGGCGCCTCCCGCACGTAGCCGGCCGGCACGTCGATGAACCCGCCCGCCGCCGGTGCCGCCGTATGCACGCCGCCGCGCGCGGCCTCCCGGATGGCATCGCGCGCCAGTTCGCTGCGGTCGGGCGCGGTGGCGGGGGCCGACCGCGAGAGCACCAGCATGAACTCGCAGCCGATGCTCTCGTGGAAGAAGGCCTCGTTCAGCCCGATCAGCCCCAGGGCGCGCAGATCGGCCAGGATCAGCCGCAGGCTCGAAGGGGTGAACACCCACGCATGGCAATCGACGTACGCCTCGTTGCTGGCCACGGCAGCCTGATAGCCCTGGGCGGGGATGCCGGCGAAAGCGATGTGCCCGCCGCCGGCGTCCCCCCATACCTGGACGCCGTCGCGCGTGGCGTTGCCGGCGTAGTGGTCGTAGAGCGCGCCGGGGTCGTGCCGGCGCTGCTCGGCGAGATAGGCGCGCAGCAACTGGCCGGTCGTGCTCACCGGGCGAAGGTAGTCGAAGGTGAAGCGCCGGTCGGGAATCAGCAGGATCAGCCGGCCGTGTTCGCCGAGCGCACGGTCGCAGCGCTGAAGGAAGTGGATCGGGTCCGGCAGATGCTCGAACACGTGGCTGGCCACGATGTAGTCGAAGTGCTGGCCGTCCTCCAGCAACTGGGTGAATTCGCCCCCGTCGTCGATGGCGTCCACCGGCTCGATGCGCGACGTATCGACCCCCATGGCCCCGTACTTCGAGCGCAGTTCGTCGTGGCTGGCGTGGTCCACGACGTAGACGCCATAGCCTTCGGCCTTGGGCAGGATCGGCGCGTAGGACGCACCGATCTCGATGCCCCGCTGCATCTTGGAGACGGTGGCGCGGATGTGGCTTCGGAAGTCCATGGGCTCGCAGCGGATCGGGCGGGGAAGAGGGCGGGACGCGGAGAGTCCGGCGAGGCGCCCAGATACACTATTTGACAAAGGTTAACAGAGAGCTCACGGGCTGGGCTCCGCGAAGAGGAGTCCGCATGCCATCGCTGCTTTCCCGGCTTCGGCTGATGTCGATCCGCCTGGCCTATGTCGGGTACTGCACCGCGACGAAAGTGCGGCAGTGGCCGAGCGTGGCGCTGGACTCGCGCCCGCGCTTCCTCAGCGACGAGACGTCGCGCCCGGCCGCCGGCGGGCTGTACGCGATCGTGGTCAAGTACGCGCGGTTCGGCCTCACGTCCGACTTCATGGCCCTGCTGGATGCCCTGGAGCGCGCGGGCGTCAATGCCATCGTGGTGTGCAACGGCCGCCTGTCGCCAGGCGAGCACGACCGCCTGCTGGAGCGTGCGCACCGGGTGCTGGTGCGGCGCAACGTGGGGCGCGACATGGGGGCCTACCGGGCCGCCAGCCTGCACCTGCATGCCCAGGGCCTGCGGCCGCAGCGCGTGCTGTATTTCAACGACAGCATCTTCTATCTGAAAGGCGAGCGCCTGGACGCGCTGGTGCGCGACCTGTGCGGCGGCGCGTTCGACGTGACCGGCGCCTTCGAGAACCACGAGAAGGCGCACCACCTGGGCTCCTACGCGCTGTCGGTGGGCGGCCGGGTCTTCGGCCACCGCCATGTCCAGCAGTTCTGGCAGCGCTACCGGCCCTACGACCTGCGTCCCCACGCCATCCTGCACGGCGAGGTGGGGTTGTCCGCCTGCCTCAAGCGCTGCGGTTTCACCATCGACGTGGTCTACGGCGCGGAGAAACTCGTGCGGCGCCTGCACGCGCTGGACCTGCGCACGCTGATGTCGATGATCAACGTCATGCGCCCCGCGTTCCGGCTGCAGCCGCTGGACCATCTCGTGGCCCAGTCGATGTCGGCCCTGCGGCTGATCGAGCCGCTGTCGGTTTCCGAGCCCGTCGTCGCCGTGCGTGCGCCCGCGGTGGACGATGCCGCCGCGGCCGCGCCGGATGCGGCGGCCCGCCCGGCGCTGGAGCCTTCCGCCGCGCCGACCCTGGGCAACTACCGCGCGGCCAGGAAGGCGCAACTGGCGCAGCAATGCAAGGCGGCCGACGAGGCGCGGCGCGCGCAGTCCTCGCAGGCGGCCCAGGCAGCGGCCGTCACCCTGGTGGCCGACAACCGGCTCACCGTGGAGATGGCCGAGTCGCTGGCCCGGCAGGCGCTGATCGACAGGCTCATGCTGGAGGTGACGCAGGGCAGCCAGGTGCACCTCGGCTTCGGGCTCTTCCGCACCCTGATGGGCTGCCCGATCGTCAAGCGCGACCTGATCGCACGCGACATCTACCTGGAGCACGACTGCGAAATGCTGATGAGCGACGTGGACGCCGACACCCGCGCCATGGTCGTGCGGGCGCTGATCAACCGCGGCCGGCCGATGTTCGTGCAGGGGCGCAGGCGCTTCCTCCTCGACCACGGCCTGGTCTGAGCGCGCGGCCCGCGCCTGGCTTGCCGCCTACTGCGAGATCTTGCGCCCCTCTTCGATCTGGTGCTCGAAGTAGCGCTGGAAGCTGAACACCAGGCTGGACATCAGCACCGTGGCGCCGAAGAACAGGGCCAGCCCCACCGCGCCGACGGTGAACCAGTTCGTGCGGCCCGGCGCCGCGTCGGCGGGCAGGCCGGGGTTGTGGCGGGCGTTCCACTTCTCGGGCGCCATCAGGCCGTAGATGATGGCCGTCAGCGCGCAGCCGGCGAAGGTGAAGCCGACGAAGGGGATCAGTACCCAGCTCGCCTGGTCGTCCAGCCCGTACATGCGCGCGCGCTCGATGCCGTACAGGCCCAGCGCGGTCGGGATCGGCAGCAGCCAGCCCAGCCAGTCGCCCAGGCCGTGCAGGTAGAAGCGGTGCAGGCCCAGCGGCCCGCCCAGGAAGGCCAGCCAGGCGGCGACTGTCTTGCTGCGCGGCCGGGGCCGCGCAGCGGCGGCGGCGGCCGTCATCGCGGCGCCTCGCCGGTGCCACGGCGCTGGCGGCAGGCAGGAGGAACGGGGGTGGCGGTGGCGGCGACGTGCTCGTCGCGGCGCGGGCGGAAACGCTGCTGCATGAAGTGGGGAAAGGGCGGGCTATAATGGAAGGCTTTCCAGCGTGTCGCTGGCCGGGTGGCCAAGTCGCGTGTCTCAACGCTGGGGAAACATCGGCGCGTTCCGGAAGCCCGTTTTCACCGGGGCGCCACTCCACCCGAAGGATAAATCATGGTCGTGATCCGACTCTCGCGCGGCGGCTCCAAGCATCGCCCGTTCTTCAACATCGTCGTGGCCGACAAGCGCACCCGCCGCGACGGCCGCTTCATCGAGCGCCTGGGTTTCTACAACCCGGCCGCCAAGGGCGGTGAGGAAAGCATCCGCGTCGCCCAGGACCGCCTGAGCTACTGGCAGGGCGTCGGCGCCCAGGCCTCGCCCACCGTCGCGCGCCTGATCAAGCAGGCCGCCGCCGCGGCTCCCCAGGCCGCCGCCTGATTGCGCCCGCCGGCGCCCTGAGCGTCCGAACCCAGGCGATGCTGCCCACGCTCGAAGCCGCCGCCCTGCCGGCGGACGCCATCGAGGTAGGGCGCATCCTCGACGCCTGGGGCGTCAAGGGCTGGTTCAAGGTCCTTCCCCACAGCGCCCAGCCCGAGGCGCTTTTTTCTTCCCGCCGCTGGTTCCTGGTGCCGCCCGGCGCCGGCCAGGACGCACCCACCCAGGCCTTCCGCCTGCCGGTGCGCGAGGCGCGCGAGCACGCCGACAGCATCGTTGCCGCCTCGCCGGAGGTGCCCGACCGCACCGCCGCCGAGGCCCTGCGCGGCGCGCGCGTGTTCGTGCCGCGCTCCAGCTTCCCCACGCCCGCCGAGGACGAGTACTACTGGGTCGACCTGATCGGCCTGCCGGTGGTCAACCGCGAGGGTGTGCCGCTGGGCACGGTGCGCGAGCTGCTGGCCACCGGCCCGCAGACCACGCTGGTGCTCGACGCCGAGCAGGACGGCAAGGCCGTGGAGCGCATGATCCCCTTCGTCTCCGCCTTCGTCGACAAGGTGGACCTCGAAGGCCGCCTCATCACCGTCGACTGGCAACCGGACTACTGATGCTCGGAGCGATGCCATGCGCTTCGACGTCCTGACGCTGTTTCCCGAACTGTTCGCGCCCTTCCTCGAAAGCGGCGTGACGCGCCGCGCCTATGCGTCGGGGCAGGTGCAGGTGGTGCTGTGGAACCCGCGCGACTTCGCGCAGGGCAACTACCGCCGCGTCGACGACCGGCCCTTCGGCGGCGGCCCCGGCATGGTGATGATGGCCGAGCCGCTGGCCGCCTGCCTGGACGCGGCGCTGACCGACCGCGGCGAACCGCAGGCGCCGGTGGTGCTGTTCTCGCCCGTCGGCGAGCGCCTCTCGCACGCCGTGGCCCAGCGCTGGGCCGGCGATGCCGAGGGCGCCGTGCTGGTGTGCGGCCGCTACGAGGGCCTGGACCAGCGCTTCATCGACCAGTGCGTCACCCACCAGATCAGCCTGGGCGACTTCGTGCTCTCGGGCGGCGAGGTCGCGGCGATGGCGCTGCTGGACGCCGTGGCGCGCCTGCAGCCCGGCGTGCTGGGCGACGAGGCCGGCCATGCGCAGGACAGCTTCAACCCGGCCCTGGACGGGCTGCTGGACTGCCCGCACTACACCCGGCCCGAGGTCTGGCGCGGGCAGGGCGTGCCGGCGCCGCTGCTGTCGGGCCACCACGCGCAGATCGAGCGCTGGCGGCGCGACCAGCGCCTGGCGATCACCGCCGAGCGCCGGCCGGACCTGATCGACGCCGCGCGCGCCGCCGGCCGGCTGGACAAGGCCGACGAGATACTGCTGGCAAAAAAGCTATAATCAAAGGCTTTTCCGATCCTCTGCCCGGCCGCGGCACCGCCTGCTCGTTGCAGCACCGCCGCCTTTCACGTGTAGCGCGGGCACGATCGCATGCAGGAAGCCATGAACCTCATCCAAACCCTCGAGCAAGAGGAAATCGCCCGCCTGGGCAAGAAGATCCCCGCGTTCGCCCCCGGCGACACCGTGATCGTCAGCGTCAACGTCGTCGAAGGCAGCCGCAAGCGCGTGCAGGCCTACGAGGGCGTGGTGATCGCCAAGCGCAACCGCGGCCTGAACAGCGCCTTCACCGTGCGCAAGATCTCCAGTGGCGAAGGCGTCGAGCGCACCTTCCAGACCTACAGCCCGCTGATCGCCGGCATCGAGGTCAAGCGCCGCGGCGACGTCCGCCGCGCCAAGCTGTACTACCTGCGCGAGCGCAGTGGCCGTTCCGCCCGCATCAAGGAAAAGCTGCCCGGCAAGTCGTCCGGCGCCGCTGCCGCCGCAGCCGCCGAATAAAGGCTGCGCGCCCCGATGCGCGATGCACAGGCCGCCTCCGGGCGGCCTTTTTGCTTTCCGGCGCACACGGCGCCGCGCTTTCCGTGATTTTTGCCGGGAACCGCCGTTCATCCCGCAGGTCGTTCAAATCGTTATATCTTCATCAGCAGTTCGAAAGCCCCCATTGACCACCGCCTCGCACGCCGCCCCCGAAGTGATCAACGTCCTGCCGCCGATGGCGCCGGTCGTCGATCCGCGCGCCGTGCCGGTGTCCAGGGTGGACAGCGACCTGCCCGCGGTCGACCCGCGGCGCCTCGTGGCCGACGCCCTGCGCGAGCGCTTCGCCCACCCGCCGGCGTGGACGCCCGAACTGCGGCGCGAGCCGCGCATGACCGAGCGCGCGCCGGCCCAGGCCGCCGTGCTGGTGCCCATCGTGCAGCGGGCCGAGCCGACCGTGCTGCTGACCGAGCGGGCCACGCGCATGTCCACCCACTCCGGGCAGATCGCCTTCCCGGGCGGGCGGGTGGACCCCGAGGACGCGAACGTGGCCGCCGCCGCCCTGCGCGAGGCGTGGGAGGAGGTGGGCCTGTCCGCCGGCTTCATCGAGGTGCTGGGCCAGTTGCCCACCTACACCACCGTCACCGCCTTCGTCGTCACGCCGGTGGTGGCGCTGGTCGAGCCGGGCTTCCGGCTGCGGCCCAACCCCGGCGAGGTGGCCGACGTGTTCGAGGTGCCGCTGGCCTTCCTGATGGACCCGGCGCACCACCGCCGCCACCAGATGGAGGAGGGCCCGAGCGCCCGCCACTGGTTCTCCATGCCCTACCAGGACGGCCCGCACGAGCGCTACGTGTGGGGCGCGACGGCCGGCATGCTGCGCAACCTCTACCGCTTCCTCAGCGCCTGAACACCGCCTGGGGTTGGCGGGCACGCCCGCCTATCATCCAGGGATGAGCTTCTTCGCCATCCTGTGTGCGCTGCTGATCGAGCAGGTGCGCCCGCTTGGCCTCAACAACCCCGTGTACGGCGCCGTGCTGGCCTGGACCCGCTGGACCAGCCGCAACTTCGACGCCGGCCGGCCACACCACGGCTGGGTGGCATGGACGCTGGCGGTGGGCGTGCCCACCCTGCTGGCGCTGGGCATCCACTGGGCGCTGCTGCACTTCGCGGGCCTGCCCTTCGCCGTGCTCTGGAGCGTGGCGGTGCTCTACGTCACGCTGGGCTTCCGGCAGTTCAGCCATCACTTCACCGGCATCCGCGACGCGCTGGACATCGGCGACGAGGCGCTGGCGCGCTCGCTGCTGGCGCACTGGAAGCAGGTGGACGCGGCCGATCTGCCGCGCAGCGAGATCGTGCGCCACGTGATCGAGTACTCCGTCATCGCCGCGCACCGGCACGTGTTCGGCGTGCTGGCCTGGTTCTCGGTGCTGGCGGCCGTCGGGCTGGGGCCGGCGGGCGCGGTGTTCTACCGCATGAGCGAGTTCGTGGCGCGCTACTGGGCGCACAAGAGCCACGCCTCGGTGCAGCCGGCCAGCGAATCGGTGCAGCGGGCCTCGGCCCGCGCCTGGGGCGTGATCGACTGGCTGCCGGCGCGCATCACCGCGCTGGGCTTCGCGGTGGTCGGCAGCTTCGAGGACGCGATCGACTGCTGGCGCAACGACGCGCGCCGCTTCCCGCATCCCAACGACGGCGTGATCCTCGCCGCCACCTCGGGCGCGCTCAACGTGCGCCTGGGCGGCGGGCAGCTGCGCTCCATGCCGCTGCCCGAGACGCTGCCGCAGGCGCAGGCCGGCGAGTCCGGCGGCGTGGCGGCCGCCCTGCCCAGCGGCAGCACGCCGGGGCGCGAGCCGCAGCCGGCGCACCTGCGCAGCGTGGTGGGGCTGGTCTGGCGCTCGGTCGTGATGTGGATGGTGCTGCTGGCCCTGCTGACGCTGGCACGCCTGCTTGGCTGACCCCTTTTGCCGTGAACGCTGAATCCCCTTTCTGGAGCCCCGGCGTCGCCGGCCTGGAGCCCTACGTGCCCGGCGAGCAGCCGCGCATCGCCGGGCTGGTCAAGCTCAACACCAACGAGCATCCGCTGCCGCCGTCGGCGCACGTCGTGCAGGCCATCGCCCGGGCGGCGCACGAGGGGCTGGAGCGCTACCCCGACCCGGAATCCACCGCCCTGCGCGAGGCGCTGGCCGCGCGGCTGGGGCTGGCGCCGATGCAGGTCTTCGTCGGCAACGGCTCGGACGAGGTGCTGGGGCACGCCTTCTTCGCCTTGTTCCACCGCGCCGAGCCGCTGCTGTTCCCCGACGTGACCTACAGCTTCTACCGCGTGTGGGCGCAGCTCTACGGCATCCCGGCCGAGACGGTGCCGGTGGACGCCGGCCTGCGCATCGACGTGGAGGCGCTGGCCGCGCGCGCGGCGCAGGGCTGCGGCGGTATCGTCGTCGCCAACCCCAACGCGCCGACCGGCATCGGCCTGCCGCTGGCGGCCGTCGAGCGGCTGCTGGCTGCGGCGCCGCAGCGCGTGCTGCTGGTGGACGAGGCCTACGTGGACTTCGGCGGCGAGAGCGCCGTGGGCCTCATCGCGCGACATCCCAACCTGCTGGTGGTGCAGACGATGTCCAAGTCGCGCTCGCTGGCCGGGCTGCGGGTGGGCTTCGCGCTGGGGCAGGCGCCGCTGGTCGAGGCGCTGAACCGCGTCAAGAACAGCTTCAACTCGTACCCGCTCGACCGGCTGGCGCAGGCCGGCGCGCTGGCCTCTCTGGAGGACGAGGCGGCCTTCCGCCACGGCTGCCGCGAGGTGATGGACACGCGCGAGGGCCTGACGCTGCAGCTCGAGGACCTGGGCTTCGAGGTGCTGCCCTCGCAGGCCAACTTCGTCTTCGCCCGGCATCCGCTGCGCGATGCGGCGGCGCTGGCCGCCGCGCTGCGCGAGCGGGCGGTGCTGGTGCGCCACTTCCGCCAGCCGCGCATCGATGCCTGGCTGCGCATCAGCATCGGCACGCGGGACCAGTGCAGCGCGCTGGTCGCCGCGCTGCAGGCCGTCCTGGCCGCCTGATCAATACCGCTCGGGGGCGCTCAACTCGGCGAACAGCTCGCCGTAGATCCGGTGGCGGGCGGCGCTGATGTCGCCGGCCGGCTCCACCTGCGCCCGCACGCCGCAGCCCGGCTCGTGCAGGTGGGTGCAGTTGTAGAAGCGGCACTCGCCCGCGTGCTCGGCGATGTCGGGCATCAGCGCCGCCAGTTGCGTGGGCTCGATGTGGCGCAGGCCGAATTCCTGGAAACCCGGCGAGTCGATGAGCGCCGTGCCGCGCGCTTCGTCCACCCAGTACCAGGTGGTCGTGGTGGTGGTGTGCCGGCCGCTGTTGAGGGCCTGCGAGATCTCGCCCGTGAGTGCCGCCGCGCCGGGCACCAGCAGGTTGATGAGCGTGCTCTTGCCCGCGCCCGAGGGGCCGAGCACCAGCGTGGTGTGCCCCTGCAGCCGGCGCATCAGCGCTTCGCGGTCGACCTCGCCCGAGGCCGCCAGCGACAGCGGCATCACGCCGTAGTGCATGCGGCGGTAGGCCGACAGCCGCGCCCAGGCGCGCTCGAAGGGTTCCACCAGGTCGCTCTTGTTGAGCGCGATGATGGGCCGGATGTGTTCCGCCTCGGCCGCGATCAGCGCGCGGGCGAGCTGGTGCTCGGAGAACTCGGGTTCGGCCGCCAGGAGGATCAGCACCTGGTCGAGGTTGGCGGCAAAGGACTTGGTGCGGACCTCGTCCTGCCGGTAGAACAGGTTGCGCCGCGCCTGCACGCGCTCGATGGTGCCCTCGTCCTCGCTGGGCCGCCACAGCACGCGGTCGCCGACCACCGCCTGGCTCTTCTTGCCGCGCGGATGGCAGATGCGGCGCTCGCCGTCGGGCGTCTCGACGATGCAGTGCCGGCCGTGGCTGGCGACGACCAGGCCCTCGCGCAGGGTGGGGTCCGATGCCGCCGGCGCCGCGCCGCGCTTGCCCATCAGGCGCTCACCGCAGGGGCATGAGCAGCGCGTCGGCCCGGCGCGCGCAATCCAGGTCGGTGACCGAGATGCCGCCCACGTCGTGCGTGGAAAAGCGCACCACGCAGCGGTTGTAGTGCACCGACAGGTCGGGGTGGTGGTCTTCGCGATGGGCGATCAGGGCCAGCGCGTTCACGAAGGCGATGGTCTCGAAGTAGTCGGCGAAGCGGAAGGTCTTCTCGATCGCGACGTCGGCGCCGTCGCCGCGCAGCGACCAGCCTTCCAGCTTGGCCAGGCCGGCGACGACCTCGCTGGGTTTCAGCGCCTTGCGGGCCACGCCCTTCCAGTCGCGGATGGTCAGCATGCTGTCGCTCATGGCGGGTTCCTTGAGAAGGGTTTTCAGGCGCCCATGCGGGCCAGGCGCTCGCTGGCCGGCGGGTGCGAGTAGTAGAACCTCACGTACACCGGGTCGGGGGTGAGGGTGGAGGCATTGTCCTGATAGAGCTTGAGCAGCGCCGCCGAGAGGTCGCGCCCGCTGGTCTGCGCGATCGCGAAGGCGTCGGCCTCGAACTCGTCGCGGCGCGACAACTGCGCCATCAGCGGGGCGACGAACCAGCCGAACACCGGCACGGCGAGCATGAACAGCACCAGCGCGAGCGCGTCGTTGGCGCCGGCCATCGACGGCTGCACGCCCAGCCCGGTGTAGAACCAGACCTGTCCCGACACCCAGCCCAGCAGCGCGAAGCCGGCCAGGCCCAGCAGCGCCATCAGCGCCATGCGCTTGAGGATGTGGCGGTGGCGGAAGTGGCCCAGCTCGTGCGCCAGCACGGCCTCGACCTCGCCGGGGGCGAGCTGCTGCAGCAGCGTGTCGAAGAACACCACCCGCTTGGCCGCGCCGAAGCCGGTGAAGTAGGCATTGGCGTGCGCGCTGCGGCGGCTGCCGTCCATGACGAACAGGCCCTTGGCGACGAAGCCGCAGCGGGCCATCAGCGCGTTGACGCGCTCCTTGAGCGAGGCGTCGGCCAGCGGCTCGAACTTGTTGAACAGGGGCGCGATCCAGGTGGGCACGATGAACTGCAGCAGCGCCGTCCACAGCACCAGCGCGCCCCAGGCCCACAGCCACCACAGCGCGCCGGCCGCACCCATCAGCCACAGCACCAGCGCCGCCAGCGGCAGCCCGAGCGCTGCGCCCAGCAGCAGGCCCCGCACGGCGTCGGCCAGCCACAGCTTCCAGGTCATGCGGTTGAAGCCGAAGCGCTGCTCCAGGCGGAAGGTCTGCCACAGGGTGAAGGGCAGCTCCAGCAGGCTGCCGACGAGGCTGAAGGCGGCCAGCAGGGCGAGCTGCTGCACCAGGCCCGGGCCCATCCCCTCCAGCAGCAGCCGGTTGAGCAGGTCCAGCCCGCCCAGCAGCGTCCAGCCCAGCAGCACGGCCGCGCCCCAGGCCATCTCCAGCAGGCCGAAGCGGGCCTTGGCGATGGTGTAGTCGGCCGCCCTGCGGTGCGCCGCCAGGCCGATGCTGCGGTCGAAGGGGGGCGGCACGGCGTCGCGGTGGCGCGCCACGTGGCGGATCTGGCGGCTGGCCAGCCAGAACCGCACGGCCAGGCTCAGGACCAGCATGGCCGAGAAGGCGAGGGTGAAGGCGAGCGAGGCGTTCATGGGGGATGCCGAGTGTAGTGGCGGCCCTTCGCCCGAAACGCGTCGTGGACAATGCGCCGATGCCCGATACCTCCATTGCCTCCACCCCCGCCGAACTGCGCAAGAGCGACCAGAACCTGGTCTGGCTGGACTGCGAGATGAGCGGCCTGGACCCCGAGAAGGAACGCCTGCTGGAGATCGCCGTCGTCGTCACCGGCCCCGATCTGGCGCAGCGCATCGAGGGCCCGGTGCTGGTCGTCCACCAGAGCGAGGCCGTGCTGGACGGCATGGACGCCTGGAACAAGGGCACGCACGGGCGCAGCGGCCTGATCGACAAGGTGCGCGCCTCCACGCTCGACGAGGCCGCGGCCGAGCAGCAGCTGCTGGACTTCGTCGCCCGCTACGTGCCGAAGCACGGCTCGCCCATGTGCGGCAACACCATCGGGCAGGACCGGCGCTTCCTGGTCAAGTACATGCCGAGGCTGGAGGCGTACTTCCACTACCGCAACCTGGACGTCAGCACCCTCAAGGAGCTGGCGCGGCGCTGGAAGCCGGCCGCCTACGCCGCCTTCAAGAAGCAGCAGGCCCACACCGCGCTGGCCGACGTGCACGAGTCCATCGACGAACTGGTGCACTACCGCAGCACCTTCCTGCGACTGGATTGATGCCCTCAAGAAAACGCCGGGCCGCCCCAGGTTTTCTTGTCCCCCTCGGGGGGCGGGCCGGGCGCAGCCCGGCCCTGGGGGCTCAGCAGCGTTGCGCGGCTGCGGTCTAATGCGGCCATGCCGTCCGCCGTCCACCCGCTGCTCGCCACCGCCCACGCCCTCGCCGATGCCGCCGCGCGGCAGTCGATGGCCTATTTCCGCCAGCCGCTGGAGGTCGTCACCAAGGCCGACGACAGCCCCGTCACGCTGGCCGACCGCGCCGCCGAGCAGGCGATGCGCGACGTGCTCGCCGCGCAGGCGCCCGAGGACGGCATCTACGGCGAGGAGCACGGCCAGCAGCGCCTGGATGCCGGGCGCGTGTGGGTGCTCGACCCGATCGACGGCACGCGCAGCTTCATCACCGGCTCGCCGCTGTGGGGCACGCTGATCGCCGCGTTCTCGGGCGGGCGCGTCGAGCTGGGCATGATCGACATGCCGGTGCTGGGCGAGCGCTGGATCGGCCAGGACAGCGTGGCCATGCGCAACGGCCAGCCGGTGCGCGTGCGCGACTGCACGCGACTGGCCGAGGCGCGCATCGTCACCACCTCGCCCGACATCTTCGCGCCGGCCGACTGGGCCGCCTTCGACGCCTTGAGCCGCCAGTGCGCGATGCGCCGCTTCGGCGGCGACTGCTACGGCTACGCGCAGCTGGCGGGCGGCACGATCGACCTGGTCGTGGAGACCGGCCTGCAGCCTTACGACTACCTCGGCCCGGCCGGCGTCATCGAAGCCGCGGGCGGCGTGATCACCGACTGGGAGGGCCGCCCGCTGGGCCTGCAGCCCGACTGCCGCGTGGTCGCCGCCGCCACGCCCGAGCTGCACCGCGCGGCGCTGGCGGTCTTGCAGACGCAGTGAGTCCCCATGCTGCGCTGGCTGCTCGTCGTCGTTCTGGCCCTGCTGCTGATGCAGGGCCTGACCGGCTGGCTGCGCAAGCTGGGCTTCGGCCGGCTGCCGGGCGACTTCGAGTTCCGCGCCTTCGGCCGGCTGTGGCAACTGCCGATCGCCAGCACGGTGGCGCTGAGCCTGCTGGCGGCGCTGGTCGCGCGGCTGTTGTGAACCCCTTGCACTCCGGAGCACGATGAAAGCCTGCGTCGACATCGGCGGCACCAAGGTCGCCGTCAGCCTGGCCGAGGACGGCCGGAAGGAACTCCAGGCCCGCCAGGCCGAGCCGACCGCCAAAGAGGGCGCGCCCGATGCCGTCGCGCAGCAGGTCATGCGCCTGATCGACGCGGCCTGCGCGCAGCTCGGCGTGCCGGCCGCGTCGGTGGACGGCGTGGGCGTGTCGGCGGCGGGCCCCTTCATCCTCGACGCCGACGGCGCCGTCGAACTCGCCACGCCCAACATCTGCGGCGGCCTGGCCGGCCCGGCCCGCGGGCTGCCCAACGACTGGACCAGCGCCGTCATCGAGGCGCCGCTGCGCCGCCGCTACGGCCGTGTGCGGGTGGAGAACGACGCCGTCTCCGCGCTGGAGGCCGAGCGCCGCTGGGGCGCGCTGCAGGGGCTGGACCACTGTGCCTACGTCACCTGGAGCACCGGCGTGGGCGTCGGCCTGTGCGTGGACGGTCGCACCCTGCGCGGCAAGGGCGGCAACGCCGGCCATGCGGGCCACAGCTTCGTCGCCGACGACGACAACCAGCACGCGCTGTGCGGCTGCGGCAACGTGGGCGACGTGGAGGGCCTGGTGGCGGGCAACGCCATCGAGCGCCGCTTCGGCATGCCGGCCGCGCAGCTCTTCGGCGCGGCGCGGGCCGGCGACGCGCGTGCCCTCGGGATCACCGACGGCCTGGTGCGCGTGATGGGCCGCCTGCTCTACAACCTGGTCGTCACGCTCGACCTGCAGCGCGTGAGCCTCGGCGGCAGCGTGTTCCTGCACAACCGCGACCTCCTGCTGCCGCGCCTGCAGGCGCAGATCGACGGCCGGCTGCCGGCACTGACGCAGGGCGTGCGCCTGGCCGCCGCCGGCCTGGGCGAGCAGGTCGGCGACTACGCCGCGCTCGCGCTGGTGGCCTGAGGGCGCACCCGCGCGGCCGGTTCGGCGGCGCGCCCCGGCATCCGCGCCAGCCGCTCCGAGGCGATGCCGCCGAGCCGCCGCAGCCCGGCCTCGATCGCGTCGGACCAGGGCCAGCCGCAGTTGATGCGCAGGTAGTGGTCGAAGCGCGCGCCGTTGGAGAACAGCGTGCCCGGCGCCACCAGGATGTGCTCGCGCAGCGCGGCGTCGAACACCGCCATCGACGGCAGGCGCCCGGGCAGCTCCACCCAGAGCTGCAGCCCGCCGGGCGGCAGGTTGATGCGCGTGCCGGCCGGGAAGTGCTGCGCGATGGCGTCGGCGGTGCGCTCGCGCTGGGTGCGCAGCCGCTCGCGCAGCCGGCGCAGGTGGCGGTCGTAGGCGCCGGTGGCCATGAAGCGGCCGGCGGCCGTCTGCGACAGCTCCTCGTTGCTGCGCGTCTGCGCGTACTTGAGCATCTCCACCCGCGCATGCCAGCGGCCGGCATGGATCCAGCCCAGCCGCAGGCCCGGCGCCAGCACCTTGTGCAGCGAGGCGCAGTGGATGACGTTGCCCGTGGCGTCGAAGGACTTCAGCGCGCGCGGCGGCGCCTCGGCGTCGAGCAGTTCGCTGTAGGTGTCGTCCTCGATCAGCGCGATGCCGTGGCGCTCGCACAGCGCCGCCAGCCGCGCCTTGTGCGCGTCGGGCATCACGCTGCCCAGCGGGTTCTGCAGGTGCGGTACCACCACCACCGCCTTGATGTCGCGGTAGGCGTCGACGGCCAGTTCCAGCGCCTCGACCGACAGGCCGGTCTGCGGGCTGGTGGGGATCTCCAGCGCGCGCATGCCCAGGCTCTCGAGCACCTGCAGCAGGCCGTAGAAGGTGGGCGACTCCACCGCCACCGTGTCGCCCGGCTGCGCCACGGCGCGCAGCGCGAGGTTCAGCGCCTCGATGCAGCCGTTGGTGGGCAGCACCTCCTCGGGCGCCAGCGTCATGCCCACCCGCACCGCGCGCTGCGCCACCGCCTCGCGGAAGGGCGTGCGGCTGCGCGAGGGCGCGGCCAGCGTCAGCATCTCGGGCCGGCGCCGCAGCGCCTGGGTGATGGCGGCGCGCAGCGCCTCGGCCGGGTACAGCGCGGGCGCGCCGCGGGCGATGGAGAAGTCCAGCCGGATCTCGTTGTAGCGGCGGCGGGCGACGAAGTCCGACACCTTCTCGTGGATGCCGACGAACTGCGCCGGGTCGGGCGCGCGGTCGGCGGCGGGCTCGTCCATCGGCGTGGTCTGCAGGCGCCGCGGGCGCCGCACGAAGTAGCCGGAACGCTCGCGCGCCTCGGCCCAGCCCTCGGCCTCCAGCGTGCGGCACACCTGCAGCGCGGTGGACAGGCTCACGCCATGCAGCTTCATCAGCTCGCGCAGCGAGGGCAGCCGGTCGCCCGGGCCGAGCGAGCCGGCCCGCACCGCGGCCAGGTAGTGCTGGGCGATCTGGCGGTAGCGCGGCGGCGTGTGCATGAAGCGATGGTGCGCCGGGCGAGCCGGCCGGCACAGATGCAGTTGGACGCAAAACGACCATAACAGAGGCCGTGCGCGGCCCGCTGTTGCGGCACACGAAGGCATCGCGTGTGCCTGTTCCGCACGGCAGGCCGTTCCTAGGATGAAGCCATCCGCAGACCTCGTCAGGAGCGCACCATGAGTTCCCATCCCTGTCCCCCCGAGCGGCTCCTGGCCGCCGGCCAGTCGCTGCAGCTGGCGGTCGATGCCGGCACCGTCGTGTTCGCGTCGCAGGGGCGCCTGCGCATCGACGAGGCGCCGCGCTGGCTGGCGGACGTGGCCGTGCCGGTCGGCCGCAGCCTGGACGAGGGCGAGGGCTGGGTGGTCGAGCGGGCAGGCTGGATCACCGTGCGCGCGCTGGGCGGCGCGGCGGCCCGGCTGCGGTGCGTGCCGGCCGGCACGGGCGGCCGCGGGTGGCGGCTGGCGCTGCCCCGCGCCCTGCACGGATGGTTCCGGCCCGCCGGCTGAGTCCGCGCCGGTTCAGAGGAACATGCCGCCCGACACCTCGATGCGCTGGCCCGTCATCCAGCCGTTGTCGGGCCGCAGCAGCGCGGCGACGGCGGCGCCGATGTCGTCCGGCAGCCCGGCGCGGCCCTGCGCCGTGACGGAGGCGACGAAGGCGTTGAGCTGCGCGTTGTCGCGCACCGCGCCGCCGCCGAAGTCGGTCTCGATCGCGCCCGGGGCGATGGCGTTGACCGCGATGCGGCGCGCGCCCAACTCGCGCGCCTGGTAGCGCGTCAGCACCTCGATGGCGCCCTTCATCGATGCGTAGGCCGCATAGCCGGGCAGCGAGAAGCGCGCCAATCCGGACGAGACGTTCAGGATGCGCCCGCCGTCGGCGATCAGCGGCAGCAGCGCCTGCGTGAGGAAGAACGGCCCCTTCAGGTGCACGGCCACCAGTTCGTCGAACTGCGCCTCGGTGGTCTCGGCGAAGGCCGCGTGCACGTCGATGCCGGCGTTGTTGACGAGGTAGTCGAACTGCGTGCGCTGCCAGGTGCCGGCCAGGGCCTGCTTCAGCGCCGCGGCGAAGTCGCCGAAGCCGCGGGGCTGCGACACGTCCAGCGGCAGGGCGGCGGCGCGCCGGCCCAGGGCCTCGATCTCCTGCACCACGGCCTGTGCCTCGGGCGCGCTGCTGCGGTAGGTGAGCACGATGTCGACGCCGGCCCGGGCCAGGTGCAGCGCGGCGTTGCGGCCGAGCCCGCGGCTGCCGCCGGTGATGAGTGCGATGGGGGTGGTGGTCATGGTGCGTCTGCCTTTCCGTGAAGAAGAGTGGGTTGGGATGGAATGAACTTTATGGAGGAACAATCAATGGATAAATACAGCGAAAATCGCTTCACTGTTCAGAAAAAATTGACAAATCGATGGACCTCGACGCCCTGCGCATCTACCTCCTGGTGGCCGAGGCGGCCAGCTTCACCCGCGCGGCCGAGCGCCTGGGGCTGACGCGGGCGCGCGTGTCCACCGTCGTCCAGCAGCTCGAGGCGGAATTGGGCACGCGCCTGCTGCAGCGCACGACGCGCAGCGTGCGCGTGACGCCCGACGGCCAGCTCTTCGCCGAGCGCGCGCAGGCGCTGGTGGGCGACGCCGACGAGTTGCAGGCGTTGTTCCAGCGCCAGCCGGCGGCGCTGCGGGGGCGGCTGCGGGTGGACATGCCGGGCCAGCTGTCGAGCCAGGTGCTCGTCCCGCGCCTGCCGGAGTTCGTCGCGGCGCATCCGCAGATCGAGATCGAGCTCAGCAGCACCGACCGCCGGGTCGACCTGGTGCACGAGGGCTTCGACTGCGTGATCCGCGCCGGCGCGCTGCGCGAGTCGGGGCTGGTGGCGCGGCCGCTGGGCGAGCTGGTGCAGATCAACGTGGCCAGCCCCGCCTACCTGGCCGCCTTCGGCACGCCGCGCTCACTGGAGGACCTGGCGCACCACCGGCTGGTGCGCTACTCGTCCACGCTGGGCGGCGCCGCGACGGGCTGGGAGTACGTGGAAGGCGGCGAGCAGCGGATGCTGCCGATGGCCGCCGTGCTCACCGTCAACAACACCTTCGCCTACGAGTCGGCCTGCCTGGCGGGGCTGGGCCTGATCCAGGCGCCTGCGCTGGGCCTGCGCGGGATGATCGAGGCCGGCCGCCTGGTCGAGGTGCTGCCGCACCTGCGCCCCGAACCGCTGCCCGTGACGCTGCTCTATGCCCACCGGCGCCAGGTGGCGCGGCGGGTGCAGGCCTTCATGGACTGGGTGGCCGGGGTGATGGAGGAGGTGCTGGCGCGCTGAGGGCGCCGGTGCCGCGTGCTAGCTCACGCGCGGCGCCGAGTTCAGCGCCTCGAGGAAGCTCCTGCGCCACCAGTGCACGTCCTGTTCGCGGATGCGCTGCAGCAGCTTGCGGTGACGCGCCTGCCGCTCGGGCAGGGGCATCTGCAGCGCCTGCTGCACCGTCTCGGCGGTGGCGTGGATGTCGTAGGGGTTGACCAGCAGCGCTTCCCTGAGCTGCTCGGCCGCCCCGGCGAAGCGCGACAGCACCAGCACGCCGGGGTCTTCGGGATCCTGCGCTGCGACGAATTCCTTGGCCACCAGGTTCATGCCGTCGCGCAGCGGCGTCACCAGACCCACGGCCGCGGCGCGGCACAGGCCCGGCACGCGCCGACGCGCCACCATGCGATGGATGTAGCGCACCGGCATCCAGTCCAGTTCGCCATAGTCGCCGTTGATCGCGCCGCACAGCGACTCCAGCTCGCGCCGGATGGCGCCGTAGGCGTTCACGTCCTCGCGCGTGGGCGAGGCGATCTGGATCAGCGTGGCGCTGCGCCGGTTTTCCGGGTAGTTGGCCAGCAACTCGCGGAAGGCGCGCACCCGCTGCGGGATGCCCTTGGAATAGTCGAGGCGGTCGATGCCCAGCAGCAGGCGGCGCTTGCTGTACTCGCCCTTCATCGTCTCGTACATGTCCTGCGCATCCCTGGCCCGCGTCAGCGCCTCGAACTCGTCGACATCGATGCCGATGGGAAAGGCGCTTGCGCGCACCGTCTGGCCCCAGCCGCGGAACAGGTCGTTGCCCAGGGACTCGCCCGTGGCCTCGTTGAACACGTAGCGCTCGAAGTGCTGCACGTCCTGCTGGGCCTGGAAGCCGACCAGGTCGTAGGCGAACAGCGAGCGCATCAGCCACTCGTGCTGCGGAATGGCCGCCATGATGATCTGCGGCGGCAGCGGGATGTGCAGGAAGAAGCCGATGCGCTGGCGGCAGCCCATGGCGCGCAGCTCGGCCGCCAGCGGGATGAGGTGGTAGTCGTGCACCCAGAGGATGTCGTCCTCCTGCAGCAGCGGCAGCAGCTTGCGCGCGAACAGCTGGTTCACGCGGCGGTAGCCGTCGATGAAGGCGGCCTCGAAGTCCGCCAGGTCCAGCCGGTCGTGGAACACCGGCCACAGCACCTTGTTGCTGTAGCCCAGGTAGTAGCTGTCGTGGTCCTCGCGCGAGAGGTCCAGCATGGCCAGCGTCACCTTGCCGGCCTGCTGGCGGTGCACCTCGCCCTCGCCGGTGGGGCCGTCCTCCACGATGCGGCCGCTCCAGCCGAACCACAGGCCGCCGCTTTGCTGCAGCGATTCGCCCACCGCCACGGCCAGGCCGCCGGCGGCGGGTTTGCGGGGATCGGCGACGCGGTTGGAGATGACGACGAGACGAGGCATGGGCGGTGGGGATGATGAGTTCAGCGGACGGCCTGGGCGGCGAGGTGGTCGCGCAGCGTGCGCAGCCAGCCGTGCACGGCGGTCGTGCCGGCCAGCCGGTGCTCCGCCTGCGTGGGGCCCTGGCCGACCTTGATGCCGATGCCGCCGGGGCGCGACTGCACGATGGCGAAGCCGGTCTCGTCGGTCGTGTCGTCGCCGGCGAAGACGGGCACGCGGCCCTGGAACGGCGCTTCCTCCAGGAAGGCGTCGATGGCCAGGCCCTTGTTGACGCCGGCCGGCTTGACCTCGACCACGCGCTTGCCGTGCAGCAGCTCGAAGTGCGGGTCGCTGCCGATCACCTCGGCCATCGTGTCCAGGCACAGCGGCCCGAGGTCCGGGGCCAGCCGGTAATGCAGCGCGATGGCCGCGTGCTTGCGCTCGACCAATAGGCCCGTGTGGCGCGCGGCCAGCGCGTTGGCGGCCTCCAGCACGACGGCCAGGTCCGGGGGCGTGCGCTCCTGCAGGCGGCCCTGCGCGTCGCGCCGCTGCACGCCATGCTCGCCGGCGGCGGGCAGGCGCAGGGGCGCCAGGAAGCGGTCGAGCACGTCGATCTGCCGGCCGGAGACGATGGCCAGCGCGCCGTCCAGCCGCTCGTGCAGCTCGATGAGCAGCGGCACCAGGCCGGGCGCCACCTCGATCGCCTCGGGCGTCTCGGCGATGGCCACCAGCGTGCCGTCGAAATCCAGGAAGAGGGCCGGGTCGCGGTCCGGCAGGGGGGGCGGGGGCAGTTGCATGTCGCGTTTCACCTTAACACGCTGAAACGCGCGGCTGCGTCGGCGGATGCCGTCAATGCGGCGTGGGCGCGCATGCCGCTCAGCGCGGCGGCGCCTCGCCGGCGGCCGCGGCCACCGCCTCGACCCGCGCCGCATGGATGGCCGCACCGACCTGCGGCCCGCGCGCGCCGCGCTCCATCGCCCGGCGCGACACCGTGCCCGTGTCCACGCCGCGCGCGGCGGCCAGCACCGCCAGCAGCCGCTCGCGCTGCGGATAGGGCTGCGCCTCCAGCCCGAGGCGCCCGCGCGCGTCGCATTCGCAGGCCAGCAGTGCATCGGCGAAGCGCTGCGGCTTGCGGAAGGCATCGCAGCGCTCCAGCAGCCGCACCAGCGCCGCCGGCCCGAAGCCGGCGCTGCGGTGGATGTTGCCGTGCTCGCGCGCCACCACCTCGGCCAGTTCGCGGATCTCGGTGGGCACGCGCCAGCGTTCGCACAGGCCGGCCAGCAGATCGGCGCTGCGCTGCTCGTGGCCGATGTGCCGCGGTAGCGCCTCGGCCGGCGTGGTGCCCTTGCCGAGGTCGTGCGTCAGGCAGGCGAAGCGCACCGCCAGCGGCGCCTGCAGCCGCGCGCTCATGTCCAGCACCATCATCAGGTGCGCGCCGGTGTCGACCTCGGGGTGGTGCTGCTCGGGCTGCGGCACGCCCCACAGGCGCTCCACCTCCGGCAGCAGCACGGCCAGCGCGCCGCATTCGCGCAGCACCTCGAACATGCGCGAGGGCTTCGCCTCCATCAGCCCGCGCGCCAGCTCCTGCCAGACGCGCTCGGGCACCAGCGCGTCGGCCTCGCCGGCGGCGACCATGGCGCGCATCAGCGCCATCGTTTCCGGCGCCACGGCGAAGTCGTGGAAACGCGCGGCGAAGCGCGCCAGCCGCAGGATGCGGACCGGGTCCTCGCGGAAGGCGTCGGTCACGTGGCGCAGCACCTTGTCCTGCAGGTCGCGCCGGCCGTGGAAGGGGTCGATCAGCGCGTTAGTGGGCAGCGGGCGCACGTCGGCCTGCGCGGCGGGCAGCGCCATGGCGTTGATGCTCAGGTCGCGCCGAGCGAGGTCTTCCTCCAGCGTCACTTCCGGCGCGGCGTGCACGACGAAGCCGCGGTAGCCCGGCGCGCTCTTGCGCTCGGTGCGGGCCAGGGCGTATTCCTCGCGCGTGTCGGGATGCAGGAAGACCGGGAAGTCCCGCCCCACGGGCAGAAAGCCCGCGTCGAGCATCTGCTGCACCGTGGCGCCGACGACCACCCAGTCGCGGTCGCTGCCCGGCCGGCCGAGCAGCGCGTCGCGGATGGCGCCGCCCACGAGGTAGTTCTCCATGCCGTCAGTTTAGGCGGCGGTGCGCCGGCCCGCGGCGCATGCGGGCCGTTCAGCCGCGCGACGTGCGGTACGGCTCGTCGAAGGCGACGAAGTCGTGCTCGGACAGCGCCTGGTCGATCCAGGCGCGCACGCCGGGCAGGGCCAGCAGGCGGTCGATGTAGGCCTGCGCCGCCTCGGGCACCGGCAGCCCGTAGGTGCGGATGCGGGTGGCCACCGGCGCGTAGAAGGCGTCGGCGATGCTGAACTCGCCGAAGAGCATCGGGCCGCCGTGCGCCGCCAGGCATTCGCTCCACATGCTGCCGATGCGCTGCAGGTCGCTGCGCACGCCGGCCTGCTCGGCCACCAGGCGCTGGCCGACCTCGCGCAGGTCGGCCTCGATGTTCATGGTGCAGTGGCTGCGCAGCGCGGTGAAGCCGGCGTGCATCTCGGCGCTGATGCTGCGCGCGCGTGCCCGGGCGGCGGCATCGCGCGGCCACAGCGCGCGCCCGGGGAAGCGCTCGGCCAGGTATTCGGCGATGGCCATCGTGTCCCACACGGCCAGGTCGCCGTCGACCAGCACCGGCACCGTGCCGGCCGGGTTGACCGCGCCCACGGTGGCCTTGAAATGCGAGTCCGGGCCGAAGGAGTCGAAGCGCACCATCACCTCCTCGAAGGGGATGCCGGCCTGCGTCATCAGCACCCAGGGGCGCATGGACCAGGACGAGTAGTTCTTGTTGCCGATGTAGAGCTTCAATGCGGACATGCGTTCGTTCTCCTTGCTGAGCCGGCCATGCTAGCCGCGGCCGGCCGCGCCGTTGATGCCGGATGCGGCGGCGATTGATGCGCGCGGCGGCGGTTCAGCGCGGCGGCGGCTCGTCCGGCGTGGCGATCACCTTCTTCGCGGCGGCGTCCTGCGCCCGGCGCGGGCCGGCCAGCCGCTCGACCAGGCTCACCAGGTGCGGCACCAGCTGCAGCACGACCAGCGCCAGCAGCGCGCTGAGCACCGCCGTCACCTCGCGCCCCAGGCCGCAGGCCATGCCGATGGCGGCCGTCATCCACAGGCCGGCGGCGGTGGTCAGGCCCTGCACCTGCGCTTCGTCCCTGCCCTGCTTGAGGATGGTGCCCGCGCACAGGAAGCCCACGCCGGCCACCAGGCCCTGGATCACGCGGCTCATGTCGGCCGGCACGATGCCGCTTTGCTGCGGCACCAGCACGAACAGCGCCGAGCCGATGGCCACCAGCATGTGCGTGCGCACGCCGGCAGCCTTGCCCTGCTGCTCGCGCTCGAAGCCGAGCACGAAGCCCAGCACGGCGGCCAGCAGCAGCCGCACCAGGATGCGCACCAGCTGTTCCAGGTCGGGCACGTCGGAGAACTCGGCGGCCACCGTGTCGGCCAAGCGGGTGCTCCAGTCGGATGAAGCCATGGGGCTGCGTGCGTCGGGTGGGGGCTGGGAGGGGCTGCGGCACTGTAGACCGCCGCCCGCCGTGCCGCTGTAGGCGCAGGCCGCCGGTTCAGTGGGGCGCCGGCGGCGGTGGCGCGGCGGCCGG
>Ga0164243_10001412_pt1 | contig 40774 bp, 38 predicted proteins | sample OricompcompostOP_FD_108781 | JGI IMG/M metagenome (GOLD analysis project Ga0164243, IMG submission 108781) | Organic Plus compost microbial communities from Emeryville, California, USA - Original compost - Organic plus compost (OP) | ecosystem: Engineered > Solid waste > Mixed feedstock >... | reverse complement strand
GACGACAGCTTGAACAGGTTGCGCAGGCCGGTGGCGTTCTCGGCGAGCATCGTCATGTGGGTGTAGGCACCGCCACCGGAGACGTCACCGCCCTCGCCGAACTCGTCGGTGCCGCGCTGGCTGGCCTGCCCCCAGAACACCGGTTTCTTGTGGAAGCGGCTCTCCGGGGCGAGGTAGGCCTCGATGCCGATGATCGGCTTGAGCCCCGCCTTCTTCGCCTGCTGGTAGAACTCGTCGGCGCCGTACATGTTGCCGTGGTCGGTCATGCCGACGGCGGGCATCTCCAGGCGCGCGGCCTCCGCGAACAAGGGAGCGATCTTCGCCGCACCGTCGAGCATCGAGTACTCGGTGTGCACATGCAGGTGAACGAAGGAATCGTTCGACACCAGCGAAAACCTCCCCTTAGCGGTACTTCCCGGGCCTGGGGGATCAGCGTAGCCCGCAGCACCGACAGTTTCGCGAAGGCGTGCCGGATCGCCGGCGCGTAGCCCGGGTCACAGGGCTGGCCCTAGTGTCGATCTCATGGACGTGACGCGGTACCGGGCCGAGACCCCCGGTTGTGCCGAGGTGATCCACTTCAACAACGCGGGCTCGGCACTGCCGCCCGCCGTCGTGGTCGACACGGTCGTGGACTACCTCCGCGAGGAGGCGTTGCGGGGCGGGTACGAGCTCGCCGCCGCCACGCGCAAGCGGTTCGAGGACGTCTACTCCTCCGTCGGGCGCATGATCAACTCTGCCGCCACGGACATCGCGCTCACCGACAACGCCACCCGATCGTGGCAAGCGGTCTTCTACGCGCTGCGGCTCGGGCCCGGCGACAAGATCCTCACCTGCCGCTCCGAGTACGCCAGCAACGCCATCGCCTACCTGCAGTCCGGCGCCGAGGTCGAGGTCGTGGCCGACGACGAGACCGGTCAGCTCGATGTCGCCGACCTGGAACGCCGGATCGACGGCCGGGTGAAGCTGATCTCGCTGAACCACGTGCCGACGCACAGCGGCCTCGTCAACCCCGCCGAGGAGGTGGGCACCATCGCCGAGGCCGCGGGCATCCCGTTCCTGCTCGACGCGTGCCAGAGCGCCGGGCAACTCGACCTCGACGTGACTCGGCTCCGCTGCGACGCGCTGTCCACGACCGGCCGCAAGTACCTGCGCGCGCCGCGCGGCACCGGTTTCCTGTACGTGCACCCGAGGCTGCGGGACCGGCTGGAGCCGGCGATGCTCGATCTGCACTCGGCCACCTGGACCGCGCCCGAGCGCTACGAGATCGACCCGACCGCGAAACGGTTCGAGGTGTGGGAGCGCAACTTCGGCGTCACGCTCGGCCTGGGCGCGGCCGTGGACTACGCGCTCGCGATCGGCCTGCCCGCGATCGAGGAGCGCGTCACCGCGCTGGCCGCCCGGCTGCGCTCCGAGCTGGCATCGCTGCCTGGGGTCACGGTGCACGACCTGGGCGCGCGCCGCTGCGGCATCGTGACGTTCAGCGTCGCCGGCTTGCCCTCGCCCGAGGTAAAGGACAAGCTGGCGGCGGCGGGCATCAACACCTCCACCACGCACCGCACGTCCGCGCAGTACGAGTTCACCGCACGCGATCTCCCGGAGGCCGTCCGCGCGTCGGTGCACTACTACAACACGGACGAGGAAATCAGCACGCTGCTGAGGGAAATCGAGCGGATCACCGCCGCCGGGTGAGTCGGCGGTGGGATTCGCGGCGCCGCATTTCGGGGCGCGCGTTTTCGGAATCACGAATTTATCGTTCACCGTAATCGGCAGGTAACCCGGGACAATTTTTCGTCGGTAACACATTTCGCGGACGAAACGACGTCAATCACGCAATGCGGCCGCTCCACACTGTTCACCACGAAAAGGACTCCCTTACATGTCCGTGCTCAAACGCGCCCTCGGTACGGCAGCGGCCGCCGCGGCGCTGGCGCTGATCGGCCCCGCTCCGCTCGCTTTCGGACAGACCGACAAATACGACTGCGGCGATTTCGCTACCCAGGAACAGGCGCAGGCCGTCTTCGATGCCGATCCGTCCGATCCGTACGGCCTCGACAACGACGGCGACAAGATCGCTTGCGAGACCCTGCCGCACGGTCCGGCCGTGACGAAGACCACCACGGCCGCGCCCGAGCCGGCGAAGACCACGACGCAGGCGCCGACTCAGGTTCCGGCGAGCACCGCCGGGAACGACAAGGACTGCGCCGACTTCGCCACCCAGGCGCAGGCCCAGGCCGTGCTGGACGCCGACAGCTCGGATCCGAACGGGCTCGACGCCGACAACGACGGGGTCGCGTGTGAGTCCCGGTTCGGGGAGCCGGCGTCCGGCGGACAGGTGAAGGTCAAGCCGGCGGGCGGTGTGGACACCGGCGGCGGTGACGCGGGCACCGATGACGGTGACGGGGCCGCGTGGCTGGGCGGCGGGATCGTGCTGGCAGGTGCCGCCGGCGGTGCGGCCGTCTTCCTCCGGCGGCGCGCGACCCGATGAGCACCGGCAGTCGGCGCCGGTGGCCGCTCCTTCCGGTCATCGGCGCCCTCGCGCTCGCGGCGGCGTGCGCTACCACCACGCAGCCCGTGGCGGCACCACCGCCCACCACGCGGAGCACGACGACGCAGACCACGCCCGCCGTAGCGGCGGCGGCGCTTCCGGCCAGCAAGCCCGTCCGGCTGGACGTGCCTGCGATCAATGTCCACATCGGACCGATCAGCGAACTCGGCCTGGACGCGCAGGGCGCGCTGGAAGTCCCGAAGGACGCCAAGACCACCGGCTGGTACACGGGAAGCCCGACACCGGGCGAGACCGGCCCCGCGGTGCTGGCGGCGCATGTGGACTACAACCACGTGCCGGGAACGTTCAACCGCCTCAAGGACCTTCGCCCCGGGGACAAGGCGACCGTGCAGCGCGCGGACGGGTCGCTGGTCGAGTTCACGGTGTACGCGGTCGACCGCTATCCGAAAGCGGCATTCCCGACGGACAAGGTGTACGGCGACACCGCCGGCCCGGAACTGCGCCTGATCACTTGCGGGGGTGATTTCGACAGTTCGACGCGCAACTACGAGGACAACATCGTCGCGTACGCGCGTTACGGTGGTTCGTGAACTTGCGGACCCTGCGTTACTTTGTCGTGCTCGCGGAAGAGCTGAACTTCAGTCGCGCGGCCGAACGGCTGCACGTCGCGCAACCAGCGCTCAGCCAGCAGATTCGCGGTCTGGAGAAGCAGCTCGGCGCGCAGCTGGTGGATCGTGCCCGGCGCCCGCTTCGGCTCACCGAGGCGGGCAGCTACCTTTACACCGAAGCGCGGCAGATCCTGGCTTCGTGTGAGCAGGTGGCGCTCGGGGCCAGGGAGATCGGTGCGGGTGCGCGGGGCTGGCTCGCCGTGGGGTTCACGCGGTCCTCGATGTACAGCGTGCTTCCGCCCGCGTTGAAGGCTTTTCATCGAACCTACCCGCAGGTCGAGCTGAAGCTGTTCGAGATGGTGACCGAGGAGCACGCGGACGCGTTGCGCGAGGGCCGGATCCACATCGGGATCGGCCGTCAGCCCACTCCGGTGGCGGGCTGCACGACGCGGGTGCTGCTGCGGGAGCAGCTGAACGTGGTGCTGGCCCCGGACCACCCGGCAGCCGCGGCGGACGAAGTGCGCATACCGGATTTCGCGGACACCCCACTGATTCTGTACCCCGGCCACGCGTCCGCCCAGTTCGCGCGCTCCGTCGAGTCCCTGTACCGCGACGCCGGTTTCGCACCGCCGGTGGAGTACCGCACGTTCGAGATCCAGACGGCGATCGCCCTCGTCGCGGCGGGCCTCGGCGTGACCTTCGTGGGCGAGTCCGTCGCGGCACACGGCCGGGCGGATGTCGTGTACCGCAAGCTCGCCGACACCGACGCCACCACGATGCTCGCGGCGACCTACTTCTCGGCCGATCCGTCACCGCACCTGCGGGCGTTCCTGGAGTGTTTGCCGGAAGAGCCGGGGTACGCGGCGTCGCCAGACCGGGACGCTCGGCTCTGACGACAAAGAGATACCTCGCCGGAGGTATGACTCGGGGTCCGTCGTCATCTCACCTTGAGACGTGGGTCACCGGCAGGCGTGGGTGCTTTTTCTGGTTTGCCCGCTATAAGTTTTCCCATATACAACCATCAAATCCTGATCTTGGACTCCTCGTTTCTCCATTTCCTAGCATGGTTTCCACCATTTTCGCGGGGAAGTGCGGGGTCAACGATGACTGGTCAAGTCGAGGCGACGACGATACGGAAGCTGTACTGGCGGCTGATTCCGTTGCTCTTCCTGATGCTGTTCTTCAACTACCTGGACCGCATCAACATCGGGTTCGCGCAGCTCGACATGGGTGACCAGCTCGGGCTCAGCCCCTCGGTGTTCGGGTTCGCGGGCAGCATCTTCTTTCTCGGCTACATGCTGCTCGAAGTGCCCAGCAACCTTATTCTGCATCGCGTCGGGGCACGGCGGTGGATTGCCCGGATTCTGCTCACCTGGGGCACCGTGTCGGCATTGACCGCATTCGTTTTCGACGACACCAGTTTCTACGTCATGCGATTCCTGCTCGGGGTGATGGAAGCCGGCTTCCTGCCCGGTGTCGCGGTTTACGTCACGCAGTGGTTCCCGCAGCGGTACCGGGCCCGCGCGGTCGGCGGGTACATCATCGGCAGCTCGGTCGCCGCTGTGCTCGGTGGGCCGCTGTCGACCGCGATCATGACCTTCGCCGACGACTGGTTCGACCTTGCCGGCTGGCAGTGGATGTTCGTGTTCGAAGGGGCCGCCGCGGTCGTGCTCGGGCTGGTCGCCCTGCGCGTTATGACCGAGAAGCCCGCCGACGCGAAATGGCTTACCGCGGAACAGAAAGAGTGGCTCGACTCCACGTTGAAAGCCGAGCGCGAAGCACTGGGCGAGCAGAAGCGCGTACGGATGTGGCGCATCGCCGGGGACGGACGGGTCTGGAGCCTCGCGATCCTGTTCGGCTGCGCGCTGGTCGGCATCTACGGTCTGCTGCTGTGGCTGCCGCAGATCATCAAGAGCCTCGGCCACCTCAGCAACATCCAGGTCGGCCTGCTCTCCGCCGTACCCCCGCTGTTCGGCGTGCTCGGCACCTTCGTGATCAGCCGCAGCTCCGACCGCACCGGCGATCGCAAGAAGCACCTCGCGTTCGTGTACGGCTTGAGTGCTATCGCGATCGCGGGCAGCGCTTACGTGCCCAGCGCGTTCTTCGCCTACGTGCTGCTGTGCGTGACCGGGCTGTTCATCTACGCCGGAAACCCGTTGTTCTGGAGCCTCGCGTCGTCGTTCCGCACCGGGGCCGCCGGTGCCGCGACCGTCGCGCTGATCAACACGATCGCCCAGTTCGGCGGACTGGTCGGCCCGTGGAGCATCGGACTGGTGCGCAGCGCGACCGGCAGCTTCGACATCGCACTGCTGACCATCGCCGCCTTCCTGCTCGTCGCCACCGTCATCGCGCTCGCGATGCGGGTGCGGCCCAAGGGTGTCACACAACCGGCCCCGGCCGGAGAACTGGAACAAGCATGATCATCGATTGTCACGGTCACTACACCACCGCGCCCACGGCCCTCGCGGAGTGGCGGCAGCAGCAGATCACCGGGGACGCACCGCCGCCACCCGTGTTCTCCGACGACGAGATCCGCGAGACGATCGAGCGGAATCAGCTGCCAAGGCAACGGGAACGCGGCATCGACGTGACGATTTTCTCGCCGCGCGCGTCGAGTATGGGCCACCATCTCGCGCCGGCCGCGGAGAACGAGGTGTGGTCGCGGCTGTGCAACGACCTGATCCACCGTGTCTGCGGGTTGTTCCCGGAGAGCTTCGTCGGCGTCTGCCAGCTGCCGCAGGCACCCGGCGCCGATCCCGCGGACTGCGTCCCGGAACTACGGCGCTGCGTCGAGGAACTCGGCTTCATCGGCTGCAACCTCAACCCCGACCCGTCCGGCGGCAACTGGACCGGGCTGCCCATCACCGACCGCGCCTGGTACCCGTTGTACGAGGCCATGGTCGAGCTGGACGTGCCCGCGATGGTGCACGTGTCCTCGTCCTGCAACCCCAACGCGCACACGACGGGTGCCCATTACCTCAACGGCGACACGTCGGTGTTCATGCAGCTCGTCGCGGGTGACCTGTTCCGCGACTTCCCCACCCTGCGCCTGATCATTCCGCACGGCGGCGGCGCGGTTCCCTACCACTGGGGCCGTTATCGCGGGCTGGCACAGGACCTTGGCCGCCCGTCGCTCGCCGAACACCTGCTGCGTAACGTTTTCTTCGACACCTGCGTGTATCACCAGCCCGGTATCGACTTGCTGACCAAGGTGATCCCGGTCGAGAACATCCTGTTCGCGTCGGAGACTTTCGGGGCGGTCAAAGGGATCGACCCGGACACGGGACACCACTTCGACGACACGCGCCGGTATCTGGAAGCCGCGCTCCCCGAGGCCGAGCGCGCACAGGTGTTCGAGGACAACGCGCGATTGGTCTACGGTCGCCTTTCCGCGCAGCTCAAGGGGAATCAGTGAAACCCGGCTGGCGCCGCAACGATTCCGCTCCCGCGGCGACGGATTTGGTCGCCGCGGTGAAGGGCTTGGCGGTGTCGTTGCTGAGTGACAACATGGCGCGGGTGAGCGGCGCGATCGGGCTGCGGCCGTTCCACGCGGGTGGCGCGCTGGCCGGCACCGCCGTCACGGCGCGCACGCGTGCCGGCGACAACCTCGCGATCTACCGCGCGTTCGGCCAGTGCCGTCCGGGTGACGTGCTGGTTGTCGATGGCGGCGGCGCGCTCGATCAGGCGCTGATGGGCGACATCATGACGCGATATGCCGAAAGCGCCGGGCTGGCGGGCGTGATCCTCGACGGGGCGATTCGCGATGTGGCGGAGATCCGGCAGCGGCCGTTCCCGGTGTACGCGCGCGGGGTGACGCACCGCGGACCGCACAAGAACGGTCCGGGCGAGATCAACGTGCCGGTGTCGGTCGGCGGCATGGTGGTCAACCCCGGTGATCTGGTGGTGGGCGACGAGGACGGCGTGCTGGCGATCCCGGTGGCGGACGCGGCCGGCGTGATCGCCGCGGCCCACACCCAAGCCGAGCGCGAAGCCGCACAGCTCGCCGCCATCGCGGAAGGCCGCTACGACCTGTCCTGGGTGGACGAGGTGGAAGCCGGGCTGTCACGGCGGAGCTGAGCGGATACGGCGGGTCGGGGCGTTGCCGGCCGACAGCGAGTCGCCGACCTCCCGCGACTCGTGATCAAGCACGGGCTGCGCGACCTTGGCGCCGACCGCGACCGGTTGCCCGTCATCGCGGCCGACGCTCCGGTCCGTCTACTAGTCCACCGAGGACACCGGAACCTTCGGCGCTGTGGCGCTGAGATCGCTGCCACGGGTCTCCGGGCCCAGCAGCGCCCCGATCGCGATCAGCGCACCCCCGATGACCAGGAACACGGCGGCGGTGTAACCCCGCGGGATGAGGTTGCCCAGCCAGTTCTGGTAGTAGGCGTAGAACGACGTGATGAGCAACGGGGTGCTGTAGCCGAGCCCGAACCCGCTGCCGCGCGTGGCCGGTGGGAACCGCTCACACAGATAGGACGGCGTCACCGCGAACACGCTCCCGCCCGCCACCCGGACCAGGAACGTGATCAGCAGGATCGCGGCGAACCCGCCCCACCAGCCGGCGGCCAGCGTCACGAACGCGCCGGAACACACGATGGCGACGGCGACTCCGTTGTACACCAGCGTTTTCCGCCGTCCGATGTGGTCGCTGAGCATCCCGACGAACGGGAACATCAACGTGTGCAGCCCCTGCGCGATGACCAGCGCCGCGGTCACCTCGGTGGCGCTGATGTGGCCCTCCTGCTTGAGCGCGCTCGGCAACAGGCCCGACGCCATGTTCGAGGTGAACCACACCCCGGTCATCATCACGAAAACCTGCGCGAAGACCTTCCGCTGCCGGCCGAACACGACCTCCCGCAACGGGTTCTTCACCTTGCGCACCGACTTCCAGGTCTCCGACTCGTCGACGGCGCGCGAGTAGTACACCAGGAACACGACGCACAGCACCGCGCCGAGGATGAACGGAATACGCCAGCCCCACACCGAATACGGCGCGTCCGGCCCACCCTCGGGGAAGAACTGCAGTACCACGAGCGTGACCAGCGCGATGACGCAGTTGGCCAGCGCTGAACCGGCCCCGACGATGCCGCCGTACCAGCCGCGCCGCTCCCTTGGCGCCACCTCCATGGCCAGCGGGGTCGCGCCGGTGTACTCACCGCCGAGGAAGATCCCGTCCACGAGCCGGAGCAGGACCAGCAGCACGACACTGGTGAGCCCGAGCGTCGCGTATCCGGGCAGGGCGGCGATGAGCGCGGTACACACGGCGCAGCCGGTGACGGAGATGAGCGTGACGCGCCGTCGTCCGATGCGGTCGGCGAACCAGCCGAAGATCGCCGAGCCGAGTGGCCTGCCGAGCAGCGTCGACACGAAGATCAGCGCCGCGGCGACCGCCTTCGTGTTCGCCGGCATGTCTTGCGGGGTGAAGTAGTTCATGGCCGGCACGAGCGCGACCGTCGGCAGGTAAACGTCGAACATGTCGACGAAGAATCCGAACGCCGCGCCGAAGACGGCGCGTTTCGTCCGGCGGTCGTCGGGATGCGACACCGCTTTCTCCTTGCGTTGGAACAGTTGTCGGGTCAGGCTCGCGAGCGCGCGACCTTCCGTGGGGCGAGGCCGAGCCGTTTGAGCGCGTATTTGTCCAGCTGGGTCAGCAGTCCATTGAGCACGAGCGTCATCGCGACGAGGACGATGAGCCCGGCGAACTCGGCGGCGGCGTCGAGCGCCATCGCGGCGTTGAACAGTTCGTGCCCGACCCCCTGGGAGGAGGCGATGAACTCACCACCGATGACACCGAGAATCGCGAGCGGGCCGCCCGCCTTGAGCGCCGCGAAGAACGGGGACGCCAGCGTCGGAATGGTCACATAGGCCAGGACGTGGTGCGTCCGCCCGCCCATCACCTCGACCACCTCGACCAGTTCACGCTGCCGTTGCCGCAGCCCGAGGTAGAGGTTGTAGAACACCACGAAGGCGACACCGGTCGCCGCGATGGTGATCTTCGACCAGGCCCCGATGCCGAAGAACAGCAGGAACAACGGCGCCAGCGCGATCTTGGGGATGCCGTTGATGGCGGCGATCAGCGGTTCCAGCACCCGGCCCGCGACCGGGAACGAGCCGAGCACGAGCCCCAGCACGGTGCCGATCGCGACGCCCAGCCCGAACCCGACCGCGATTTCCACGGTGGTGGCCCAGATGTCGGTCCACCCGCTCGTCGTGGTGAGCAGCTTCCACAGCGACACCGCCACCTCGGTCGGTTTGCTGATCGCGTATTCGGGGATCAGTGGCCCGCTGAGCACCTGCCACAGTGCGAGCACCAGCACGATCACACCGACACGGGCGGCGACGATCCCGCCACTGCCCCATTCTCGTTTTCCGCGGGCCTTCGCGCGCGCGGGCTTGGCTTTCGTACCCACGCCGGTCGCTGTCACCATGGTCCATTCCTTCCAGTCCGTGCTGGCGTCATTGCGGCAGATACTGGTTGGTCCAGCTGCTCTGGGGCAGCTTCGTGCCTTTCGGGAGCGCCCCCACCTTGCTGAGGAACGTCATCGTCTTGTCCCAGCCCTCCGCGCTCATCGCGCCCGTCTCGGGCCAGTCGACGAGGCGGAGGCCGGCCAGCAGCACATCGTCGGGCACGCCGGTAAGCGTTTTCTTCACGATGTTCACGGCCTCGGACTCGTGCGTGCGGGCGTAGGCGCTGCCCTGCTGCACCGCGGTGCTGAACCGCCGCACCAGATCGGGGTTCTCCTCGGCGAAGCTCTGCCGCACCACCACGACCTGGCCGTAGCCGCTGCGCGGGGTCGACCACACCGGCACGGTGTCCGGGCTCGCCACGACGATCCCGTCGCCGTCCTCCTGCACCTCCAGCGGAATGGGCTCGGAGGTGACGAACCAGTCGATCTGGTTGTTGGCCAGCGAAGCCTTGTCGGCGGCGGGACTGGGCAGCGCGACGTAGTGCACGGTGGCCGGGTCGACACCGTACTCCCGCATGAAGAGTCCGGCCTGTCCCTTGGTCGTGGCGGAACTGGCGCCGCCCGTCGAACCCGCCAGTGCCTTGGCCACGACTTCCGGCGGGCTCTGCGCGGTCAGCCCGTGCTCGGTCGCGAACTTGGTGCTGACGATGAGCCCGAGCGGATTGCCGCCGCCGTCCATATTCACGGCGATCTCGGGGATTTTGCGGCTGACCGCGGTGAGGAAGTCGTTGGGGCTGTCGTTGAGGAACTGCACGGAGTCCGACTGCAGTGCGGCCGCGCCGATCGACGCGGTCAGCGTGATGAACTTGACGTTCAGCCCGGCCGCGCGGAAGAACCCCTTCTCCTCGGCGACTCGCATCGGGGTGTCGAAGATGTTGCTGCCCACGCCGACGGTGACCGTCGTGAGCCCGTCGGCCTCACCCGAACCGCAGGCCGCCAGCAGGCCGGACGACAGGGCGAGCGCCGCCACCAGCGCGCCCACCCTCTTCCGGGATCCGGGGCGCCGTTGCCTGTTCCCCACCGAACTCACCACTCCTTCTGAGTCCCGAAGAATCGTTGCCAGAACCCGGTTCGTTCCCGGTCGGCGACCGGGATCGGCCGGTTGTGCGCGCCCACCTCCATCACCTCCGGTACCTCCGGCGAATAAGCCGGCCACCGCGGCAGGCCGGAACCGTTGGGGTCGCCGGTCGCGATGAAATTGGCCCAGTACGCGGACGTGGTGTCCGCGACCCGCCGGTCCTCGTCCGTCCACTGTGCACGATCGGGATCGAGGTTGCCGAACACGAAGTCGATCTCGGAGCTGTGCGAGGCGCGCCGGACGCCGTCGCCGTGCGCGGGCGAGCGGTGCGTCCAGAAATACGTGTACACCGGCTTGGTCGCGCGCCTTGTCCACTCCGTTCCCCACAGGTAGGAGGAGATCCGCGAGTTGTCCCGCACCGCCGACGCCCACGCGTGCGCCGCCTCGTCGTCGTTCGCCGCGGGGTACAGCCGCAGGAATTCCTCCGCCATGGTCCCGAACTTGTGGTGCGCGGCGGTCCGGAAACCGTCGAGGGTCACGTGCACCGGCGGCGCACCCGGCCGCAGCTCCTTGACATTCCGGTACTTCTCGAACGTCTCGGCCGGAACCGCGCCGCTTTCGTCGAGATTGTTCCCGGCGAGGTAGCCGACGTCGTTCTGCTCGCCCAGCGCGTAGGTTTCCGCGTAACCGCGCGGAAGGACCCAGCCGTCCACCACCGGGCGGAACAGTGGTGGCTTGGCCGGGCCGCCGGTGTCGACCGCCTCGTCGAGCCCCGCCCGCCAGCCGGCCAGCTCCTGCCAGGAAAGTTCCCGGAGCTTGTCCAGTGATCCGCCGCCGTGTGCCCGGACGAGTCGCGCGCCCGCCTGTTCCGCGTCGGCGAGGGTGCGGTACGACGTGGCGAGGTAACGCAGTTCGGGGTCGCCGGGGTGCCGGACGTGGCTTTGCGCGATGACGCGGTGGAACAGGCCGCGGGCGAGCGGGGACATGGCGAGGAAGTTCACCGACCCCGCGCCCGCGGACTGGCCCGCGATGGTGACCCGGCCAGGGTCTCCGCCGAACGCGGCGATGTTGCGCTGCACCCAGCGCAACGCGGCGATGTCGTCCAGCAGACCGTAGTTGCCGGAGGCGCCGTGCCCGGATTCCGCGCTCAGCTCGGGTGTGGCGAGGAAGCCGAGGATGCCGAGCCGGTAGTTGATCGTCACCACGACCATGCCCTTGGCCGCCAGACGTTCCCCGTCGAACCGCGGATCCGCTGCGGTGCCTTCGCGGAACCCGCCGCCGTAGATCCACACCAGCACCGGCAGCCGGTCCGCGGAGGACCGGGCCGGGGTCCAGATGTTGAGGTGCAGGCAATCCTCCGACTGCGACAGCCCGAGCTCGCCGGCCGGCCGCTGAGGCGCCATGGGTCCGAAGCGGACAGCCTCGCGCACGCCGCGCCACGGGATGGGCGGCTGGGGCGCCCGCCAGCGGAGGGCTCCCACGGGCGGCGCCGCGTAGGGAAGGCCGCGGAACACGGTGATCGAGGAGTCCCGTCCCGGGATTCCCCGGACCAGGCCGGATTCGGTGTCCACTGGATCGCGCATCGGATCAGCCGCCCAGCCGGGCGGGCGGCACGCCCAGCAACTCGCAGGTGCGCTCGACCAGCTCGTCGAACTCGACCCGCCGCGGCAGCACCTGCTGTTCGAAGGCGTACCGGGCGGCCGCCGTGATGGGCCCCCGCAGTGCCCCGAAGCCCACCGGGTTCAGGTTCACCGGGGCCGGCGCCGGGCCGGTTGCCGCGGCGGCCTCGGTCAGTGCGTCGTACATCGCCAGTACGGTCTTCGGGTTCGCCTCCGCACTGATCGCGACTATGTGGTTGACCGGGGCGAATCCCTTGCGCACGGCCCAGTCCGTCGCGACGCCGAGCGCGTCCGGGATCGCGGTGCGAATCCGGTCGTCGACGGGCAGCTCGTTACCCATGATCCCGAAATCCAGCCTGCCCTCGAGGAAATCCGCCTGCAGCTTCGCCCCGTCCGGGGCGCGCACGACCCAGTCCGGATCCCGGTAGGAGTCGATGTGCCCGTCCTCGTAGGTGCGCCAGTCCACATCGGACAGGTCGATGCCGTACTGCTCGGTGAGAAATCCCCGCACCCACACCCCGGTGGTCTGACTCCACGAGCGCACCCCGACGGTGCGGCCACGGAGGTCGTCGACGCCCAGCTCGCCGAGCGTCACGAGCGTCTGATGCTGGAGCCGGCCCAGTGTGGTCACCGGCAGCAGCGCCACCGGCTTGTCGTACGCGGCCGCCTGCAGCAACGTCACGATGGCCAGCTCGCACACGTCCGCCGCCGACTCGTTCACAAAACCCTTGGAGGCTTTGTGCACCGGCTTGATCTCCAGCCGCTCCGGCGTGTCCCCCGCCGTCGCGGCCGCGGCACCCGCCACCGCCGCGAGGTCGTCGCGGCCGAGGACGAACTTCATCTCCGGCTCCTTCCGTGTCCGTGGTGGCGTTCGTGGTGCTGGCGCAGGAGGTCGGCGCCGTAGTCGTTTCCGTTGGGGGTGCGCACGATGGTGTGGATGTGGCGGCGGGTGGGGGTGTCGTTGTCGTACATGACGCCCGCCTGGTGCTCGAACTCGATGAGGATCACCGGGCTGTGCACGCGGTAGTAGAAGACCCCGTCGGCGTCGCCCACCCACGCGAAATGGGTTTCGTCGGCGTGCGCGAGGACTTCGTCGCGGCGCACCTTCGCGTGGCCGGGATTCGCCCGGTCCACATACAGGTCAACGAGGTCCATCGCGGTCGCGTGCTGCGCCTCGGTCAGCTCGGCGAACGGGATGCCCTCGTAGTTCAGCTCGAAGTTGTCCCGGAACGCGCCGACGAACAAGTCCTCCGGCATCACATCGTCGATGGTCGCCCGCGCCCGCTGTTCCGCGTCGAAACTCGCGAACAGCCGCTGTCCCAGCGCTTCCTCGCCGCGGAACGCGGTGGTGCCCGCGTACTTTCCCCCTTCGGCGGTGACCGGTTCGGCACCGAGGAAGGTCGGGGTGAGCACCATCTGGTCCCCGACGAACACGCAGTTGACGTTCACGTGGTGCCCGTCGAGCTGCCACCCCCACGGCCCGCCGCGCTCCGGTTCGCCGTAGATGCTGAACCAGTACAGCCACTCGTTGAGCGTGTCGGTCTCGTCCCGCAGCTCACCGATCGTCAGGTTGAGCCGCATCAGGTCGATCACCTGCTGGTAGCCCGCGTCGGACAGACTGCGGCGCATGACCTCCAGCGCCAGCTCGCGTTTGGCCTCGGTGAGCTCCTCCAGGCACAACCCGTGCCGCAGGAAGTAACGGGCGCCGTTGGCCCAGTGCCGCCACGACACGTCGTGCATCGCGTACCGGCCGTCGGAGAGCTCCGCGATCGTCAACGCCGCGAGGTAGTCCACGGCCGCGCGGCGGATACCGGTGGTGTCGACCCCGACCTCGGTCAGCGGGTACAGGCCCCGGCGCGGTCCATCCTTTGTGGACAGACCGCGGAACGGGATCGCCGCGGACTCCACGCGCCACTCGATCTTCCTGAGCAGCTGCGGGGTCCACAGGGACGGCCGCCGGGTCGGCGGGGCACCGCGCTCGCGCAGTCCGCTCTCATCGTTCACAGCGCGGCCTCCAGTTTCCGCAGCCGGGGGAACACCCGAAGCGCGTTCTCGCCGTAGATCGCGGCCCGGCCGGCGCCGGTGAGGGTGTCGAGGGAATCCAGGATCGCCTTGGTGTCGGCTGTGTCCGAGGCGAGCAGAATGTTCTCGGCCGGGATGACGTCGGTGAGCAGTTCCAGTCCCCGCTTGCCGACCACGCGGGTGTCGAAGAACACGTTGCCCAGCAACGCTTCCTCCAGCGGCGGGCGGCCCTGGTCCAGCATCACCCCGCGGTACCGGCCCCAGTGATAGGGCACCGCGCCGCCGCCGTAGGGCAGAATCAGCCGCAGCGAAGGGAAATCCTCGAACAGCCGCGACTGGCACAGCTGCATGAACACCGCGGTGGCACCGTTGAGGTAATGCGCGCAGCCGCCCGGCACCGCCGGGTTTCGCGACGTCGCCACGTGCACCATCGCCGGCACGTCCAGCTCCACCAGCGCCTCGAACAACGGATGGTAGACGGGATCGGTCAGCGGCGGCGCCTGCCAGTAGCCGTCCGAAGGATCCGGATTCAGCAGGCACCCGACGAACCCGAGTTCCTCCACACAACGCCGCAGTTCGGTCACGCATGCCCCGATCGAGGACGCCAGTGCCTCACCCGGTGACTGCGGCAACTGGCACACCCCGGCGAAGCGGCCCGGGAACAGCCCGCTCGCCCGCGCGATCAGATCGTTGGACACCTGCGACCAATGCAGACTGGTCCGCGCGTCGCCGTAGTGCTGGGCCGCTTTCCCCGCGTCAGGGGAAAGCAACGTCAGATCGGTGCCGCGGTCTCGCTGACGCTTGAGCTGGCCGCCTTCGATCGCGGTGACGATCTCGTCGTCGTCGATGATCAGCTCGCCGGGCAGGATCCGGAACCGGGACGCCTCGTACGCCTTGATCTGGCGGCCGCGCCACTTCCCCAGCGCCGGTGGCGCGGTGGTGAACTGGCCATGACAGTCGATGATCATGAATGTGTTCTCCGTGATCCTTGCGTCATGCGGCGTCCGACAGGTCGAGCTCGGCCTTGAACAGACTCCAGAGATCGTTGTACAGCTCGGAAAACTCGGGGGACTCGATGAGCGAACCGATGTCGCGCGGGCGTTTGAAGGGCACCGGCAGCACCCGCCGCACCGTGCCGGGCCCGTTGGACATCACGACCACCTCGTCGGCGAGGTAGATCGCCTCGTTCAGGTCGTGGGTGACGAACACGAGCGTGCCGTTCTGTTCCTCCCACAGGTTCAGCAGATCCTGCTGGAGCTTCAGCCGGGTGATCGCGTCCAGCGGGCCGAACGGCTCGTCCATCAGTACGATCGACGGGTCGTAGATCAGCGCCCGCGCGATGGAGACCCGTTTCTGCATTCCGCCGGAGAGTTCGCGCGGGTACTGGTCGGCGAACCGGGTCAGGCCGACGACCTCGAGCCAGTGGTCGATCTTCGCCGCGCGCTCGTTCCTTGGCACGTTGCGGAACTTCAGCGCCAGCCCCATATTCGACCGGACCGTGAGCCAGGGCAGCAGGTTCGCCGCCTGGGTCACGTAGGCGGCGGCCGAGTTGACGCCCTCGATGGGCTCGCCGTCGAAGTAGACCTCGCCCTTGGTCGGCCGCAGCAGGCCGGCCGCCAGGTTCAGGATCGTGCTCTTGCCGCAGCCGCTGGGCCCGATCACCGCGACGAACTTGCGGCGGGCCACGCGGAGCGAGACGCCCTCGATCGCGGGCCGCGGACTACCCGGAAAGTCCAGCGTCACGCCGTCGAACCGGAGGGCGTCCGACGCGGTGCCCGGTTCACTGATCGTCATCTCAGTCTCCTTTGACCGGCTCCGGATTGTTTAACAAAACGCTTTGTAACGCTAACAGTCGCGGTCGTCATCCAGCAAGGAATTCCTTACAAATTCCGAAATAGGCACGTTGACGCTATTTTGTCCGGATTTTTCTGTAAGACAATCCTGTGAATCGTGCGCCTGTCGCGCGCCTTCGGTGCCGCCGTGCCGTCGGCTCACTGCACCGGGAACGTTGTCGAACAATCTCTCGCGGAACTTGCGCCTTGCGCCCCTTCGGCGCTACTTTACCTAAGTATTGTTAAACAATCTTCGGTTGGTGGACTTTGAAGACCTACAGCGCGGCCGTCCGCGACTACGCGCACACGAAGCTCGTGAAGAGCGGGGAGCACCCGCCGGCGAACTGCCGCCTGGAGTTCGCCGACGTCGAGCCCATCCACCGGGCGTTCGCGCCGATGGTGCGGGAGCTGCGGTTCGACTTCGCCGAGCTGGCGCTGGCGACCTACCTGCAGGCGTGGGAGGCCGGTAAGGAGCTCAGCCTGCTGCCCGTGGTGCTACATGGCAACTTCCACCACGGCTCGATCTTCCGTCCGGCGGGCAGCCCGATCCGGGAGCCGAAGGACCTCGCGGGCAAGCGGGTCGGCGTCCGGTCCTACACGCAGACGACCGGGCTCTGGGTGCGCGGCGCGCTCGCCGAGGACTACGGGCTCGACTCCGACGACGTCACCTGGGTGACCACCGAAGGCCCGCACGTGGCGGAGTACGCCGAGCCCGCCAACGTCGAACGGACGTCCGCCTCGCTGTTCGAGCTGCTGCGGGCGGGCGAGATCGCGGCGCTGGTGATCGGCCCGCGGGCGCTGCCGGCCGACGCCGAGGTGGAGCCGCTGCTGGCGGACCCGAAAGCGGCCGCGCAAGCGTGGTCGCGGCGTCATCAGGCCGTGCCGATCAACCACCTGCTGACGGTGCGCACCGACGTCCTGCGCAACGACCCGGACGCGGTGCGCGGCGTGTACGACGCGTTCGCCGCGGAGATCGACGCGCAGGCCACGAACGCGGCAGGCCCGCCCCGGATCAGCCACGGCCTCAACCCGGCCCTGCTCAACTCACTACGCGTCGGCATCCAGTACGCGGCGCGGCAACACCTGATCTCGGAAGTTCCCTCGGTGGACGCCCTGTTCGCCGATTTCCACCGGTACTTGGGCAAGTAACCGGGGCTTCCGGCTCTAGTGAGTTCGACCTGCGCCGGCCGACGATGGACGGGAGAGTTCCTTCGACGACGAGGAGGTCGTCATGGCCGGACTGCGGAAATGGAGCCTGGACAAGCCGGAGGAGACCCGGCCCTTCCAAGACGAGGCCGGGCACCTGGAGCTGGTGAACATCGACGGCGGCGCCGTGGGCCGGGCGACGTTCCGGCCGGGCTGGCAGTGGTCCAAGCACGTGAAGCCGATCGCGGGAACGGACAGCTGCCAGGCGGCCCACATGGGCTACGTCGTGTCGGGCCGGATGACGATCCGGATGGACGACGGCGAGGAAGCCGACTTCGCGCCGGGTGACGTGATGATCTGCCCACCGGGACACGACGCCTGGGTGGTGGGCGAGCAGCCCTGCGTGGTGATCGACTGGCAGGGCGCCGCCGACTACGCGAAACGCTGACGAGGCACCGGAAACGCTGGGCTTGACACCGGAAACCGGTGGGCGCAACAGGGATCGAACCTGTGACCCCCTCCTTGTAAGGGAGGTGCTCTACCGCTGAGCTATACGCCCTGGCCGGTGGCACCCGGAACCGGATGCCACCGGAAGGAAAATCAGGCGGTGAGTTCCGCCACGGCCTTCTTCCATGCCTGCTGGTCGCGCGCCTCACCGGGCTGGTTCACCTCGGCGAAGCGGACCACGCCCTCCTTGTCGATCAGGAAGGTGCCACGGACCGCGAGTCCGGCGTCGGCGTTGAACACACCGTAGGCCTTCGCGACCTCACCGTGCGGCCAGAAGTCCGACAGCAGCGGGAACTGGTAACCCTCCTGCTCGGCCCACGCCTTGAGCGAGAACGGGGTGTCGACGGAGACGCCGAGCACCTGCACGCCCTTGCCGTCGTAGTCCCCGAATTCGTCGCGCAGCTGGCACAGTTCGCCGGTGCAGATCCCGCTGAACGCGAACGGGTAGAACACCAGCAGCACCGGCTTGTCGCCACGGAAGGACGACAGCGTGACCGCCTGCTTGTTGTAGTCGTTGAGTGTGAAATCTGGGGCCTGCGAACCGACCTCGACCGCCATGCGGTGCACCTCTCCGAGTCGTGTCGTCAAAGTCTGTCCAGCTCACCTTATCGTGCCGGGAATCAGCGCTTCGACTTCGACTTCGGTGGGACCAGCTTCGTGCCCGCCCAGTTCGGGCCGACGCTGATGTTCGAGGTCTGCGACAACCCGACGGTGGGCACGGCCTCGGCGATCTCGCTCGGCTCGACGTGCCCCGGTTGCCCGGTCTTGGGCGTGAGCACCCAGATCACACCGTTCTCGTCCAGCGGCGCCCTGGCGTCCATGATCGCGTCGACGAGGTCGCCGTCATCCTCGCGCCACCACAGCAGCACGACGTCGATGACCTCGTCGGCGTCCTCGTCAAGGAGATCGCCACCGATATGTTCTTCGATCGCGGCACGCAGGTCGTCGTCGACGTCCTCGTCCCAGCCGATCTCCTGAACCACCATGTCCGGCTTGATACCAAGCCTCTCGGCGACGCTGTTGTAGTCAGCGTCTCCAGCGGCGACCACTGCTTTCACTCCTCCAACTACGGGCGGCCGGCCTTCTGCCGCCGCCCACTCGGGTATACGGATGGGGCTAGCGAACACGCCCGGCGCCCGCGGCGCAACCGTCCACACCGGATCTGGTGCCAAGTCGTTTCGCAGCGTAGGGGCCCAGGCACGCCTCCCGCGACCGCAATTCGACCCACCTCCCGACGGCCACGGAGGTCACCGCATAGGGTGGGCGGTGCCTCGCGCGCGCGTGCGCGTCTGCAGTATGCGAACAACGCCGTGAGGTGGGCAAACGTTACCGCCGAGTAGCGATGACGGCGGCCCGGAAAAAGACGACGATGGCAGGCAGGGCACGGGAGGCAACAGCCGCGCCCTGCCACGCGACGAGACAACCGGCGAGGAGATCCCTTGGCCCCCCAGAACGACCAGGCCGCAAGCTCTGGCGCGCGCACGAAGCAACAGGCCGAGCCGGCGCGGGTACGCGTGATCCGCGACGGATTGGCCGCGCACCTTCCCGACATCGACCCGGAGGAGACCGCCGAATGGCTCGACTCCTTCGACGACGCGCTGGCCCGTGGCGGCCGGCAACGCGCGCGTTATCTCATGCTGCGGATCCTGGAGCGTGCTCGTGAGCGCAACATCGGCGTACCGCCGCTGACCGCGACCGACTACGTCAACACGATTCCCACCGAGAACGAGCCCTGGTTCCCCGGCGACGAGGAGATCGAGCGCCGCTACCGGGCCTACATCCGCTGGAACGCGGCGATCATGGTGCATCGCGCCCAGCGTCCCGGCGTGGGTGTCGGCGGTCACATCTCGACCTACGCGTCCTCGGCCGCGCTCTACGAGGTCGGCTTCAACCACTTCTTCCGTGGCAAGGACCACTCCGGCGGTGGCGACCAGATCTTCATCCAGGGGCACGCCTCCCCCGGCATCTACGCCCGCGCGTTCCTCGAGGGCAGGCTGTCCGAGCAGCAGCTCGACGGGTTCCGCCAGGAGCTTTCGCACGCGGGCGCGGGCGGCGGCCTGCCGTCCTACCCGCACCCGCGGCTGATGCCGGACTTCTGGGAGTACCCGACGGTCTCGATGGGCCTCGGCCCGATGAACGCGATCTACCAGGCACGGTTCAACCGCTACCTGCGCGACCGCGGCATCTCCGACACCTCCGACCAGCACGTGTGGGCGTTCCTCGGCGACGGCGAGATGGACGAGCCGGAGTCCCGTGGCCTGATCCACGTCGCGGCCGGTGAGGGCCTGGACAACCTGACCTTCGTGATCAACTGCAACCTGCAGCGGCTCGACGGCCCGGTCCGCGGCAACGGCAAGATCATCCAGGAGCTCGAGGCCTACTTCCGTGGCGCGGGCTGGAACGTGATCAAGGTCATCTGGGGCCGTGAGTGGGACGCGCTGTTGCACGCCGACCGCGACGGCGCGCTGGTCAACCTGATGAACGTCACCCCCGACGGGGACTACCAGACGTACAAGGCCAACGACGGCGCCTACGTCCGCGAGCACTTCTTCGGCCGCGACCCGCGGACCAAGGACCTGGTCAAGGACCTCTCCGACGCCGAGATCTGGAACCTCAAGCGCGGCGGCCACGACTACCGCAAGGTCTACGCGGCGTACAAGGCGGCGATGGAGCACCACGGCCAGCCGACCGTGATCCTGGCGCACACGATCAAGGGCTACGGCCTCGGCCCGGCGTTCGAGGGCCGCAACGCCACGCACCAGATGAAGAAGCTCACCCTCGACGACCTCAAGCTGTTCCGCGATTCGCAGCGCATCCCGATCAGCGACGAGGAACTCGAGCGCGACCCGAAGCTGCCGCCGTACTACCACCCCGGCCAGAACTCGCCGGAGATCGAGTACATGATCGGCCGCCGCCGCACGCTCGGCGGGTTCCTGCCGGAGCGGCGGGCCAACCGGGCCAAGGCGCTGGTGCTGCCCGGCGACAAGGTCTACGAGGCCGTGCGCAAGGGCTCGGGCAAGCAGGAGGTCGCCACCACGATGGCGTTCGTCCGGCTGGTGCGCGAGCTGGCCAAGGACCCGGAGATCGGGTCGCGGATCGTGCCGATCATCCCGGACGAGGCCCGCACCTTCGGTCTCGACTCGATGTTCCCGACGGCCAAGATCTACAACCCGCACGGGCAGAGCTACACCTCGGTCGACGCCAACCTGATGCTGGCGTACAAGGAGTCCGAGCACGGCCAGCTGCTGCACGAGGGCATCAACGAGGCGGGGTCGACGTCGTCGTTCACCGCGGTGGGCACGTCCTACGCCACGCACGGCGAGCCGATGATCCCGATCTACATCTTCTACTCGATGTTCGGGTTCCAGCGCACCGGCGACGGGCTGTACGCGGCGGCCGACCAGATGGCGCGCGGGTTCGTGCTCGGGGCCACCGCCGGCCGCACCACGCTGACCGGTGAGGGCCTGCAGCACGCCGACGGGCATTCGCTGCTGCTCGCCGCGACCAACCCGGCCGCGGTCGCCTACGACCCGGCGTGGTCGTTCGAGATCGCGCACATCGTGCGAGAGGGCCTGCGCCGGATGTACGGCGAGGGCGGCCCGGACGGCAACGGCGAGAACGTGTTCTTCTACCTCACCGTGTACAACGAGCCGTACCAGCAGCCCGCCGAGCCGGCGAACCTGGACGTGGACGGCCTGCTCAAGGGCCTGTACCGGTACGCCGAGGCCCCGCAGGGCAACGGCCCGCAGGCGCAGATCCTGGTGTCCGGCGTGACGATGCCGGACGCGCTCAAGGCGCAGCAGATGCTGGCCGACGAGTGGGGCGTGCGGGCGGCCGTGTGGTCGGCCACGTCGTGGGGCGAGCTGCGGCGTGAGGCCGTCGAGGTGGACCGCGAGAACCTGCTGCACCCCGACGCCACCCCGCGCGTGCCGTACGTGACGCAGGTGCTGTCGGACGTGGCGGGACCGGTCGTCGGTGTGTCGGACTGGATGCGCGCGGTGCCGGACCTGATCCGCCCGTGGGTGCCCACCGACATGCTCACGCTGGGCACGGACGGTTTCGGCTTCTCCGACACGCGTCCCGCGGCGCGGCGTCACTTCCTGGTCGACGCGCCGTCGATCGTGGTGGCCACGCTGACCGCGCTGGCCCGCCGTGGCGAGATCGACCGGTCGAAGGTCGTCGAGGCCACCCGGCAGTACCGGATCGACGACGTCTCGGCCGCCGGCCCGCAGCTGTCGGACTCCGGCAACGCGTGACGCGGTCATGACGAAGAGGCAGGTGCCGCAGGTCTCGCAGCTCCGCGAGATCCTGCGGCCCAAGCCTTTCGTGTGGAACCCGACCGAACGCAGGCTGGCGAACGCGCACACGATCGCCGATCTGCGCGCGATCGCCCTGCGCCGTACGCCGCGGGCGGTGTTCGACTACACCGACGGCGCGGCGGAGCTGGAGGACAGCCTGCGCCGCGCCCGGCGAGCGTTCCGCGATGTCGAGTTCCACCCGAACGTGCTGCGTGGGGTCGCCGATCCGGACACCAGCGTCACGGTGCTCGGCGAACGGTCCGCGCTGCCGTTCGCGTTCGCGCCCACCGGGTTCACGCGGATGATGCACCACGAGGGCGAGCTCGCGGTGGCACCGGTGGCGCAGCGCGAGAACATCCCGTACGCGCTGTCGACGATGGGTACCACGTCGATCGAATCGGTGGCGAAGGCCGCGCCCGGGGCGCGGAAGTGGTTCCAGCTCTACGTGTGGCGTGATCACGGCGCCGGGCGGGAGCTGATGGACCGCGCGTGGAAAGCCGGGTACGACACGCTGCTGCTGACCGTCGACACCCCGGTCGCCGGCGCGCGCATGCGGGACGTGCGCAACGGGCTCACCATCCCGCCGTCGCTGACGTTGCGCACTTTCCTTGACGGCGCAACACATCCGGCGTGGTGGTTCAACCTGCTCACCACCGCGCCGTTGAAGTTCGCGTCCTTCGATTCGTGGGACGGCCCGGTCGCCGAGCTGATCAACGCCCTGTTCGATCCGACGCTGAGTTACGAGGATCTGGCGTGGGTGCGGGCGAGCTGGCCGGGCAAACTGGTCGTCAAGGGCATCCAGAATCCGGACGACGCCAAGGAAGTCGTGGCGGCGGGCGCGGACGGTGTGGTGCTGTCCAACCACGGCGGGCGGCAGCTGGACCGGGCGCCGACCCCGCTGGAGCTGCTGCGGCCGACGCTTGATGTGGTCGGCGGGCAGGCCGAGGTGTGGCTCGACACCGGCATCCTCTCCGGCGGCGACATCGTGGCGGCGATGGCCCAGGGCGCGAATCTGTGCCTGATCGGGCGGGCGTACCTGTACGGCCTGATGGCCGGCGGCGAGCGCGGCGTGCAGCGCTGCGTGGACATCCTGCGCACGGAGATCATCCGCACGATGCAACTGCTGGGCGTGCGGCGGATCGAGGATCTGCGCCCCACGCACGCGACGTTGCGTTAGGGATTCAGCCCCGCTGCCCGCTCCCTCAGCCGCTGTGCCAGCGCGTGCTGCCCAGCCGCGGTCAGGGCCTCGTCGTAGGTGGCGAAGAACTCCTCGTGCACCCCGACCAGACACCGGCCCAGCACCTCGCCCGCCGTGGCGTCCAGGCCATACTCGCGCCAGCGCATCGCCGCGTCCGCCAGCTCCGGGTGCCTGCCGTGCTCGGCGTATCTCGCGGCCGCGTCGCCGTTGAGGCCGATCCGGCCCGTCGCGAGCGTGTACAGGAAGCGCATCGGGAACAGCGCGGCCTTCGTGACCGGGCGTGGGCCGCCGCCGAGCAGGTGACCGGGCCGGCGCAGCAGCGCGAGGCGCGCGTCGTCGAACCACCAGCATGCGAACTCGGCCGCGTTCACCACCAGCGTGCCGTGATCGGGTCGGACGGCACCGGCGCGCTCGTCCACGCCGTGCAGCAACCGCCCGTGGTCGAGCAGGTCCAGCCGGTCCACGGCGGGCAGCCTGCCCGTCGGCCCCGGCCCGCGGCGCACGCCGTCCCAGTCGGTCCAGAAGATCGACAGGCGCTCCGCCAGCGGCGTGCCCGCACGCGCGATCGCCTCCCGGCGGACCCGCTCGATTTCCGCCTCGCTGCCGGAAGTCACCACCAGCGCGATGTCGATGTCGCTGACCAGCGGCGCGAACCCGCCGTGCGCAAGACTTCCGAGCGCGAACGCGGCACTCAGCCGGTCCGCGAAGACCTCACGCCCCACGTCGACCGTCGTCCGCAGAACCTGCTCCCCTGTTTCCGGCACGAGCCCACCTTCGCACGCGTATCAACCATCGGAACGTCGTAGTTGACGGCTCCCGGGCCGGTGCCGACCATGCCAAGCAGCGCGCGGAAGTCAGCTTCCGCATGGTGGAATCGAGGTCGGCATGTTCGTGCAGGAGCTCGCCCCGCTGGCCGGTTCGCTCGGCCTCTCCGCACTCGTCGCGGTCCTTCCCCTCGCGACCGTGCTCGTACTCCTCGGCGTCGTCCGCATGAAGGCACACCACGCCGCTCTGCTCGGCCTGCTGGTCGCGCTCGTGGTGGCCGTCGCCGTCTACGGAATGCCCTTCGGCCAGGCGATCTCCAGTGGCTTCCAGGGCGCCGCGTTCGGCCTCTTCCCCATCATGTGGATCGTCGTCAACGCGTTGTGGATCTACCGCATCACGGTCCGCACCGGCCACTTCGACGTGCTGCGCCGCTCCTTCGGCCGGGTCTCCGACGACCCCCGCATCCAGGCTCTGCTCATCGCGTTCTGCTTCGGCGCGCTGATGGAGGCACTGGCCGGCTTCGGCGCGCCCGTCGCGATCTCCTCGGTCATGCTCGTCGCGCTCGGCTTCACGCCCGTACGCGCGGCCGTGGTGTCACTCGTCGCGAACACCGCGCCCGTCGCCTTCGGCGCGATGGGCACGCCCGTCGTGACGCTCGCGCAGGTCAGCGGCATTCCGCTGGACACGGTGTCCTCGATCGTCGGGCGGCAGACCCCCATCCTCGCCCTGTTCGTGCCGCTGCTGCTGGTGATCATCATCGACGGCAGGCGCGGTCTGCGCGAAACCTGGCGGCCCGCACTCGTCTGCGGCATCGCATTCGGCGCCGTGCAGTTCGCCGCCTCGAACTTCGTCTCCGCACAGCTCGCCGACATCGGCGCGGCACTCGCCGGTGCGGCCGCGCTCGTGCTCATGCCCTCGGCACGCAAACCGGCTCGTGAGGAGGTCCGCGCCGCCGTCCTCACCGGTGTCGCGACCGAACAGCTGGACAAGCCGGAGGACCGCCGCGAGGTGTTCCGCGCGTACCTGCCCTATCTGCTGATCATCGTGATCTTCTCGATCGGCCAGATCCCACCGGTCAAACGGCTGCTGGACGAGGCGACCTGGAAGTTCCACTGGCCGGGCGTGAACATCGCGAACTCCAGCGGGAAACCGGTGTCCGGCAACACGTTCTCGCTGCCGTTGCTCAACACCGGCGGCACGCTCGTACTCATCGCGGGCATCCTCACCGTGCTCGCACTGCGGGTCGCGGCACGCGACGCGGTCCGGGAATGGGGCGCGACGATCCACGAACTGCGGTTCGCGATCCTCACCGTCGCGGGTGTGCTGGCGCTGGCCTACGTGATGAACCTGTCCGGGCAGACCACGACCATCGGTTACCTGATCGCCGGCGCGGGCGCGGGACTCGCCTTCCTCTCGCCGATTCTCGGCTGGTTCGGCGTCGCCGTCTCGGGTTCGGACACCTCGTCCAACGCGTTGTTCGGCGCGCTGCAGGTCACCGCCGCGCACCAGGCCGGGCTGTCCGCGGAGCTACTGGCCTCGGCGAACAGTTCCGGTGGCGTGCTCGGGAAGATGATCTCGCCGCAGAACCTGAGCATCGCGTGCGCGGCGGCGATGCTGCCCGGCGAGGAAGGCACCCTGCTGCGGAAGGTGCTGCCGTGGAGCCTGGGTCTGCTGTTGCTGATGTGCCTGATCGTGGTCGGACAGAGCACGATCCTGTCCGGAATGCTGCCCTGACGATGAGTTTCGCGCACCGGGGCGGTCTGTTCAGGCATGACTGACTTGGACAAACAGTTCACCGCGACGCTGCGGAAAAGCCCCGCCAAGGGCGGTTGGACCTATGTGGTGATGCCCGGTTCCGCCGAGTACTTCGGCACGCGCGGGCTGGTCAGGATCCGCGGCACCATCGACGGGCTCCCGTTCGAGAGTTCGTTCATGGCGCTCGGCGACGGTACGCACAAACTGCCGGTGAAAGCGGACGTCCGGCGCAAACTGGGCAAGGAAGCCGGCGCGGAGGTGACCATCCACCTCACCGAACGGCTTGGCTGAGCCGGGCCTCCCGCGACGAACGCGTCCAGCTCCACCAGCCGTGGATGACCAGTGCGGCGAACACGACGTAGATCGCGGCCGAGAAGTACAGCCCGGACTGGATCTGCAGCGGCACGCCCACCGCGTCCACAACCAGCCACACGAGCCAGAACTCGACCAGCCCCAGCCCCTGCGCACCGAACGCGACCAGGGTGCCGACGAAGATCGCCGCGTCCGGCCACGGCGCCCACGACGCGTCCAGCGCGTCGAGCGCCAGCGCCATCGCGACGGTGCCGATCGCGAACAGTGCCACCATCGCGACCCGCTCGACCGCCCTGCCCTTGCGCACGACCACGCCGAACACCGGATCCTTGCGGCGCGCCCACGACCACCAGCCGTACAGCGAGATCAGCAGGATCGCGACCTGCCGTGCCGCGAGCCCGCCCAGCTGAGCGGAAACGTAGACGGCGAACAACATCACGGTGGCGCCGACCTGAACGGGCCAAGTCCATAACGTGCGCCGCTCGGCCAGGAAGACGACCGCCAGCGCGCACACCTGGCCGGCCAGCTCCGCGATGGAGATCCATTGACCCAGCACGGTCACGCCGTGATGCAGCAGAAAGTCCACGCCGAGATCAACACCTCCCGCGCCGCGCCGATTCCCTCACCCTCGGTAGAACCCCGGCACAGTGCCTCTGACCTGCGCCGCACGATCGGGTGAGACGGGTAGCGGACAAAGATCCACAAGGTCCATAGTGGACCTACCGGTGGGGACCGGGGAGATGAGGCCACCCGGGGCTGCGAAAACCGCAAGCCCGGGTGGCCTCTTTATTCGCCCTGCTACTCGCGCTAACACGCTCGCACCGGGGCGAGGCCGCGTACCTTCTGGGGGCCGAGCCCCCAGACCCCACGGCGCGAGCTCCGGCCGACCCAGCATGCTTCCGCTTCGCGACCACCAGCATCGGTCCGCCGCGGCCCATTCCACAGCGGCCTCCGGCTTCCGCCCAGCGCGCGGACGTACGATCGAAAGACCATGACGCAGACCAGGCCGAGGGCGGCGCCGAAACATCACGGGCTTTCCGCAAAGACGCTTCGCGGGCTCGAACGTGCCTCCGGGCGCCTCGCGTCGGCCAGTGTCACCGCGATGGAACAACGGCTGCCGTGGTTCGGCCGGCTGCCCGCGGACCAGCGCGCCAGCGTGCTGATGATCACCCAGACCGGCGCGGCCGGTTTCGTCGACTGGCTCCGCGACTCGCAGGAAGCCCTCAAGCTCACCACCGAAGCCTTCCGCAGCGCCCCGCAGGAACTGTCCCGCTGGATCGGGCTCCGGCAGGCCGTCGGGCTCGTCCGCCTGGCCATCGAGGTCTTCGAGGAGGAACTTCCCTCCTTCGCCGCGACGGAAGCCGAACGTGCCGCCCTGATCGAGGGCATCCTCCGCTACGGCAGGGAAATCGCCTTCGCCACGGCCAACTCCTACGCCGCCGCCGCCGAGGCCCGCGGCGCGTGGGACGCCCGGCTGGAAGCGCTGGTCGTGGACGGGATCGTGCGTGGCGACGCCGAGGAATCCGTGCTCTCCCGCGCCGCCGCGCTGGGCTGGGAACCGTCCGCCACCGCGACCGTCGTGGCCGGGCGCCCCTCGTCCGAGGATCCACCGACCGTCGTGTTCGACGTGCGCAGGCTCGCCGCGCGACTCGGCAGGCCCGTGTTGCTGTCCGTGCAGGGATCGCGGCTCATCGTCGTGCTCGCCGGTCCCACCGAGGACAACACGGTGCTCGGCAAGCTGTCCGTCGCGTTCGGCGAAGGTCCCGTCGTGGCCGGGCCGACCGTGCCCAGCCTCGCCGAGGCCCACCGCAGCGCCGTGGAAGCACTGTCCGGGCTGCGTGCCGTCGTCGGCTGGCCCAACGCGCCGCGCCCCGTCCGTTCCGTCGACCTGCTCCCCGAACGCGCGCTCTCCGGCGACGCCGAGGCCGAGCGGCTGCTGATCGAGCAGATCGCCCAGCCGCTGGAAGCCGCCGGCACGACGGTGCTGCAGACCGTCGAGGCGTACCTGGAGTCCGGCGGCGTGCTCGAAACCTGCGCGAAAACCCTGTTCGTGCACCCCAACACGGTGCGCTACCGGCTGCGCCGCGCCGCCGAGCTGACCGGCCGCAACGTCACCGACCCCCGCGACGCGCTGGTGCTCAGGATGGCACTCACCGTCGGCCGATTGGCCCGCGCACGTGGCCTGTGGTGAGCAGTTTCACGTCGAATCTGCTCGAACCGTACAAGGGCTCGCGGCCCCATAAGCAAAGGTGGCCGACATCTTTGGAGGGTCCCCACAAATTACCCGCGCGGACTTGGTGACCAGCGGCATCCCGGTTCCGCGCGCGCACCGTGTTCCCTGGGAGACGTGACAGCACTGCTCGCCCCCGGACAGGGCTCCCAGGCCCCCGGCATGTTCTCTCCCTGGCTCGAACTCGACGGCACGCGCGCGAAGCTCGAACGCTGGTCCGAGCGCGCCGGGCTCGACCTGGTGCACCTCGGCACCGAGGCCGACGCCGAGACGATCCAGGACACCGCGATCACGCAGCCGCTGATCGTCGCGCTGTCGCTGCTGGCCTACGAGCAGCTGGAGAACGTCGCGCCGGACGCTCCGGTGGCCGGGCATTCGGTCGGCGAACTCGCCGCCGCCGCGATCGCGGGCGTGCTCTCCGCGGAGGACGCCGTCGCGCTCGCCGCCGTCCGCGGGGCCGAGATGGCCAAGGCCTGCGCGATCGAGCCCACCAGCATGGCCGCTGTAATGCTGGGCGAACCGGAGCAGGTCGTGGCGTGGCTGGACGGGCACGGCCTGACCGCCGCCAACCGCAACGGCGCCGGCCAGATCGTGGCCTCGGGCGCCAAGGACGCCATCGAGCGCATCGTCGCCGAGCCGCTGGAGGGCACGAAGGTGCGGCCGCTGAAGGTCGCGGGCGCCTTCCACACCAGCTACATGGCCCCGGCCGAGGACGCGTTGCGCGAGCACGCCGCGGGCATCACGCCCGCCGACCCGTCGCGGCCGCTGCTGTCCAACGCCGACGGGCAGGTCGTCACGAGCGGCGCCGAATACCTGGAGCGGCTCATCAAGCAGGTCACCCGCCCGGTGCGCTGGGACCTCACGATGGACGGTCTCGTCTCGCTCGGCGTCACCTCGACCGTCGAACTGCCCCCGGCGGGCACGCTGACCGGACTGGTCAAGCGGCAGCTCAAGGGCACGGTCACCAAAACCATCGCGCTCAAGACCCCGGCGGAGCTGGCCACCATCAAGGAGGCGGAGTGACGACTCTGCGCATCAACCAGGGCCCCGCCGCCACGCGCGTGCTGGGCATCGGCAGCACCCAGCCGGAACGCGTGGTGACCAACGACGATCTCTCCCAGATCATGGACACCAGCGACCAGTGGATCAGGGACCGGGTCGGCATCATCGAGCGCCGGTTCGCCGACAAGGACGAGCTCCTCGTCGACATGGCGGTCACCGCGGGCAAGCGCGCGCTCGAAGACGCCGGGCTCCAGCCGTCCGAAGTGGACACCGTGATCGTGCCGAACTGCACAATGCCCTCGCCCATCCCGAACGCGGCCGGTCAGGTCGCCGACCGGATCGGCGTGAAGGCGGCCGGTGCGTTCGACCTCAACGCCGCGTGCGCCGGGTTCTGCTACGGCCTCGGCGTCGCCTCCGACCTGATCCGCTCCGGGTCCGCGGGCAAGGTGCTGGTGATCGGCGCCGAAAAGCTCACCGACTGGGTCGAGCCGACCGACCGCGCCAACGCGATCATCTTCGCCGACGGCGCGGGTGCCGCGGTGGTCGGACCGGCCGACGAGCCGGGCATCGGCCCGGTGGCGTGGGGCAGCGCAGGCGATCTGGTGGACACCATCTACATGCGCGACCACCGCTACCTCTACCAGGAAGGCCAGTCGGTCTTCCGCTGGGCGACCACGCAGATCGCGCCGATCGCGTTGAAGGCACTGGAGCTCGCCGGTATCGAACCGTCCGATGTGGACGTATTGATCCCGCACCAGGCCAACCTGCGTATCGTCGAGGCGATCGCGAAACGCCTGCGCGCCAAGGGCGCCCGTGAGGACATGGTCGTCGCGGACGACATCAGGTACTCGGGCAACACCTCCTCGGCGTCCATCCCGATGGCGCTGGACCACATGCGCAAGGCCGGCACGGTCAAGCCCGGTGACGTCATCCTGATGGTCGGTTTCGGCGCCGGACTGTCCTACGCCGGACAGGTCGTCGTCTGCCCGTGATACCACTTACCCCGGCGGGCGCCCGCTCGCCGGAGTGACCGCAAGCCCGCAACCAAGGAAAGGGAACCAACAGTGGCGGACAAAGAAGAGATCCTCGCCGGCCTCGCCGAGATCGTCGAGGAGGTCGCCGGTGTCGCGCAGGACGACGTGAGCTCGGAGAAGTCCTTCGTGGACGACCTCGACATCGACTCGCTGTCCATGGTGGAGATCGCGGTGCAGGCCGAGGACAAGTTCGGGGTCAAGATCCCGGACGACGAGCTCGCCAACCTCAAGACCGTGGGCGACGCCGTGAACTACGTCGCGGCGAACGCCAAGTAAGCATTCCGGAAATCTCACGAACGATCCTCGGGGAGACTCCATGAGCAACATCGACGTCGTGATCACCGGGCTGGGCGCGACCACGCCGCTCGGCGGGGACGTCGCGTCCACCTGGGACGGCCTGCTCGCCGGTCGCAGCGGTATTCGCCGGATCGAGGCCGACTGGGTGGACAAGTACGATCTCCCGGTCAAGATCGGCGCGTCGCTCGCCGAGGATCCGACGGAGAAGATCCCGCGCGTGCAGGCACGCAGGCTGGACCGGTGCGAGCAGATCGCGATCATCGCGGCTCGCCAGGCATGGGCGGACGCCGGTTTCGAACAGCCGACGGACGAGCACCACGACGTCGAGCCCGAGCGGCTCGGCGTGTCCATCGGCACCGGGATCGGCGGGCCGCTGACCCTGCTGGCTCAGGACGATCTGCTGGAAGAGCACGGCATCCGCAAGGTGTCGCCGCTGACCGTGCCGATGCTGATGCCCAACGGTCCCGCCGCGCACGTCGGCATCGACCTGCTGGCCCGCGCCGGAGTGCACTCGCCCGCGTCGGCGTGTGCCTCCGGTGCGGAGGGCATCGCGAACGCGTACCAGATGATCCAGAACGGCCGGGCCGACGTGGTGGTCGCGGGTGGCGCCGAGGCGTGCATCCACCCGATCACCATCGCCGGGTTCGCGCAGGCGCGCACCGTGTCGCAGCGCAACGACGACCCGGCGCACGCGTCGCGGCCGTTCGACACCGACCGCGACGGGTTCGTGCTCGGTGAGGGCGCGGGCGTGATGATCCTGGAGCGGGCCGACCGGGCGAAGGCGCGCGGCGCGCGGATCTACGGCAGGCTCGCCGGCTACGGCATCACCTCCGACGCGCACCACATCACGGGCAACCACCCGGAGGGCATCGGGCAGATCGCGGCCATGCGCAACGCGATCGAGATGGCCGGGCTCACCGCGGAGGACGTCGGGCACGTCAACGCGCACGCCACCTCCACGGTGGTGGGCGACGTCGGCGAGGCCAACGCGATCCGGCGGGCGCTGGGTTCGCACCCCGTGGTCACGGCGCCGAAGGGCGCACTGGGCCACCTCGTCGGCGGCGCCGGTGCGGTCGAGGGCATCGCCACGCTGCTCGCGATCTACAACGGTGTCGTGCCCGCGACGCTGAACCTGGAGAACCAGGACCCGAAGGTCGAGCTCGACGTCGTGTCCGGTGAGCCGCGCAAGATCGACCTCACCGCCGCGATCAGCAACTCCTTCGGCTTCGGCGGCCACAACACCGCCCTCCTCTTCACCGCCGCCTGACCCCCCTACGCCGGGAACCCCCAACTCGCCCTCTCAGAACCCTCCACTCGGCCTCTCAGAACCCTCGACTCGCGGGTGACCACGCACCCACCCGCGAGTCGAGGGTTCCCGGCGGGCGAGTCGAGGGTTCCCGGCGGGCGAGTTGGGGGTTCCGGGCGGGCGAGTTGGGGGTTCCGGGCGGGCGAGTGGGGGTCAGCAGGCTTCGACTTCCGGGGGCGCGTAGCTCGTCACGGAGTCGACCTTCCAGTTGCCGGCTTCCTTCGTCAGCGGCAGCACCAGCCGCCACCGCACGCAGGACGCGCCAGGCAGCTCGTCCGGCGCCTCGTCCGGGTCCTGGGTGCTGGTGAACCCGAGCAGCACGCGCATGTCGTCGCCGACCGCGTCGATGCGGTAGACCAGGATGCTGCCGTCCTTGGTGCTGTCGTAGTCCTTCAGCCACGCCGCCCGCGGCTTCGCCAGAATGCGGGCCTTGGTGACGGTCGCCTTCCACTTGTCGTAGTCACGGCTGTTGATCGCGTCGAAGTACGTCTGCAGGAGACGCTCCACCACCTCGTGCTGCGGGTGCTGCGCGGCGTCCGGGGTCAGTTCCACGGTGCCGGGGCCGGGCTGCTGCGCGAGCGGGCGCGCACCGGACCCGGGCACGGCGAGGATCGTGTCCTCGCGCTGATCGGGTTCCCGATAGACCTCGCGGGCGAGCAGGCCACCGCCGACGACGAGCGAGACCACTACGACCAGGACAGGGATCAGCCAGCGGTGGGGTGGAATCGGCGCCGGCACAGCTGACACATCGGCAGGCTAGTGGTCTGCGTTAACGCCGTGGTCACCGACACGACAAGATCACTGAACCGGTTATCCCACGCGGTGCAACCAGGTCACCGGAGCGCCGTCCCCGGCGTGCCGGAACGGCTCGAGTGCCTCGTCCCAGTTCGCGGCGAGCAGCTCGTCCAGCTTGTGGGCGAAGGCGTCTCCGGAGCGGGCCTGGGCCAGTAGCGAGCGCAACTGGTCCTCGCCCACCACGATGTCACCGTTGGCACTTGTGCGCCCGTGCCACAGGCCGAGGCCGGGCACGTAGCAGTAGCGCATGCCGTCCACGCCGGGGCTCGGCTCCTCGGTGACCTCGAACCGGAGCATCGGCCACGCCTTGAGCGCGGCGACGAGCTTGCCGCCGGTCCCGGTGGGCCCGCTCCAGTTGCACTCGGCACGAAGCTGCCCGGGGGCGGCGGGTTGCGCCGTCCACCGCAAATCGACTCGGGCACCGAGGGTGCCCGAAATCGCCCACTCGACGTGCGGGCACACCGCAGACGGCGACGAGTGGACGTACACCACGCCTCGGGTGTTTCCACGGGTGCTCACTGCTGACCTCCGCTGCTCGACGAGGGGCGTCTTCCCCTACGACCTCGCGAGCCCGGTTGCCGGAGCACTGGTCACATTGTGCACGGTGATCACCCATTTGGCCACATCAACCTCACACGTCGCACCCATGGAGGTGAGCCGGGGCGAGGCGCGCGCCGGCGAAGACCCGAGCGCGCCCAGGCAAGCCGGGCACGCTCGGGTCCACGGCCCGGCCTCAGCCCGAAGCGCCCAACGACCGCGCGGCGGCGACGGTATCCACCAGCCCGGTCCCCTTGTCGAAGCTCGACGTGTACGCGCCGACCTTCTGGTAAGGCGCCCCGTTGGCGTACTTGTACGCCGTCGACTTGATGGCGTTCTCACGATGCCCGGCGTCGCGGACGGGTCGGCCTGGAACAGCTGCGCCACGATGCCCGTGATCTGTGGCGCGGCCATCGAGGTCCCGCTGATCACGTTGTAGGTGCCGAAGTCGAGCGGGCCCGGCCCGTTCTTCGGCTGGAAACCGGTCGAGCAGATGGGCAGGTACGGCCGGCACGAGGACAGGATGTTCTCCCCCGGCGCGGACACGTCCGGCCAGGTCGAGGAATCCGCGGCGAGCCCGCGCGAGGAGTAGTCCGAGACCGTGCCGTCGCGCGTGCCGGTGCCCTGATCGTTGTAGGAGGCGACCGAGATGATGCCCGGCGTCGGGTCCTTGCCCGGCGGGTTGGACAGGTCCTCCGAACCGTCGCCGCCGTCGTTGCCGTTGGCCCACACCGTCACGACGCCCTCCTCGGCGAGCGCGCGCTGCAGCTGCACGGTCGCGGAGTTCGGGTCGAACTCACCGCCGCCACCGGGGCCGTACGAGTTGTTGATCACCTTGATGGGTGGGCAGGTCGAGGCCGGCACAGCCGCACCGCACGGCGCGTTGTGGTTCTCCAGCACCCAGTTCAGTGCCGCGTCCGTGCCGAGCACGAGGATGGCGAGCCCGGTCGAGATGGACACGATCTTCGAACCTGGCGCCGACCCGCCGACCTGCGTGCCGTCCGTCAGGGTCAGCGGGTTGCCGGCGGCGATGCCGGTGACGTGTGTGCCGTGCCCGCCCAGCGACGCCGCGTCGGTGTCGACCGAGGTCGGCACGTCGACGATGCACGAAGTGTCGGTGCCGTCGACGCACAGGCTCTTCATGTTGCGCACCACGCGGGTGGCGCCGTTGGACTGGAACGCGGGGTGGTTCGGGTCCACGCCGGTATCGATGATCGCGACGGACACGCCGCTACCGTCGAGCGCCTTGCCGTCCGCACCGGTCAGCGTGGTGCGGGCCTGGGCGCTGCGGGTGGCCGTGGTGCCGGTGCTCGCGTACGGCACCAGCGGGTCGTTGTTCTCGACGTAGGTCACGCCCTGGATCTGACGCAGCGCCCTGACCTTCGCGGCGGATCCCTTGGCCGCCACGACGCCGATTTTCCGGAATTCGGTCACCGGCGTGAGGCCGGCCTTTTCGACCGCCTGACGTGCGGTCGCGACGTCGGCCGCGTGCACGAGGGTGGTCAGCTGTGTGGTCGCCGAGACCGTGGACAGCAACCCGTTCAAGGTCGCGGAAACGGGGGCGAGTGGGTTCTGGGCCGCGGCATAAGACGAGCTCATGAGCGGTATGACGAGTGCGGCAGCGGCCACGATCGGCCATCGACCCCATTTGGTGCGCCTTTGCATCGGGTCTCTCCTGTCGTTGACGATCACCCGGTCCACCAACGAGTAGTACCTGGTTGGGTGACCCATGACACTTCCCCCACAAGGGTGAGATCCGTTACTCCATGTGAGATGAGCTCGTGATTTTCACACTGAAGGGAGTGCGCTTGGGGCGAGCGCGCTAGCGTGTGCACCCACAGGAACCAGGTATCGGGGAGGTACGGGTGCGACTCGTGCGCTTGGCGCCACAGCCGTCCCTGGTCGCCGAGGACATCCGCGCCGCGGTGGCCTCGCTCGGCAAGGGCGGCGAGGTCGTCGGCGGAATCGCGCTCGCGGGCGTGCGGCCGTTGCCGTCCCCGCACACCTTCGACGCCGTGCTGATCCTGCCGCGCGGCGTCCTCATCGTGCTCGGCGTGGATCTGCCGGAACCCGTGATGCGGCTGGAGGCGCCGCTGACCGGGCCGTGGAAGGCGGATGGCTGGCCGGTGAACACCGACGACAAGGCCATCAACCCCGCGACCACCAAGCTGTCGCTGGCCGAGTCGCTGCGCAAGCACCTCAAGCCCGCGGGCGTCCCGGTCGGCACCGTGCTCGCGGTCGGGCCGTTCGTGGACACCGTCGACCAGCCCGCCGCCGACGTCGCGGGCATGGTGCGCGTGCTCCATCCGAGCGCGACGAGCCTGCTCGCCGCCACCGTGTCGCTGGCGTCCGCGCCCAAGCCCTGCACCATCGACGACGCGCGCGTCCTGCTCAAACTGCTCGCGCCGGACGCACCCGAGATCTCCGCCGACACGCTCGCCGCCGAGGGGTTCAGCCGCGACGCGCCGACCGTCCTGTTGCCGAAAGTGCCCGCGCAGCCGCCGAAGGCCGCGCCGCCGAAGCCGATCGAGATCACCACACCGGTCCCGAAGATCACCGCCGGCGCGCCGGTGCAGCCGCAGGCGCCCTCGAAGACGGTGCGCTGGCTGCCGCTGGGCGCCATCGGCATGCTCGCGGTGCTGCTGGTCGTCGCGATCGTGCTGGCGACCACCGGTGGCGGCGACACCGAGACCGCGGCGCCCACGGACGAGGACGTGCCCGCGCCGCAGATCGTCAACGGCATCCAGTTCATCGAGCGCGCCTCGGCCTCGGATTCGGAATGCGCCTCGCACGCTTTCGGCGACGCACAGGTGAACCTGCAGAAATCGGGCTGCGTGGCGATCAAGCGCGGTAGCTACGAGGCGACCACGGACGGGAAACCGGCGGCGGTCACGATCGCCGTGATCACGTTCGCCAACGAGGAGACCGCAAGCGCGTTCAAGAAGGTCGCCGACGATCCGGGCGGCGGCGGTATCGGTGACGTCGCGACGGAAACCGGGAAATGGCCGCGCAATCCCAACTTCGACGGCGCAGCCTACGTGAGCGCGTTGCAGGGCGGCGTGGTCCGGCTGGTGCTGGCCGCCTGGTTCGACGAGGCGTCCAGCGCCAGTGATCCCGGTCTGATGCGCACCGCGCGCGCCGCCGCGGCGATGCAGATCACCTAGAGCCCATAGGTCTCCAGCAGGCGGAGCCAGACTTCGCTGATCGTAGGGAAGGCGGGCACGGCGTGCCACAGCCGGCGCAACGGGACCTCGCCGACGATCGCGATCGTCGCGGAGTGCAGCAGTTCCGCGACGTCCTGGCCGACGAACGTGACCCCGACGATCAGCTCGCGCTCGGTGTCGACCACCATGCGCGCCTTGCCCGCGTACCCGTCGGCGTGCAGGGACGAACCCGCGACCGCGATGTCGATGTCGATCGCGCGGTGCGGTTTGCCCTCGACGGGAGCGGAGACGCCGACCGACGCCACTTCGGGATCGGTGAACACGACCTGCGGCACCGCATGGTGATCGGCCGTGCTGGTGAAGCCGCTCCACGGCGTCGCCTCGACCTGACCGCCCGCGGCGCGCGCCGCGATGACGTCGCCGACCGCGCGGGCCGCGTACTTGCCCTGGTGCGTCAGCAGCGCCCGCCCGGTCACGTCGCCCGCGGCGTACAGCCATCCACCGTCCACATCGGACACCCGGCCGGTGTCGTCGACGGTGAGCGGCGCACCGGGTTCGAGGCCGACCGCGTCCACCCCGATGTCGTCGGTGGCGGGGCGGCGGCCGGTGGCCACGAGCAGGCGGTCCGCGGTGAGCGTGGCGCCGCTCTTGAGTTCGAGCCGCGCCGCGCCGTCCGTTGCGCCGGCCTTGACCAGTCCGGAGTCGGTGTGCAACCGGACCCCGTCGGCACGCAATCCCTCGGCCACCGCCTCGCCGACGAAATCCGCGTACTTCGGCAGCGGCCGCGGTCCGGTCAGGATCAGGTGCACCTCGGCGCCGAGCCGTGCCCAGGCCTGCGCCATCTCGACGCCGACCACGCCGCCGCCGAGTACCGCGAGCCGTTCCGGCACTTCGCTCGCCGACGTGGCGTCGCGGGAAGTCCACGTCGGGACCTCGCCGAGCCCGGGAATGTCCGGCGTCCTGGGCACGCTCCCACTGCACACCACACCCGCGTACGTCGCGCGCAGCACCCGGTCGTCGTCCACAGTGACCTCACGTTCACCGGTGATCCGCGCGTGCCCGCGCACGGTCTCGATACCGGCGCCCCGCGCCCAGCCGACCTGACTCGCGTCGTCGCCTTTGTGCGTGAACGCGTCACGGCGTTCGAAAATCGCGGCGGCGTCGAGCGAGTCACCGACGGGCACGCCCGGAATACGTCTGGCCGCGGCGAGCACGTTTCCGGGACGCAACAAGGCTTTACTCGGAATACACGCCCAGTACGAACACTCGCCGCCGAAACGCTCATGGTCCACCAGAGCGGTTTTGAGTCCGCCGCGCACCGCGCGGTCGGCCGCGTTCTCGCCGACCGGGCCGCCGCCGATCACCACTACGTCATAAGCCTCTTCGGTCATGAGGCCAGCGCACACCAGGCAGGCGCGGCACGCAACCCGGGCAGGTATTCTGCCCGCAGTATCTGCAAGTACGGGAGGTTTCGGTGGCCAAGAACACCGCGGTGCAACTACTGGACGACCTGAACGGCGAGCCGGCCCAGGAACAGGTCCGGTTCGGCCTTGACGGTGTCGACTACGACATCGATCTCTCCGACGAGAACGCCGAAAGCCTGCGGGAGATTCTGGCGACCTATGTCGAACACGGTCGTCGCACCGGGGGCCGCAAGCGCCAGCCGCGCCGCCTCGCACCGCCGACCCCGAAGCGCCGGGGCCGTGCCGCGGCGGCGAAAACCACTGCCAAACCGGGCAGGGCCGAGGAAAAGCCGGCCCGTAAGCGCGCGACCACCAAGACCGCGGCACCGAAGACCTCGACCGCGAAGACCGCCGCCGCCAAGGCAAAGGGACCCGCGAAATCGGCGGCCACGAAGGCCACCACGGCGAAAACCGCGGCCACCAAATCGGGTAGCGCGAAATCGGGCGCCGCAAAATCCGCCGCCGCGAAGTCGACTGCGGCGAAGCCTGCCGCCACTGCCAAATCCGCTGCCGCGAAATCGGGCACCACCAAATCCACCGCCACCAAATCCGCCACTTCGAAATCGACTTCCGCGACGAAGACCGCCGCCAAACCGGCCACGAAGTCGGCAACGACCAAGACCGCGCCGAAGTCGTCCGGCACCACCACCGCCGCGAAATCCGGCACCAAGGCCGCCGCCAAGTCCACGGCGGCCACCGCGAAGAAGCCCGCCGCCAAGAAGGCCGCCACCACCGAGAAGGCTCCCCGGCGCGCGCCGCGCAAGGCGCCGCCGGTCGTGTTCTCCGCCGCCGAGAACTGACTCCGTAAAAGAGAGAAATCCCCTCCTTCGCCGGTGCCGCGAAGGAGGGGAAAGGCCAGCTCAGAGCACCTTGAGTTCCTCGACGATCTCGCCGACCGAAGCCTTCGCGTCACCGAAGAGCATCGCCGTTTTGGGGTCGTAGAACAAATCGTTGTCGATACCGGCGAAACCGGAGTTCATCGAGCGTTTCAGCACGATGACGGATTTGCTCGCGGTGACGTCGAGAATCGGCATCCCGTAAATGGGCGAGTTCGGATCGTTGCGCGCCGCGGGATTGGTGACGTCGTTGGCACCGATCACCAGTGCCACATCGGTCTGCGCGAACTCCGAGTTGATCTCGTCCATTTCCTTGAGCTGTTCATACGGTACGTCGGCCTCGGCGAGCAGCACGTTCATATGCCCCGGCATCCGGCCCGCCACGGGATGAATCGCGTAACTCACCGCGATTCCCTTCGCCTCCAGCAACTGCGCCATTTCCCGCACCGCGTGCTGTGCCTGCGCGACCGCCATGCCGTATCCCGGCACGACGACCACCTTGCTCGCGTAGGCCATCTGAATCGCCGCGTCGGCCGCGCCCGTGCTGCGCACCGGGCGGTCCTGCTTCGTCCCGGACGCGGCGATCGCCGTCGTACCACCGAAGCCGCCCGCGACGATCGCCGGGATGGACCGGTTCATCGCCTTGGCCATCAGGTTCGTCAGAATCGAACCCGAGGCACCGACGATCATGCCCGCCACGATGAGCGCGGTGTTCTGCAGCGCGAGCCCCATCGCCGCCGCGGAAAGCCCGGTGAACGCGTTGAGCAACGAGATCACCACGGGCATGTCGGCGCCGCCGATCGGCAGCACCACCATCACGCCGAGCACCGCGGCCGCGACGAGGATCAGGATCATCAGCAGCTCGACGTCCGCGCCCGCGATGATCGCGATCGCGCAGCCGACCGCGACGAGCAGCAACACGATGTTCACCGGCTGCTGCGCCTGGCGCAACGTGATGGGCCGTCCCGGCAGGATCTCCTGGAGTTTGCCGAACGCGATCAGCGAACCCCAGAACGAGACCGACCCGATGATCGCGGCGAACAGCGACGCGATGGCGACGTAGGCCGCCTCGTGCGCGTAGCCGTCGCTGGTGCGGAACTCGACCCACGCGATGAGCGCGACCGCGCCGCCGCCGACGCCGTTGAACAGCGCCACCATTTGCGGCATCGCGGTCATCTTCACCTTGCGCGCGGCGGGAACGCCGATCAGCGCGCCGAGCGCGATGCCGAGCGCGATCAGCAGCCAGTTGCTCATCCCCGGCGTCAGCAGCGTCGCCACCACGGCGATCCCCATGCCGGCGGCCGCGATCCAGTTGCCGCGCACCGCTGTGCGCGGTCCGGTCAGCCCCATCAGACCGTAGATGAACAGGGCGAACGCGACGATGTAGAGAACGTCGATCAAGCTGGTCACTTGGCGTCCTCTTCTTTCTTGTTCTTCCCCTTGAACATCGCCAGCATCCGGTCGGTGACCAGGAATCCGCCGACGACGTTGATCGTGCCGAACACGATCGCGATCACCAGCAGGACCTTGTTCAGCACACCGTCCGCGCCGAGGCCGAGCACGATGAGCCCGCCGAGCAACACGATGCCGTGGATCGCGTTGGTGCCCGACATCAGCGGCGTGTGCAACGTGTTGGGCACCTTGGAGATCACCGCGAAGCCCACGAACCCGGCCAGCACCAGGACCGCCAGACTCTCGATCAGCATCAGGCCGTTCCCTTCTCCCGGCCGGCGACGCACGCACCGGCCACGATCTCGTCGGTGAAGTCGATGGCCAGCCTGCCCTCGGAGTCCACCAGCAGCTCGACGAGTTCGGTGAGATTACGCGCGTACAACTCGCTGGCGTGACCCGGCATCTCGGCGGCGAGGTTGAACGGCGAGCAGATCGTCACGTCGTGGTGGACGACCTCCAGACCCGGCAGGGTCAGCTCGCAGTTGCCGCCGGTCTCCCCCGCGAGATCGACCACCACACCGCCCGCGGGCATATCGCGCACGGCCTCGGCGGTGACCAGCTTCGGCGCGCGGCGGCCAGGAACGAGAGCGGTGGTGATGACG
>Ga0164243_10001411_pt1 | contig 40784 bp, 29 predicted proteins | sample OricompcompostOP_FD_108781 | JGI IMG/M metagenome (GOLD analysis project Ga0164243, IMG submission 108781) | Organic Plus compost microbial communities from Emeryville, California, USA - Original compost - Organic plus compost (OP) | ecosystem: Engineered > Solid waste > Mixed feedstock >... | reverse complement strand
GAAGGCGCCCGAGCACGTCGTCGCCAAGATCCGCGAGCGGCACAGCGCGGCGGAGGCGGACGTCGCCCGGCTCCGGCAGCAGCTCGACCGGCTGCCGGCCGCCTGAGCGCACACTCCGCGGGGAGCGGAGCAACCGAGAGAGCAGAGCAACACGGCGCAGCCGCACCGCTTTTGAGGCCGGTGCGGCTGCGCCGTCTCCTGTTCCGGCGCTGTTTTGCCGGTATTTCCTGCGTCCGGTGCGGGTTCGCCGGTTTCGTGCAAGCGCCCGCTCCGCGTCCGCACGCCTCGTACGCCTCGTCAACTCCCGTGCATGCAGGGGCCATTGGTAACAGCGAGGCCACAATGTCGAGAGTTCGATGACAAGTTACGGTTTCCGGTTTTTCGTGCGAGGCCCGTGTTGAATACTGTTCGCTGTTTATGGCATAGGCGTGCTACGTAGGAGGCAGCTCCATGGAAACCGCGGTCATCGTGCCCCCGGCGGGGCAAGAGGAAGGCGCCGCCGGGGAAGGGGGCATGAGATCGGCATCCTCGTCCGCCAAGGGCGGTGAGCTGCCGGACGTACGCAGACGGAAGTTTCTGCCGTCCCTGATCATCAACGTCACGCTGCCGCTGAGCATTTACTACACCCTCAGGTCGCAGGGCGTGCCGCCGTGGCTGGGCCTGCTGCTCGGCGGTGGAGTGCCGGTGCTCAGGGCCGCGTACGTGGGGATCCGCTACCGCCGTATCGAGAGCATCGACGTGTGCGTCGTCGGGCTCTACGCGCTGAGTGCGGCGACTTCGCTGATCAGCGGCAACCCCCGGGTCATGCTCCTCAAGGACGTGCTGTTCTCGCTGCTGCTCGGGCTGTGGATCCTGAGCACGCTGCGGTTCGGGAAGCCGTTCGCCTTCGAGTTCGCGCAGAGTGCGCGCTCGGCGGCCAACGCCCGTAAGGCGCAGGAATTCCTGGACGAATCCCGCGTCTACAACCGCGCCGTCCGCAAGATCACCATTCTGTGGGGCGGTTCGCAGGTCTTCGACGCCGTGGTCGCCGGAGTCGTGGCACTGACCGTGCCGATCGACTTGATACCTCTGGTCGGCAGGGTGCAGTCGCTGACCGTGGTCACCCTGGCCGGCCTGACAACGTTCTTCTACCAGCGGCGATTCCGTGCGACGTACGGCATGGGCCTGTTCGGCAATCCGACGGGCAAATCGTCCGCCGGGGAAACCGAGTTGACCGAAGAGCACGAAGCGGAATCGGCGGAGCAGGAAGAAAAGGACGTACGCGCGGAATCGGACGTACGCGAGGAAAGCGATAAGGCCGAGAACGCCGAGAGCGCAGAGAACGTCGAAAACGCCGAGGACGTCGAGGGCGCCGACGGGGAGACCGCCGCGGACGACAGTGAGGCGACCGAGGGGAAGGCGGAGGACGCCGGGGAAGAGACCACCTCGGAGTACGCGAACGACGGGGACGACGGGGACGACGTGAAGGACGCGAACGACGGGGAGGACGCGAAGGACGCAGCCGCCGTCGACGTCACGGACATCCCGGTCGACGCGGTCGATGCGGTCGACGCGGACGGCGGGGACAAGGCCGGACGCAAAACCGTGGCGGAGTGCGAAGAGGCGGTCTGACCGCCGCCGGCGACCGGCGCGTACACAGCCGGTCCGCCACCCCGCCCAGCGCGGGCGGACGGCGCCCGCAGCGGCAGCCGTCCACGTGGGCCGATTCCCAACGGGAGGGCCGGGCGCGGCAGTTGGCACGCCGCCCGGACACCGCCTCGCCGCGGGAAGGCCCGGCGGTACGGGGGTGAGTCGGGGCCCCGTACCGTCGGCTCGGTCACCGCGCACGCGAACGTAGACTGGCGCCGTGAGCGATCAGTCCCAGCCCCCCGAGCCCGAGCCGCACGAAGGACCGGACGGTGCGCGCGAACACGGTGCCCCCTCCGCCTTCGAGGAGATCGTCGGCGAGGAGACCGACCGCGACCCGGACCTCGCGGTGATCGAGGCGGGCAGCCGCACCCTCCGCGCCCAAGCCGGCCCGCCCGAGGCCGACATCGTCCCCGGACGCCCGGAGGACCCGGAGACGGACCGGGCGCTGCGCGAGGTCGAGGCCGAACTCATGGGCCGCTGGCCGGAGACGAGACTCGATCCCTCCCTGGACCGCATCCGGGCGCTGATGGATGTGCTGGGCGAGCCGCAGCGTGCGTACCCCTCCATCCACATCACCGGCACCAACGGCAAGACCAGCACCGCCCGCATGATCGAGGCGCTGCTGAGCGCCTTCGAACTGCGCACCGGGCGCTACACGTCGCCGCATGTGCAGTCCTTCACCGAGCGGATCAGCGTGGACGGTGCGCCGCTGTCCGCCGAGCGGTTCATCGAGACCTACCGCGACCTCGAGCCGTACCTCGATCTCGTCGACGGGCAGCAGCCGCACCGGCTCTCGTTCTTCGAGGTGCTGACGGGCATGGCCTTCGCCGCCTTCGCGGACGCCCCGGTCGACGTCGGCGTCGTCGAAGTCGGCATGGGCGGCGGCTGGGACGCGACGAACGTCATCGACGCCGGCGTCGCCGTGCTCACGCCGATAGACCTCGACCACACCGACCGGCTGGGCGAGACGCCGGAGGCGATCGCGCGCGAGAAGTCCGGGATCGTCAAGCGGGACTCGGTGGTGGTGCTGGCCCAACAGCCCGTCGAGGCGGCCTCGGTGGTGCTCAAGCGGGCCGCCGAGATGGACGCCACGGTCGCCCGCGAGGGCCTGGAGTTCGGGGTGACGTCCCGACAGGTCGCCGTCGGCGGGCAGTTGCTCACGCTGCGCGGGCTCGGCGGCGAGTATCCGGACGTCTTCCTGCCGATGCACGGTGCCCACATGGCGCACAACGCCGCGGTCGCCCTCGCCGCCGTCGAGGCGTTCTTCGGCATCGGCGCCGAGCAGGGCCGCAGCCTCGACCCGGACGTCGTACGGCAGGCGTTCGCCTCGGTCTCCTCGCCGGGCCGCCTGGAGACGGTGCGTACGAGCCCGACGGTGCTGCTCGACGCCGCGCACAATCCCGCCGGCGCACGGGCCACCGCGGCGGCGGTCAGCGAGGCGTTCGGCTTCAGCCGGCTGATCGGGGTGGTCGGGCCGAGCCGGGGCAAGGACGTACGCGGCATCCTGGAGGCGTTCGAGCCGGTCTTCACGGAGGTCGTCGTCACCCGCAACTCGACGACGCGCGCCATGGACGTCGACGAGCTGGCGGCGCTGGCCGTCGAGGTCTTCGGCGAGGAGCGGGTGCAGGTCGAGCCGCGCCTGGACGACGCGTTGGAGGAGGCGGTCGCGCTGGCCGAGGAGGAGGGCGAGTACGCGAGCGCGGGCGTGCTGGTCACCGGCTCCGTCTTCACGGCCGGCGACGCGCGGCTGCTGCTGGGGAAGGGCCGCTGATGCGCACGCTGTGTGCGAGCACCCTGATCGGCGAGTTCTTCGTGATCGGCTTCGCCGGGCTGGTGGCGATGCGTACGAGCGGGCTGCCGGTCGGCACGGTGTGGGCGGTCTGCGGGGCGGCGATGGTGCTGTGTGTGCTGTTGTGCGGACTGCTCACACGTCCGGGTGGCGTGCCGGCCGGCTGGGCGCTCCAACTCGCCCTGATCGCTTCGGGGTTCGTGGTCCCGACGATGTTCTTCCTCGGCGCCTGCTTCGCCGGACTGTGGTGGGCGTCCGTCCATTTCGGGCGCAAGGTGGACGAGGCGAAGGCGGCCCGCGAGGCGGCTGCGGGCGGCGAGCCCGGCACCGCGTGAGGGCCGCCGGACTGGCTGCGGCCGTGCCCCGGCGCCGGTGTACTCTCTGGGCCACTCCGGGCCGTGACGGCGGCCCGCCGAGCAGGCAACACCCGTAAGCCCCCCTCGTATTGCCAGGAGCCACCAGCATGAGCCAGCGCACTCTCGTCCTCCTCAAGCCGGACGCGGTCAGCCGCGGTCTGATCGGCGAGATCACTTCCCGTATCGAGAGCAAGGCGGGCTGGACGATCACGGCTATGGAGCTGCGTACGCTGGAGCGCCCCACGCTGGAGGAGCACTACGCCGAGCATCAGGGCAAGCCGTTCTACGAGCCGCTCGTGGAGTTCATGTCCGCCGCTCCGTCCGTCGTGATGTGTGTGGAGGGGGAGCGAGTGATCGAGGGGATGCGGGCGTTGGCCGGTCCGACGGATCCGATCGCGGCCGCACCCGGTTCCGTGCGGGGCGACTTCGGCACGATGGTCCGGGAGAACCTGATGCATGCCTCGGATTCCGAAGAGTCCGCAGAGCGCGAACTCAAGATCTTTTTCCCGGACTTGGGCGGGCACCGTCCGTAACTGCCCCCGGTTTCCTGACTCGTCGTCAGGTTCTCGCGCGCCGTCTGGAGCGTCGGCGCCGAAGTCGGTCGCAGTGGGCATACGCAGGCCCGATCGGGGGAACGGATCAGGCCGACACGGCGTCACAGTTACAGCGGCGGCGCCCGCCCGCACCGAGAATGGCGGGGGCACCCGCGCTACGTGTTCGAGCGTTCGCGTCTACGATGGAACCTCACCTCGCAGCCGTCTCCACCGCGGTGCGCGGACCCGCTCTCCTGCCGTCCTCCCCACACATCGCTCCAGTTGGAAGGCCAGACGCATCCTATGGCGAACAACATGTCGTTCATCGGCCGTGATATGGCTGTCGACCTCGGGACCGCCAACACGCTGGTGTACGTCAGGGGTCGCGGGATCGTCCTCAACGAGCCGTCCGTCGTCGCCATCAACACCAACACCGGCGGCATTCTGGCGGTCGGAGCCGAGGCGAAGAAGATGATCGGCCGCACCCCCGGCAACATCGTGGCCGTGCGTCCGCTGAAAGACGGCGTCATCGCCGACTTCGAGATCACCGAGCGGATGCTCCGCTACTTCATCCTCAAAGTCCACAAGCGTCGCTATCTCGCCCGCCCCCGCGTCGTCATCTGCGTGCCGTCCGGCATCACCGGCGTCGAGCGGCGAGCGGTGATCGAGGCGTCCACGCAGGCCGGCGCACGCCAAGTCCACATCATCGAGGAGCCGATGGCCGCCGCCATCGGCTCCGGCCTCCCGGTGCACGAGGCCACGGGCAACATGGTCGTGGACATCGGCGGCGGCACCACGGAGGTCGCCGTCATCTCGCTGGGCGGCATCGTCACGGCGCAGTCGATCCGCGTCGCGGGCGACGAGTTGGACAACGCGATCATTCAGCACATCAAGAAGGAGTACAGCCTGCTGCTCGGCGAGCGCACCGCCGAGAGCATCAAGATCACGATCGGTTCCGCCTCCGCGCAGGACGCCGACGAGCACACCGAGATCCGCGGCCGCGACCTGGTCAGCGGGCTTCCCAAGACGGTCGTCCTCTCGGCCGCCGAGGTGCGCAAGGCGATGGAGGAGCCGCTCAACGCGATCGTGGACGCGGTCAAGACCACCCTCGACAAGTGCCCGCCCGAGCTGTCCGGTGACGTGATGGACCGGGGCATCGTGCTCACCGGAGGCGGTGCGCTGCTGCGCGGTCTGGATGAACGGCTGCGCAGCGAGACGGGGATGCCGATCCACATCGCGGAGGATCCGCTCGACTCGGTGGCGCTCGGATCCGGCAAGTGCGTCGAGGAGTTCGAGGCGCTGCAGCAGGTGCTCGACTCACAGCCCCGCCGCTGACGTCGAGTTCGGCCCGGCGCACGCCGGGCCGGCCCGTCGCGCGGAGCACCGCGTGCCCGGGTGGCGGGCCGCCCAACCGCACAACACGTCCGCGCGCGGCTTCGGTCGGGCGCATCCGGTCCGAACAGGAAAGGCACGGTACGGCCGCACGTGAGGGACACACGAGAAAGCCGGCTCCTGCTCGTCCTCCTGATCGCCATCGCGTTCGCTCTGATCTCGGTGGACATCAGAGGCGGCGAGCAGTCCCCGCTGCAGGGCGCGCGTCAGGTCGCCGCCACCGCCTTCGGCCCGGTGGAGAGGGGAGTGTCGACCGCGGTCGATCCGGTGGGCAACGCCATCGCGGCGGTCCGCGACTCGGGCGCCAGGCACGATCGCATAAAGCGTCTTGAGCACCAGAACGCGGCGCTGAAGGAGAAGCTCGGCTCCAACGACCGAACCCGCTCGCGCGCCCGGCAGTTGGACAGGCTGCTGCGGACGGCCGGCTCGGGCGGATACGGCATCAAGGGCGCCGAAGTCGTCGGCATCGGTGCCTCCCAGGGCTTCTCCTGGACGGTGACCATCGACGCGGGCCGCCGGGACGGCATCCGGCGCGACCAGACGGTCATCAACGGCGACGGACTCGTCGGCCGGATCACCACCGTCGGCCCGTCCACGTCCACGGTGCTGCTCGCCAACGACCCGGACTTCTCCGTCGGTACGCGGCTGGAGAAGACCGACGAACTGGGCTTCGCCACCGGCCGCGGCGGCAACACGCTGTCCATGCAGCTGCTCAACACCCGGGCCAAGGTGAAGAAGGGCGACCGGATAGTCACCTTCGGCTCCCGCGGCAACAAGCCCTTCGTGCCGGGCGTCCCGGTCGGCGAGGTGGCCCGAGTCGACCGTACGGCGGGCGACTTGACCCGCACCGTCGGCGTCCGTCCGTACGTCGGTTTCAGCAAGCTCGACATCGTCGGTGTGGTCGTCGTGCCGCCGCGCAAGGATCCGCGGAACGAGGTGCTGCGCCCGGAGAAGCCGGCCAAGCCGAAGCCGCATCCGACGAAGACGGTCACCAAGAGCCCCGGCGCGGACCCGAGTTCGAGCGAGGGATCCAGCGGCCGCCCCAGCAACAGCCCCAGCGCCTCCAGGAGCTGAACCGATGCGCCTGAACCGCATGCTGCTCTCGATCGCCTTCGTGGTCATCGCCCTGATCGTCCAGGTGAGCGTGCTGGCCAGACTTCAACTCCCGGGCGCCGTACCGGATCTGCTGCTGCTCGTCGTGCTCGGCCTCGCCATGGTGTTCGGGCACACGGCCGGCGCGCTGACGGGCTTCTTCGCCGGGCTGCTCGCCGACATCGCCCCGCCCGCGGACCACGCCGTGGGCCGGTACGCGCTGGTGCTGTGCATCATGGGCTACGCGGCGGGGCTGACGAAGCCGTACGGCGAGCAGCACCGTTCGGCCACGGTGCCGATGACGGTCGTGGCCGGCGGCGCGATCTGCTCCACGTTCATGTACGCCGGGGTCGGCGCCCTCGTCGGCGACACCGCGGCCCGCGAAGTCGGCCTCACCACGCTGCTGTTCACGGCGACCCTGTACGACCTGCTGCTCGCGCCCTTCACGGTGCCGCTGATCATGGCGGCGGCCCGGCGCACGTACCGGGATCCGCTGGCGGCCGACACCTCCGGGGCGGCCGGTGCCGCCGGCGGTTCGCGCTCCTACAGCTGGCTGACCGCGGGCACCGGCATGAAGCTGGGCGGCCGGAGCAGCGTGGGCAACTCGCTGTTCGGCAAGCCGGGCCGCAGCGGCGGGCCGACCCGTACGGCGCGCAACGGCACCGGGAAGGCGGCCCGGTTGGGCATCCGGCGGGGCAGCCTGGGGCGCCCGGTGGGAGAGAAGACCGGGAAGGCCAAGGGGGGTAAGCGGCTGTGACTCCCTTTCCGGAGAGCGGCGGTGCTTCCCGGGTGACCGTGCGGCTGGTCGCCATCCAGATCCTGGTGATGTCGCTGCTGCTCACTCTCGGCGGACGGCTGTGGTACCTGCAGATCCGCAACGGCGAGCAGTACCAGAAGGAGGCCGCGGGCAATCACGTGCACCAGGTGGTGAAGCCGGCGACGCGCGGTTCCATCCTCGACGCCCGCGGTGTGCCGATCGCCGACAACGAGACCCGGCTGGTCGTCTCCGCTTCGCGTACCGACCTGATGAAGATGGACGACGAGGGCAAGGCGGTGCTGGGCCGGCTCGCCAGGGTGCTGGACATGAGCCCCAAGGAAGTGCGGGACAAGGTGCGGCTCTGCGATAAGCACACCCCGCAGCCGTGCTGGAACGGCTCGCCGTACCAGCCGATTCCGGTCACCGACAAGGCAACCACCCAGCAGGCGCTGCAGATTCGGGAGCGGGCGGAGGACTTTCCCGGCATCACGGCCGAACCGACCGCCGTACGCCACTATCCCGCCCCGTACGGCTCGCAGACCTCGCAGGTGCTCGGCTACCTGTCGCCGGTCACCGACGAGGAGATCGCCAAGGCGAAGAACACGGACTCGCCGTTCCTCTCCTCCGACGAGATCGGCCGCTCCGGTCTGGAGCGCACCTACGACAGCAAACTGCGCGGCAGTTCGGGCGTGACGCGCTACGAGGTGGACAACCTCGGCCGGGTCATGGGCAAGGCGCACAGCGACAAGGCGAAGCCGGGCTCCAGCCTCGTCACGAGCCTCGATTCGCGGGTGCAGGCCGTTACCGAGAAGCAGCTCGACACGGCGATGAAGAACGCCCGCAAACAGCGCGACAAGAACACGGGCAAGAACTACAAGGCGGATGCGGGCGCCGCCGTCGTGATGGAGAACAAGACGGGCCGCGTCGTCTCGATGGCGTCCAACCCGGAGTACGACCCGAACGCCTGGGTCGGCGGCATCTCCGGCAAGGAGTACACGAAGCTCACCGGCAAGAAGTCCAACTACCCGCTGCTGAACCGCTCGATCCAGGGCCTGTCCGCACCCGGCTCCGTCTTCAAGGTCATCTCGACGGCGGCCGCGGTGCACGCCGGCTACAAGTTCAACGGCCGCTACAACTGCTCGAAGTCGTACCGAGTGGGCGGCCAGACCTTCAAGAACTACGAGTCCGAGGGCTACGGACCGATCAGTCTCGGCCGCGCACTGGAGGTCTCCTGCGACACCGTCTTCTACCGCCTCGCGCACAAGGAGTGGAAGAAGGACGGCGGCATCCACCCCAAGCATCCGCACGACTGGTTCTACAAGATGGCCCACGCGTACGGGCTGGGCAAGAAGACGCACATCGACCTGCCCAACGAGGTCAACGGCCGCGTCCCGGACCGCCAGTGGAAGAAGAACTACTGGAAGGCCAACAAGGACGCGTGGTGCTCCAAGGGCAAGGACGCCCACTCGTACGCGGACAAGATCGCGAAGGAGAACTGCATCTCCGGGATGCAGATGCGCGGCGGCGACGCCGTCAACTACGCGATCGGGCAGGGCGACACCCTCGTGACGCCCATACAGATGGCGACCATCTACTCGGCGATCGCGAACGGCGGCACGCTGCACGACCCGACGCTCGGCAAGGCCGTCATCGACCCGGACGGTGAGCACATCCACCGGATCGAGCCGCACTCGCACGGCAAGCTGCCGGTCGACAAGAAGACGCTGAAGCAGATGGACAAGGCGCTCGCGGGCGTAGCCCAACGCGGCACCGCCGCCTGGCGGTTCGGCGACGCCGGCTGGCCGCAGCACAAGATCCCGATGCACGCCAAGACCGGTACCGCGGAGGTCGCGGGCAAGCAGACCACGTCCTACTTCGCCACCTACACCAAGGACTACACGGTCGTCATGACGATCTCCCAGGGCGGCACCGGCTCGGGCGCCTCCGGGCCGGCCGTACGCAACATCTACAACGCGCTCTACGGCGTCGACTCCAAGGGCGGCGTGGACAAGAAGGCCGCCATGCTGCCCAAGCCGCAGAAGGGGCTGCCGCACATCGACAGCCACGGCAACATCGTGGCGCAGCGCAGCAAGGACTTCGAGAAGAACGCGAAGCGGGCGGCGGCCGGTTCGCCCACGACGGGGGCGGGCGGATGAGCACCCACTCCTACTCCCTCGACGGGTACGGCCCGCCGCGCCGCACCCTGTGGAGCAAGCTGACCGCGCGCAGCTCCGCGGTCTGGCGGCTGGACTGGGTCATGGTGTCGGCCGGCGTCGCGCTGTCCATCGTCGGCTCGCTGCTGGTGTGGTCCGCCACCCGGCACCGCACCGACCTCAACCAGGGCGACCCGTACTACTTCCTCACCCGGCACATGCTCAGCCTCGTGGTCGGGCTGCTGCTGATGGCCGGCACGGTGTGGCTCGGCCACCGTCGGCTGCGGGGCGCGGTGCCGTTCCTGTACGGCGCTTCGGTGCTGCTCGCGCTGCTCGTCCTCACGCCGCTCGGCGCGACCATCAACGGGCAGCGGGCGTGGCTGCGGCTGGGCGCCGGACTGTCGCTCCAGCCGGCCGAGTTCATCAAGATCACGGTGATTCTCGGGATGGCGATGCTGCTGGCCGCGAAGGTGGACGCGGGTGACCAGAAGCACCCTGACCACCGCACCGTGCTCAACTCCCTCGCCCTTGCGGCCGTTCCGATACTGGTCATCATGCTGATGCCGGACCTCGGTTCGGTGATGGTGATGATCGTGATCGTGCTGGGCGTCCTGCTGGCCTCCGGCGCGTCCAACCGCTGGGTGATCGGGCTGACGGCGGCGGGCGTGACCGGTGCCGTACTGGTGTGGGCGCTGGGTCTGCTGGACGAGTACCAGATCGACAGGTTCGCGGCGTTCGCGAACCCGAAGCTGGATCCGACGGGCGTGGGCTACAACACCAACCAGGCGCGGATCGCGATCGGTTCGGGCGGTCTGCTCGGCAAGGGCCTCTTCCACGGTTCGCAGACCACGGGGCAGTTCGTGCCCGAGCAGCAGACCGACTTCGTCTTCACGGTCGCCGGTGAGGAGCTGGGCTTCGTCGGCGGGGCCTTCATAATCCTGCTGCTGGGGGTGCTGGTGTGGCGGGGCTGCCGCATCGCGCGGGAGTCCTCGGAGCTGTACTCGACGATCGTGGCGGTCGGCGTGATCGCTTGGTTCGCCTTCCAGTCGTTCGAGAACATCGGGATGTCGCTGGGCATCATGCCGGTCGCGGGGCTGCCGCTGCCGTTCGTCTCGTACGGCGGTACGTCGATGTTCGCGAGCTGGATCGCGGTGGGGCTGTTGCAGTCGATCAGAGTCCAACGGCCCGTATCCGCCTAGCAGTTGTCCGTTTCGCCGGGAATGCCGGGCGGCTCCGCGGGCTTGTCCACAGGGGGCGGACCGCCGTACGTGCCCGCGTTAGGCTGAATGGTCAGCTCGCTGCGAGCAGCCGCGCGAGAGCATCAGACGAGCACCACGAGCCGAGGACATTCCATGCCAGTCGAGTCGGTCTTCCCGCGCCTGGAGGCCCTCCTCCCGCACGTCCAGAAGCCGATCCAGTACGTCGGCGGAGAGCTGAACTCCACGGTCAAGGACTGGGATTCGTGCGATGTGCGCTGGGCTCTGATGTACCCGGACGCCTACGAGGTCGGGCTGCCCAACCAGGGCGTCATGATCCTCTACGAGGTGCTGAACGAACGCGAGGGCGTGCTCGCGGAGCGTACGTACAGCGTGTGGCCCGATCTGGAAGAGCTGATGCGCGCCCACGGCGTCCCGCAGTTCACGGTCGACGCGCACCGCCCCGTCGGCGCCTTCGACGTGCTCGGCGTCTCCTTCGCCACCGAGCTGGGCTACACCAACCTGCTCACGGCGCTCCAACTCTCCGGGGTTCCGCTGGAGTCGGGCGACCGCGGCGACGAGCACCCGATCGTGCTGGCCGGGGGGCACGCCGCGTTCAACCCCGAGCCCATCGCCGACTTCGTGGACTGCGCGGTCGTCGGCGACGGCGAGCAGGCCGTCCTGGAGATCACCGACCTCATCCGCGCCTGGAAGGACGAGGGCCGGCCGGGCGGCCGCGACGAACTGCTGATGCGGCTGGCGAAGACCGGCGAGGTGTACGTCCCGAAGTTCTACGACGTGGAGTACCTGCCCGACGGGCGGATCTCCCGTGTGGTGCCGAACCGCTCCGGCGTCCCCTGGCGCGTCGCCAAGCGCACGGTCATGGACCTCGACGAGTGGCCGTACCCGAAGCAGCCGTTGGTGCCGCTCGCCGAGACCGTGCACGAGCGGATGTCCGTGGAGATCTTCCGCGGGTGCACGCGCGGCTGCCGCTTCTGCCAGGCGGGCATGATCACCCGCCCGGTGCGTGAGCGGTCCATCACCGGCATCGGCGACATGGTCGACAAGGGCCTGAAGAACACCGGCTTCGAGGAGGTGGGCCTGCTGTCGCTCTCCTCCGCCGATCACAGCGAGATCGGCGACATCGCCAAGGGCCTCGCCGACCGGTACGAGGACGAGAAGGTCGGCCTCTCGCTGCCCTCCACCCGCGTCGACGCCTTCAACATCGACCTCGCCAACGAGCTGACGCGCAACGGCCGCCGCTCCGGCCTGACCTTCGCGCCCGAGGGCGGCAGCGAGCGCATCCGCAAGGTCATCAACAAGATGGTCTCCGAGGAGGACCTGATCCGCACCGTCGCCACCGCCTACGGCAACGGCTGGCGTCAGGTGAAGCTGTACTTCATGTGCGGGCTGCCGACGGAGACCGACGAGGACGTGCTGCAGATCGGCGACATGGCGGCCGACGTCATCGCCAAGGGCCGCGAGGTCGCGCAGAGCGGCGACATCCGCTGCACCGTCTCCATCGGCGGCTTCGTGCCCAAGCCGCACACGCCTTTCCAGTGGGCGCCGCAGCTGTCCGCCGAGGACACCGACGCCCGGCTGGCCAAGCTGCGCGACAAGATCCGCGGCAACAAGAAGTACGGCCGCTCCATCGGCTTCCGCTACCACGACGGCAAGCCCGGCATCGTCGAGGGACTGCTCTCGCGCGGCGACCGCCGGGTGGGCGCGGTGATCCGGGAGGTCTTCGAGCGCGGCGGCCGGTTCGACGGCTGGCGCGAGTACTTCAGCTACGACCTGTGGATGGACGCGGCGGACCGTACGCTGCCGGACTTCGGCGTCGACGTCGACTGGTACACGACCCGGGAGCGCTCGTACGAAGAGGTGCTGCCCTGGGACCACCTCGACTCCGGCCTGGACAAGGACTGGCTCTGGGAGGACTGGCAGGACGCCCTCGACGAGACGGAGGTCGAGGACTGCCGGTGGACCCCGTGCTTCGACTGCGGGGTCTGCCCTTCGATGGACACCGACATCCAGATCGGGCCGACGGGCAAGAAGCTGCTGCCGCTGACCGTCGTCGACTCCGGAGCGGGCGCCAACGGCCGCTGAATCAGGAGGAGTCGGGCCACTTCGGGCCGGCGGCCGGAGCGGCCGGGGGCGGCGGGGCGCGTGCCGGAGCGGCGGTCGGGGAAGGTCCGGGAGGAGCGCCGGCTCCCGCCGCGGAGACGGTGCGTACCCTGGACGAAAGGAACCTCCGTACATCTGCACAGGCCGCGCCTCCGCGCCGTGCACATACGGCAGGGTTCCGACCGCTTTCGCACATACGACACATTGAAACGAACGCGAAGGGCGGCCCGCCCCGGCGTGCGTCGCCCGGCACCGAGGTATTGAGGAGAGAACCACTGGGCAAGCGACAGCCCGAAGGCCCGCCGCCCGCACCGACCGTGCAGCGCGTACGACTGCGCTACACCAAGCGTGGCCGCCTCCGGTTCACCAGCCACCGCGACTTCCAGCGCGCCTTCGAGCGTGCGCTGCGACGAGCGGGAGTGCCGATGGCGTACTCCGCCGGCTTCACCCCGCACCCCAAGGTCTCGTACGCCAATGCCGCACCCACCGGCACCGGCAGCGAGGCCGAGTACCTGGAGATCGCGCTCACCGAGCGGCGCGATCCGGCCGAACTGCGTGCCCGGCTCGACGACTTCATGCCGCAGGGCCTCGACGTCGTGGACGCGGTGGAGTCCGCGGGAAGCGACTTCACCGAGCGGCTCCAGGCGTCCGAGTGGGAGCTGCGGCTGCCCGGCGTCTCCGCTGAGGAGGCGCGTGCGGGGGCCGCGGCGTTCCTCGCGGCGGACTCCGTGGAGGTCGAGCGGCAGACGAAGAAGGGTCTGCGCACGTTCGACGCCCGGGCGGCCGTCGTCTCCCTGCGCACAGCGGGGGACTCGGGGGACTCGGGGTACGAGGGCCCCGCGGACGGAGCCGGACCGGCGGGTTCCGGATACCGGGCCGATGGGCCGCAGATGACACCCTGTGCGATACTGCGCCTGGTAGTGCGGCACGTGACACCTGCCGTTCGACCCGACGACGTCCTGTCCGGCCTCCGCGCTACGGCCGACCTGGCGCCGCCGGTCCCCGCAGCGGTGACCAGGCTGGCGCAGGGGCCGCTCGATGAGGAGACCGGCACGGTGACCGACCCGTTGGCGCCCGACCGCGACGCATCCCTCGTCGCGACGGCGCCGGGCGGCAGCGCGTAGGCCACGGCCTGGAGGACCGCCGTTGAACGCGCCGCCACCGCCGACGCAGGCGCCAGGGAGCCACCCGGGCCCGCGACGCGGCAGGCGAACGCACCGACCAGAAGACTTTCGCCGTAGCCGGTACGTACGAGAGACGACCGGAACCGGCGAGCGACACAACAGCTCCCGTGTGGCGCCCACGCCCCGGAGCACGGGCCGCGGAGAAGCGGACCGAGCCCCGAACGCATCGGCGCGGCGCCCGGGAGCGTGACGGGAGAACTGCCCGCATGCGCGAACCGAACGACTCCGCAGGCGCGGAGAGTACTGAGAACGATCCTCGGCAGCAGCCGCCCGCGGTCGGCGAGGCCACCGCGGCGATCGGAGCCCACGAGGAGCACGCAGAGCACGAAGAGCACGAAGAGCACGGAGGGCCTGGGGAGAGGACCGGCGAGACCGGAGCGGCCGGGTCCGCTTCGGCGGCGGTACCTTCTGCAGGTTCTACCGGCGTGGATTCATCCGAGTCCGCCGAGTCCGCCGCTTCTTCCACGCCCAGCGACAACCTGCCGGCGCGGCGCCGCCGGGTGGCCAGCCGTCCGTCCGGGCCGCCGGAGCCGGTGGCCACCGCGGAGGTGCCGGTCGTCGAATCGGCTGCCACGGGCGGGACTTCGGCGGCCGGATCCGGTGAGGAGCCCGTCGCCACGGAGACCGCCGGGGCGGCGGAGGGCGAGCCGGCACCGGTACGGCGCCGGCGTGCGACCCGCCGGGCCAGCGCGCCCACCGCGTCCCCGGCGCCCGCGGCCGAGGCCGGGGCCGAGCCGGTCGGCGGAACGGGCGCGGCCGGCGGCACGTCCGCGGATGCCGCGGCCGGCACCGCTGCGACCGCCGGCAGCTCCGGGGACTCCGCCTCGGACACCGGTGTGAGCGGGGCGGACGAGTCCCGCGAGGCCGAGGCCGCTCCGGCTGCCCGCACCCGGCGCCGGGTAGCGCGCCGTGCGTCGGCTCCGGCGGAAGACACCGGTACGGACGAGAGCCCGGCCGCTGAGGCCGGCGGTGCGGAGCCGGAGGAGGCGGCCTCGGCTGCCCCCGCCCGTACCCGCAGGCGCTCGACCCGCAAGACCGCCGCTCCCGCGGAGCAGCCCGGAGAGGCCGCTTCGGATGCGACGGAGGAGACCGGCGCCGCGACCGAGGCCGCGTCCGCCGGTACCAAGCGCGGGGCGAAGGCGAAGAGCGAGCCGAAGGCGAAGAGCACGTCGCGGGCGAAGCGCGGTACGGAGACCGCCGCGGAGCCGGAGCCTGGTGCGGCGGCCGAGCCGGGGTCCGGCGCGGAAACCGCGGCCGCCGAGGGCGGCACCGGTACCGGTGCCGCTACCGAGCCCGGCGCCGAAGCGGACACCGCCGGGCGCGCCCGCACCCGCCGGCGGGCCACCCGAAAGACGGCCGCCGAGAGCGCTGAGACCGCCGAGGCCACTGAGACCAACGAGCCCGCGAAGGGCGCCGGTTCGGCGCGTGCCGCGGAGCAGTCCGGGTCCGCCGGTGCCGCGGCGGCCACCGGTTCCGGCAGGGCCGCTTCCGGCAAGTCCGGTTCCGGGAAGGCCCGTTCCGGCAAGGCGGCCGCCCCGTCCTGGGAGGCGCCGCCCCCGGCTACGGACGCGAGCACGTCGGAGGGACCGGACACGGAGCCGGCACCGGCGCCGCGCAGGCAGAGCCTGCCGCCGGTCGCGGTCTTCCAGGCTCCGGTCTTCGCCGAGCCCGCGTTCCAGACGCCGGAGAGCGCGGCCGCGGCGGCGGCCGAGGCCGACGAGGACGAGGACGACGAGTACGGCCGGTTCGAGGACGGCGCCGGCCGCGAGGAAGAGGAGCGCGAGGAGCGCAGCGGACGGTCCCGTCGCCGTCGCCGCCGTCGCGCCGAGTCCGCGGACTCTGAGAGCGGAGACGAGGAGTCCGGCTCCCGCGCGGACGTGGACGCGGACGCCGGTGCCGAGTCGGAGTCCGAGTCCGACGCCGAGTCCGAGGAGCAGGACGAGCGGCCCACCCGGCGCCGCCGCCGCGGCGGCCGGCGCCGCCGCCGCGGAGAGTCGGCCGAGCAGCCGGCCGAAGAGGAGTCCGCGGAGAAGCAGGCGGGCACGGCCGGCGAGAAGAGCGGCGAGGCCGCGCAGAAGTCCGGCAAGGAGACCGGGGGAACCAAGGAGACCAAGGAGACCAAGGCGAAGGAGTCGGACAAGGAGCGGGAGCCCGACGAGGAGCGTGCTGACGCCGAGGGCGCCGGTTCGTCCAGCAGCTCGCGCCGTCGCCGCCGCCGTCGCCGCCGCAGTGGTGACGCGGCCGAGCCCGGCGCGCACGACGGCACGGACGAGGGCGATCCGGAGCGCACGGTCGTCAAGATCCGCGAGCCGCGCAAGAAGAAGGACGAGCCCGTCGACGAGGTGCAGGCGATCAAGGGCTCGACCCGGCTGGAGGCGAAGAAGCAGCGCCGCCGCGAGGGCCGCGAGCAGGGCCGGCGCCGGGTGCCGATCATCACCGAGGCGGAGTTCCTGGCGCGCCGGGAGGCCGTGAAGCGGGAGATGATCGTCCGGCAGAGCGGCGACCGTACGCAGATCGGCATTCTCGAAGACGACGTGCTGGTCGAGCACTTCGTGAACAAGGAGCAGGCGTCGTCGTACGTCGGCAACGTCTACCTCGGCAAGGTGCAGAACGTACTGCCGTCCATGGAGGCCGCGTTCGTCGACATCGGCAAGGGGCGCAACGCGGTGCTCTATGCCGGCGAGGTCAACTTCGAGGCGCTGGGCATGGCCAACAGCCCGCGCCGGATCGAGACGGCGCTGAAGTCCGGGCAGTCGGTGCTCGTCCAGGTCACGAAGGACCCGATCGGGCACAAGGGCGCCCGGCTGACGAGTCAAGTGTCGCTGCCTGGGCGCTACTTGGTGTACGTGCCCGAGGGTTCGATGACCGGCATCAGCCGCAAGCTGCCGGACACCGAGCGGTCCCGGCTGAAGCAGATCCTGAAGAAGGTGGTTCCCGAGGACGCGGGCGTCATCGTCCGTACGGCGGCCGAGGGCGCCAGCGAGGACGAGCTGCGCCGCGACGTCGAACGGCTCCAGGCGCAGTGGGAGGACATCAAGAAGAAGTCCCAGAAGGGCAATGCGCCCGCGCTGCTGTACGGCGAGCCGGACATGACGGTGCGCGTCGTGCGCGACATCTTCAACGAGGACTTCTCCAAGGTCGTCGTCAGCGGCGACGCCGCCTGGGAGACCATCCACGGCTACGTGTCGCACGTGGCGCCCGACCTGGTCGAGCGGCTGCAGAAGTGGACCTCGGACGTCGACGTCTTCGCCACGTACCGCATCGACGAGCAGCTGCTGAAGGCGCTGGACCGCAAGGTGTGGCTGCCGAGCGGCGGTTCGCTGATCATCGACCGCACCGAGGCGATGGTCGTGGTCGATGTGAACACCGGTAAGTTCACCGGCCAGGGCGGCAACCTGGAGGAGACGGTCACCAGGAACAACCTGGAGGCGGCCGAGGAGATCGTGCGTCAGCTGCGGCTGCGCGACCTCGGCGGCATCATCGTCATCGACTTCATCGACATGGTGCTGGAGTCCAACCGGGACCTGGTGCTGCGGCGGCTGCTGGAGTGCCTGGGCCGGGACCGTACGAAGCATCAGGTCGCCGAGGTCACGTCGCTGGGTCTGGTGCAGATGACCCGGAAGCGGGTCGGGCAGGGGCTGCTGGAGTCGTTCTCCGAGCCGTGTGTGCACTGCAACGGGCGCGGTGTGCTGGTGCACGTGGAACAGGCCACGGCGACGCCGGGTGCGTCCGGCACCTCCGGGGGCGGCGGCAAGAAGGGCCGCAGGAAGGGCAAGGGCGGCGGCGGTGCACCGGCTCCCGCGGAGCAGCCGCAGGCCGAGCCCGAGCCCGCACCGGAGCCGGAGGCGGCGGACGTCGAACCGCTGCCGGTGACCGAGCCCGAGCGCCCGGCCGCGGTGGCACCCGTGGCGGCGGCGCCGTTCACGCCGGACGAGGAGCTGTACGGGTCGGTGGCCGAGGCCGAGGCGGCGGCTTCCGGTTCCCGGCGGGGCGGCCGGGTGCGCCGGCGGGGCAGCCGCAGGGCGAGCGCTCCGGCGGGTGCGCCGCCTACGGCGGCCGAGGATGCGGAGGCGACGGCGGTACCGGAAGGTGCGCCCGCCGCCCCAACCGAGGCCGTACGGCCGGGAGTCGGGCACTCGGAGCCGCCGCCGGACACGTCGGAGGCACCGCCGCCGGCAGCGGCCGGAACCGGAGCCGCAACCGGAACCGGAGCCCGGGTTGAGGCCGAGGCCGAGGCTTCTGATGCCTCCGAGGAGGCCGCGCCGCGCGAGCGGGCGGCGAAGGGGGCCGCAGATCCGGGAAAGGGGCGAGGCCGTCCGGGTTCGCGGAGCGCTTCCGAGGCTGGTGGCGTGAGCGAGGCGGGCGGCGTCGACCGCGCCGGTGACCTGGCACCTCTGGAGTCCGCGGCCGCTGCTGCGGAACGTGGCGGCGACGGAGGTCCCGCACGCGCGGGGCGTACGCGGCGCCGTTCCGCACGGAAGGTTTCGGCGCCCGCGGGTTCGCCGCCCGCTGCGGAGGCGAGCGTGGTGACGCTGCCTGCGGGCAAGTCGGGCGGGGAGTCCGCGCAGCCCGCGGCGGCGCAGCCCGAGCCCGAACTCGGGCCGTCCGCTGAGCCGTCCGCCGAACCGGAGGCGGCTGCTCCGGCCGCTCCGGCGCGGTCGCGGCGCAGGGCGAGCCGCAGCGCGTCGGCGCCCGCGGGTTCGCCTGCGGTGTCGGAGGAGGCGGGCGCCATCGTGCTGCCGGCGGGGGAGCGGTCCGCCGAGCCGGTGCCCGAGCCGCCCGAGGTGTCCGGGCCGCCGGAGCGGTCCGGCGCGGAGGCGGCCGAGCCCGCGCCGCGGCGGTCCAGGCGGGCCGTGTCCGCCCCGGCGGGATCGCCGAGGGAGGCTGAGAACGCGGGCGTCACGGTGGTCGTGAGCGGCGGTACGGAGGCACCGGCTCCGGAGCAGACGGCCGCGGCGAAGCAGCCGGCCGCCAGGAAGTCGGCGCCGCGGAAGGCCGCCAAGACGGCCAAGAAGACCGCCGCCGGGCGGCCGGCGCAGTCCGCCGAGGAAGCGCAGGGCCAACACCCGGGCGCGGACGGGCCGTTGGAGCAGCCGGGCGGACAGCCGGGCGCTCCGGAGGAGCCGGCCGCCGGCGCTGCGGGCGAGGCCGGCGAGGCACCGGCTGCGGCTCCGGCGAAGAAGGCCGCGGCGAAGAAGTCGGCGGCCAAGAAGACGGCGGCGAAGAAGTCCGCGTCCGGGTCCCGGAAGTCCGCGGCGGCGAAGAAGACGGCCGCGGCGGAACAGGAGGCTCCGCCTTCCGTCTCGTCCCCGGCCGACGGGACGCCGGACGACCGGGCGCCGGAGGACGAACAGGCCGGGTAGAGCCGGCAGACCGGGGCGGCCCGAGCGAGTGGCATGCTCCGGGCGGCGCCCGGTCCGTGAACGGCGGCCCGGCGACGGGCGGTTGGACGGTACGTGCCGGCGGTCACCTTTCCCGCGAGGGGCCGGGCGCCGGCACGTGCCGTACGGCTCCGGGCCTCGACGACCCGGTTTGACCAGCGAACTGCACTGCCCGTAGCCTTGCCATCGGCCTGGGGCACCGCTGTGCCGGCGATGCCGTTCGACAGGCCGCACTCCTGAGCAACTCCCTCCCAGGCTCGCCCGGGAGAGGCCGCTCAATCCACTCGGATCGATCGTGGACGGGACGGACGCACCGTCCGGTCCGCGCTGGGCGGCTGGCGTCAGGGGTTCCGTAACGAGCGAGAGAGAGTTCCGCGTGTACGCAATCGTGCGCACCGGTGGCCGCCAGCAGAAGGTGGCCGTGGGCGACGTCATCGAGGTTGACCGTATTTCCGACAGCAAGGTGGGCGACAGCGTCGAGCTCTCCACGCTGCTCGTTGTGGACGGTGACGCGGTCACGAGTGACCCGTGGGTGCTGGACGGGGTCAAGGTCGCGGCCGAGGTGGTGGATCACCACAAGGGCGACAAGATCCGCATCCAGAAGTACAAGAACAAGACGGGCTACCGCAGGCGGCTCGGTCACCGCCAGCTGCACACCGCGCTGAAGATCACCGGCATCCCCTCCCCGGCCAAGAAGTAAGGGACTGAGCACAGATGGCACACAAGAAGGGCGCATCGTCCACCCGGAACGGTCGCGACTCGAATCCGCAGTATCTCGGTGTGAAGCGCTACGGCGGTCAGCTCGTCAGCGCCGGCGAGATCCTCGTCCGGCAGCGCGGCACGCACTTCCACCCGGGCTCGGGCGTCGGCCGCGGCGGCGACGACACCCTGTTCGCGCTGAACGCGGGCGCCGTGCAGTTCGGCACGCGCCGCGGCCGCAGGGTCGTCAACGTCGTTCCGGCCGCCGAGTAGTCGCCGAGCGGCCGACGGCCGCCGGGCTCGCCGGGCCCATCGGCTCCGTTTCCGAGGGCGGACCGCCGTTCCCCGTACGCGGGGCGGTGGTCCGCCCTCGGCGTGTGTACGGCGGCCGCGGCGCGTCGACTCGGGTCAACTCGCCGCGCACCGCCCGCAGTCGGCGGCACCGCCGGTACCCGGGCCCGGCCGTCCACGACCACGGAACCCGCACACCCCACCGCGTACGCACGACCACGAAACCCGCCGGGAGGCACCACCCATGACGACCTTCGTGGACCGCGTCGAGCTGCACATCGTCGCGGGCAACGGGGGACACGGCTGTGCCTCCGTGCACCGGGAGAAGTTCAAGCCGCTCGGCGGCCCGGACGGCGGCAACGGCGGTCGCGGCGGCGACGTCACCTTCGTCGTCGATCCGGACGTGACGACGCTCCTCGACTACCACCACCGCCCGTACCGCAAGGCCACCAACGGCCGCCCGGGAGAAGGCGGTCACCGCTCCGGGCAGGCCGGCCGGGACCTGGTGCTGCCGGTGCCGGACGGTACGGTCGTGCTCGCCTCGGACGGCGAGGTGCTGGCCGACATGGTGGGCGCGGGCACCACGTTCGTCGCCGGCCGCGGCGGCCGCGGCGGTCTCGGCAACGCGGCGCTGGCCTCGCCGCGCCGCAAGGCGCCCGGTTTCGCGCTGCTCGGCGAGCCCGGCGAAGAGCGCGACGTGGTGCTGGAGTTGAAGACGGTCGCCGATGTGGCGCTCGTCGGCTACCCCTCGGCAGGCAAGTCCTCGCTGGTTTCCGCGCTGTCGGCCGCCAAGCCGAAGATCGCGGACTATCCGTTCACGACGCTGGTGCCCAACCTCGGTGTGGTGACCGCCGGTTCGACGGTGTTCACGGTCGCGGACGTGCCCGGGCTGATCCCGGGCGCGAGCGAGGGCCGCGGGCTGGGCCTGGAGTTCCTGCGGCACGTCGAGCGCTGCTCGGTGCTGGTGCACGTGCTGGACGGCGCGGCCCTGGAGTCCGACCGCGACCCGCTCTCGGACCTCGACGTGATCGAGGCCGAACTCGCCGAGTACGGCGGCCTGGAGGGCCGTCCGCGGATCGTCGCGCTCAACAAGATCGACGTCCCCGACGGGCGGGACCTCGCCGACATCATCCGCCCCGATCTCGAAGCCCGCGGCTTCCGGGTCTTCGAGGTGTCGGCCGTCTCGCACCGGGGGCTGCGGGAGCTGTCGTACGCGCTGGCGGCCGTCGTCGACGAGGCGCGGGCGGCGCGTCCGGCAGCGGGGGGCGCCCGGGTCGTCATCCGTCCGAAGGCCGTGGACGACTCCGGGTTCACGGTGCGCAGGGAGGGCGAGGGCTTCTTCCGGGTGCGCGGCGAGAAGCCGGAGCGCTGGGTGCGGCAGACCGACTTCCAGAACGACGAGGCGGTGGGCTATCTCGCCGACCGTCTCAACCGGCTCGGTGTGGAGGCCGAGTTGGTGAAGGCGGGCGCGCGCGAAGGCGACGGCGTCGCGATCGGCGGCGAGGACGACGCGGTCGTCTTCGACTGGGAGCCGACGGTGTCCGCGGGCGCCGAACTGCTCGGCCGGCGCGGTGAGGACCACCGGATGGAGAGCGCCCGCCCGGCCGCCCAGCGCCGCCGCGACCGCGAGGCGGAGCGGGACGAGTCGCTGGCGGAGTACGAGGACTTCGACCCGTTCGAGGAGTAGCGAGGCAGCGAAGAGCCGGCGGGCCGCGCGCCGGCGAGCGTACCGACGACAGGGCCCGGGAGGCGGAGACCTCCCGGGCCCTGTCGTCTCCCAACCGCCCGGCGGGGCGGGGGAGTTCGCGAACGGTCAGGCGGTGATCTGGTCGGCGTCCTCCGGATCGGCGGAGGCGCCGCCGCCGGCCGCCGGCTCCAACTCCGCCTCCTCGGCGGCCTCCCGCGCCTCCTCGGCCTCGCGCGTCTCGCGCTGGCCGGGGATTTCGTCCGTACGCCGCGCGACGCGCGCGTTGCGTGCGTCGGCCCGCTCGCACAGGTTCTGTACGGCCTGGTTGAAGCGCACCATCGACGGCGGGTCGGACGGCCCGAGGAGGTGCACCTTCAGCTCGGCGCGCGCCTCGGCGAGGGTGTCCTTGGCCGGGTCGCGTACGGACTCCAGCAGCGCCGGAACCTCCTCCGCTCCGGGCGAGAGGATCGCGGCGGCCCGTACGGTCGGGAAGCCGGCCCGGAACTCGGACTCGCTGAGCCCGGAGGTGTTGGCCACTGCGTACGGCTTCTCGCTCGTGAGGTAGTCGGAGACGACCGAGGAGACGTCGGAGACGAGCAGGTCCGCCTGGTTGAAGCAGCTGTAGATCGCCGGGCGCGGGCCGGTGACGATCTGGTGCTGCCACTCGGGCAGCGAGGCCCAATAGGCGTTCTCCCAGGCGGTGATGGCCGCCTCGACCAGTTCGGCGCGGTGGCCGTCCGGGGACGACTGGAGGTGCATCTTCTCCACCTCGTCCGCGCCCGGGCGGAAGCCCGTCGCGGTGAGCCGCTCCAACTCGGCGGTGCAGCGCTCCAGTTCGGCCGCCGCCGCGGGGTTCGGGGAGCCGGCGGCGGCAGCGTCCGCGCCCGCCCGCTTCGCGTTCGCCTCGTGGATCATGGCCTGGATGCGGGCGTTGGCCTCCGCCGCCCGCGGATCGACCGAGCCCGTCATCGGGTGCGGCTTGTACAGCAGCCGCACTCCGGGGTCGGCGAGCAGCGCGGCCACGATGTTCTCGCCGGCGAGGATGACCGAGGTGTTGCCCGGGTCGTCGGTCCAGCCCTCCCAGGTCGGTGCGTACAGCACGGTGGTGTACGTGCCGCGGGGCGGTCCTGCGTAGGGCTGGATCGGGGACAGCTGCGGCCGGCCGACCTCGACGACGTCGCGGTCGTCGACGCCGATGTCGGCGAGCTGGTAGCGCTCGCGGGCGGCGGGCCCGGCGACCCAGATCTCGTCGTACGCCTTCGCGTACGGGTTGCACGAGGACAGCTTGTCGCTCTCGCCGTGGTTGATGAAGGCGTGCTTGATGGTCGGGATGCGCAGCACCTGCGAGGTCTTGCCGGAGTTGGCCGGGTGCAGCAGCACCTTCAGCGTGGAGTGCTCCAGGTGCATCAGGTGCGCGACCTTCGGGATGCACACGATGGGGACGTCGGTGGCCTCGATCTTCTGCACCATGAAGCGCTCGCGGAGCACGATGATCGGCTGCCCGTCCAGCTGGGCCAGCGTCGAGAGCCACATGTTGGCCTGGTACGCCGAGGTGGTGCCGCCGGAGAAGTACATGCCGACCGTCGGCCGGTACGACGCCAGCCACCTGTCCAGCCACTCCAGGGCCTGCCGCTCGTTGGCGTGCCGCTTGCCGGGCAGCAGCCAGGTGCCGAGGTAGAACGCGCCGATCAGGGACAGCGCGAAGCTCAGCCCGACGCCGACGACGCCCCACACCTCGTCCGCGAGGCCGGCGCTCAGCATCAGCCCGACGGTGCCGGGGATGGAGAAGCGCAGCAGCCGCCGGCTGGGCTGCCGGGCCAGCAGCCGGGGCGGCGCGGGCGTGAGGTGCAGCCCGGTCGTGTCGATGTTCCGGGTGAGGATCGGCAGCGTACGGCTGCGGCGTACGAGCTGGGCCACGGCCTGGCACAGGAAGTGGGCGGCGTACGCGACGAGCAGCAGCAGGGTGAGCGGGCGCTCGATGTCCGGCGGCACGTCGGGGATGCGGACGAGCCCGATGACGATGAGCATGTCGCGCAGCAGCTGGCGGGTGGTCACGTCGAAGCGGACCTTGCCCAGCAGGGCCAGCAGTCCGGGCTGTCGGTGCGTGAGGTAGAGGTCGAGCGAGAGACCGGCCACGGAGGCGACGATGAAGACGGGAACGCTCGGCAGCAGCGCACCGGCGAGCTGGGCGGCGTAGAACACCAGCAGCGCGAGGAGCGCCGCGAGCTGAACGGCGCGTCGTGGGGAGAGACCGGCAGAGGGCACGGGCTGAGCTCCTGGCAGGAGGTCGGGGGATTCGGACGGGCGCAACTCGGGGGGTCGCGCGGGGAGTTGGGGGACTTTTCGGATCTGCCTGGCGGATACCGCTTTCGGACCGTGGGTGTGCGGACAGTGACGGCCGGAGGCCGCCGCGGCCTGTGTCGGGGCCGGGATAGACCACTGACCGTATGCCGCGGCCGGTGCCGGTGACAATCTTCGGCCGCCCGCAGGGCGGTCAAAACAGCTCCAACCCGAACGTTCCTCCAGTCCACGAGTCGGAACGGTTGAGCACCCGTACGCGGTTCCGACGTAGATTGCGGAAGCAGCCCGAGCACCCGGCCCGAGCACACGAAGCCGCCGGAGGAGCCGGGCGTACGGGCCGGCGACGGAGCCGGCGGCACCGGGGGAGCGGAAAGCGGAACAGGAAGCGGAACGGAAAGCTGCGGCGTGACGGACGAGACAGCGGGAGAGCGGCGTATTCGTGACGGTGCTCACGGGGCGGGCACGGGCCGCGCCGGAGCGCGTGCGCGCGACGGTGCCGGGGCGGCGGCCGCCGGCATACGCGAGGAGGTCGTCCGCGCCCGGCGCATCGTGGTGAAGGTCGGCTCGTCCTCGCTGACCACCGCCTCCGGCGGCCTGGACGCGGACCGCGTGGACGCCCTCGTCGACGCACTGGCCGCGGCCGGAACGCCCGGGGAGCGCGAGATCGTCCTCGTCTCCTCCGGCGCCATCGCGGCCGGGCTCGCGCCGCTCGGGCTGACCAAGCGCCCCCGCGACCTGGCCCGCCAGCAGGCCGCGGCGAGCGTCGGCCAGGGTCTGCTGGTGGCCCGCTACACGGCGTCGTTCGCGCGGTACGGGCGCCGGGTCGGCCAGGTGCTGCTCACCTCCGACGACACCAGCCGCCGCGCGCACTACCGCAACGCCTACCGCACCCTGGAGCAGCTGCTCTCCATGGGCGCCGTGCCGGTCGTCAACGAGAACGACACCGTCGCCACCGACGAGATCCGCTTCGGCGACAACGACCGGCTGGCCGCGCTCGTCGCCCATCTCGTACGCGCCGACCTGCTGGTGCTGCTCTCCGACGTGGACGGGCTCTACGACGGCGATCCGGCCGCGCCCGGCTCCTCGCGCATCGCCGAGGTCGCGGGGCCGGAGGAGCTGCGCAGCGTGGACATCGGCAGCGCGGGCCGTGCCGGGGTCGGCACCGGCGGCATGGTCACCAAGGTCGAGGCGGCCCGTATCGCCGCGGCCGCCGGCGTCCCGGTGGTGCTGACGTCCGCCAGCCGCGCCTCGGACGCGCTCGCCGGGCGCCCTACCGGCACCTGGTTCCACCGCACCGGACGCCGCGCCGCCGGCCGGCTGCTGTGGCTCGCACACGCCTCCACGCCGCGCGGTGCGCTCACGCTGGACGACGGCGCGGTGCGCGCGGTCGTCGAGCGGCGGACGTCGCTGCTGGCCGCCGGAGTCGCGGGCGCCGAGGGCGAGTTCACCGCGGGCGACCCGGTGGAGCTGCGCGACCTCGGCGGCCGTGCGGTCGCCCGCGGGCTGGTCAACTTCGACGCCAAGGAGATCCCGCGGCTGCTGGGCCGCACGACGCAGGAGCTGGCGCGGGAGCTGGGGCCCGCGTACGAGCGCGAGGTCGTGCACCGGGACGACCTGGTGCTCCTGGACACGTGAGGGGCTTGGGAGTGGACGGGCGCGGCATGCGCGGGGACGTGTGCGAACGGTGCGGGGAGGGCCGGCGCGGTGCCCGTCCGCTCCGCAACTGCGGGCACGCACCGACCGGTTCGGTACGTACGTGGTCGAACTCCGGCCTTTCCGCGGCAGGTTCGGGAAAACGGTCACACGGCGGCGCGCGGGCTGGTCAACTTCTCTCAGGGCGGCCGTGCGCGGCGAGACGGCGCCCGTACGACTCCAGTACCGCGTCAGGAGGCCGCCCGTGAGACGACTGGCCAGCGTCGGCACAGACCAGCGGGCCGAACGGCGAGCAGGACGGGAATCGGGCGGGGAGCCGGAGACCCGGCCGGAGGCGCAGCCGGACACGGAGCAGGAGCGGGACGGCCGCGAGCAGCCCGGGGAGCCGGCGCCGCCGCCGGAGCAGACGCGGCTGTGGCACATCACCCTCAGCGTCGCCGGCCCCGAGGCCCCGCTGAAGGAGGTCCGCCGCGGCCTCGAACAGCTCGCGCACGACCATCCGTTCCTGCTCACCAGCCGGTACGCCAACGACCATGCGGAGATCCGGTATTGGGAGGAGGCCCGCGATCTGCACGATGCGGCGGCGGTCGCGCTGCGGCTGTGGGGAGAGCACCGGGTCACGGCGCAGCTGCCGCCGTGGGAGATCGTCGGCCTCGAAGTGATCGGCAGGGACACCTACCACCAGCGCGTGGCCGAGGGGTACGCGCCGCCGGCGGCGAGCCTGGGCGTCCATCCCTACTGATCGTCGCCGGCCTCCCGTGCCGGAGCCGGAGTCCTGCCGAGGTCCCGCCGGTCCCCGCCGCTCCCGGTGAACGGGCCGCCGCGTCTCGGCCGTTGGGACGCCGCACGGGCCCGCCCCGGCGGTGACTACCCTTGGCCGGCATGAGCGCCGAGACCCAGCCCGTGACTCAGCCCGCGACCGCGCCCGTGACCTCGTCCGTGACCGAGACCGCCCGCCGTGCGAAGGAGGCCGCCGCCTCGCTCGCCCCGCTGCCGCGTACGGCCCGGGACGAGGCGCTGCTCGCGGTCGCCGACGCGCTCGTCGCGGGCACGCCCGGCATCGTCGAGGCCAACACCGTCGACGTCGAGTCGGCGCGGGCCGCCGGCACGGCCGAGTCGACCGTGGACCGGCTGACGCTGACGCCGGAGCGGATCGCCGCCATGGCCTCCGACGTACGCGACGTGGTGGCGCTGCCCGACCCGGTCGGCGACGTGGTGCGCGGCTCCACGCTGCCCAACGGCCTGGAGCTGCGCCAGGTCCGGGTGCCGCTGGGCGTGGTCGGCATCGTCTACGAGGCCCGGCCGAACGTCACCGTGGACGCCGCGGCGCTCTGTCTGAAGTCCGGCAACTCCGTGCTGCTGCGCGGCTCCTCGTCGGCGTACTCCTCCAACTCGGCGCTGGTGGAGGTGGTGCGCGAGGCCGTGTCCGCGACGGGACTGCCCGCGGACGCCGTGCAGTTGGTGCCGGGCGGCGGCCGGGAGAGCGTACGCGAGTTGATGCGGGCGCGCGGCCTGGTGGACGTGCTGATCCCGCGCGGCGGCGCGTCGCTGATCAGGGCCGTGGTGGAGGAGTCGACGGTGCCGGTGATCGAGACCGGCGTCGGCAACTGCCATGTGTACGTGGACGAATCGGCGGATCTGGACACGGCCGTGCGCATCCTCGTCAACTCCAAGGCCCAGCGCCCCAGCGTCTGCAACGCCGCCGAGACGGTGCTCGTGCACGCCGGGATCGCCGACGCGTTTCTGCCGCGCGCCCTGGAGGCGCTGGCCGGAGCGGGCGTGACCGTGCACGGCGACGAGGCGTGGCAGAAGGCCGCCGAACAGCTCGGCCGGCTCAACGGGCGCGCCACGGACGGCGGTTACGGGCCGGAGCTGCGGATGGTGCCGGCGACCGAGGAGGACTGGGGCACCGAGTACCTGTCGTACGACATCGCGGCCGGCGTCGTGCCGTCGCTGGACGCGGCGGTGCAGCACATCCGCACCTGGTCCTCCGGACACACCGAGGCCGTCGTCGCTCAGGACACCGCAGCCGCCCGCCGGTTCACCTCGCTCGTGGACAGCACCGCCGTGATGGTGAACGCCTCGACCCGGTTCACGGACGGCGGCCAGTTCGGCTTCGGCGCCGAAATCGGCATCTCCACGCAGAAGTTGCACGCACGCGGTCCGATGGGTCTGCCGGAGCTGACCTCCACGAAGTACGTGGTCACCGGCGACGGGCACGTGCGCCCCTGAGCCCGCCGCCCGAATCCGGCTTCGCCCTGCCCAAATTGACCGCATAGGTCTACGCTGGACGCGTGCCGGACGACGTGGGGGGCCTGCCGTTCCCGGACGGCGACGAGCCCGAACTCCAACGCGGGGGCGCGGACGACGAGTTCGCCTCCGTGGTGCTCGACGAGGACTTCGTCCGCGCCGCCGAGGTGCACGAACCGACCGCTGTCGAGCGGATACTGGCCGCGTCCCAGTCGCACTCCGAGAGCGACCCGCTGCGCGGCTCCGACGAAGGCTGCGGCTACGGCCCGTACGACGAGGGCGAGTTGGGCCCGGACGGCGAGGACGACGACCCGGACGACGACGAGGGCCGCTTCGACCGCTCCGACTACACGGTCTATCTCGACCACGCGGACCTCGACCACGCGGACCTCGACCGTGCGGACTCCGCCGAGTTCGGCGGATACGGCGAGTACGCCGACGCCGACGACGAGGGCCGCGACGGCGAGATATACGGCCCCGGCCATGTGCCGTTCGGCGTCCGGCGCCCGTACGGCCCGTCGCCCTACCGCGGCTACGGACTGCGCACGGACCGCCGAGCCGCGGAACACCCCGGCGAGTTCACCGTACGGCCCGGCTACGACCTCGGCGAGGAGCACGGCTCGGACTTCGGGTTCCTGTACGGCGCGGGCGCACCGGCCGAGCGCCCGCCGCGCGGCCACTTCCGCTGGCAGCGTCCGGTCGCTTGGGTGCTGGCCGTCGTCATGGGCATCGGCATGGTCGCCCTCGCGGTCAGCGCGGTCTACCGCGGCGGCTCCTCCGGGCAGCAGCGCCAGGAGCCCGCGCCGGCGCCGGCCAGCAGCGGCGCCGCGTCGGCTGCGGGCGTGGACCGGCAGACGGCGGCCGGCGCGGACCGGCACGACGGCTGACGCCCGCGGCCCCGGCCGCGCCTCGGACCGGCTCGGCACTGCGTCCCGCACCGCGTCTGGGAAACCGCGTACGGGAACGCGTCCCGCACCGCCTCCGGGAACGCGTACCGCACCGCCTCCGGGATCCCGAAGTGGGCGTTCTTGCGGCGGCAGTTGACGCCTGGGGCGGCACCGGGCGTTTACGTCCGCCCGAGCCGACCTACTCTGTCCTTATGGCCGGGCGAGGCAAACCTCCGGAGGGGACACCCGACGGAGCACCAGGGGGCGACGACGACTTCGGCGACGAGTACCGCTCGGTCGTCTTCGACGAGTCGTTCGTCAAGGCTGCGCCGATCCAGGAGTTCTCCGCGCGCGAACGCCTGGAGGACGGCGAGCACACGGCCGTACGCAGCCGTCCCGAACTGCCGCCGGGCAGCGGCAGGACCGGCATCACGGCCTCCCGGCAGGGCATCGTGCTGGTGCTGCTGATCGCGCTCGCCTTCGGCACGGCGATCTACATGGGGTTCCGCACTCCGTACCGGCACTCTTCCGGCGAACCGAACGGGCCCATGCGCTACACCGTGCTGCCGCTCGCACCGCGCGAGCCGGTGCCCGGCTCGACGCCCGGCGACCTGTACGCGCACAGCCCGGCCTCCCGGTTCCGCACCGGCGACGAGGGCGTGACGCTGCCCGCGATACACCGCACCCCGCACTTCTCGGAGAGCCAGGTGGAGGCGGCGCTGACGACCGCCAAGGAGTACGTCTTCCAGTCGTCGCTCAACGAGTCGGTGCTCACCGGCGGCGCGATCCGGCCCGTACGGGATCTCCTGGACCCGTCGCAGTACCGGCAGTTCGACCAGAGCGTGGACGCGCCCCGCAACGACGGGCGGCACGCGGCGACCGCCTGGATGGTGCGCTTCGACCCGTCGAAGGTCGAACTGGCCGCTTCCTCGGCGCGGGTGAGCGGTTCGCTGTCGGTGCAGGAGACCGACGCCAACTCCCTGGAGATCACGGCCGATCACGTCATCGTGTACGCGCTGCGCCCGGCCGCCGCCGGCAAGGGCAGCCCGAACGATCGGCACGCCTCGCTGTTCACGATCCGGCGCGAGGTGCGGTTCCACGTCGACCGGCAGGAGCTGCGGCAGCGCCATCAGCGGCTGGCGGTCGAGCAGGTGTCGATGCGCGCCGGGCCGCTGCCCTGCTCCGCCGACCCGTCCGATTCGCTGTCGCCGCTGCTGGCGGGGGAGCGGGCCAAGGACGATCAGGAGGCCGGCACGGATCCGTACGCCTGGGGCCGCAGCGGGGCGTCGATGTGCGGGGTGCTGTCGGGCGGCGCCCAGCCCAGCCCGGACCCGTCGTAGGCACGGCCGTCGTAGGTCCGACCCGTCGTAGGTCCGGGACGCGTCGTACGCACGGCCCCAAGCAGGGGGCGCGGCACGGGAGTTGGGCCGGGCCGAAGCGGCCGCCCGTGCCCGCCGCCGCGCCCCGCACCGCCGCTCAGGAGGCCGTGTCGCCGCCCTTGCCGCCGTCCCCGTTCGCCGAGCCGCCGCCCGAACCCGACCCGTCCGAGCCGCTGCCCGAACCGCCCGAACCGCCCCGCCCGGTGAAGGTGTCCCGCAGCCGCCCGCCCAGGTCGCCCGCGCCGCCCGCGAGGTCCCGCACCAGCCCGAGCAGCGGGTCCTTGCTGTTCTTGACGGTCTCGCTGTAGTGGCTCGCGGACTCCCGGATGGAGTCGGTGACGGAGGTCTCGGTGTCCTCGCTGCGCTGGGGGTAGTGGCCGTCCATGATGCGCTGGAAGTCGCGGCTCTCGCCCCACTTCTTCAGCTCCGCGGCCCGCACGGTGGTGAAGGGGTGGCTGCGCGGCAGCACGTTCATGATCTTCAGTACGGAGTCCCGTAGGTCGCCGCCCGCCTCGTACTCCTCGGCCTGGGCGAGGAACGCGTCCACGTTCATCTCGTGCAGGTGGTTGCCGCCCGCGAGCTTCATCAGGCCGCGCATCGACGCCCGTAGGTCCTGGCCCACCAGCAGCCCGGCCCGGTCGGCCGACAGCTCGGACTTGCGGAACCACTCGCGCAGCGCGAGCAGGATGGCCGTCACCGCGACGTTGCCGAGCGGGATCCAGGAGACCTTGACGGCGAGGTTGGTGAGGAAGAGCAGGATCGTGCGGTAGACGGAGTGGCCGGAGAGCGCGTGGCCGACCTCGTGGCCGATGACCGCCCGCATCTCCTCTTCGTCCAGCAGCTCCACCAGGCCCGTGGACACCACGATGATCGGCTCGTCGAGGCCGATGCACATCGCGTTCGGGTTCGGGTCCTGAGTGACGTACATGGGCGGGACCTTCTCCAGGTCCAGGATGTAACAGGCGTCCCTGAGCATGGAGTTGAGGTGGGCGAACTGCTCGTCGCTGACGCGCACCGCGTTCGCCAGATACATCAGCCGCAGGTTCCGCTCCCGCAGCAGACCGCTCAGCGCCTTGAACACCGTGTCGAAACCGCTGAGTTTGCGCAGCGCGACCAGCGCCGAGCGGTCCGCCGGGTGCTCGTAGGCCCGGGAGGAGATGCCCGGGAAGCGGCGCCGGTCGCGGCCCGGAAGCCGCTCGGATCCGCCTGCTGTGCTGTCGTTCATGGGGGCTCCCCCTGTCGCGATGATCCGTGTGTGGCGGGCTGGCTGCCGGGGTCAACCCTATGCGTTCGGTCCCGGATCGCCCTGCGGAGAGCGGGACTTGAACGCGCCCTGTGGGAGAGGACGCAGCGGCGCCGCCTCCGGTTGACTCTCCGGGCACCCGAGTTCGCGCAGCCCCCTGCGCCGCACCCCCGCCCGCAGCGCAGCGCCCTTCGTGCCGTGCGCGGAACGGCCCGAGCAGAGGCGGGGTGAGCGCCGCCCGCGGCCCCGCTTACCATGTGCCTGCACACTGCGCCCGTACGCGGCGCCCGTACGCGGCGTACGCACCGCGCACAGGCGACCGGAACGACCGAACTGCCCGGCATACACGTGGATAGGTCACGACGATGACTCTCCCCAGCACCGCACACCAGACCCTCGCCTTCCTCGCCGAGCACGGCGAGCACAGCGAGCACGGGAGCCTCAACCCGTACGTCACCGGTGGCGGCGCCCTGGCCGCGCTGCTCCTGTTGCTGTGGATCACCACCCGCTTCAACCGGGACCGCTGAGGCACCCGAGCCCTGAGCCCCGGGCGCCCGGGAACGGCGGCCGCCGAAGCAACGGCCCGGACCCTGCGCGGGCCCGGTGCCCGGCGGCCGGCGGGCGGCGAGACGGGCGGAGGATAGGGTCGGCACGCATGGGAGAGCACATAGTGCCCGGTACCGGCAAGCGGCGGCTCGGCGTGATGGGCGGCACCTTCGACCCGATCCACCACGGCCACCTGGTCGCGGCGAGCGAGGTGGCCGCGCGGTTCCACCTCGACGAGGTGGTCTTCGTGCCCACCGGGCAGCCGTGGCAGAAGTCTCATAAGCGGGTCTCGCCCGCCGAGGACCGCTATCTGATGACGGTCATCGCCACCGCGTCCAATCCGCAGTTCTCGGTCAGCCGCATCGACATCGACCGCGGCGGCCGTACGTACACCATCGACACCTTGCGCGACCTGCGGGCGGCCAACCCGGAGACCGACCTCTTCTTCATCACCGGCGCCGACGCCCTGGCCCAGATCCTGGGCTGGCGGGACGCCGACGAGCTGTTCTCGCTGGCGCACTTCATCGGCGTCACCCGGCCCGGGCACGTGCTCACCGACCCGGGGCTGCCGGACGGCGGGGTGTCGCTGGTCGAGGTGCCGGCCCTGGCGATCTCCTCGACGGACTGCCGCGCGAGGGTGCAGCGCGGCGATCCGGTCTGGTATCTGGTGCCGGACGGCGTGGTGCGCTACATCAACAAGCGGGCGCTGTACCGGGAAGAGGGGCCGCACGCGTGAACGACGGCTACGGGCGCTACGGATACGACGATCCGTACGGGCAGCAGCGACAGCAGCAACAGCGACAGCCGCAGCAACAGCCGGGCGGGCAGCCGCAGTTCCTCGGCTACGACGACTACGGCCGGCCGGTCTACGACTACGGCCGGCAGCAGACAGGGGCCGGGCAGGAGCAGTACCCGCAGCAGTACCCGCAACAGTACGAGCAGCCTCAGCAGTACGAGCAGTACCGGCAGCAGCACCAGCAGTACGGCCAACAGCAGCCCGGCTACGGGCAGTTGGGGCCAGAGCAGTACGCCCACGACGCGTACCCGCAGCAGCCGCCGCCGCAGCAGCCCCACTCGCAGCAACAGCCGCAGCAGCCTCAACAGGCGCCCGAGCAGGGCTGGTTCCCGGAACAGGCCGGGGCGCCCGAGCAGGAGATGTTCCAACAGCAGCCGCAGCCGCAGCAGTCGGCGCCGCAGCCGCCCCGGCAGCGGCAGCCGGAACAGCCCGCCCAGCCCTCCGGCGCGGAACAGCCCGAGTACCGGCCCGAGCAGTTCGCCTTCGTCGAGGAGGGCACCGAGGACTCCGAAGACGTCATCGACTGGCTGAAGTTCACCGAGAGCCGCACCGAGCGCCGCGAAGAGGCCAAGCGCCGCGGCCGCAACCGGCTGGTCGCGGCCGCCGTGGTGCTGGCCCTCGTGCTCGCCGGCGGCGCCGGATACCTCTGGTACGAGGGCGAGTTGCCAGGGCTGGGCGGCGGAGTCGGGGCCAAGACCGTCACCGCGGACCAGCGCCGGGACGTGATCGCGGTCCACCTGCGCTCCACGGACGGCGGCGGCACCTCCACCGCGCTGCTCGTCGACAACGCGCAGGCCAAGCGCGGCAACACGGTGCTGCTGCCCAACTCCCTCGCCGTGTCCGCGGACGACGGCACGACGACCACGCTCGGCAAGTCCGTGTCCCACGAGGGCGCTTCGCCCACCCGGGACTCGCTTGGCAGCCTGCTCGGCGCGGACATCAAGGGCACCTGGCGGCTGGACACCCCGTACCTGGAGAACCTGGTCGAGCTGGTCGGCGGCGTCACGGTGCACACCGACACCACCGTGCCGGGCGCGAAGAAGGGCGACGATCCGCAGGTGCGGCGCGGCAGTTCGCAGGAGCTGGACGGCCGGGCCGCCGTCGCGTACGCCACCTACCGCGCGCCCGGCGAGGCCCAGACCGCACAGCTGCGCCGCTTCGGGCAGGTGATGCAGCAGGTTCTGGTCAAGCTGTCGAGCGATCCCGGCGCCGCCACCAAGACCGTGGAGTCGCTGGGCCAGATCCCCGATCCGTCGCTGTCCGAATCGCAGTTGGGCGCCTCGCTGGCGAAGCTCGCGCAGCGCGCCAAGGCCGGCGCCTACCGCACGCAGGTGCTGCCCGTGCGCCGGAACGGCACGCTCAGCCACAGCACCAGCGAGGGCATGGTCAAGCAGGTGCTCGGCGGCACCGTCAAGAACTCCGACCCGCACGCGGCGCCGCGCGTGAAGCTGACCAACGCCAGCGGCAGCGCCAAGGCCGGCGACTCCGCCTCCGCGGATCTGGTCAACGGCGGCTACACGGTGGTCGACGGCGGCTCGGGCGCCGGCGCCGAACCTCGTTCCACGGTCGGCTACGCCTCGGCCGCGCAGCGCTCCAAGGCGCGGCAGATCGCCGAGACGCTCGGGCTGCCGCGCAGCGCGGTGCACAAGGGCAAGAGCGCGGGCAACGCCGACGTCACGGTCGTGCTCGGCCGCGACTACAAGGGATGAGGGCCCGTGCCCGTACGTGAGACCCTTGACTGCGATACGCACAGCTGACCGCGGCGCCGCCGCGCCCGTCCGTGCCGTCCTCCCGTCCTCGATGCGAAAGCCCCGCCTGTGACCGCTACCGACCACTCCACCGAGCTGATCAACGTCGCCGCCCAGGCGGCGGCCGACAAGCTCGCGCACGACATCGTGGCCTACGACGTCAGTGACGTCCTCGCCATCACCGACGCCTTCCTGCTCGCCTCCGCGCCCAACGACCGGCAGGTCAAGGCGATCGTGGACGGCATCGAGGAGCAGATGCTGAAGAAGCTGGGCGCCAAGCCCGTACGCCGCGAAGGCGAGCGGGACGGAAGGTGGGTGCTGCTCGACTTCGTCGATGTCGTGGTGCACGTACAGCACAGCGAGGAGCGGGTCTTCTACGCGCTGGAGCGGCTGTGGAAGGACTGCCCGCAACTGCCGCTGCCCGCGGACGCGGAGGCTACCCGCGGCCGGGGCGCCGAGGCGGACGCAAGCGGCGCCGGCGGCGGAAGTGCGGGCGCCGGCCGCCCGGTTGGCGAGTCCGGGACGGAGTCCGCCGGCGGAGCCGGGTGACGCCGGTGGCAGCGGAGTCGTACGCACCGAGGGACCGGCGGATCGTGCTGTGGCGGCACGGCCAGACCTCGTGGAATCTGGAGCGCCGCTTCCAGGGCGACACCGACATCGAGCTGACCGCGGAGGGGCTGGCGCAGGCCCGCCGCTCGGCCAGGCTGCTGGCCGCGCTCAGACCCGACGCGATCATCGCCTCCGACCTGCGGCGTACGGTCGCCACCGCGGCCCAGCTCGCCGCGCTCACCGGCCTGCAGGTCACCTACGACGAAGCGCTGCGCGAGACGTACGCGGGGGACTGGCAGGGCCTCACCCACGAGGAGATCCTCCAGCGGTTCGGTGAGCAGTACACCGCGTGGAAGCGCGGCGAGCCGGTGCGCCGCGGCGGCGGCGAACTCGAAACCGAAGTGGCCGACCGCGCGGCCCCGTTGGTCGAGCGCACGGTGGACAAGCTGCCGTCCGGCGGCACGCTCGTCGTCGTCAGCCACGGCGGCACGATCCGCACCACGATCGGACGGCTCCTCGGCCTCGCGCCGCCCACCTGGGAAGCGCTCGGCGGGCTCTCCAACTGCTGCTGGTCGGTGCTGGGCGAGGGCGTACGCGGCTGGCGGCTGCTGGAACACAACGCGGGCTCGCTGCCGGAGCCGGTGCTCGGCGACGACGACTGACGCGGCGCCGCGGTGGGCGCCGACCGGCGCCGGGCTCTGCCCGCGATTTCCCCGGCGCCTCAACACCCGCTAAGCTGCCGGCAGTTCGCGACAGCGCATCGCAACGACCCGGGGCTATAGCTCAGTTGGTAGAGCGCTTGCATGGCATGCAAGAGGTCAGGAGTTCGATTCTCCTTAGCTCCACCGGTTTCCGGGTTCGGCCACCGCTCGGCAAACACCGGCATCGTGTGTGCCGACGCCCTGCGGTTCGGCCCATCCCTTTCTCTTCCGGCGAATCAGGCGATTCACGGGTACGTGTTCGCGTTTGCTTTCCGGCGCGCTGACGTACCGCGGAGTACACGGCCCGAGTCCGCAGCGGCCCGGGCCGGCTCCGACGAATTGCTCAGGACCAGGTCTGGCCGCCGGCATTCTCCTGCACCGGGTTGGTGAACCGGGACACGAGATCCTGCGCCAGCTGATGCTGATTTCCCGTTGTGGCGCTGGTGGTTTCGATAGCGGTCGTCAGCACCGTGTTCACCGGCGCTCCCGGGCGCAGCAGAACGGGAGTGCAGGTGACGTCGAACTGCCGGGGCAGGTGCGATCCGGGCAGCGTGACGGTTATGCCGCGGAGTTCGGCGGTGCGCGCCCCGTGCAGAGCCTGGTCCAATGCTTGGAAGAGGCCGGCCTGTGCCAGATGCGGAAGCGCCTCCCGGGCCGGGGTGAGCATTTCCACGCGGCCGAAGGCATTGCCCTGGCTGGTGTTGGCGAACCGCAGCAGGTGCTCCGGACCCTGGGTGAGCATCATGGGGAAGGGCGCACGGTCGAATACCGCGAGCAGTTCGTCCTGTTGAGCCAGAATGCTGTCCCGGAGCTGGAATTCGGGTTTCAGCGTCTCGGCCAGGAACTGCATTTCGGACTTCTGCTTCTCCGTCCACTGGTGCGGACGGACGTCGGCGACCGTCACCGTACCGATGATCAATCCCGTGTTGTCCTTGAGCGGCGTGCCCAGATAGGCGCGGATGTTCAGCGCCTCGACGACGGGATTGTTGCGGTAGTGCCGGCTGGCGAGAACGTCCTCGATGGCCAGCTGTGCCTTGTTGCGTACGACGTGCGGGCAGAAGCCGACGTGGATGGGCGCATCCCGGGACTCGGGTTCGGGAGGGATGTCCCCGATCCCGAAGGAGACTCCGGCCTGCGAGACCTTGCTCTGGCTCGACGTCGGGAAGCACAGGCCGCGGAACATTTGCTGCCCGCCGATGAAGTTGACCATGGCGATTGGAGCGCCGGCCAGACTGCTGGCAAGAGTGGCAACCCGGTCAAATTTCTCTTCCGGCTCTGGTGAGTCGAGGCCGAGGCGCTGCAGTCTGCGCTCGCGCTGCTCGTCTGCGAGTTGCACGTCGGGGGAAGTCGTTGCGTCCATGGCCGCACATGAAACCAGACCCAGCGTGTACTGTCCTGGCGCGGTTCACAGGACGTGGACATCGGCGGGTGCCGTCCCGGTGGATCGTGCGCTGTCGCGTGGGCGCCGGGCCGGCCCGAGGTTGCTTCCCGGCCATTTCGATGGCCCGATCCGCGCGATGTATGTGAACGCAGTGAGTAGACCGTGGTGATGCTCGGTGAAGATTGAAAGGTGCAAGCCGGTGGTGCGTCCGCTAAGTTCCTGGTCGGGATGTCCCTAGTGTACTTAACTACCCAGTACGTCAGGATGGTCTCCTGTCTGAGCGCATCAAGTTCTCGCCCCGGTGGAAACCTCTCCTTGTACAGATGGCAGCATCTTCATCGCTCGTCACATACGCGACGGAGGGCGTAGTGAGTCGAACTGGCGCGGACAACGAGGCGCGGTCGGTGGCCGTTGTCGGCATGGCGTGCAGGTTTCCCGGAGCCGCGAATCCCGACGAACTGTGGGAGGTATTGCAAAGCGGACGGGACGCCACGAGTGAAACCCCCCGCGACAGGTACGATGTCGACGCCTTCTACTCCGAAGTCCAGAAGCCCGGCACGGTCATCAGCCGCCGCGCGGGTTACCTCGACGACATCGCCGGATTCGACGCCGGATTCTTCGACATGTCGCCCACCGAGGCGGCCGACCTCGACCCGCAGCAGCGGCTGTTGCTGATGGCGGCCTGGGAGGCGCTGGAGGACGCCGGGCAGGTGCCCGAGGAGCTGGCCGGCGGCCGTACCGGCGTCTTCGTCGGCAACACCCGCGGCGACTTCGTGGAGCGTCAGTTCCGGCGCGGCCTGGAGACCGTCACCCCGACGCAGTTGAACAACTTCCGGGCGATGCTTCCGGCCAGGCTCTCCTACCACCTCGACCTCCGGGGCCCGAGCGTGCTGGTGGACACCGCGTGCTCGTCGTCCCTGGCCGCCGTGCACGCGGCCGTGCAGAGCATCCGTGCCGGGGAGATTCCGCTCGCGGTGGTCGCGGGTGTGAACATCGCGCTCCGCCCCGACGAGTCGGTGATGATGACTCAGGCGGGCAATCTCGCGCACGACGGGCGCAGCAAGTTCGCCGACGCCGCGGCCGACGGCTTCGCGCCGAGCGACGGCGTGGGCGTCGTCGTCCTCAAACCGCTGGCGGCGGCCAGGGCCGACGGCGACCGCATACGGGCCGTCATCCGGGGCATCGCGGTCAGCAACAACGGCCGTACCAGCGATTCGCTGCTCGTGCCGTCCGTGGCGGGGCAGACGCACGTCCTGGAGTGGGCCTACGAGGACGCGGGGGTCGCGCCCGGCGACGTCGACTACGTCGAGGCGCACGGTTCGGGCTCGCCGGGCCTGGACCAGGTGGAGTTGGCGTCCTTGGGGCAGGTGCTCGGCGAGGGGCGGGCGCGGGACCGGCCGTGCTATGTGGGGTCGGTCAAGACGAACATCGGCTACGCGGAGGCGGCCGGCAGCATCGCGGGGCTGATCAAGACGGTGCTCTGTCTCGAACACCGGCAGATTCCGGCCAGTTTGCAGTGGGCCGGTCCGCATCCGCTCGTCGCCTGGGACGAGTTGCCGTTGGCGGTGCCGACGTCCCTCCAGGATCTTCCGGACCGTGGCCGTCCGCTTCTCGCGGGCGTCACGGGGCAGGGTGCTTCGTGTCTCAACGCCCACGCGGTGCTTCGCGAGGGCGAACTCCCGGACGGGGGCGCGAGTTCGGCGGAGCCGTCCGGCGGCGCGGCGAGTCTGCTGCCGCTGTCGGCCCGCACTCCTGCCGCGCTGGACGCGCTGGTGCGCGCGTACATCGACTATCTGCAGGGCAAGGGCGCGGCGTTCGCGCTCCGCGACATCTGCTACAGCGCGGCGACGCGTCGCCAGCACCACCCGTACCGGAAGGCCGTCGTCGGCGCCTCCCACGAGGAGATGGCGGCCGCGCTGCGCGGAGCGGAACCGCAGGTCGGGCACGAGCCCGCGCTGCTGGCCGCCGCCGAACGGTACGGCCGGGGCGGCGCGGTGGACTGGGACGCGCTGTTCGAGGGCCGTGGCCACTTCGTGCCGCTGCCCGGCTACCCCTGGCAGATTCAGCGCTACTGGCCGGGTGAGCAGCCGCAGGACTCCGCCGCCGGCGACGGGCTGGCCGCCACGCTGCTGGGCGAGCACGCCCGCGCCTCCTCCGCGTACCAGGACAGCTCTCTGCTGACGGAGATCGGCATCGACTCCCTCGCGAAGATCGAGATCATCGCGAAGCTGGCGCAGGAGCACGGCTACCAGGTCGATCCGCAACAGCTGGCGTCGCTCAACACCGTTGGCCAACTGCGCCTGTTCATAGAGCAGTTGGAGGGCGCGACGCCATGAGTCACACACAGCCCGGACATGTGCACGAGCATCGGAACCTGTACGAGCTGTTCGCCTCCGCCGCCGAGCGGTACGGCCCGCACGCCGCGCTGGAGATCGCCGAGCGGCAGCTGACCTACCGCCAACTCGCCGACTCGGCCGAGGAGTTGGCGGCCCGGCTGGTCGCCGCGCACGGCGGCGTCCCGCCCCGCCGGGTCGGGCTCCTGTCCAACCGCTCCTTCACCTCGTACGCCGGCTACCTCGCCGTACTGCGCACCGGCGCCGCGGTCGTGCCGCTGAGCCCGGACTATCCGCCCGACCGGAACGCCGCCATCGCCGACGCCGCCGGCATCGACCTGTTACTCGGCGAACAGCACCCGGCCACGGAGCGGCTCGGCGTGCCTCAACTGACGGTGGACCCGGAGGAGTTGGCCTCCGGAGCCGCCGGTTCGCAGGTGCCCGCGCCTCCGTGCGCCGCCACGGAGGACACCCTCGCCTACATCGTGTTCACCTCCGGGTCGACCGGCACCCCCAAGGGCGTACCGATCCTCCACCGCAACGTCCTCCGGCACATCGCCTACGTCGCCCGGCAGTACGACGTGGGCCCCGGCAGCCGCTGTTCGCAGACCTTCGACCTCACCTTCGACGGCTCGGTCCACGACCTGTTCGTCACCTGGAGCTGCGGCGGCACCCTCGTCGTGCCGCAGCGCAGCCAGCTGCTGTCGCCCGTCGCGTTCGTCAACGCGGCCCGGCTCACGCACTGGTGGTCCGT
>Ga0164243_10001410_pt1 | contig 40795 bp, 32 predicted proteins | sample OricompcompostOP_FD_108781 | JGI IMG/M metagenome (GOLD analysis project Ga0164243, IMG submission 108781) | Organic Plus compost microbial communities from Emeryville, California, USA - Original compost - Organic plus compost (OP) | ecosystem: Engineered > Solid waste > Mixed feedstock >... | reverse complement strand
GTTGTTTTCCTGCACGCACAGGTCGGCAATGGCCTCTTCCGCCACAAACACGAGTGAACCAGGGGGATAGGCTTCGTCAAAACTGCCGGCAATCCCTGCCTGGATAAGGTAATCCGGACGCTCATTGTCAATATTATAGGTGAGGAGGTAGGTAGTGCTCACGCATCCGATGCCGGTGATCAGTATGTCAATCTCGTGATCGTTCCATACAAAATTGTGTGCCCTGAGAAAATGTATAGCAGGTTCAATTTCCTGCCGGGTGGCGGCAGCCAGGAGTATATACATAATGCAAAGATGGGAATAATATACAATCGGCAAAGATTGTACCTTTGCGGCCTTCGTCCGCCGTAGCATCAGCGATGGGGGGCTTTATCATAAAATTTATTCACGACCCAATGGTGTACCTGACCCGAGTTGAACATTTTAATGCTGCCCATAAGTTGTACAATCCGGCATGGAGCAAAGAGCAGAATGACGCCGTGTTTGGCAAGTGCGCCAATGAAAACTGGCATGGGCATAACTATGAATTGTACGTAACCGTGAAGGGAAAGCCGGACCCCGGCACCGGGTTCGTGTTTGATGTAAAGCAACTCAGCAAAATCATCAATGAGCACGTGGTGGAGCAACTCGATCATAAGAACCTGAACCTCGATGTGCCGTTCATGAAAGGAAAGCTATGCAGTACGGAGAACCTGGCTGTTGCCATCTGGCAGCAACTGCAGCCCCATATTCCCCCGTATGTACAGCTGCATTGCATAAAATTGTACGAAACGCCCCGCATCTATGTGGAGTATTTTGGTGAATGAAGCGGTTGATGGCGGGTTGGTTTGTTCGAACAAATTCACACTTAACGTGTTAACTATAACTGTTGACCGGCCAATGTGCTCCGTGTTACAGCAGCGAAGGCCGCCGGCAACAGGAGCACGGTATAACGTGGAAGGCTGATTTACTGAATTTTATTTGTATTTTGACGTATGGGTAAGAAAGTGGCCGTATTCCGTAAGGAGCATTTCAATGCAGCGCACCGGTTGTATAATCCTGCCTGGGATATGGCAAAGAACGATGCCGTGTTTGGAAAATGCAATAATCCCAATTTTCATGGCCACAACTATGAAGTAGTGGTAAAAGTAACCGGTGAACCCGACCCGGCCACCGGCTATGTAATGGATCTGAAAGTGCTGAGCGACCTGCTGCGTGATGAAGTACTGGAAAAGTTTGATCATAAGAACCTGAACCTCGATACGCCCTGGTTTAAAAACCTGAACCCGACTGCTGAAAATATTTGCATGGTGATCTACGACCTGCTCCGTGAAAAAATTGATCCCGCGCTGGATCTGCAGGTGCGGCTGTATGAAACGGAAAGAAACTTTGTAGAATACCCGGCATGAGCGAAAACTACGCTCCACTGACCAATGGAAAGACCAGATGCACTTCTATAAAAAGTCATCTTTTCATCTAAAACAACGTATTAAATGGCTTACAGGAAAGTTGAACAGTATGAGGATAAGATCACATCTGGTCTTATCGAAAATTACCGGGAAACCCTTGCATTACTTGGTGAAGATCCTGATCGCGAAGGTTTGCAGAAAACGCCTGAACGCGTGGCCAAGGCCATGCAGTTCCTTACACAGGGCTATCATGTGGATGCAAAGGCCATCCTCGATTCTGCCAAGTTCAGGGAAGAGGTAAGTGAAATGATTGTAGTGAAAGATATTGAATTGTACAGCATGTGCGAGCACCATATGCTTCCTTTCTACGGCAAGGCTCATGTTGCGTATATCCCCAACGGTTATATTACCGGTCTCAGCAAGATTGCACGTGTAGTGGATGTGTATTCACGCCGGCTGCAGGTGCAGGAAAGACTCACCACGCAAATCCTCGGCGTTATCAAAGAAACCCTCAACCCGCTGGGCGTAGCAGTGGTAATAGAAGCATCGCATCTCTGCATGATGATGCGGGGCGTGCAAAAACAGAACTCCGTTACCACCACTTCTGCTTTCTGGGGAGAATTTGAAAAGAATGAAACCCGCAGTGAGTTTCTGAAACTGATTTCGTCCAGGTTACATTAAGGCCGGAGAGGCAGGCGCGGCGGTTCGCGTCCGGACGCAGGAACGTACTGCAATAATTATTTTCCGGCGTTTCGGGCTTGCCGTACTTTCGGGCCTGAATTTTGACAATTAAACTCTTTGTGTCATTTTTGTTTATCTAAACCCACGAGCGATATATGATGCATGCTTTTGTATTCCCGGGTCAGGGATCACAGTATCCGGGAATGGGCAAGGACCACTATGAACGCAGCGCCTTTGCCAAAAGACTCTATGAACAGGCTAACGAAATTCTTGGTTTTCGTATTTCAGATATCATGTTCACCGGCACGGAGGCAGAGCTGAAACAAACCAACGTTACCCAACCGGCCGTATTTCTTCATTCCGTTATTGCTTTTAAGAGTATCGAAGACGCCAGGCCCGATATGGTGGCCGGCCATTCGCTGGGCGAGTTTTCTGCCCTGGTGGCCAGTGGCGTACTGAGCTTTGAAGACGGCGTACGGCTGGTAAGCATCCGTGCCAGCGCCATGCAAAAGGCCTGTGAGCTTACTCCCTCCGGTATGGCCGCCGTGCTGGGACTGGAAGACGAAAAAGTAGCTGCCATCTGCGAAGCAGTGCAGGCCGGGACCGGCGAAGTAGTGGTGCCTGCCAACTACAACTGCCCCGGACAACTGGTGATCAGCGGTTCGAAGAAAGGCATTGAAGTGGCCTGCGAACGATTGAAAGCGGCAGGCGCCAAACGCGCATTGCCTTTGCCGGTGGGTGGCGCTTTCCACTCGCCGCTGATGGAACCTGCCCGGCAGGAACTGCAGGCCGCCATTGAAACGACCACCTTCTACAACGCCAACAGCGTTATCTACCAGAATGTGGTGGCAAGGCCGGTAGTAGATAAAGACGAGATCAAGAAAAACCTGATTGATCAGTTGACAGGTCCTGTGCAATGGACGCAAAGCATCCAGGCAATGATTGCCAACGGTGCAACCAAATTCACCGAAGTAGGACCGGGTAAGGTGTTGCAGGGACTGATCAACAAGATCAATAAAGAAGTAGCAACAGAAGGCGTTAACTGATCAGGTCAGCAGGCGCAACAAATATTGATAAACAAAGAGCGGCACAGCTATTCTCCGTGCCGCTCTTTATTTTTTATTTTCTATCGTTCAAAAAAATTACCGGGGCAAATTCCTGTTGCTTACAGCGCCTTTGAATATCGGCTCCCCAAGCGTAGCATTCGCCGACAATACAGCGCCATTGCGGCTTTCCGCTTCTGCCTGCATCAGCAAATCGGCGCGGGCATATGACCCGGAACTGATAAAGTGCAACACGCTCTTCAAACAGCTCTCATTGATATCGCCCCATTCCTTATCCAGTCCGTCTGCCGCCTGGTAACTCAGGTCCATTCCGTTGAAGTAATTGCCTTCACCATTCTTGTTTATAGTACGGAATGAAACGGGGAAGATGTACCAGTTGCCCACCGGTATGGCAAAGTATCCTACCGGTTTACCGTGTGTGCGCGAAGGGCCTACCAGTTGCACGTTCATATAGGGTTTCAGGCTGTTGATCAGCAATTCGCTGGCAGAGGCGGTTTGCTGACTCACAATGACAAATAGCCGGTTGAGGTTCAGACTGCCTTTTTTGGCGAAGCGGATGGTTTCATCAAAGGAACTGTACTTGTCGTTGAACTTTTGTACTTCCATGATGCCGTTGTTCCCTGCATTGGGCACCAGCCAGTTGGCCAGTGCATTTTGTACGGACACATAACCGCCGCCGTTATAACGCAGGTCAATGATCACATCCTGCACATTTTCTGATTTGAAATGGTTAAAGATGCGATCGAATTGCTGGTACATCTCTGTGGTGTCGCCCAGGAAAGAGGTGAACACCATATAGCCGGTCTTTTGACCGCCGCTGTTATAAATAGTGTCGAGATATACCGGGTGCGATTTATATCCGCCTGCGTTGAGCGTTATGGATACTTCATCGCCGGTTGGTTTTTCAAAAACGAAGTTGGTGGCATTGCTGTAATACACTGCATCTACAATAAATGATGCATTGGCCACTACTATGTTGGAACTGCCGTTGATCGTCTTGATGCGCCAGCTGCGGCGGATGCCGGCCTTTCCTGCCGGCGATTCAGGTTCTACATGCGATACGCGCAGATCGCCATCGGTGCGGAAGAAAACATTCATGCCGAAATCGCCGCTGAACCCTGTACTGATGCCGTCCCACTCAGCTTTTGTTACCGCGAAACTCCAGCGGTCTACAGGGTTGGCAAATCCCGTTTCAATGCTGTACGGACGGATGGCCTGCATGATGGCATCCGGGTCTTTATGCGTTCGTGCATTGAAGCCGGGCGGAATATTTTTATACCACAGGTAAATATCCCTTGTATACAATAACACAGAATCTTTGAGCTTGTCCTCCGCTGTAGGCACATTCGGAGGGGATGGGGGTGAAGGCGGGCCTGCATCGTCTTTTTTACAGCCAATGAAGAGCACACCCATTACAACTCCCAGCATCAGCGCATTTACTCTCATATAGAACTGAATGTAAAAATTTTGGATGGGAACATTATCCGCTAACGAACAATTGACGGGCCGGGTTGTGGTGCAGCCCGGAAGTTAACAAAGCTTTTACAGCAGCTGTTGCATGCGCTTATAGTAAATGATCGAAAACAAGTGAACTATAAACGCACTGCCACCCGTTATGATCGAAACGGAATCACTGTTTAATTTACTATTTATCCGGTGATCGTACAATACCTCATACTTCAATACTGCAATTGTACCATCCCTTATCAATCCTGGCCTTGTAATATTTTGTATAGAAGTTGATAGCAGGTTCATTCCAATCCAATACCTGCCATACTATGCCGTTCAGTTTTCTTTCTTTCGCCTCTGTGATCAACCGGTCAAAAAGTTTTTTGCCTACGCCTTTACCGCGCAGCCTGTCGGTAACCAGCAGGTCTTCGAGGTACATGCGCTGACCTTTCCATGTGCTGTAGCGGATATAATACAACGCAAAGGCTTCCACTACACCATCTACTTCAGCTACGAATGCCCACCATACAGGGTTGGGTCCAAAGCCGCTTTCTTCAAGATGTGCTACCGTGGCGGTCACTTCTTCGGGCGCTTTTTCATACAGGGCCAGCTCTTTTATCAATTCCATGATGCGCGGGCAATCTTCTTTTACTGCGCGTCTTATTGTTATTTCCATGGTTCGCTCAATCAGCTTTTTAGAGAATTATCAAGGTCTGCAATAATGTCTTCCACATTTTCAATGCCAATGCTCATGCGGATCAGTCCATCGGTAATGCCATATTGCTCGCGCTGTTCTTTGGGAATGCCATAGTGCGTCATGGAGGCCGGATGGCAAAGCAGGGTATCGGTGGTGCCCAGCGATACTGTGCGGGTGCACATGCGCAACCGGTTCATCATATTGATGCCCGCCCGGATGCCTCCCTTCAGTTCAATGCTCATCATGGCTCCCGGGTGGCGCATTTGTCTGGCAGCAATGGCATGGTCGGGGTGGGAGGGTAACCCGTTATAATTTACCCGCGCTACCGCAGGATGTTTTTCGAGGAATTGCGCTACCGCCATGGCATTGGCGCAATGACGCTCCATGCGGAGTTCGAGTGTACGTAATCCGTTGATGAGTAAAAAGGCGTCAAAAGGATTGCTGTTCACACCCAGCAGGCGGTATACTTTCCGGGCTGTCGTGTTCATGAACGCTACATCGCGACCGAGAAAAATACCACCGATAGCAGTGCCATGGCCATTCAGAAATTTGGTAGTGGAGTGAATTACAAAATCAGCGCCCAGCCTGAACGGTTGTTGCAGGTAGGGTGTGGCAAAGGTATTGTCGCACGCTACTTTTTTTCCATACTGTTTACCGAGGGCGCACAGCGCGGCAATATCCACGCAGTTCATGGTAGGATTAGCCGGCGTTTCGATATAAATCATTTTAATGGCCGGGTCTGATTGCAGGATGGATTCCGCTTTGTTGAGATCATGCAGATCGGCGATCACGGTTTCAATACCAAGTCCCGGCAATACTTTATCCATCATTTCCTGTGTGCCGCCATACAGGGAATATTGCGAAAGGATTTTGTCACCTGCTTGCAGGTTCGCCAGCAACAGGCAGTTGATGGCGCCCATACCAGACGCAGTAAGATATCCTTTCACGCGCAGCGGTTCGCCTTGTGCATCGGTAACACCGAATGTTTCCATCGCCGCTATTTTCTCTTCTGCTTCCGTGGCAGTGGGATTGCTCCAGCGACTGTATATATATCCCTGCTCTTCGCCCGTAAAACGGCGCATACCTTGTTCTGCCGTATCGTAAACATAAGTGGACGATGCATAGATAGGCACCTGGTGCGCATATCGTGGGTCCTGCTCATGACCGCCATGAATAGCGAGGGAGCTGAAGCCGGAATAAGGGAATTGCTGTGACGCCATACTGAATAAAGTAAGGGTCAAAAGTAAGCCAAAAGGGCAAAAGAATGACCGGTACCGGGTGCGGTACGCTGTAGTCGGTATGTTTCCCGGGAAGAAAAATTAAGGATTATAAGCCCATTTTACTAACGTTGCCCCCCATGTGAAGCCGCCACCAAAGGCCGCCAGCACGAGGTTATCGCCTTTCTTCAATTGCTTTTCCCATTCCCACAGGCAAAGGGGTATGGTGCCGCCGGTAGTATTGCCAAAGCGCTGGATGTTCAGCATCACCTTGCTTTGATCGAGGCCGATGCGGTCGGCAGTGGCGTCAATGATCCTTTTGTTGGCCTGGTGCGGAACCAGCCAGGCAATGTCGGCGCCGGTCATCTTGTTGCGTTCAAGCAGTTCTGCACTTACATCAGCCATTCCTTTTACAGCTGCTTTGAAAACGGGTTGTCCTTCCTGGTAGGCAAAGTGTTCGCGGTTGGCGACGGTTTCTGCAGAGGCAGGGCGCAGGGAACCACCCGCCTTCATGTGCAGGTGCGGCCAGCCCGCTCCATCGCTGCGTAAAATGCTGTCCTGCACGCCATAACCTTCTGTATTGGCTTCCAGCAATACGGCACCGGCGCCATCGCCAAAAATGATGCAGGTGGCGCGGTCGCTGTAATCAATGATGGAGCTCATTTTATCACCGCCGGCCACGATCACTTTTTTATAGCGTCCGCTTTCAATCAAAGCGGCTCCTGTGGTAAGGGCATACAAAAATCCCGAACAGGCTGCCAGCAGGTCATATCCCCAGGCATTTTTCAAACCCAGTTTATAGCACACCATATTGGAGGTGGAGGGGAACAGCATATCGGGGGTTACGGTGCCAATGATCACCGCATCTATTTCAAGCGGGTCAATGCCGCGCTTTTCGAGGATCTGCTTAATGGCAGGCGCCACCATGTCGGAAGTTGCCCGGCCTTCGCCTCTCAGGATGCGTCTTTCTTCAATACCAGTGCGGGTGCGGATCCATTCATCGTTGGTATCCACCATTTTTTCAAGGTCGAAGTTGGTCAGTTTGTCTTCAGGTACATAGCCACCCACAGCAGTGATGGCAGCGGTGATTTTGGTACTCATGTATTGTGTTAGCTGTTTAACTATGGAAAATAATGGGTAATAAGCGGGCAAAGCTAATATGAAAATGTGATAAATACCTAATTCTCCAATTCCCTTAATTTCGCGCCATGATTGGATTCTTACGAGGTCTGTTTGTACATAAAACCCCCGCCATGGTGGTGGTGGATGTGAATGGCGTGGGGTATGAATTGCAGATCAGCCTGAACACCTGGTCGCATATCCAGCACCTCGACAAAGGATTATTATATACCTATCTGCATATCCGGGAAGATGCCCATATCCTGTTCGGATTTGCCGAGCCTGCCGAAAAGGAGTTGTTCCTTCACCTGATTGGCGTTTCCGGCGTGGGTGCAGCAACTGCCCGTATGATGCTGTCTTCGATGAAGCCCGAAGAAATTACCAGGGCCATAGCACAGGGCAATACCAGACAACTGGAGAGCATTAAAGGCATCGGAAAAAAATCTGCCGAACGCATTGTGTTGGAACTGAAGGACAAATTTGCGAAAATGCGCAGTCTGCCAAATATTGCAACAGTGGCAGACAATACCCTGGAACAAGATGCGTTAAATGCTCTGGTTACGCTGGGGATAGCCCGCGCGGCCGGTGAACAGGCCATACAACGGGTACTGAAAGCAGAACCGAACCTCACAGCAGTGGAGGATATCATTAAAAAAGCACTTAAATCAATCTGAAGCCTATTGGAACGGAATTATACCTAACTAATTCTTGAGAAAAAAGATTGGCCTGTTTATCTCAATTTATTGTTCGGAGTGCGATTACCACGGTTCTGGTTGTTATTTATTCAACAGCATCGGCTTTCTATGGCCCTCAACAAGATACGACTAAACCTGCTCAACGCACTGATACACTGAAGTATCCGATACACGATCGTCCCGGAGACAAATACACTTTTCCGGGGCGCGCCTCCTTTGACCTGGAAGACCCCGCCAATATCAGCGACTCTATAGTTTACGATCCCAGGACCAATCAGTATTATATTATTGAAAAGATCGGCAATTTCTATTACCGCAAGCCTACCTATCTCACCTTTGATGAGTTCATGCGCATCCAGGCGCGGAAAATGGAAAATGACTATTTTAAGAAGCGTTCCAACATCCTCAGCGGACTGAACCGCAAACTGCTGAAGCCGAAGATGTCCATTACCGATAACCTGTTCAACCGCATCTTTGGCAACGGTAAAATAGATATCCGGCCGCAGGGTGAAGTGAACATTACAGCCGGTTACCAGGGACAAAACATCAAGAACCCGGCCCTGCCCGAACGGTCGCGGCGCACCGGTGGCTTCGATTTCGACATGAACGCCAACCTGAGTGTGATCGGTAATATCGGCGATAAGCTGAAACTGCCTATCAATTATAATACCCTCGCCAACTTCGACTTCGAAAACCAACTGAAACTGGACTACTCCGGCACCGATGATGAGATCATCAAGCGCATTGAAGCCGGTAACGTATCGTTCTCTTCCAAGGGCTCGTTGATACCGGGGGTGCAGGGATTGTTTGGTTTGAAGACACAATTGCAGTTTGGTAAACTGTACGTTACCGGCGTGCTGGCCAACCAGCGGTCACAACGGCAGTCGGTAGCTTTGCAGGGGGGGGCCGCCAGCACTTATTACGAGTTCAAGGCAGATGATTATGAAGAGAACAGGCACTTCCTGCTGGCACAATACTTCCGGCAGAACTATAATAAGGCCATGTCGCAGCTGCCTGTGGTGAACTCGCAGGTGCAGATCCTTCGCATAGAGGTGTGGGTTACCAACCGCAATGGCTCTACCACCGAAACACGTGATGTGGTAGGTTTGATGGACCTGGGCGAATGCCCGGCCTTCAATCCGTCCATCAACTGTACACCCAACCCGGCCGGTCCGGCGCTGCCCAACAATCACGCCAATGACCTGTACAGCCGGTTGCTGCAGGCTGCCGTTAACCGCGACCCCAGTCAGGTGACCAGTCGCCTCCAGGCCATGGGTCTGCGTCCTGTACAGGACTTTGAAAAGACTTTTGCACGGAAACTCAACCCCAACGAGTATTACTATAATCCGCAGATTGGCTTCATTTCACTCAACCAGCCTTTGCAACCCGATGAAGTGCTGGGCGTAGCTTTTCAATACAGCTACAACGGTAAGATCTACCAGGTAGGGGAGTTTTCGCAGGACATTCCGCCGGACACTGCTGCTGCCAAGGCCGGTACCCAGAAAGTGTTGTTCCTGAAATTATTGAAGGCCACCTCACAGCGTACCAACCTGCCGCTGTGGGACCTGATGATGAAGAACGTATATGCGCTGAAAACAAAAGACGGCAGTTACCTGATGGGTGTAACGCCGGATAATTTCCAGCTGAACGTATTGTATGAAGAACCCAGCCTCGGCCAGAAACGCTTCCTGCCGGAAGGTGACAAACCGGGTGTGCCGCTGATTACCATCCTGAACCTTGACCGGTTGAACAAACGAAATGACCCGCAACCCGACGGGGTCTTCGATTACCTTGAAGGCTATACGATCATTTCACAGCAGGCGCGTATCATCTTCCCCTTGCTGGAACCATTCGGCCGCGACCTGGACTCACTGGCTTTCCAGTCGCAGCCGCAGAACATCAAAGACAAATACGTTTATTATCCGCTGTACGACACCATCAAGGAAATAGCGAAAACCTATGCCAACCTGAACCGGTATGTGATCAGCGGTTATGCCAAGGGGCAATCCAATTCGGAAATCCAATTGGGCGCCTTCAATGTGCCGCCCGGTTCGGTAACGGTTACGGCCGGCGGTCAGGTGCTGGTGGAAAATGTGGATTATACCGTAGACTATAACCTCGGTACCGTACGCATCATCAACCAGGCCATCCTCAACGCCAACCTGCCGGTGAATGTGCAGTTTGAAAACAATGCAGGGTTTGGCATTCAGCAAAGAAACTTCCTGGGGCTGCGGCTCGATTACCTGGCCAAACAAACGGCCAGGGAATCGCTCACCATCGGCGCCAGCATCGTGCGGCTGGGTGAGCGGCCCTTCTTTACCAAGACCGGCTATAATGAAGACCCGATCCGTAATACCATGTACGGCCTCGATTTCAGCTATTCGGCACAGTTACCAAGGCTTACGCGCTGGCTTGACAAGCTGCCTTTTTACAATACCAATGAAATGAGTACCATCACGGCCTATGGTGAAGCGGCTTACCTGAAGCCCGGTCACCCGCCGCAGATTGGTAAGGGCAGCAGCGGCCTGATCTTTATTGATGACTTTGAAGGTTCACGCAACTCCATTGACCTGCGCTTTCCGCTGGTGAACTGGGGCCTGGCCTCTACGCCGGGTGGCGACGGTACACCATTCCCCGAAGCCAACCTGCGCGACTCCCTGCGCTATGGTTATAACCGCGCCAAGCTGGCCTGGTATAATATTGAACCGGTGCTGCAGGACCCCCGCAGTCCCAACAACCCGATCAATAATACTTTGCTCAACGACCTGCGCGTACGTTCCGTGAAGGTGACCGACATCTTCCGCAACCGTACGCCCGATTTCGGTCAGGCTAACCTGGTAACTTTTGACCTGGCCTATTACCCGAGGGAAAGAGGTCCCTATAACTTCGATCCCAATATTGGCGCCGACGGTAAACTGCCCAATCCGCAGGACCGCTGGGGCGGCCTGATGCGCGGCATTGACCAGGTAGACTTTGAAACCGGCAACGTGGAATACATTGATTTCTGGCTGCAGGACCCGAACCTGTATGGTGCAGTGGCTACCGGCGCCAAACTGGTATTCAACCTGGGTAATGTGAGCGAAGACATTCTAAAAGATGGCAAACGCTTTTTTGAAAATGGCATCAGCGGCGATGTAACCAAGGCACAGGAAGACTATGACACCCGCTGGGGTAAGGTGCCCGCCAACCCGATACAGATTACACAGGCATTCAGTAATGATCCGGCAGACCGTCCGAAGCAGGACGCGGGTCTGGACGGCCTGACTGATGAGGAAGAACGCATCAAATTTGCGGATTACCTCGATTACCTGCGCAATACCTATGGTCCTGACTCCGAAGCCTACCTGCAGGCCTGGGCCGACCCTGCGGGCGATAACTATACCAACTACCGCGACAGCCGGTTCGGCAACAATGATGGTATCCTGATCCGGTATAAAAACATCAACAACCCGCAGGGCAACTCGCCGGTGGCTTCTGCCAACGATCAGTTTGTAAGCGCCTTTACCTTGTATCCCGACCAGGAAGAATTCAACCGCGATAATACCCTGAACGAACTGGAAGAATATTTTGAATATGAAGTAAGGCTGGACCCTGCCTCGCTGCAGATCGGCACCAATTATATTACCGACAGTATTGCGTTTACCACCAGTACTGGTATGCAGGACAGGTGGTACCTGTTCCGTATACCCATCCGCGATTTCAGCCGTAAGGTGGGCGCTATCCCCGACTTTAAGTCCATACGTTTTATTCGTATGTACCTTACCGGTTTTACCGATTCTGCGGTGCTTCGTTTTGCCAAACTGGAACTGGTGCGCAACACCTGGCGGCAGTTCAACTATGAACTGGACACTACCGGCCAGTACCGCCTGATACCAGCCAACTCGCCTACCACGGTGAACCAACTGGCGGTGAATATTGAAGAAAATGCTTCGCGCCAGCCGGTGCCTTATAAAACGCCTCCGGGGGTGATCCGTCAGCAGCAACTGAGCAACAACAACGTAAACCTGTTGCTGAATGAACAATCGCTCAGTCTGCAGGTATGTAACCTGAACCAGCTGGAAGCACGTGGCGTGTTCAAGACCATGAATCTCGACCTGCGCCAGTACAGCAGGCTGCAGATGTATACGCACGTGGAATCTTCGAAATTCAACGGCGACATCAAAGACAATGAACTGTATGGTGTGATCAGGCTGGGGAACGACATGCTGAACAACTTTTATGAAATCCGTGTACCCCTGGCGGTAACGCCCTGGTACTCCAATGGTGATGCAGACATCTGGCCGTTGCAGAATGAAATTGACGTGGCGCTCGAACGGCTTACCAAACTCAAGGTAGAAAGGAACAATTCCACGCTGCCTTCCACGTACTTCAAACAAACCGATACTGACGGTAAGGAATATGCGATTTTGGGTAATCCCAATCTCGGTGAGATCCGTGTGATGTTCATTGGTGTGGAAAACCGGCATCGTCCGGAGGCCTGTGCCGAAGTATGGTTCAATGAACTGCGCCTGAGCGGTCTTGATGAAGAAGGCGGTTATGCAGCCCTGGGCCGCGTTGACTTCAAACTGGCCGACCTGGGAACTTTATATATTTCGGGAAGTGTGAAAAGCCAGGGCTTTGGCACCATTGAACAACGCGTGAATGAACGTTCGCGGGAAGACTTTACCCAGTTTGACATTGCCACCAACCTGGAACTGGGTAAACTGCTGCCGCAGCAGGCAGGATTGAGCATTCCGTTCTATGGCAGCATTTCCCGCACGGTAACCACGCCGGAATATGATCCGTATGATCTTGACATCAAACTGAAAGATAAACTGGATGCGGCGGGTAGCGACCGTGACTCTATCCGCAACGACGCCATTGATGTGAAGATCATCAAAACGTTCAACTTCACCAATGTGAAGAAGATGAACATCAGTGGTAAGAAACAGCACCTGTGGAGCATTGAGAATTTTGATGTAAGCTATTCTTATTATAAGGAAGAACAACACAATCCGCTCATTGAAAACAATGAACTGGTGCGTCACCGCGTAGGATTGGGTTACAACTATACCGCTACGCCCAAATACTGGGAGCCGTTTAAGAAACTGATCAAATCAAAATCTCCCTGGTTTAACCTGATCAAAGACTTTAACCTGAATCCCTTACCGGCATTGTTAGGTTTCAGGGCGGATATCAACCGGCAGTTTGGCGCTTATCGTCCGCGCAGCGTGGGTACACCCAAAGGGATGATCCCCGAAACCTACGACAAGTTCTTTACGTTCGACCGGTATTATAACCTGCGTTGGGACATTACGCGGTCATTCAATATTGATTTTACCGCTACCAACCGGGCATGGGTAGACGAAGATACGGGTCGCCTGGACAAAGATGAAAAGAAACGCATGTGGGAAAATTTCTGGAGGGGCGGAAGAAATATTGCGTATAACCAGCGTGCCAACTTTACGTACACGCTCCCCACTTCCAAGATTCCCGCGCTCGACTGGACATCCATACGCGCCTCTTATGTAGCTACCTACGATTGGCTGGCAGCTTCCATGCTGGCGCGCAGCCTGGGGAATACCTTGTCCAACTCGCATCAGAAAACGCTGAATGCCGAATTGCATTTTGACCGGCTCTACAGCAAATGGCGATTGTTGCGGGCGCTGGATGAAAATGCACCGCCGGCGCAGGAAGAAAGAAGCGGCGAAAAGTCCGATACCACCAAAAAGAAACGCAAACGCGATCCCAATGAACCCATTCAGCTGAGCGGAGCAGCCAAAGTGGTTGGACGCATCCTTACTTCGCTGAAACAGGTAAGTATTCAATACAGTGAAAATGCCAGCGCCACTATTTATGGTTATACCGACAGTACGCGGGCCCTGGGCATGAACTGGCGTTCGCGGGCGCCCGGACTGGGATTCATCTTTGGCAGACAACCGGATACCGGCTTTATCAATTCCATGGCGCAGAAAGGCTGGCTTACCGCCGATTCCTTATTCAATTTCCAGAACCGGCAGGACTATCAGCAACGGCTAACCATCAGCGCGCAATTGATACCGTTCCGTGACCTTACCATTGATCTGAACCTTGACAAGACCTTTGGTAAAATGTACACCGAACTGTACAAAGACACCACCGGTACAGGCGCTCATTTTGCCCGCCTGAATCCGTATGCCAGCGGTAGTTTCAGCATCAGCTATATATCCTTCCAGACTTTGTTTGAGAAGATCAAACCCAATGAAGTGACGGAGACTTTCCAGAAGTTCCAGGACTATCGCATCATCCTGTCCAAACGGCTCGCGGAGCAAAACCCATACTGGCAATCATTGCCGGCCAGTGAAAAATTTCTGCCCGATGGTTTCTATAACGGGTATAGCCGCTATGCACAGGATGTGCTGCTGCCCGCTTTCATTGCTGCGTATACCGGTAAAGATCCTTTGTCGGTGGCGTTGCTGAAACAAAGCAATTCCAGCATCAAATCCAATCCGTTCTCCGGTTATATTCCAAAACCCAACTGGCGGATTACCTATACCGGCCTGCCGCGAATCAAGGGGATGGAGAAGATATTCACCAATTTTACGATCTCCCACGGCTATACCGGTACACTGGGTATGAACAGTTTCAACTCGGCCTTGTTCTTTGAAGATCCTTTCGGCCTGGGCTATCCGAGATTCATTGATACGGTGAGCAACAACTTTGTGCCCTACTTCCTGGTGCCGAACATTACGATCAGTGAACAATTTTCACCGCTGATTGACCTGGATATGCAGTTTACCAACCAGCTGACTGCAAAATTCGGATACAGCAAATCACGTACACTGAGTCTGAGCCTGGTGGATTTTCAACTGAGTGAGAACCGGTCAACCGAATTCACCATTGGCGCAGGGTATCGTCAGCGAGGCGCCTTCTCCTGGATCAAATGGAAGGGTAAGCCGCTGGAAAATGATGTGACCTTCCGTCTTGATTTCGCAATCCGCGACGATGTGACCAGTAACAGCCGCCTCGACCAGGAGCAGGCCCTGCCAACGTCGGGACAGAAGGTGATCACGATTGTACCGTCTATAGATTACGTGATCAGTAACCGGGTGAACATCAAATTCTATTTCGATCAGCGCAGGGTGGAGCCGAAGATATCCACTTCACCGCCTATCATCAATACCAAGGCCGGCATCCAGTTGCGTATTGCGCTGGCGCAATAAGGCATTATTTTTTCAACAGCAGTTGAGGGGCATTGTCATCGGAAGTACAGCAATTCACCATACAACCTGCAGCATATGAAAGCAAAAAAGATATGGGCCAATTTCGGGGTCAGTGACCTTGCGCGCACCACGCAGTTTTATAAGCAACTGGGCTTTCAGCAAAATGATGCGTCGGACCAGCTGACAAGTTTCTTTTTTGGAGAAGATCAATTCATCATTCATTTCTTTCTGAAGGATGTGCTTGAACCTGGTATGAAAGGCAGGTTGCTTGACAGTAGTGCAGGGAATGAAATTATTTTCACCCTTTCTGCAGAGAGCAAAAATGAAGTGGATGAATGGGAGAAAGCAGTGCAGCAGGCCGGCGGAACGATTGTCAGCAAGCCTGAATCATTTGGCGCCGGTTATTATGGTTTTGTCTTTGCTGATCCGGATGGTCATAAGTTCAATGTGTTCTATATGTAGGGGGTATCTGACAAGCAGATTGCCTGCCAGGGCATCCGGGGAAGCAATAAAACAATAAGGTGTACTATCGCCTGGTGGTATCGCCTGCGCTCTTCTGCAACAGCATCACATAACCGCACAATTTTTTCTTCTTCTTGTTCACCTGTACGGGCTTGATCATGTGGTATTCGGAAAATCTGGGCGTATAGTCGTAGGTGATCACATTGCCATCAACATCGCCCCATTGGTTCTTTTTGTATACCACCTGTTTTTCGTTCCAGTCGTACATCCTTACCTCGTACAGGCGTGAAGTAGGATCGCCGATGAACACAAACTGATACCAGGTGCCTTGCTGCATGGGCATGATGATAGGCATTTCATACTCGCTTTCCATGGTCATGGAAGCTTCGCGTAATAGCGTAAAGCCCTGGGAAGTATACAATTGTTTGAGGCTGTCAATAGTTGCCTGGTAGGGACCGGTATCGCAACTCTGCTGTTTGATTACATCATTCTGTGCCTGTAGAGTATTGTTGCTCAATGCAAACAATATCAATAATAAACTGCATAGGATCTTGCTCATAGGTACTTTGGTTTTTCCGGTGGATTTACGGATTGCGATATTGTAAATGTAAGCAAAGATTGATAAAAAGCAAACCGCAGCGGCGATTTTCACATTTCGTATGCCCCCAATTTCCCTGAATAACTAAGCGTTTTTATGTAGGTAAAATGAATTGGCCTGTGCCGTACAGGTCATTACAATGTCATTTAAGCAAACATGCGGTGGCAGGGTGGTGACAAACCACGCTACTGCTGCAATATCTTCTGCGTATAAAGGCGTATATCCTTCATATACTTTGGCGGCTGCAGTGGCGTCGCCTTTGAAGCGGATCATGCTGAATTCTGTTTCAGCAGCGCCGGGATGGATGGCCGTTACTTTGATCTTATGGCGTAACAGATCGGTGCGCATAGCTTTCGATAATGCATCTACAGCATGTTTGGTGGCGCAGTACACGTTCCCTTTTTCATACACTTCTTTTCCGCTGATAGAACCGATGTTGATGATGTGGCCTTCCTGTTTTGCCATCATATGCGGCAGCACAGCTTTGGTGATGTATAACAGCCCTTTGATGTTGGTATCAATCATCACTTCCCAATCTTCTACATGCGCATCATCAAAATAATCCCTGCCCAGTGCAAGACCGGCATTATTGATGAGAATATCTATGGATTGCCATTCGCGTGGCAGTTGTGCAATGGCGTCGAAGCAGGCCTGCTTATCCCTGATATCAAATGCGAGCGGCAATACAGCTATGCCGTGCTGTTCCGTCAATTCTTTTTGCAGTGCTTCCAGCCGCTCTTTTCTGCGGCCTGTGATGATCAGGTTGTGTTTTCCTGCAGCAAATTTCTGGGCTATGGCTTTACCAAATCCGGCGCTGGCGCCGGTGATCAATACGATTTTAGACATCCGGGAGCGTTTTTGAGGCTGCAAGGTAGGGAGGAAGTGCGAAAATGAAGGGGCCGGTAGCGGGAAAGCCGGGGGGCCACCTAAAGCCGGGGGCCACCTATTGTATTAAAATCGCCGTTCCTTTTCTGAACACATTCTTGCCCGTATAATCCGTTCCACTCACCATCCATACGTACGCGCCTGTATCCTGGAGTTTGCCATTGATACGGCCGTCCCAGCCCTTGCCCACCTGTGTGGTCTGGAACACCATTTGTCCCCAGCGGTTGTACACGCGGAAGTAATCGAGCGTGGAAATACCTACAGGGATCGGCCGCAACACATTGTTGCGGGAGCTGTTGGGCCGGAAGGCATTCGGCACAAATATATCAGGACTGGTCTTGAATACTTTGATGTTGATGGTATCGTAATCATGACAGCCTTCCGGGGTATAGGCCTTCATGATGTAGGTCATATTGTCTTCCAGGATGGCTATCGGATTGGGAATATCATTTCTGTTCAGGTAAAATGGCGGTTGCCATTCGATCAGTTCAGCTCCCGTGCCGTTCAGCAGCAGGGGTTGTCCTACCACCACGGCGGTGTCGTTGCCGGCAAAGGCAAAGATCTCATCACGCACGGTCACCAGTACGGTGTCGCGGCCGGGTTTGGGACATCCTTTTGTATCATAAGCAGAAAGGACATATTCTGTAGTTACCAGCGGAAACGCTTCGGTGGTCAGGCTGTTGGGCGAACCCAATGTTCGTGTAGGCGACCACGTGAAACTCGAGCCATCCGTAGCGCCTACGAGCAGTGCAGTGTCCTGGTAACAGATGATCGTATCACTGCCCGCATTTGCCATAGGATAGGGAACAGTGCGAATGGTCACCTGGTCGGTGGCGCTGCATTTACCGATGGATGCGACTACCGTATAGACGGTAGTGTCTGTGGGCGCTACCAACGGTTCTTTTGCCGTAGGATCGCTGATAGGACTGGCCGGGTTGCCGGACCACTGGAAGTACAATCCGTCTGTGATCGGTTTTAATTGCCCCGTGTCGGTAAGACAAATGGTACTGTCGGGCCCGGCATCGAGGGTTACAAAATCCACTACGCGCACGAGCACGGTGTCTTTATTGATACAACCATTTTCGTTGAGCGTAACTTCATACTCCGTCGTTGTTTTCGGGTATACGAGGGGGTTGGCAGTGTTTTCATTGAGGATGTTGTAATCCGGTCCCCAGGAGAAAATACCATTTCCGGCAGCCTCCAGCTGAAGGGTATCTATGCTACAGATCAGCGTATCATCAAATGCCAGCGAAATAAGTGGTTTGTCGCGCACATCTACCGAGTCCATCACAACGGTGTCCCTGCATCCTACAGAACTTTCTACAATCAATGTTACTTTTTTGTAGCCGGTAGTGCTGTATTGCCACGAGGGGGCAGCCAGGTTCGATGTGTCGGCATCGGTGGTTTCATCGCCAAAATCCCAGCGCCATTTGGAAGGTACGCCATAATTGGATTTGGTAGTATCGTTAAACTGCACAGGCAACAGCATACAGGTGCCCTGCCTGGTAAAGCCGGGGTAAAAACCGGGATATACTCTTGCTTTGGTTACGGTGGAGTCAATACACTGTCCGGCCAGTATTACTTTCAGCTTTACATCATACGTGCCCGCCGTTGCATACTGGTGTTGCAGTCGGCCGTCTACTTCCGTACTGGTGTCGGGTTGGGAGCCATCGCCAAATTCCCATATGTAAATAGAACCGGAAGGATTGAATTGTTCGTTCCTGAACGTTACAAGAAAATCATCGCAATAAGAATAGTCGGGTTTCAGCAGGGCCGTGAGCGGCACACAGTCAGAAACGCCTACGTGAATGTCTTTGCGGTGAATATTGATCAGTACGCCTTGCCGGTATTCATAGGCGCAAACCGTGATCACATACTGACCCAGAATACTGGGTGCGATACCGGTGATCAACCCGGTTTTGCTGTCAATGGAGGTAAGGCTTCCCAGCGGGTTGTTTCCACTGTAAGGGGGCTGGTAGTTCAGCTGCGCATGCGGTGGGGGCGAAGCCTGTGCAGGAGCCGGCTCTCCCGGTGTGCCTCCCACAAATCCGGAGCAGAACATGTATACCACCGAATCCTGCGGATCGGGCTGGGTAGCCGCAAAACTGAGGGTGAAATTGGCATTGCGGCAAATGGCGGCCGCATCATTGCCCACGAACCGGGGACTTGAATTCTTGTATGCTTCCGGCAATACTTCTGTGCCGGGGATTTCGGCCATGTATGTGGCCCCTACATCACGGCTCCGGGGTTGCAGGTTGCGTATACCGTCTATGCGGCAGCAGCGCTGGTACGCAATGAGATATCCTTTTGTATTGACGGTGAGCGTAACAGTAGTGGAATATTCGCGAATGCGGTAACAAACGTCTGTAGGAGGGTTGCCGATACAGGGATTGGAGGCCGGGTCAAACTGTATGAACCGTTCCGATGCCAGGGAGGCACTAAAAACGCCCACCTGTGTTCCGTTGAACTTGTCGAAAATAGTGAGCGGCACCTGGTTATCCAGCTGTCCCGGACTGGTGGCATTACAATCAATATACAACCGGAGTGTGAGCCTGTACCGGGCCAGGCCGGGATTGGCCCCTTCACCCAGATACTCATACCACAATTCCCCGCCCTTGATATGTTCTGCCATCAGGGGTTGGATCGAAACGCACAAAAATACGGCTATAGCAAGGACTGTTTTCATGTAATCTACTGATATATAACGCAGGACGGGTTACGGCATTTTGCAATTTTTCAAAAATTGCTGTAAAAAAGCAGTGCTTTCAACTGCTTCTTCAATCATACCCATATGCCCTGAGTGCTTCAGTATGTGCACATAAGCAAGGCGGGGCAGGTGACTTTGTTCCATACCCTGTTCCGGGGAAACTGCATTATCATGAACACCGATGATAAATAATACGGGCCCGGAAAATTTCCTGAGCACCTCCGTCCTGTCTGGTCTCTTAATCATGGCCTCGTAGTAACTTACGAGTGATTCGGCTGAAAAGTTGGTAAAACGGGCAATATATTCCTTTACTATCTCCGGGTGCTGGTTTTTAAAATCTTCTGAAAACAAATTCTTTATGGATTGCTCCAGGAATTTCTGAGGTCCCTGCTCCCGGATAAACTGTATGCCGCGGCGGCGGGCAGCAATTTTTTCTTCATTGTCTGCGTAGGCAGTGGAATGAAACAACCCGAAAGCCTGCAATACGCCGGGGTATTTTTCTGCAAAGGCCAGCGTTACATACCCGCCCATGCTGTGACCGATCATCACGCATTGTTGAATGCCCATATCATCCAGTATGGCTTTCAGCACGCCGGCCATGCCTTCCATGCTCACATCATTGGTAAGTCCTGATGCGCCGCTGCCCGGCAGGTCCGGAACAATCACCTGGTAAGCACCTTGTAATGCGGTTACCTGGTTTTCCCACACGCTGCCGTCTTCGCCAAATCCGTGTACCAATACTACGGGGTCTCCGGTGCCGGAAACGCGGTAATAAATATGCTGATTGCTGACAGTAATTGTTCGTTGCATCATAGCAGGTAATTTAAGCAGTATAAACCGTGCCAGTTTTGGGTTAGCCACCCTTTTGTAAGGGTTCAGGAAATTTGTTGTTTTAACCGCGCAAAACTGCGCAGCAGGATAATGCCGATTACGGGAATCAATGCAGAATTCATTTGCTGCGGTAATAAAACCCAGCCGGCCAGTAATAACGTGCTGATAGCAATGACGATGCGCAAATACGAACGCAACCATTTTCTCTTCTTATGCAACTGAAAGGCGATGATAAAATGCGATGGCAATGCCCACAATACATTCAGGTTATTGCGGCAAACGGTATCCAGGCGTATAATCCACAGTATTACCAGCAACCACCCCAGCAAACCAACCAGCAGGAAAAATATTGTATCGAAACGCAGCATGGCTTTGCGGATGCGTGCAGACGGTGCAAATGTGCATACTGCAACGATCAGAAAAAGCAACGTAAAAAACAACCACGGCGTGAACCACGGGTTGGCCATTGGTTGCGGCACATTGGGGAGTACGGTGCGTTTATTCAGCACCAATGGTTCCGCAGCAATGAAGGTACTGTCGAAGCCGGTCATCAGGTAATCGGGCAGAAACATCGCTTCTTTCAGGGTTACTTCCTGATCAAGGCGACTGCCCAGCAGAATGTCTATCCCAAATTTGCTCCAGGGTTGCCTGCCTTTGTCGAGGTAGTCATGGAGCATTTGCCGGTAGGTAGGTGTTTGGGCAGGCAGGAAATTCCTGGTGGTCACTGCTGCACCGGCGCTTTGCAGGATCATGTCCATGGCGCGTGTGGTGCAGTTGTCTTCCAGGAAATAATAATCATAAAACCGGTTGTCTTCCTGCGCATTTATTTTCAGTTGCTCATACAGCGCGGTTTTCTGTGCACAGCTGAGTTGCAGTTCCTGTTCAATCACACTGCGGTTCTGCGCCTGGTATTCCCATTCAAAATCACTGAAAGGATATACAGACAGCGCATAGCGCATCAGGCCGCGGGTGAACTTTACATAGAAGTAAGGGTCGGTATCATCAAAGGTGCCATAGTTGAAAACGAGATCGGTGCCGGCGGTGCTGTCGGTTACGCGAATGGCTGTATGGCCAAACAGTGAATACAGTTCTGCACCCGGACTGCAGGTAAGCAGACTGATGCGCAGGCGGCAGGAGTCGCTTTGTGCAAAACCAGGAACAACAAGTAAGATGAAAATGAAGAGCCAGGTAAGACGGCCAATGTGTGTTTTCAAATTGCCTTTATTTATCCGGCAATATACTAAAACAGGTTTTTAAACTGTAGTACCTGTATAGTGTCTGCATAAAAAGAAAATGGCTGATATGTATCAGCCATTTCTTCCAACATGCGCTTTTATCTTCTGCTGTAGTTCGGCGCTTCCCGTGTAATATCTACGTCGTGTGCATGGCTTTCTTTCATACCGGCATTGGTGATGCGTACGAATTGTGCTTTCTGCAAAGCGCTGATATCTTTTGCACCGCAATAACCCATACCGGAGCGCAGGCCGCCTACAAACTGGTAAACGATTTCGCTGAGATGTCCTTTATAGGCCACGCGTCCTTCAATACCTTCGGGAACATATTTTTTTACATCTGCTTCCACATCCTGGAAATAGCGGTCGCCGCTGCCCTGGCTCATGGCGCCGAGCGAACCCATACCACGGTATTGTTTGAATTTTCTTCCTTCGTAAATAATGGTTTCGCCGGGACTTTCTTCTGTACCGGCAAAGATGCTGCCCATCATTACTACGTTGGCGCCTGCGGCCAGTGCTTTTACCATATCGCCGGTGTAGCGGATACCGCCATCGGCAATCAGGGGAATCTTTGCTTTGTGCAGTACCGAAGCAGCTTCCATAATAGCGGTGATCTGCGGTATACCGGCTCCGGCCACTATGCGGGTGGTGCAAATAGAACCGGGACCAATACCCACTTTCACGGCATCAGCACCGGCATCCACCATTGCTTTGGCGCCTGCTGCAGTGCCGATATTACCGGATATGACCTGTAATTTTTTGAAATTCTTCTTGAGCGTTTTCAATGCTTCCAGCACGCCTTTGCTATGACCATGGGCGCTGTCGAGACAAACTACGTCTACGCCTATCTGTTGGAGTGCGGCAGCGCGGTCGAGCAGGTCGCGGGTGATGCCGAGTGCGGCGCCTACGAGGAGGCGGCCCAGCGAATCTTTTACGGCATTGGGATAACTCTGCAATTGTAAAATATCGCGGTAGGTGATAAGCCCGAACAGCGTGCCGTCTTTCTTTACTACCGGCAGCTTTTCTATTTTAAATTTCTGCAGGATCTTTTCTGCTTTTTTGAGGTCGGTGCCTTCGGGAGCGGTGATCAGGTTTTCGCGGGTCATCACTTCGCTCACTTTGCGCTTGCTGTCGTTTTCAAAGCGCAGATCGCGGTTGGTGAGAATGCCCACGAGTTTTTTGGCGTTATCTACAATGGGGATGCCTCCGATCTTATTCTCCTGCATCAGTTTCATGGCATCGCCGATGGTGGCGTCTTCGTGGAGGATGATGGGGTCTATGATGAGACCGCTTTCACTGCGTTTTACTTTTCGTACCTGTTCTACCTGCTTTTCAATGCTCATGTTCTTGTGCAGGATGCCCAGGCCGCCTTCACGGGCCAGTGCAATGGCCAGGTTGGCTTCGGTAACCGTATCCATAGCGGCCGACAGCATGGGAATATTTAACCGGATATCTTTGGTGAGTTGCGTGCGAACATCTACTTCGCGGGGCAGTACCTGGGAATAGGCTGGTACCAGTAATACATCGTCGAAAGTTAAGCCTTCACCAAAAAACTTGTCTGAGTAGGAAATTCGAGCCTGTGGAGCTTTGTTTCTTGTTGCCATGTGCAAAGATAGGGTAGCGGTGGAATACGCTCCAAATTTCTTGTTGAAATAGTCAGCATGGAGAGAGAGGGAAAAACGGAAAGTCCGAAAAAAACTGTCTTCCGGACTTTCCGTCTTTTATGCTTTACGGCTTCATTTATAGGCAATAATCGCACTGGCGGGACCTGTCAGCGGCATGATGGACACTTCCCGGAAACCGGCTTTGCGTGCCCATCCTTCAAAATCGTTCAGGGTGTAATCAAACGCATCGCCATTCTCGATGAGCATGTTGAGGCTCATCATCAATCCGAATGAATTTTGCCTGCGTTCGTTGTCGATGATATTTTCAATAACGATCAGCACGCCATGGGAGGGCAGCGTGTCCCAGGCTTTCTTGATGAGCAATTGTTTATTGTCTTCATTCAGTCCATGCAGGATATTGCCCATGGTGATCACCTGTGCTTCGGGGAGCGGGTCCGTCATGAAATCGCCGCCAATCACTTCAATGCGGTTGTTGAGGTTGAATTGCGAGATCTTCCTCGTGGCTACGGGCGCGACCGCCGGCAGATCGAAACTGATACAGCGTAGGTGTGGATGACGGCGGCAGACCTGTATGCAAAGAGAGGCATCGGCGCCACCCACATCTGCCATGGTGGAATATTCACTGAAATTGAATTTTGCGGCCAGTGCCAGGAAATTGTTCTGTTGAATGCCGCTCATGGCGTCCATGAACTCCTGCAATTTAAGCGGATCGGTATACAACTCTTCAAAGAAATGCATGTTGCCATGCCCTTTTGATTCATTTTGCGGCAAGCCGGTTTGTAAGGCTTCTTCAAGGTTGCCCCAGAAACGGTACAGGCGGTTATTGCTCATTTCGAGTATGCCGCCCAGATAACTCAGTTTATTCTGATCGAGAAAATAATTGGTATCCGGCGTGTTGGTATAGAGGGCATCATCCAGTATGCCTTCGCGTTTGAGAAAGCCCAGCGATACCAGCGTATCGAGCCAGTCGTATACATGGCGCCGGGTGGTTTGCAGTTTGAGAATTTCTTTTATCTGACTTCCTTTGAGCGCCCTGTTGGCCAGCACCGTGAACAACCGAAGTTTTACGGCTGCCAGCAAAACCTTCGACGCCCAGAAGCCCATACCGATCTGCATGATGCGGGAAGGGTCGTGATGCGTACCCGGAACCATTTTTTCCGCCTGTAATGTTGCGTGTTGCATAAACAGTAGTTTAGTTGGTTTAATTCGTTAGGTTAATAATAGATGGAGCCGGATTAGCAGGCACGGAACACGCAGGAAATCAGGTAATCCCGGGAGAGGTTGCAGTGGGCCGGGAGCAAACCATAATAAAGATAAGCATTGAGGGAATATGAAGGCGCAATTGTCTGAAAAGGGTAACAGGGGCGTTTTGGCGTAACTGTTTATTGATGGAGGGCGCTAATAAAACCATTAGCCACCCGCAGTCTGCCATCTGTTGAAAAATTTTGTTTTTGGAGTGGTAAAAAAATTAGTATTTTAGCGCTAAACTCGTTAGCCTATGTCATTAGCCGGAAAAAACCTGAAGTATCTGCGCAAACTGCGTGGCTGGACGCAGGAAGAATTTGCCACCAAACTGGGTATCAAACGATCGCTTTTAGGTGCTTATGAAGAAGAAAGGGCTGAACCGCGGATTGACGTACTGGAAACGGTGGGAGAAATTTTCAAGCTGACGCTGGACGATCTGTTTTTGAAAGACCTGGGTGATACCAAAGGCAATTACCTCGCCAAACGCCGCGCACAAAAGCTGGCTGCCGGCACCAATGAAATACAATTTGTACCGGTAAAAGCGGCCGCAGGTTACCTGGCCGGTTATGCGGACCCCGAGTTCATTGACGAACTGAACACTTTCACCCTCCCCATGCTGGCTCCCGGCAGTTACCGTGCTTTCGAGATTGTAGGGGACTCGATGCTGCCTGTTCCCAGCGGCTCTGTGATCGTAGGAGAGAAAGTGGAGAACCTGGAAGATATCCGTAACAACAATACCTATATTGTGGTGAGCCGCAGCGAAGGTATCGTATACAAACGGGTGATGAAAAATACCCGCAGCAAGAACAAGTTTACGCTTATCAGCGACAATACGGCCTATCAGCCTTACAATATCAATGCAGAAGATGTGCTGGAAGTGTGGCGGGCCACTTATATACTGCAGAAAGCGAATGTGCAGCAACGTTGGGATGTGAACCAGCTGGCGAGTGTAGTAAGTAACCTGCAGGAGCAGATCAGTACGTTGAAGAAGAAGTTGAATTAGGTTATCCGTACAAATCCATCGCTACGCGGAACGTATTGCAATGCGCTTCTACGATTGTTTTGATGTCGGGCGAATACCCTCCGCCCATCGCCACCGCGCAGGGAATATTGTACAACTTCAGCATGGAGAAAACAATCTCATCGCGCCTGCGACAACCCTCCATGGTAATTTTCAGCTTACCGAACTTATCCGTTTCCAGTATATCCACCCCTGACAAAAAGAAAGCGAAATCCGGTTTCAGCTGGCGGATCAGTGTTTCGAGAGTATTTTCCAGCAGGGGTAAATAAATGCGGTCGTCCGTGCCGTCTTTCAGTCCGATGTCGAGATCACTTTTCTCTTTGTGAAAAGGATAATTGTGTGCGCCATGCATGCTGAAAGTGAAAACAGCCGGTTGTTGCTCAAAAATGCGGGCCGTGCCATTGCCCTGGTGCACGTCAAGATCAATGATCAGTATCTGGCGCGCCAGCTTGTTGCGCAGGAGATAATTGGCGGCTACGGCAAAATCGTTCAGCAAGCAGAATCCCTCGCCGCGGTCAGCGAAGGCATGATGGGTGCCGCCTGCTACATTGAGGGCCACTCCATATTCCAGGGCATAGTGACAACAATCAATGGTCCCCTGTGTTATGACGCGTTCCCGCAGGGTAAGTCCGGGTGATTGCGGAAAACCAATATGGCGTTGCTCGCGCGGAGAAAGGGTCTGCCGGTGGAGTTTCTCCAGGTAGTGGGCCTCGTGCGTCCACAATACGATGTCATCGGGGCAGGGGGCAGGGGCAAACAGATTTTTTGGTGAAATAGTGCCTTCGTACAGGAGTTGCTCCGGTATCAGTTCATATTTGATCATGGGAAAGCGATGCCCCGGTGGTAACGGGTGCGCATATACGGGATCATATGCAACTTTTATTTTGTGGGGCATTACTGTAATTGGACCAGTTTTTTCTCTACGATGGCAAAAACTGCGTCACCGGCTTCCGGGTCTATCCGGGCCGTGCCGGTAAACTCGCTGAAGGCCGGCAGCACGCAAAAGTTTTGTGCAAAATAGAAACATGGCAGGCAAAGTGATTGTTTGCCCATGCCTCTGATGCGCACGCCGGGATGGATATGACCGGAGAAGAGGTAGCGTCCGCTGACAGGGGCTGCTTCGCCCAGGTCGTGCCGGAAATGAAAGGGACGGATGCTCAATTCTTCGTCCCACACACAGATACCGGCTTCGCGATACCAGTCCTGATGCAGGATATCATGATTCCCTTTTACCAGGTGGATTTCCAGTGCCGGAAAATCATGGCGCCATTTGCAGAATAACTGCAACTCTTTGTTCTCGCTGCTGTGAAAGAGATCGCCCACCACGATTAATTTTTGCGGCTGAAAGTACTGCAACTGGTGCACCAGCCGCTGCAAATCATTTTTATATACCGTTTGGGGAACGGCAATGCCATACTTCCTGAAATGACCTGTTTTGCCAAAATGCAGATCGGAAACGATCAGTGTTTTTTCTTCTTCCCAGAAAATGCACCGGTCGGCCGAAAGCCAGAGCTGCTGCTGCATCAGTTTGTACGGAGTGGGCACAAGCATGCTGCAAATGTAAGGAGGGGAGTATATTACCTGTCCAACTGCGCCTGCATTCTTTTCACGCGGTCTTCGAGTTTTTCGCTGGTAAGGTTTTCGCGCATGCTGTCTACCTTGATGGGGAAGCAGAACGGCGTGAGTTGTTGCGGGAAAGTAATCACGATGTTGGATGCCTGTATCCTCTCCAGCATCCGGCGCAGACGGACTTCTTCCATCTGCTGGTCAAATACTTCCTGGTACGACTGGCGGAGCAGGAGGTTCTGTGGTTCGTACTCGGAAAACACGTTGAACAGCAATGAAGCAGATGACTGCAGGTGCCGCGCTTTTTTCTGTTCACCGGGATAACCCTGGAAAATCAGTCCGCCAATGACTGCAATGTCTCTGAATTTGCGCTTAGCCATTTCCGTTGAATTGACGCTGCGCTGTATGTCTGACAGGAGGTCGTCGGACGTGAACAGTTCATATACATTGCTGTCGTCAACCGGTATCGGCTGATCGCTCAGTAATTCAAATCCATAATCGTTCATGGCAAAGGAGAAGGTGATCGGCGTGATCCTGCTGATGCGGTATGCAAGGATGGCGGCCATGGCTTCATGCACCAGCCGCCCTTCAAAGGGGTACACAAACAAATGGAAACCATCTTTAGTTTCAATTTGTTCAATCAGCAGTTCATTGGCGCGCGGCACGTGCGACAATTCTTCCTGTAATTTAAATAAGGGTTGCAGTACCTGTAACTCAATATCAAATCCGCTGCCGGGTCTATGTGCTGTATCGGTAATTTCTTTCTTCGATTGATATTTTTTCTCAAACGCTTCATTGAATTTCTCCCGCAGTTTCTTGCCCAGGTTGGCGCTGAGGGGCATGCGGCCGCCCTGCCAGCTGGGCACGATGGATTTTTTGGCGTTTGATTTGCGCACCAGCGCGGTCATGTCTTTGATGGCTACCAGCTCCAGGTTGCGGCCGGCAAGTGTAAACACCTCTCCCGGCGACAACCGGGAAATAAACCATTCTTCAATGACGCCGATAAATCCGCCGCTCACAAATTTTACTTTCATCATCGCTTCACTCACAATGGTGCCGATATGCATTCTGTGTCGCATGGCAATGCGGCGGCTGGTAATGCGGTAAACGCCATTGATAATCTCGATTTTTTTGAACTCATCGTACTGCTGCAGGGCGCTGCCGCCTGCTGTGATGAAATGGAGGATTCCGGCCCATTCTTCCTCCGTCATATCGCGATAGCAAAACGTGGATCTGAGTTCGGGAAATAATGCTTCCGGTATGAAGCCTTCGCTGATAGCGAGTGTTGACAGATACTGGATCAATACATCGTAGCACAGGACCATGGGTTCACGGCTCTCGATAAAATTTTCTTCAATGGCATTTTTCAGCGCGGCGGCTTCTACCAGTTCAAGGCTGTGCGTGGGGAGGAAATAAATTTTGCTCACTTCATCGGGACGGTGTCCGCTGCGGCCTGCGCGTTGCAGAAAACGGGCCACGCCCTTGGGCGAACCCACCTGTATAACGGTTTCGACAGGCCGGAAATCAACGCCGAGGTCCAGGCTGGCGGTGCATACCACGGCTTTCAGTTTGGCGGCATGCAAGGCCTCTTCCACCCAGATACGCAATTCCTGTTCAATGCTGCCGTGATGCAGCGCGATGGCCCCTGCCAGATCGGGCGCAACGTTCAGCAGCGACTGGTACCAGGTTTCGCTCATACCGCGAGTGTTGATAAAGATGAGTGTGGTGCGACTGTTTTGAATGATGGGAATTACTTTATGGATCAGCTTCAGTCCAAGATGCCCTGCCCAGGGAAATTTTTCTATTTCGTCTGGCAGAATGGATTCCAGTACAATGTCTTTCCGGATATTGGCTTTCACCAGTTCACCTTTGGTGCCCAGCGGCGACAGCAGTACTTCTCTTGCCTGGTCCAGGTTGCCAATGGTAGCTGATATGCCCCACACTGCAGGTTGCCGGTTGGCTATCATCCTTTGTACGTTTACAATTCTCGACACGGCCAGTTCTACCTGCACCCCTCGTTTGGAACCGAGCAGTTCATGCCATTCATCCACGGCAATGATGCGCAGCGACTGAAAAAGCTGCGGATATCCTTTTTGTGCAAGCAATAAATGAAGACTTTCCGGCGTAATGATGAGCGCCTCCGGCATCTGCCGTTTTTGTTTCTGCCGTTCGGCAACATCCGTATCGCCATTGCGAATGCCTACTTTCCATTGCATGCCCAGTTCTGTAATCACTTCTTCCATGGCCCGCCCGATATCTTTGGCCAGCGCACGCAGCGGCGTGATCCATAATAACTGCAACCCATTTTTAGCGCGGGTTTTGTAATTATCTGGATGTTCATTGATGAAATTGATCAGCGCGCCGAGGAATACCGAAAAGGTTTTACCACAGCCGGTGGGCGCATTCACCACACCACTTTTGCCATTGGCAATATGTTGCCACGCCTCCTCCTGGAAAGCAAAGGGGTGCATATTCCTGGTCCGGAACCAGCGTTCGATAATCTTGTATCCTGGCGTAGAATGCAGCGGCATGCAGACACACATTTAACCACCGGGTTGCTCCAAAACTGCTTGCCGGTAAAGTTTAAGGAGGTAAATTAATGAATTTTGATGGTTGTGCTGTACGGATGGCGCCATTCACAGACGGAGCACTTGCTGTAAAACAATGGTTTCTGCTGCCGCTGCCCGCAGCAAATACATACCACTGGCAAATTTGCTGAGATTGAGTGCGTCGCCGGACTTTACATTGGGAAATTGCTGCAATAATTTGCCGGCTGCATCGTACAATGATAAGCTGAGTCAGGCATAGGGATGTTCAATAATAATTTTCCCGCTGGTGGGATTGGGATATATTTTCAACTTCATCGCTGTACCGGCAGGAGCTGTGGTATCAAATTGCTTTTGCAGTACTGTTCCTCCTTTTCCATAAAACAAAGCAGTGTTATTGTAGAGCTGTATTCCGGTGAGCGGGCCATCAATCAATGGCATTTGTATTTCACTCCATGAACTTCCGCCGTTATTCGTTTCAAGCATTACTGCTTCCCAAAATGCGTTGTCGTTTTTGCGCGCACCACCCAAAGCAAACCCGAAGTGGTCCGTTGCAAACTGTATAATGAAATGTTGCTGTTCATACAACGCAGGTAATGTGGCTCCTTTTTTCCAGGTATGACCATGATTGTCGGAGTAATACAGTTCGTGTTGTGTATTTACTAAGTGTAACCGGCCACTGCCGGGAGTGCTGCTCACTGTGTTGATAGAAGTATTGACGGGAGTGGTAAACGTTTTGTTCCAGGTGCTGCCTTTTCCCGTACTGGCGTATACATTTGTGTAGGTTGACAACACCGCTTCTCCATTATTGCACAAAGTCAGTTGCCGGATGATATACTTGTTTCCTTCATTGCTGAATACGGTGTGATAACTGCGCGTTTGTTGTTGTGTATGCAGTTTTAGTACAAAACAGGTTTTGGTACTGAACGCAAAACCTGCCACCCAGCAGGTAGATGTTGCCGCATCGTATTGCAGGTCGATGCAGGCGGTATCGCCTTTTGGTATGAGTGTAGTGTAATGGGGTGTATTAATTGAATAGCGGACCAACTCACCGTAATCATTGATAAAATAAGCTTCTGAATTGCTGATGGGTTACCATTTTACGATACCCTCACTGTTTGATACAATTACCGGTTGCCAGTTTTGCAGATCAGCGGATTGCAGTACTATGCCGCCGTGCAACAACATATGCCACTGATTACCCTGCCTGCGGATATCCAGGATATTCCCAAAAGCCGGCAGGGCGGCTTGCCAGGATTGGCCTCCGTTCTCTGTACGAAAAATGGCGCCGTTCTCCCCTGCAATCACGCCATGGTCTTTGCCGGAGAAAGCGATGGCCAACGCGCTGTTGTTCAGGGGTGCATTGGGCGACTGGAGCATTTGCACCGTCCAGGTTTTGCCACTGTCGGTGGTTTGCAAAACAGTATTGCACGGAAGATAGGTTTCCTGAGCGCCCGTGATATATCCGGTAGCAGCGTCGGTCCACGTCATGCCGGCGTAATGAAGCTGCATGGGAAGGGGTAGCACATTCCAGTGTTGTCCGCCATCGGTACTACGAAGCAGGCGGATGGGAACATAGTAGTCACCCTGCAGGAGGGCGTAACTTGTTTGTTGGTTAATAACGGAGATGGTTCCACGCTAATAATCATAATCGTTGCTTTCGTAGGTTGTTTGCCAGTGTTTGCCGCCATCGCTGGTTGTTTTGATAAAATACCTCATGCCGAAATTCATCTGGATATCATCCACGGTGTAGCCGGCAATCATCCCGTTGTTTTCGTCATGAAAATAAATATCGTGCAGCCGGGTATACGGGGCGCTGCTGTTGCTCCATTGCAGGGTGGTCCAGGTTTCGCCGCCATCTTTCGTTTGGAGGATCTTGTCGAAAGTGCCTACGGCAAAGCTGGTGGAGGCATTGATAAAGAAAATCTTTTCGAGAAAAGCACTGCTGGTGTAGCGGGTGTTGGGTTGCAGGGAAGCTACGGTTTTCCAGGTGGCGCCTTTATTGGAAGTTTTTAATATTGAAGACCTGTCAACAATAAAGCCGGTATTTTCATCGGTAAAACAGGCATCTTTAAACGCATCTTTACGAATGCCCGAAGCAAACAGGTTCCTGAATTCCATTTTCAGGGAAAAGTTTTCTTTTGTCCAGTTTACTCCTTTATCGCCGGAAGTATACAATTCAGCGCCCAGCACATAAAACTTTCCGCTGCCGTTGGGTACTGTTACGAAGAAGTGATTGTTCCAGGCCTGCGTGTATGGATGTAAGCGTGTAACGGGTTGTGTATAGGCATGACCAGACAGCAAATACATTGCTGCTATCAATAGTGTTCTTCTCATTGGTGTAGATTTTGTATCCGTGTGCGGCTATATGAGTTGACAAAGCCGGCAAAACAAACGTGGCATACCAATGATCCAGGCGTTGAAGAACCTGCATGAACAGCAGCGAATGTTTGGCGAATTGCATCAAATTGTCTTGATGCGCAAGTGGATTGCCTACAGTGTTTTCAAATATTCGATCAACGCTTTTCTTTCTTCGGCAGTAAGCTTGTCGCCGAATGTATGGCCGTAGTTGCCATAGCCCGGTATCGTGGTGTTGTATACATTCTTACCAGGTTGATCGTGGGTTTTGTATTTCCATCCTACCGCTTCGTAATCGTATTCCGGTTTGTTGAAGTCTCTTGACCAGAAGGCGGGCCGTGCGGCGCTGTTCAGCACGCCTTCCAGTGTGGGTACGGAACCATTGTGCAGGTAGGGCGCGGTGATCCATATGCCATCGAGGGGTGGGGCAATATATCCTTCAAACGGTACCAGTCTGGCGGGATGATCACCTTGTGTAAACCAGCTCCTGTTGAACCACTCTACAAATTGAGGATTGGAGTAGTTGCTTTTATAGAGAAAAGAATCAGTTTGAATGATTGCTGCCGGAATGAGCAGGTTAGGATAAGTTTCTTCATTACCATAAGTGCCATGGCATTTGGAGCAGTGCTCAGCAAAAATAGTTGCGCCCTGCAGGGCGAGTGAATCATCAATGGCATGCGGGTATTTCGGTGGACGAAGGCTGTATATATAAGCGAGCACATCGGGCATGTGACTGTCTACTTCCCTTGACTCTGACGTATCATTTACGGTAAGCAGGTTGGACGCCATCAGAAAGCGACCGAAATCCCCGCGTCCGAAACCATTATAGAACATAGCATTCTTTTTGCGCAGCAACCACCATGGTGGTACATCGGTGGGAATATTTTGTTCGGGTATTTCCAGTAGGGCGGTGTCGTTCCATTGGAATGTTACCGGGTCGCGGTGAGCAGCCAGTACGGCCGCAAGGCGGTCTGCTGAGTTGACGCCCTGTACTTCTGTGTTGAGATAAGGGCCGATGGTTTTTGCTACGGTGATGAAATGCTTTGCCGCTTCGTATTTCTGTTTGCCTGTGAGCTTCAGCAATGTTTCCACCCGCTGCAGGTTGCGCACGTTCAATTTTTTGTTGTCGGAAAAATCCATGAAGGTGTTGCCAAGACCGATATACAATTCATCGTCGAATACCTGTGCATGACACTGGAGGCAGTTCGGCGCTACCAGAATTTCTCCGTTGGGGGCCGTAATGGCAGTGTATTCGTGCGAGAGCTTTTCATTTTTGCCCGTGCGGTTGAGGTAATTGCGTTTTTCCTTACCCATACCCATTATGAATACGTTGTAGGGGATGCCGCCTTTTACATAATCGCCGGTAGTGAGGTATTCATATCCTATTTGCGCATCACCGCCTGTCCGCTGCACGCTGGGAGGGATGGGCACGGGTTCATAGCTGGCCGGTATAATGATGCCGGTAAAGGCCAGTCCGGTGAGAATGATAAATGTAAGCACCAACCATTTCTTCATATGCGTGGTTTCGCTTCTCAAGTTACGGGAAGATTCGGAACGGGGGAAGGTCCGGCAACCCTTACTTCCCATATACCTCCAGCATCTTTTTCAAATCATCCAACGTATTAATCTCATCCGGTTTTTTATCCGTTCTCCAGCGACTGATACGCGGAAAACGCAGCGCTACACCGGATTTGTGCCGGTTGCTGGCGGCAATGCCTTCAAAAGCAATTTCAAATACCAGTTCTGGTTTTACGGTGCGCACCGGCCCGAATTTTTCCAGTGAATGTTTTCGCACGAAAGCGTCTACCTGCGCAAATTCCTTATCGGTGAGCCCTGAATAGGCTTTGGTAAAGGGCACCAGTTTCTCTCCGTCACGCACAGCAAAAGTGTAGTCTGTATACAGGTTACTCCTGCGGCCAGTCCCTTTTTGTGCATAGATCATGACGGCATCAATGGTGAGCGGATCAATTTTCCATTTCCACCAGTCGCCGCGCCGGCGGCCGGTAAGGTAGCCGGAAGATTTTCTTTTCAGCATCAACCCTTCGCTGTTGATCGTCCGTGCCTGCCGGCGGACGGCGACCAGTTCTGTCCACTCGCTGAAAGCCACTACGGGCGATAGTTGCAGGAAAGGCAATGCCGCCTGCTGCACAATTTTTTCCAGTGCTTCCCTGCGTGCTGTTAATGGCCGGTGACGGATGTCTTCTCCATTCAGTTCCAGCAGATCAAAGGCAAAAAAGCCAACGGGCGCTTCCTGCAAATGTTTTTTGGTAATGTTCTTTCTGCCAATGCGCGTTTGCAGCACGTTAAAGTTCAACACCTGTCCATTACTGTAAGGAAGGATTTCTCCATCCATGGCGATACCATCTGGTAGTTTGCCGGTTAACAGAGCGTACTCAGGAAATTTATCGGTGATCAAATCTTCCCCGCGGCTCCAAACAAACAGTTGGTTGTTTCTTTTGATGATCTGTCCGCGGATGCCATCCCATTTCCATTCAGCCTGCCATTCTTCGGGCAGGCCCAGCGTTGTCAGTTCATCTTCCAGTGCATAAGCCAGGTAAAAAGGATATGGTTTGGAAATATCGGTGGTGGCGGTGGCTTCGCTCAGCAATTCATCATAACGGGTGGTGGATGGGTCCCATTGGCCGCTGATACGGTGCGCAATAACCGAAAGTTCAAGGTTGGTCAGTTTTGCCAGTGCATTGACCATCATACGCTGGGAAACGCCCACACGGAAAGCGCCGGACAACAGTTTGTTGAATACAAAACGTTCGCTGCTGGTCAGTTCCAGCCACGATTGAATGACAAAAGTTTTTTTGGTTTCTTCCGGCGCTTTTTCCAGCTGAATGAATTTTTCTACGTAGTAGTACAATGGTTTTCCGCTCTGCGCTTGTGATGCTGCCTGTATTTTCTCAGGAATTAACAGCGCAATGGTTTCAGATAAATCGCCTACTACGAGATAAGATTCCTGGAACAACCACAAGGGTAAATTAATCAGTTCAGCGCACCAGGTCGTCAGTTGTGTTCCGCTGACCGCTCTGCGCGGCCTGCGGCCACTGAATAAAGCAATCACCCATACTTTGTCTTTGTCTTCGGCTTTTTTAAAATATTCAACCAGGGCCTGTAGCTTGTCGTTGGTTTTGGTAGAAGCACTGAGTTGTTGCAGCAGTACGGAGAAAGCCCTGATACCACCAGTTGCTGCGCTGCCGGCCTGCGAACCGCCAGTTATTACATGGGAAGTATCCCCGATCTCTGAAGGAGCGCTTCGGCCGTCTTTATCGGCGTCAAGGATTTTATTATTTAAGAAGTATTGCTGCATATCTTGTATATGATAAAGGAAGATTGAATGTTGTACTAATGCTGCTTTCAGCGCTCCGCCATAGGGGCGGGCACTTGTCCTTCAGGCCGGAAGTGTTTTTGTTTGAGCAGGGTTATCCGAAGCCTCCCCCGCATCCAACTCCGGCGTATCTCCATATTCCGTTTTCAATTCTTCCGCCGCTATACCCAATTCATTCAGATAGCGACTGAAGGCCGATTGAAATCCATGCGTCACCAACACTTTCTCCGCGCCGGTAGCTTTTACCGTGTCCAGCAATCCGTTCCAGTCAGCATGATCACTCAATGCAAATCCCGCATCTGCATTGCTGCGGCGTTGATGTCCGCGCACCTGCATCCATCCGCTGCAGATAGCCGTTCTATAAGGTGTAAAGCGGTTCATCCAGGTGCTGCCCAGCGCCGAAGGAGGCGCAAGAATCACGGCGCCCTTATATATCTCTTTGGGCAATTGGGGCAATACCCTGTTAAGAGGAGGTAAGGAGAAACCCGCCTGCACCAATGCCTGGTGCACGTTCCATATGGCGCCGTGCGCAAACACATTCCCTGTCACTTCCTCCATCGCTTTCAATACCCGTTGTGCCTTACCGAGACTATAGCCAATGATGACGGAACATCTTTCCTCCACCTGGTTATTGCGCACCCAGTTTTGCAATTCATGAAAGATGACCTGCTGTGGCCGCCAGTGGTAAATGGGTAATCCGAAAGTGGATTCTGTAACAAACGTATGACAGGCCACCGGTTCAAAAGCGCCGCTGATGCCATCGTCTTCGGTTTTATAATCACCACTGATCACACATACTTCACCGTTATATTCCAGCCGTACCTGTGATGATCCGATGATATGACCGGCCGGATGCAGGGAAACGGTTACCCCATTGATGGTGATCTTTTCATTCCATGTAAGCGTTTGAATGCTGCAGTCGCCGAGGCGGAGTTGCAACAAAGGTTTGGTATGATGGTGACACAGGTAATGCCTGCTGCCTGCGCGGGCATGGTCGCTGTGCGCATGGGTGATGACGGCATAATCCACAGGCTGCCAGGGATCAATATAAAAATTGCCCGGCGTACAGAAGAGTCCTTTGGCGGTTGATATTACCATGATTACATGGTATATAAAAAGCCATACCACTCATTAATACACCGCTTTCACTACGCCGTCTACCTTTTTTACCATGTAGAGCTTTTTGTTTTCGAAGTAGTCGAGTGTCTGCGACTGGCGGTTAATGACCGGTTGAATATCGAAGTCGGTAAAAAGAATGTACTTTTTATCGCCCAGGCTGGAACCTATGTTTTCCTTATGGATATCCAGCAGGTGCGCAAAGTGATAGATGGTTTCGTACCCGAGATATACTGTTGGCGAAGCGGGCACAAAAAATTCCTTTCTGTAAAAATTGTTCAGAGCGCCTGCCAGTTTGTTGGCCGGGTCAATATAAAACGGAGTGGTTATATATACTTCTATGCCCCGGTATAAACTTTTGGTAAAATCTATATCATCCCAGTTGGGCATACCAAATATGGTAGTGGTATAATTCCTGCTCAATGACGACAACTGCTGGCAAAGCGATTGTGCGAATTTCAGATCCAGACTGCCTGCCAGCACCACATTGGTGCTGTTGCTGTCGAGATGAGCGGTGAGATGCGCTGTGTTAAAATTATCAGGGAGCGTTACGTATTTCAGTTTTAACGCAACGGAGTTGGTATTCTTTTCTATTTCCGTGAAATATTGCCGCAGGCGGTCTTCGGCCGCGCCTTTTCTCCGGAACACTACAATGTTGGACAATGCAAAGTTGCGCTGCAGAAATTTGTAAATGCCATTGCAATGCGTGAACAAGGTAGAGTTCAGCACCACATAGTTGGGGTTGTTGGTTACTTCTGCATCATTGGGAACATTGGTATTGATAAAGGGAATGTTCAATACAGCGGCAAATCGCGCCAACTGTGCTGCTTCATTCAGGTTCACATGCCCGATGATCAGGTTCATGCTGCGCAGGTGATTGCCCGCAATTAATGAATCAAAGGGAATGCGGGTGGAGCGGGTGTCGAACACATGTATGTCCAGTTTCAGCCCTTCTTTTTTGAGAGAATCAATAGCCAGTTGTGCACCTTCCCAGAATTCAAGTCCTGCCTTGCCAAACGGGTGAAACTGTTTATCATCATATTGATAATTGCCGGCCGCATCAAAGGCTGAATCAAGATACAAACTGGTGAGTATGGCAATCTTCATCCGCTCCGGCATACTGTCTGCCACAATGGTAACCGAATCTGCAGCCACACTATCGCGCACCACGGTAGTATCAGTCTGGGCCATGACAACGGTTGCCAGGAACAGGGTACAAAAGGTGAGCCAGGCTCTTTGCAGTTTTTTCATCATAGATATACCATTTATTCAATAAGCCTGCCCTTCAGACGCTTACTCCCATTCTATCGTTGCAGGCGGTTTGCTACTAATATCATAAACTACACGGTTGATTCCCTTCACATTATTGATAATATCGTTCGATACATGCGCCAGGAATTCGTGCGGCAAATGCGCCCAGTCTGCTGTCATACCATCTACGGAAGTCACTGCCCTCAGCGCCACCACCGATTCATAGGTCCGTTCATCGCCCATCACCCCCACACTTTGTATCGGAAGCAGGATAGCGCCGGCCTGCCATACCTGGTCGTACAGGTTATGCGTTTTCAGGGCCTGCACATAACGGTGATCTGCTTCCTGCAGCAGGGCTACTTTTTCAGCAGTCACCTCGCCGAGTATGCGAATGGCCAGTCCCGGTCCCGGGAACGGATGGCGGTGCAACTGTTCTGCCGGAATGCCGAGTTCCTGACCTACACGGCGTACTTCATCTTTAAACAGGAACCGCAACGGTTCTACCAGTTCGAGGTGCATGATATCGGGCAGTCCGCCTACGTTGTGGTGCGATTTAATGGTCACCGAAGGACCATGCACCGACACGCTTTCAATCACATCAGGATAAATAGTGCCCTGTCCCAGCAATGAAATGCCTTCAATTTTCTTAGCCTCTTCCTGGAATACTTCAATGAACAATCTTCCTATGGTTTTGCGCTTGGCTTCAGGATCGGTCTTACCTTTCAGTGCATCGTAAAAGATCTTTTTGGCGTCAACGCCTTTTACATTCAAGCCAATGGTGCGATAGGTTTCCAGCACCTGTTCAAATTCATTCTTGCGCAATACTCCATTATCAACAAAGATGCCATACAACCGGTCGCCGATGGCGCGATGGATCAATGTGGCCGCCACGGTACTGTCTACCCCGCCGCTCAGTGCCATGATCACTTTGCGGTCGCCGATCTTTTCCTTCAAGGCGGCAACGGTATCGGTTATAAAGTGGGCCGGCGTCCAGTCCTGGCTGCAGCCGCAAATATTTACCAGGAAGTTTTTGAGGATCTTTTTGCCCTCAATAGAGTGGTATACTTCCGGGTGAAACTGTACGCAGTACAACGGAGGCATTTCCCCGTTTTTCTTAAAGGCTGCGTAAGGGATGCTGTCGGTAGCGGCCAGCACTTCAAAACCTTTGGGCAGTTCCAGTACGGAATCGCTGTGGCTCATCCATACCTGCGACTGTTCCATTACACCGGTAAATAACGCATCTTCCGTTTGTTTATGCATCAGCGCCCGGCCATATTCGCGCTTATCGCTTTTGGCCACGCGACCGCCGAACTGCTTGGCCGTCAATTGCGCACCGTAGCAAACGCCCAGTACCGGCAGGCGGCTGTTGAGCGCTTTGATATCTACTTCCGGGGCCCGTTCATCGTTTACTGAAAACGGCGAACCACTCAAGATAATGCCCTTCAGGGAAGAATCAAATTCGATTTTTTTGTTGTAGGGAATAATTTCGCAGTATACATTGGCCTCACGTACGGCCCTGGCAATCAGTTGGGTATATTGACTGCCGAAATCAAGAATAATAATTTTTTCCGCCATGGTGACGCGAAGGTAGTGAGTTTTGGGGTTTTGTAACTTTTCCTGCTGCCTTGCGTCAAATTGCTCAATTCTCTTTATCTTTTTGAACGGTAACCACCATTACACTTAAAACAACACTTGTATGAGAAACTTTCTATTGCTGCTGATCGTTGCTGCTGCATTCATACCTTCGTGCAATTTTTTCAGAGGGGAACGGGTGCGCGGAAATGGCCATCAGACTACGGAGGAACGCGCCGTGGGCAGCTTCAAAAGCGTCAGTTCTTCCGGCTCGTTCGACATATATGTATCGTCCGCCGCCACTCCGGCTGTAAAGATAGAAGCAGAAGAAAACCTGCTTCCCTATATTGAAACCTATGTGGATGGCGACAAACTGTATATTGATACCAAAGACGGCTACTGGCTGGACAACAAACGCGCTATGCGTGTATTTGTATCAGCACCGGAATTTACCAGTATCCATTCCAGCGGATCGGGCAATATTATAGGTGAAACCAAAATCACCAATCCGCACAAACTGGCGCTGAGTGTAAGCGGCAGCGCCGATATAAAGATGGAGGTAGATGCGCCTGAAGTGGAAGCTGAGGTCAGTGGCAGCGGCGATATCAGGCTGCAGGGGCAGACAAAAATTTTTAAAACCGGTGTGTCAGGCAGTGGTGATATACATGCCATGGATCTGCTGGCAGAAGAAACAAGCGTACAAATCACCGGCAGTGGCGATGCAGACGTATATGCCAGCGTAGCGCTGGATGTAGCAGTTACCGGCAGCGGCGATGTGCGGTACAAAGGTGGTGGTCAGTTGAGAAAAAGCAATATTGCAGGGAGCGGAAAGGTGACCAAACTGGAATAATGAAATAGCGTCTTACAATAAACTCATGTGATAATGAGCATAATAAGTTGCGGGGTGCTCATTAGCACATTTTAATCAATCATCTTCACTGTAATCCATATATTC
>Ga0164243_10001409_pt1 | contig 40825 bp, 38 predicted proteins | sample OricompcompostOP_FD_108781 | JGI IMG/M metagenome (GOLD analysis project Ga0164243, IMG submission 108781) | Organic Plus compost microbial communities from Emeryville, California, USA - Original compost - Organic plus compost (OP) | ecosystem: Engineered > Solid waste > Mixed feedstock >... | reverse complement strand
GTCGTGGGTCTCCTCGACGACCTCGGCGATGCGCGCGTCCGGGCGGTCGACCTTGTTGACCACGAGGACGACGGGCAGCCCGGCCTCGAGGGTCTTGCGCAGCACGAAGCGGGTCTGCGGGAGCGGGCCCTCGCTGGCGTCGACAAGGAGGACGACGCCGTCGACCATGGCCAGCCCGCGCTCGACCTCGCCACCGAAGTCGGCGTGGCCGGGGGTGTCGATGACGTTGATGACCACCGGGCCGTCCTCGGTCTGGCGGCGGATGGCGGTGTTCTTCGCGAGAATGGTGATGCCCTTCTCGCGCTCCAGCTCACCCGAGTCCATCACCCGGTCGACGAGTTCGGCGCGTTCGGCGAAGGCGCCTGACTGGCGGAGCATGGCGTCGACCAGAGTGGTCTTGCCGTGGTCCACGTGCGCCACGATGGCGACGTTGCGCAGGTCCGTGCGGACCTTCTCGGCAGTTGCAGCGGGCACGCGTGGGCTCCTGGTACTAAGAGGACAGAAGGAAGACCGGGGCCGGCTTTGGCCATACGCGGTCGCAACCAGGATACCGTCCGCCCCGTTGTGACCAGGCACACGCTACAAGATCACTTAGGATCGCCTAACCTAAGGCCTGTGGGTAAGAAAGAAGCGGACCCCAAGGCCGTGGTTCGCAAGCTCGTGAAGTCCGGCAAGGTCAAGAAAAAATGCTGCCGGTCGAAGCCACGCTGCAAGCGCTGCCCGGTCCTCGCCCTCCAGAAGGCCAAGGCCGACATCCGTAAGGCGGCCTGAAATTAAGGCGCCCTGAAGAAACGGCGACGACGCGGCCGAGCCCTCCGCACGGAGGCGCCCACCGTTCCAACCCCGCGAGTCCAGCCCTCCGCGCGCCCGAGTCGACGGTTCCAGGCGCCCGAGTCGACGGTTCCACGCGCCCGAGTCGACGGTTCCAAGCGGCCGAGTCGACGGTTCCAAGCACGCGAGTGAGCTCTTGCAGGTGCGCGAGTCCAGCCTTCCGGGTGCACGAGTCAGCTCTTCCAGGTGCGCGAGTCCAGCCTTCCAGGTGCGCGAGTCCAGCCTTCCAGGTGCGCGAGTCCAGCCTTCCGGGTGCACGAGTCAGCTCTTCCAGGTGCGCGAGTCCAGCCTTCCGCGTGCACGAGTCAGCTCTTCCAAGCCCGCGAGCTCAGCCCCTCGGTGCGCCCGACCCAACAGCTCCAAGCGTCCGACTCGGACCGCGCCGACAACGGAACTCACCGCGCGACCATCCGGACCGGGCCTCGGGCAGGCCGAAACCCCACCGAAGCCTGACCAGTCCACAGCCCCGCCACCGGACCGCCCGATCCACCCCAGGGAAAGCCATCCCAGAGAATGCCGCTTCCGGGGGCAGACGGCCTCAGACCACCGTGTGTTCCACCGCCTCGTTCAGCAGGCGTACTTCGGGGGCGGTCCGCGTCGCCGAGAACTCGATCACCTCGTAGCTCGCGACGTGCGCGACGGCGAACGGGTCGGACGCCAGTACGGCGTCGAGCTTGCCCCGGCTCATCGGCCTGGTGATGATCACTCCGCCGGTGCGCGGGTTGCGTCGGCCGGCGGCGAGGAAATCTCCGGCCTGGAAATGCTTCTCGAGCCACTTCGCGTGGTCCGGGAGCACGAAGTCGACTTCTTCCATGGGCGCTGTGTAAGTAAGCAAGACGACGTACATGATTCGACGGTAACCCCGATGCGCCCCGGTGACACCCGTAAACGAACTCTCTTGGCCGCCACGGCAACGGCCGGGTAAAGTGCCATTCATGCGCACCTTCACGGGACAGTGGTGGCCGCCTTCCGGCGGCCGGGTTCCTGCTGTGCGCTGACAGCACCGAGGCCGCCTGCGGGCGGCCTTTCTCATACGTGCTCCCGCGGGTGGCCGATCACCGAGGGAGACACGAATGAGACTGTCGGGCATCACCCCGTCAGGGCATCCGCAGCTGGGCAACTACCTTGGCGCGATCAAACAATGGGCGGACGAGGGCGCGGAAAACGATCTCTATTTCATCGCCGATCTGCACGCGATGACCACAACGCACAATCCGGGCAAATTGCGGGCACGAACCAGTGAAACGCTCGCCGTTCTGGTGGCGGCCGGAATTCCGCCGGAACGCGTTTTCGTGCAGTCCGACCTCGCCCGCGAACTCGGTGCGCTGACCTGGGTACTGGAATGCACCTGCAGTTACGGCGAGGCCGCGCGGATGATCCAGTTCAAGGAGAAGGCGGGCGGCCAGGCCGGGGTCCGGCTGAGCCTGCTGACCTATCCGGTGCTGATGGCCGCCGACATCCTGTTGCAGGGCGCGGCTGAGGTGCCCGTCGGCGAGGACCAGCGCCAGCACGTCGAACTGGCCCGCGCGCTGGCCAGGCGGTTCAACCAGACCTACGGCGAGGTGTTCACGGTGCCCGAGGCGGTGCTGCCACCGGCGGGCGCACGGGTGCGCGATCTCGCCGATCCGTCGCGGAAGATGTCGAAGTCGGCGCAGAACGCGGCGGGCGTGGTGTTCCTGATGGACGAACCGGACCTGATGCGCCGCAAGATCCGCCGCGCGGTGACCGACGCGCACACGAAACCGGCGTACGCGCCGGAGGACCGGCCGGGAGTCTCGAACCTGCTGGAGATCCTCGCCGCGTGCACCGGAGTGTCCCCTGTGGACGCTGCCGCGGAGTACGCCACCTACGGCGCGCTGAAGGAGGCCGTTGCCGAGGCCGTGGTCGGCACGCTGCGCCCGGTCCGCGAACGCGCCGTCGAGTTGCTGGCCGATCAGGCCGAACTCGACCGCATCCGCAAGGCGGGGTCGGCACGCGCGGCCGAACGTGGCGAGCACCGGGTGGCCTCGGCGCTGCGGCTCATCGGCGCCGGCTGACCGTCAACCGAGCAGGGCACGCAGCTCGGGCAGCAGTTCGAGATCGGCGGGCAGCCACTGGACGGAATCGAGGGCGGCCGCGCGGAGCCAGCGAAGTCCCTTGTGGTCCAACGGTTTCGGCTCGGCTTCGGGGTCGGTGAGCTCGGCCGCGTACACCTTGAGGACGAGGCCGGCGCGCAGCGGAACGTTCGGTCCGACGCGCGCGCCGACCTCGATCTCGACGCCGAGTTCCTCGACGCATTCCCGCCGCAGTGCCGTGCGCTCGGACTCGCCGGGTTCCACGCGACCGCCGGGCAGCTCCCACAGGCCGGCCACTTCCGGCGGGTACGCCCGTTGCTGGGCCAGCAGGGCGCCGCCCCGCACGATGGCCGCTCCGACGATCACTCGCGCGCTCACGAAGCGGAGACGTTACCCGCGTCAGCGGGACGCGCGTACGTCGCCCGCTTCGGCACGCCGCCAGGTCACCTGGAACCGCGCGCCGCCCTCGGGGGACTCACCCACCGTGACGCGTCCGCCACGACGACGCACGGCCTCGGCGACCATCGCGAGGCCGAGCCCGGTGCCGCCGGAGGAGCGGGCCCGGTCGTCGGCGACGCGGTAGAAGCGGTCGAAGACGCGTTCCCGGTGCTCCGGTGGAATACCGGGCCCGTCGTCGTCCACCACGACGCGCACGGTGGTGTGCCCGGCCAGCACGGACACCGTGACCCGCGACCGCGCGTACCGGCATGCGTTGCGCAGCAAGTTGTTCAGCACCAGTTCGACCTCGGCGGGCGCGGCGTGCGCCCACGCCTGACCGACCACGCCGGTGACCCGCGCCGGCGGCACGTCGGCGGGCAGCCGGGCGACGGCCGCGCGTGCCTCGGTGACCAGCTCGACGGGTTCCGCGGGCGGCAGCTCGCCCGCGTCGGAACGGGCGAGCGTGAGCAGGCCGTCGAGCAGTGCGGACAACCGTTCGGCCTCGGCGAGGATGTCGGCCAGTGTTTCCTGCGCCAGTTCGGGATCGGGGTTCGCGACGGCCACCTCGGCCTGCACGCGGATCGACGCGACGGGCGAGCGCAGCTCGTGCGCGGCGTCCCCGGTGAACCGCCGCAACCGGCGGCTCGCCTCCTCCTGCCGTGCCAGCAGCGCGTTGAACTCCGCTGCCAGTGCACGAAGTTCGTCGTTCGCCTCGGGCAATGGCAGACGCTGTCCCGGCGGCAGCGCGCGCACCGAGCGGCGCATCCGTCCCACGGGCCGCAGTGCGAGGCGCACCAGCAGCCAGGTCGCCAGCGCCGCGCCGGCCGCGCCGAGCGACGCCGCCCACAACAGCCAGTGGGATCCGGTGCGCACCACCGTTTCCTGCCCGACCAGACCGGTGCCCGCGACGACCAGCCGCAGCGAACCGTCCGGTGTCGTCACGACCGACGCCCGCCACCGCTGGCTCGCCGGATCGCCCGTGCTGACCGGCTCTCCCGCCTTGAGGGTGCGGATCTGCCCTGGCCCGAGCGCGGTTTCCGGCGCCTGACCGTCGGCCGGTGCGCCCGAGGTGTCCAGCACCCGCAGCGTCACACCCGGCACCGGCGCGGGCTCACGACCGGCCGCGACGGACGCCGCGGCGGGCCCGAGGAGCTGGCCGAGTTCGGTGTCCACGGTGCGTATCCGGAGCGGGCCGAGCCCATGACCGGCCGCGATCGCGACCCCGAGCAGTACGGCGAACGTGACGACCGCGGCGGGCACCGTGATGCGCAGCCACATCGGCCAACGAGAGATCACCCCGGCAGGACCTCGTCCAACTGCGCGTCCGAGGCGAGATATCCGTGCCCGCGCACCGTACGCACGAGCGCGCCCGCGCCGACCGCGTCGAGCTTGCGCCGCACGTACCCGACGTACACCTCGACGACGTTACGCGTCGCCGCCTGCTCGTCACCCCAGACGGCACGCAGCAGCTCGTCCTTCGTGACGACGGTGCCCGCGCGGCCGACGAGCACCTCCAGCAGCCCGAACTCCCGCGGGCTCAGCGCGACCGGATCGCCGTGCCAGCGCACTTCCCGCGTCGCGCGGTCCACCACCAGCGCGCCGATCCGCAACGGCCCGTGCGCGCCGTCCGCCGACGCCCGGCGCAGCACCGCGCGCACCTGCGCGACCAGCACGACGAACGAGAACGGCTTCACGAGGTAGCCATCGGCGCCGAGATCGAGCCCGTCGGCCTGGTCGACCTCCCCGTCCTTCGCGGAGATCATCAGCACCGGGGTCTGGATGCCCTGCGCGCGCAGCTGCTGCAGCACGCGGTAGCCGGACAGGCCCGGCAGCATGATGTCCAGCAACAGCACGTCGAACGACCCGGTCTGCGCCAGCCGCAGCCCGCTCGGCCCGTCCGCCGCGGTCATCACGTCCATGCCTTCCGCGCGCAGCCCCCGGTGCAGTGCCTTACGCACGCCCGGCTCGTCGTCCACCACCAGCACTCGAGGCTTCACGGTGCCAAGGATGCCCGGTTTTCGCTGCTCGCGCGCGACCTCTCAGCGCACTCTCAGCATCTCAGGCCCATCTCAGGCACGAAGCGGGAGCGTCATCGGCGGGGAACGAGCACACTGGTGCTCGCAGGTACACAGGGAGAACGCGATGCAACCGAAGAAGAAGGCCATCACCGCGGCGGTCACGGGCTCCGCGCTCGGCGTCGCCGGACTGGCTTGGCTTGCGATGCCGGCCAGTGCGGGCGAGGCACCCGAGCTGCCCGCGATCAGCGCGGAAGACCTCGTATCGTCCGTGCTGAGCACGCAGACGCCCGCGCTCGACGGCACCGTCAAGGTCGAGAACAATCTGGGCCTGCCGACCGCGGCGCTGCCCGAGGGCACGCAACTGAGCTTCGACTCGGCGCACGTCTTCAACGACGGCGCCGGCAACGGCAAGATCTCCGTCCAGCAGGGCACCTCCGACACGACGATCGTCCGCAACGACCGCACGATCTGGACCTACTCCTCGAAGGACAACACCGCGACCAAGCTGACCGTCCCGGCGGAGATCGCGACCGGGCAGGCGCCGGAAGGCCTGTCGAGCGATCCGACGGCCGCCGCCACCCAGCTGCTGACCAAGGTCCGCGAGAGCAGCACCGTCAGCGTCGAGGGCACGGCCCGCGTCGCCGGGCGCGCGGCCTACGAGCTGGTGCTGACGCCCAAGCCGACCGAGCGCACGCTGCTGCGTGAGGTGCGGGTGGCCGTCGACGCGGAGAAGCGGGTGCCGCTGCGGCTGGCCGTGATGACCTACGGCAGCAGCGATCCCGCGCTGCAGATCGCGTTCAGCGACATCGAGTTCGCGCCGCAGCCGGCGAGCGAGTTCCAGTTCACCCCGCCGCAGGGCGCGAAGGTCACCGAGAAGCAGGCGGAGCAGCCCGACGCGTCGGCCAAGCCCGAGCTGAGCTCGGTCGGCGACGGCTGGGACACCGTGCTGGTCGGCACGGCGCCGGCCGAGGCGATGCAGCCGCAGCAGGGCGAGGACGGGCGGACCGTCGACCCGAAGGCGCTGCTCGGCCAGTTCGGCAAGCGGGTGACCGGTGCGTTCGGCTCGGGCTACGTGATCACCACGAACGCCGCGACGGCGCTGGTGGCCGACGACGGCCGGTTCGCGGTCGGCGCGGTGCCGGAGCAGGTCCTGATCGACGCACTGGGCACGAAGTGACGACCTCGTTCGAGGTCGAGGCAGGCGCCTCCGGCGAGGCGCCTGCCCGCCCCAGTGCGCTCGCCGCGCGGACCAGGGGGCTGCGCAAGGTGTACCGGGGCACGGTCGCGGTGGACCAGGTCGATCTCGAGGTTCCGGAAGGCGCGGTGCTCGGCATGCTCGGCCCCAACGGGTCGGGCAAGACCACCACCATCCGGATGCTGCTCGGCCTGGTCCGCCCGACCGAGGGCGAGGTGGAGCTGCTCGGCCACCGGATGCCCGAGCAGGCACCGAGCGCGTTGCCCTACGTCGGCGCACTCGTCGAGGGACCGGGTTTCCACCCGTTCCTGTCGGGCCGGGAGAACCTGCGCCGGCTGGCCGCCGCCGAACCACAGCTGTCCTTTTCGGACATTCCACAGGCGGTGGAGGACGCGCTCGAACGGGTCGGGCTCGGCGGCGCCGCGCACCGGCGTTATCGGGGGTACTCGCTCGGCATGAAGCAGCGCCTCGGCCTCGCCGGTGCGCTGCTGGTGCCGCGCCGGATGGTGGTACTCGATGAGCCGACCAATGGGCTCGATCCGGCCGGTACCAGGGAAATCCGCAAGATCATCGCTGAGCTGCACGCCGAGGGCGTGACCGTGCTGGTGTCCTCGCACCTGCTCGCGGAGGTGGAGGCCACCTGCACGCACGTCGCGGTGCTGCACGACGGCACCGTGGTGGCGCAGGGCGAGCTCGACGAGCTGCTCGAATCCGGCAACGACGGTCTTCTGGTGTCCACACCGGACGGTGATAGGGCGCTGGAGGTACTGCGGGAGAACAGGATCTCGTCGCGCCTGGCACCGGAGGGCGTGCGCGCCGACATCACCACGGCGACCGCGCCGCAGGTGGTGGCGGCGCTGGTGCACGGCGGCGTCGAGGTACACGAGGTCAAACGCGAGCGTACGGGCCTGGAGGACCTGTTCGCCAGGCTGACCCAGAACGACGCGGACGCCGACGGTCTGTCCGAAGTAGACGAGGTGAGGGCATGACCACGCTGACCGCGGGAACAACGCTCCCGGCCACGCGCCGCACCGTTCCGCTTTTCCGGTTGTACCGCGCGGAACTGCGCTGGATCTTCCGCCGTCCGCGCACACTCGTCGTACTGGGGCTGCTCGCGGTGATCCCCGCGATCATCGCGATCGCGCTGGCGGTCGGCGGCACTCCGGAGGGTCCCCCGGGCGAGCAGGGCGGGGACAGCCTGTTCGCCACGGCGGCCGGAAACGCGCTGGTGCTGCCGATCGCCGCACTGACCGCGGGACTCGCGCTGCTGCTGCCGCTGGTCACCGCGATGTCCGCGGGGGACGCGATCGCGGGCGAACTCGCCCACGGGACACTGCGCGGCTGGCTGCTCGCGCCGGTCGGCCGGGGCAGGCTGCTGGTCGTGAAAACCTTGGGCGTGGCCACGTTCACGCTGGCCGCGGTGCTGGTGATGGCGGTCGTCGGGGTGGTCGCAGGGCTTGCGATGAACGGCACCGGCGGGCTGTTCACGCTCAACGGCACCACGTTGTCCTTCGCCGCGGCGCTGGGCAAGGTCGCCCTCGCGGCGGGCTGGGTCACGTTGCAGCTGTGGGCGGTCGGCGCGGTGGCGCTCGCGATCTCCGCCTGCACCGAGCATCCGATGCTGGTCGTGGTGTCGGTGCTGGCCGGGACGATCCTGTCGACGGTGCTGTTGCAGCTTTCCGCGGTCGACTGGCTGCATCCGTTCCTGCTGCCGCAGTCGTGGGAGGCGCTGGTGGACGTGCTGCGTGACCCGATGCCGGGCGACATGCTGGGACAGGGCGCAATCCGGGCGTCGTGCTACGTCGTGATCGGACTTTCCCTGGCGTACGCGAGGATCACCACCCGGGACGGCTGAGGCTCACACGTTCAGCCCGAACGCGCGCGTGACCGCCCTGGTGCGCAGCCCGTTCGGCAGTTTCGCCACGAGCGCCAGTGCGCGCGCCGTCGCCCCGACGACGTAACGGTCCTTGGGACGACGCGCTTCGGCGGCACGCAGCGCGACGTCCACCACGGAGGCGAGGGAGCCGGGGCGCTGGGACTCCAGTGTCCTGGCCATGGAGTCGATGCGGTCGCGGTAGGGCGCGACCAGGGCCGGGTCCACGTTCTTTATCACCCGTTGCGCGGCGCTGTCCGCCTCCGTGAAGATCTGGGTCTCGATCGCGCCGGGCTGCACGATCGTGACCGGGATGTCCCACCGGTCCAGTTCCGTCCGCAGCTCACCCGACAGGAACTCGAGCGCGGCCTTGCTCGCGGCGATCGGGCCGAGGAACGGGATCGGCATCCGCGCGCTGATCGCACTCATGTTGATGATCCAGCCCCGGCCGGCGCGCAGCAGCGGCAGGAACGCGCGCGTGACCCGCATCGGCCCGTACACGTTGACGTCGAACTGCCGGTGCAGTTCCTCGTCGGGCACCAGTTCGAGCAGCCCCTGCACGATGACCCCGGCGTTGTTGATCAACAGCCCCAGCCCGCCGTGCCCTTCGGCCGGTTCCGGAGCCGCGCCGCCGCTCCCCTCCGCCATCTCCCGCACCGCGCGGTCGATGCTCGCCGGGGAACCGGCCAGCGGCTACGACCTGACTCGCCGTTTCGAGGAGCACTCGGGTCGATCTGGCCTGCCAAGCACCCGCAGATCTACGGTGAGCTCAACCGGCTCGCGGCCGAAGGGCTGATCGAGGCGTCGCCCGAGGGGCCCCGGCGGCGCAAGGTCTACAGCATCACGTCCCCGCCGCGCTGACTAACCGACCAGCACCACACCTTCCGGATCCACCGCGAGGCGGACCTCGTCGCCGGGACGCAGGTTCGCGTCAACCGGCGCTACGGCGTCCACAATGGATGACCCCGTACGGACGCGAACCCGCCGGTGCACCTTGCTGACCACCTCGCCGGGCGCTCCTTCCGCGGCCACCCGCAAAGCATCCGGCCGCAGACCGACCCGCACACGCCCGTCCGGCTCCTCCAGATCGACCTCGCCGAGCGGGAAGCGCAGCCTGCCGCCGGTGATCGTACCGTCAAAAAAGGCTGTCACGCCAAGGAAAGCGGCGACCTCCTCGTCGACGGGGTGCCGCCACACCTCGCGCACCGCACCGGCCTGCCGGATCTCGCCCGCCCGCAGCACCGCCACCCGGTCGGCGAAGGTGAACGCCTCCTCGCGGTCATGCGTGACCAACAGCGCGGTGATCTTGGCTCCACGTAACACTTCCGCGAGGTCGAAGGCCAGCTGCTGGCGGAGTTCGGCGTCCAAACCGGACAGTGGCTCGTCGAGCAGCAGCAGCCTCGGTTTCGGCGCCAGAGCGCGCGCCAGCGCGACCCGCTGTGCCTCGCCGCCGGACAACTCGGTGACCCGCCTGCGTTCGTAACCGCTGAGCCCGACGAGTTCCAGCAGGTCGCGGACGCGCTCGGCACGCTCCTTCGCTGGCATTCCCTTCATCCGCGGCCCGAATGCGATGTTCCCCGCGACGTCGCGGTGCGGGAACAGTTGCCCGTCCTGGAAAACCAGCCCGAACTCGCGCTGGTGCACCGGTACCCTGGCGAGATCCTCACCGTCCCAGCGCACCGAGCCGGAGGTCAGCGGTTCGAGTCCGGTGATCGCCCGCAGCAGCGTCGACTTGCCGGAACCGGACGGGCCGAGCAGTGCGAGCACCTCGCCGTCGGCGATGTCGAGCGTGGCGTCGCGGACTGCGGTGAACTGTCCATAACGGACGGTAATCTCGTGCACGGACAAGGACATGTCAGAACTCCCCCATCCGGCCGGAACCGAAGCGGTCGATCAGGACGACGGCCGCGGCGGTCACGAGCATCAGCAGTGCGCACGCCGCGTAGGCCATCTGGTTGTTGAGCTCGCCGGGCCGCGAGATCAGCGATGCGATCGCGACCGGAAGGGTGGGCGTCTGCGGGCGCGCGAGGAAACTTGTCGCACCGAACTCGCCGAGCGCGACGACGTAGCCGAAACCGGCGGCCGAGACGATCGACCGGAGCGTGAGCGGAATGTCGATTTCTCGCCACACCAGCACGGGCCCCGCGCCCAGCGTCGCCGCCGCCTGACGCAGCCGGTCGTCGATCGACCGCAGCACGGGCAGCACGATCCGCACGATGAGCGGGATGACCACGAGGGCCTGCGCCAGCGGCACCAGCAGCGGCGAGCGGCGCAGGTCGCCGGGCAGCGCGTCCAGTGTGACGAGGTAGCCGAAGCCGACGGTCACCGCGGACACGCCGAGCGGCAGCATCAGCGCCGCGTCCATCGTCTCGGCCAGCCCGTGCGAAGTCCGTCCCGGCGAACGGCGCAACGTCACCACCACGGCCGCCGCGGCGACGCCGATGAGCAACGCGAGCACGGTCGCGTCCGTCGCCGTCCGCAACGAATTCATCGCCGCGTCCCAGCCCGAAACCTGTAACGTACCGCTGGTTCCGGTCGTGGCGAGCGCACGGTACCCGGCGAGACTCCAGCCGTCCGCAGTGGACAGTGAACGGAGCAGCAGCGCCACGATCGGCGTGAGCAGCAACCCGAGCACGGCGACCGCGGCACCGACGACCCACCACTCGCCGCCAGTCGGACGCCGCACCGTTTCCTTGCGCGCCCGCAGTTTCAGCGCCGTCTCACGTCGCCGGCGTGCCACCGCACCGATGAACAGCGTCGCGAGCACGGCCGTGATCTGCACGAGCGACAGCGCCGCCGCGCCGGTCAGGTCGAGCAGGTTCTCGGTGCGCAGGTAGATCTCCGTTTCCAGGGTACGGAACCGGGCGCCGCCGAGTACAAGAACGACACCGAAACTGGTGGCACAGAACAAGAACGCCACCGCGGCACCGGACAGGATCGCCGGCCGCAACGACGGCAGCGTGACGGAACGGAACGCCCGCCACCGGGAGGCGCCGAGCGCCCGGGCCGCGTCCTCCGCCCTGGAGTCCAAATGCGACCACAGCCCCGCGACGGTGCGCGCGACCACGGCGACGTTGAAGAACGCGTTGGCGAGCACGATCGAGAGCACTCCACCGTCCGGCCACAGCGCGCGGAACGCGAGCCCGACGACGACCGTCGGCAGCACGAACGGCACCAGGACGAGCGTGCGCACCAGTCCCGCACCCGGCAACCTGACCCTGGCCAGCACGAACGCGACCGGCAGTCCCGCGAGCACCGCGAGCACGGTCGACGCGGCGGCCTGCCCGATGGTGAACCCGGCGAGCCGCCACGTCTCACCGTCCACGAGCGCGGCCGCGACCCCGCCGCCGGTGAACCCGCGGCGCAGGATCGCGAGTACCGGCCACGCGAAGAAGACGACGAGGAACGCGACCGGTACCAGGGCCAGCAGCCCCAGCCCCGCCCTGGCGACCGGCCTTACTGGCCGAGCAGCGAACGCCACTGTTCGATCCACCGCTCCCGGTTGCCACCCACCTGATCGCTCGGCAGGGTCGCCGGATTCGGGGGCAACGGCGCGGCCTGGGCCCAGCCCGCGGGCAGGTCGACGCCCTGGCGCGCCGGATAGACGTACATGTTCTCCGCGACGGTCGTCTGGAACTGCTGGGACAACAGGAAGTCGATCACCTTCCTGGCCTTGTCGGGCTGCCGGGCGCCGGTGAGCACGCCCGCGTACTCGACCTGGCGGTAGCAGGTGTCCAGCAGTGCCTTCGTGCGCGGCTTGCCGTCGTCGCCGATCTCCGCGGCGGGCGAGGAGGCGTAGGAGACCACGATCGGCCGGGGGCCCTTGCCGGACGAGCCGGAGAAGTCCTGGCTGTAGGCCTCCTCCCAGCCGCTGACCGTTTTGACGCCGTTGTTCTTGAGCCGGGTCCAGTAGTCCTGCCAGCCCTGCTCGCCGTACTTCGCGATCGTGCCGAGCAGGAAGGCGAGACCCGGGCTGGAGGTCGCCGGGTTCTCGACGACGAGGAGATCCTTGTAACGCGGGTCGGCGAGGTCCTCGTAGCTCGTCGGCGCGGGCAGGTTCTTCTCGGCGAACCAGTTGCTGTCGACATTGACGCAGACATCGCCGAGATCGACGGCGGAGAGGCGGTGCTCGGAGTCCACCGCGTAACGCTGCGGACCGCGGTCGGCCTCAGGACTGGTGTAGGAGTCGAAGACGCCCTCGCTGAGCGCGCGGGAGGCGAACGTCGAGTCCACGCCGTACGCCACGTCACCGATCGGGTTGGCCTTGGTGAGCACCAGCGAGTTGGTGAGCGCGCCCGCGTCGCCCTTCTTCAGGATCTCCAGCTTGATGCCGGTCTGCTGCTGGAAGGCGTCGAGTACCTGCTGTGGCGCGGCGAACGAGTCGTGCGTGACCAGCGTGACGGTCGATTCGGCGTTGTCGTCGGAGCCACCGACGAGTGTGCAGCCCGTGGCCATGGCGGCTACCAGGCCGAGCACGAGGCTCGTGCGTAACATCGTCCCTCCTCGTTCACCGGCAGAAGAGACGAGCGCCTCCCTGCGCCGGCATGATCCGGATCAGGTGCGAACGGTCGCGGGATCGGCCCGCCTCTCAGTCCGGCAGTGCCGGACTCCCGTGGCAACCGTGCAGCGTACTCGTCCGGGTACCACCATGGAGCACATGGCAGAGCTACTGAGCGAGCAGGAGATCTCCGACGCGCTGACGAAGCTGCCGCATTGGCAGCACAAGGGAACGGCTCTCGAGCGGACGGCCGAGCTGGGCAGCTTCCCGCAGGCTGTACAGGTGGTCAACCGGGTCGCCGAGATCGCCGAGAGCCTCAACCATCACCCGGATATCGACATCCGCTGGCGGAAACTGCGGTTCCAGCTGAGTACCCATTCCGACGGTGGGATCACGCAGAAGGACGTCGTGCTGGCCGAGCAGATCGACGAGGTGATCGACGCGTTGTGATCTCCGCCGCCTCGGCAACATGACCGGCCCGTCCGGACGTTGCACCAGCGGAGGGAGAAACATGTCGAAGTTCTTGGCCAAGGTCGCCGGGCTGGTGGCCGTGTTGCTGGTGTTGTTCGGAGGTGTCGCCCAGGCGGCGACCACACCTACGTCCGCAACAGGCTCCGCGTCGAGGGCGGGGGCCGTGTCGGAGCCGGACTCGGGTTCCGGGGAGACGCGGGCCGTTGTTGTGGGCGGTCTGGCGTTCGTTCTGATGGTGGGCACCGCGGGGGCGGTCCTCTGGTACACGGCCCGCGGCCGGCGTGTGACAGAGTGAGATCGGACACATTTTCCAGGGTGTGCTAACACACACCTAGATCAAGGCGCTGTCATGCGCGAAAGGTCCGTCCGAGTCCTCAGGATCCGCCATGAACAGCACGAACCCCGCCCTGTCCTCCGCCACCCGAGTCACCTTGTCGCCCGCGCAGCGCGCGTGGGTGACCACCATCGCCACGACGGTCACCCTGCTGACCGTCATCCTGCTCGGCACCCTCGGCTGAGCGGCACTCTCAGGACGTCGGGGTGCCGCTTCGGCACCCCTTCGCTCCGGGGTTGTACTTTTTCCCGGCTCGCCGCGTTGCGGTAATTCCCCGCCGTCGCGCTTTCTGTTTCCTGGCCCTTCCGGGTGCTCCCCTTTCTGGCCCTTCCCGGTGCTTCCCGGCCATTGCCGACTCTCGCCGCGCAGCCCGCACGTAACCGGCCGACTCCCACGCGTGACCAGGTGAAACGCCGGTCAGACCGGTGCGTTTCGTCCGTTTCTGTGCCGCTTGTCACTCGGTAGTGACATCTCCGTGTCCGATTCGTAATGTTGCGAAGGCTTTTGCCGCTATTACGAATCGATAACGGAGCAGTGCTGGAATGGTGGGTCGACATAGGTCCGGGAAAGGGTCGCGAAAACTGCCGGCGATCGTGGCCGGGGTGGCGATTTTCCTCCTGGCGTTCACGGTGTGGATCACCGGCGGCCCCTGGCAGCCGGACACGTCGAGCATGGCGGCCCAGTTCACGGCGCCGGCCACGAGCGCACCGCCGCCGGTCGTGACTCCGCCGAGTTCCACGACCACCACGCCTCCGCCGCCACCGCCGCCGTCGACCACCACGACGACAACCCGGCCCCCGAGCACCACGACGACGCCCCGTTCGACGTCGACGACCAAGCCGAGCCGAGCCTGCTCCAGCGTCCTCGACGGCACGAAACCGCATGTCGCGCAGGTCGGCAACTACCTCGACGGCCTCTTCCCGATCGACTCGATCGGCGGCCGCGCGTCACGCTCGGGCACGAGTGACCATCCCGGTGGGCTGGCGCTGGACTTCATGGTCGACACCGCGACCGGCAACAAGCTGGCCGAGTTCGTACTGGCGAACCAGTCGCGGCTCGGGGTGAAGTACGTGATCTGGCGGCAGCGCTACAACGACGGCAGCGGCTGGTCGATGATGGAAGACCGGGGCAGCGCGACCGCGAACCACTACGACCACGTCCACGTCTCGTTCCTGACGAGCGCGCGTGTGTCGGTCAGCTGCTAGACGTTGAAGCGGAACTCCACCACGTCCCCGTCGGCCATGACGTAGTCCTTGCCCTCCATGCGGACCTTGCCCGCGGAGCGTGCGGCGGCGAGCGAACCGGCTTCGATGAGGTCGTCGTAGGACACGATCTCGGCCTTGATGAAGCCGCGCTCGAAGTCGGTGTGGATGACGCCGGCGGCCTGCGGCGCGGTCGCGCCCTTGGGGATCGTCCAGGCGCGGGCTTCCTTCGGGCCGGCGGTGAGGTAGGTCTGCAGGCCGAGGGTGTGGAAGCCGGCGCGAGCGAGCGCGTAGAGGCCGGGCTCGGGCTGGCCGACGGACTCGAGCAGTTCGCGGACCGACTCCTCGTCGTCCAGTTCGAGCAGCTCGGCCTCGATCTTGGCGTCGAGGAACACCGCGTCGGCGGGAGCGACCAGTTTGGCCAGCTCCTCGCGGCGGGCGTTGTCGGTGAGCACGCCCTCGTCGGCGTTGAAGACGTAGAGGAACGGCTTGACCGTGAGCAGGCTCAGCTCGCGCAGTTCGGTCGTGTCGATCTCGTTCTGGGCGGAGAAGAGGGTGCGGCCACTGTCGAGGATTTCCTTGGCGCGCTGGGTGATTTCCAGCTTGGGCCGGTTCTCCTTCTTGGTGCGTGCCTCTTTCTCCAGGCGGGGCAGCGCCTTCTCCAGGGTCTGCAGGTCCGCGAGGATCAGCTCGGTGTTGATCGTCTCGATGTCGGACGACGGGTCGATCCGGCCGTCGACGTGCACCACGTCGGGGTCGTCGAATACGCGGATGACCTGGCAGATCGCGTTGGCCTCACGGATGTTGGCGAGGAACTTGTTGCCGAGACCGGCGCCCTCGGACGCGCCCTTCACGATGCCCGCGATGTCCACAAAGGACACCGTTGCGGGCACGATCCGCTCGGAGTTGAAGAGCTCGGCGAGCTTGTCGAGCCGCTCGTCGGGCAGCGGCACCACACCGACGTTGGGCTCGATGGTCGCGAACGGATAGTTCGCGGCGAGCACGTCGTTCCGGGTCAGCGCGTTGAACAGGGTGGACTTGCCGACGTTGGGCAGCCCGACGATGCCGAGGGTGAGACTCACGGGCCGACAGTCTACGTGCGCCGGCCGCGGGGCCGGTCGCCTGCTCCCATCGGCACAGGTAACACCGCACACGACCCGCCGACCAGCAACGATCATGGCGGGCAATGACGGGCACACCGGCAGCATCGCCCACGCCCCTGGCCGGCACCGCTTCCCCGGCGCCGATGCCGACCAGCGCACCCCGCCGGTCTTGCCCTGATGACGGACCTCGCCCACCTGGGGCCTTATCGTGGTGTCGGTTTTCCGCCAGTCAAGCCGCTGACCTGCTGGCAGTATCGAAGCCATGACAGCTGTAGCGACCCCCGCCGGACAGGCGCTCTGGCGCGACGCGGAGCGCTGCTACCGGGCCGTGACCTCGCGCGACTCGCGCTTCGACGGTCAGTTCATCGTCGCGGTGAAGACCACGGGCATCTACTGCCGCCCGTCGTGCCCGGCACTGACTCCGAAGGCGGCCAACGTTCGCTTCTACCCGACCTCCGCCGCGGCACAGGCCGGCGGCTTCCGCGCGTGCCGGCGTTGCCTGCCGGACGCCGTGCCCGGCTCCCCGGAGTGGAATCTGCGCGCCGACCTGGCCGCGCGGGCGATGCGGCTCATCTCCGACGGCATCGTCGAACGCGAAGGCGTGCCCGGGCTGGCGCGGCGACTCGGCTACTCGGAGCGGCAGCTCGGCCGTGTGCTCACCGCCGAGCTGGGCGCGGGCCCACTCGCACTGGCGCGTGCGCATCGCGCTCACTCGGCACGGCTGCTGATCGAGCTGTCGGATCTGCCGCTCGCCGATGTCGCGTTCGCCGCCGGCTTCTCCAGCGTCCGCCAGTTCAACGACACGATCCGCGAAGTCTTCGCCGGCACCCCATCCCAGCTGCGCGCGACCGCCGTGACGGCCCGGCGCCGCGCCATGGGCGGCGCACGAAACGGCGTAACCAAGAGCGCGACCAGCACCGCCGCAACCGCAACCGGCCCCGGACCCGCCGTCGGCGATGCGCCCACAGCCGGTACCCGCCTGTCGCTCCGGTTGCCGTATCGCGCACCGTTCGACGCCGACGGCATCTTCGCCTTCCTCGCCGCCCGGGCGATTCCCGGCGTCGAGTGGAGCGGAGACCGCACGTACGGCCGCACGCTGCGGCTGCCGCACGGCCCGGCGACCATCCAGCTGACCCCGCGGGAGAACCACATCCAGTGCGACCTCCAGCTCGCCGACGTCCGGGACCTCGGCAGCGCCGTCGCCAGGGCACGCCGCCTGCTCGACCTAGACGCCGACCCCGAGGCCGTGATGCGCGTGCTCGCCCACGATCCACTGCTCGCGCCCGCGATCGCGGCCACGCCTGGTGTTCGCGTCCCAGGCGCGGTCGACGGTCCCGAACTGCTGCTGCGCGCGATGCTCGGCCAGCAGGTGTCGGTCGCGGCGGCGCGCACGGCGGCGGCACGCCTGACCGAGGCCCTCGGCGAGCCGGTCTCGTGGGCGATCACCGGCAACGACGCGTCCCCACCCGAGCACTCCCGTGACGGCGAACCACCACAGCCGGGCTCAACCGCGCGTCTGTTCCCGACACCGGAGGTGGTCGCGGAACACGGGCGCGACATCCTGCGCGGTCCCGGACGGCGCGTCGAGGCGATCTGCACGGCCGCCGCCGCTCTCGCGTCCGGTCAGGTTGAGCTGCACATCGGCCGCGACACCGGCGAGCTGCGTGCGGAGTTGCTCGAACTCCCCGGCATCGGCCCATGGACCGCCGACTACGTGCTCATGCGCGTGCTCGGCAGCCCGGACATACTCCTCGCCGACGACCTCGTGATCCGCAAGGGCACGGCGGCGCTGGGGATCACCGACCTGGCCGGACGCTCCCAGACATGGCGGCCCTGGCGGTCCTACGCCGGCATGTACCTCTGGCGCAGCGCCTGACCACAGCAGGCCGCCCGACCTGCGTTCACCAAACCCGCGACAGAAACCCCCTTCTCGCAAAGGAGAGCTCCCATGAGCATCGCACACTGGTCCACAGTGGACACCCCCATCGGCCCGTTCACCGCCATCGTCGCGGCGGACGGCGCGGTGCTGGCCTCGGGCTGGACCGACGACATCGGGCAGCTCACGCCCGTCATGTCACGCTCCCTGATGCCCACCGAGTTCCGGGAGAAGCGGGACCTCGGCGCGGTCAGCATCGCGATCCGCCGCTACCACGGAGGCGACCTCACGGCGATCGACGACGTGCCGGTTCGCCAGCGGTCCGGCGAATTCCTCCAGCACGCGTGGGAGGTGCTGCGTACGGTCCCGGCAGGCAAGCCCGTGACCTACACCGAGTACGCCGCGCTCTCCGGCCGCCCGGCTGCCGTTCGCGCGGCCGCCTCCGCTTGTGCCCGCAACGCCGCGGCTCTGTTCGTGCCCTGCCATCGCGTGTTCCGCATCGGCGGCGCCATGGGCGGTTTCCGCTGGGGTGTCGACGTCAAGCGGTGGCTGCTCGACCACGAGTCACCGCAGCGGGCGGCGGGACTGGCCTGACCTCACATATGCACCTCCAGGGTCGAACCGGTCCGCGCCTTGCGCACCCTCAGCCGCGTGGGGATGCGCTGACGCAGTTCCTCGACGTGGGAGACCAGCCCGACAACCCGGCCTCCCGCCCGCAATTCATCGAGAACGTTCATCACGACATCGAGCGTTTCCGCGTCGAGGGTGCCGAACCCCTCATCGACGAAAAGCGTGTCGAGCAGGGCGCCACCGGTTTCGGCGGCGACGACATCCGCCAGACCCAAGGCCAGCGCGAGCGACGCGAGGAACGATTCGCCGCCGGAGAGCGTCTTGGTCGGGCGGATCGTGCCGGAATAGTCGTCGAGCACGTCGAGTCCGAGACCACCGCGCGTTCCCCGCGAGCCGGCGGCATCGGAGTGGACGAACGAATAGCGGCCCTGGCTCATGATCCGCAGCCGCGCGGTCGCCGCCACGGCGACCTCCTCCAGCCGCGCGGCCAGCACGTACGACCGCAGCGACATCTTGCGTGCGTTCTGCCCGCGCCCGTTGACGACATCGGTAAGCGCGTCCAGTTCGGCGAACGACTCCTCCAGCGGCCGCAACGCTTCGGCGGCCGCGGAAAAACGTTCCGCCACAGTGTCGAGATCGGCCGCGCGGGTACTCGCCGCACGGAAGGCGGCCACCGCCGTTTCCGCTTCCTCACGCGCGTTCTTCGCCGCGGCAACGGCTGAATCGACATCGACCTGATCATCCGGCGCGACCCCGAACAACTCGGGTTCGGCGAGCACGGCACGCGCGCCGGCTTCCGCCGCGACGGCGTCGGACAGGCTTTCTTCGAGCCGCGCCACCGCCTCATCGGGCCGGGCCGCCGCGCGCATCTCGTCCACTGTGGAGAAGCCGGCGCGGTCCAGCATCGTGTGCAGCTCCGCGTTCTGCTGTGCCAAACGCTCTTCCGCGGTCACCCTGGTCATCCGGGCCTCGACCGTCTCGTCCAGCGCCCGCACCACGTTCGTCAGGTACTCGCGCCGCGCCCCGACGTCCGGATGCTCGCCACGGGCCTCGTCGAGCCGGCGAGCCCGGTCCGCGACCTGGTCGGCCAGCGCATGACGGCGGGTGTCCGCCGCCGTGACAGCCTGCTCGGCGGCGTGCAGCTTGTCGGTGAGCGCCTTCAGCTCGGCTTCGGCCGACTGGGTTTTCGCGGCCAGCCGTGTTTTCTGCTGCGCCAGCGAGTCGATCTCCGTCAGCTGTTGCTTGAGCGCGGCGAATTCGGTCTCGAGTTCGCCGGCCGTGCGTCCGCGCAGGCGTTCGCGCAGCGCGGCGAGCGCGGTTTCCGCTTCGTATTTGGCGGTTTCGGCTGCCTTGCGCGCACGCTCCGCACGTCGCTCGGCCTCTTCCGCTGCCTCCTCCTGCGCCTGGTCGACCCGGCCCTCCGCCACTCGCGCGGGCCGCGGGTGCTCGGCCGATCCGCACACCGGACAGGACGAGCCGTCCGCGAGTTGCGCCGCCAGCTCGGCGGCCATGCCGTCGAGCCTGCGTTCACGCAGCTCTTGCCGGAAGTCGCGGGCCTGCTGGTGCCGATCCGTGGCGGCACGAACGGCCTCCTCGGCGTCAGCGACGGCACGCTCCGCGCCGGGTAGCCGGGCCGCGTCCTTGACTGCCACGGACAGCTCGGTCTCCCGTGCGCGCAGTTCCTCGAGCTTGATCGCCGCGGCGGCGGCCTGGTCGTGCCGCTCGCGCAGGTCCTGGATGAGCTCGGGGATGCCATGCAGCTTCTCGGTCAGCACGGCCGCCTGTGCCTTGGCTTCCTCGGCAGTTTCGGCCAGTCTGGCGATCTCGCGCTCATCGCGGCGCTGCTGTTCCGCCTCCGCGATCAATCCGGCCAGCGCACCGGCCTCTTCCCGCAGCTTTCCCGCGTGCCGCCGCAGCTGCACCGCGTCGGCGCCGGTATCGGTATAGCCGGTCGCCGCGAGCTGCCGCACGCGCCGTTCCTCCACCCGGCGTGCTTCGCCGAGTTGACCGGCGCAGCGGTCCACCTGCGCCGCGAAGTTCGCCACCGGAGCGGCGCGACGAGCCGCGGCGAGCTCCGCGGCCCACCTGTCCCGTTCCGGCTTCTGCTCCGCCAGCGTGGTCAGTTTTTCGTGGGCCGCACGCACTCGCTGGACGCGGTCCGCGGCCGCGCGACGCTCGGCCAGCTCGGCCTCCGCGCGCTCCCAAGCGGATTTCGCACAGGTCTGCGCGGCCTCCGACTCAACGAGCAGCCGCCGCGCCTGCTCCCGGATGCCGGCAACCCAGCCGGACACCCCTTCTTCGGGCGGGTCCTCGCGAGCGACCTGAGCGAACCGTGCGAGCCACTCACGCAGCGCCTGCCGATGCTCTTCCAGCTTCCGTCTGCGTTCGGTGCGCTCGTCGCGGAACCACCGTTCGACATCCGCGAACCGCTTGGTGCCGAACAACTTCTCCAGCAGACGTTCACGCTCGTCGGTGTCCGCGCGGAGAAAACGAGCGAAATCCCCTTGCGGCAACAGCACGACCTGGAAGAACTGCTCGTGGTTCATCCCGAGCAGGCCCTGCACGGTCCGGCTCACCTCGTCGATACGGGTGAGTCCCTCGGGCGGCTGCCCCGCGGGCGTGCCGTCGATCCAGGTGAGCGAGGCCTTCGCCTGCTGGGTGGTGGTGCCGTCGCCGCGCCGTTTCGGCCGCTGGTACTCGGGGTTGCGCACGATGCGCATCCGTTGCCCCTGGACAGTGAGTTCCAGTACGACCTCGGTCTGCTGCTCGGGTTCGGCGAAATCGCAGCGCAACCGCTTCACCTCGCCACGGGCGCCGGGCACGACTCCGAACAGGGCGAACGCGACCGCGTCGAGCAGAGTCGTCTTGCCCGCGCCGGTATCGCCGTGCAGCAGGAAAAGCCCGTCCGAACCGAGTACGTCGAAGTCGACGATCTCCCGTCCCCGGTACGGACCGAACGCCGCCACCTCAAGCCGATGCAGTCTCATGACTCACCTCTGCCAGCGGATTCCAGTGCCAGGCCCAGCAATTCCCGTTCGCTCTCACTCGGGGGCGCGCCCCGGCAGTCATCGAGGAAGTTCCGCACGATGTCGCTGTCGGCGCGCCCTCGGACCGCGTCCACGTACCGGAGCGCCGCGGTGGTGTTCCCGTTCTCGGGCTGCCAGTCGAGGTGCACGGCGTGCGGGAACCGTTCACGGAGCCGTCGCATCGCATCAACGGGACGCACGGAATCGGTCAGCGTCACGGACAGGTAGCAGTCGACGAGATCCCCGTGTTCCTCGGCCGTCAGCAACCTGTCGATCGGGCCGGACAGTTTCGCGAGACGCCGCGGAACCGGCAGCTCATGGCGCCGGACGTCAGCGAGACCGTCGGCGTCCACATCGACCAGCCACACCGATTTTCGTTGTGCGGCCTCGGAAAACGAGTACGCGAGCGGGCTGCCCGAGTACCGCAGGTGCGGCGCCAGCGTCTGCGGGCCGTGCAGGTGTCCGAGTGCGACGTAGTCGACACCGTCGAACACCTCACCGCCGACCTGCTCGACACCGCCGACCGCGATCGTGCGCTCGGACTCGGTTCCCTGGCCGCCTGTGACGAACGCGTGCGCGAGAACGACCGAGCGCGTGCCGGGCTCGCGGCCGGCGAGATCGGCACGGATGCATCGCATCGCTTCCGTGAGAACTCCGTTGTGCCCCTTGGCATCCGGTACCCCGAGGGCGTGCCGCGACGGCTCCGGTTCCAGGTACGGGATCCCGTAGATCGCGACCGGGCCGTACTCGTCGGCGAGTAGCACCGGATCGGCGATGCGGCCGACGGTCGTGCGCAGATGCAGCCCGCCCGCGGCGGCGAAATCCCCGAACGCGCCCAGCCGTGGCGCGGAATCGTGGTTGCCCGACGTGATCACGAGCTGCGCCCCGGCGCTGCGAAGCCTTGCCAGAGCACGGTTTGCGATCTGCACAGCCTCGGCCGAGGGCACCGCGCGGTCGTAGATGTCCCCGGACACCAGCACGACGTCCACCGCCTCGGCGGCGATGACGTCCGCGAGGTGCGCGAGCACGGTGTCCTGCTCGGCGAGCAGGTCCGTGCCGTGGAAGGTGCGTCCGATGTGCCAATCAGACGTGTGCAGGAGTCTCACGTCGCCCAAGCTAGGACGGACCTCCGACAGAACCGCGCAGACATGCCGGACCATGCGCGGCCCATTTTTCCGCCTCGACCTGGAGGAACGTGGTCTCAACCACCCTGGGAAGCCGGATCCAGCTTCACTCGAACGGGTGTTCGATGGGGAGCGGATCGCCGTTTTTGTCGGTGGGCTGCGCCATGATGCGTGCACGGACCCGATCAAGGAGAGGAGGCACGGTGGCAGCCACCGTGATCAGCACGGCCGCAGTCGTCATCGCCTTGGCGCTACTGGTGGCGATCGCCATGCTGTGGCGGCTCTACAACGACAGCGTGCGCCGCGCGGATGCCGCGGCGAGGCAGGTCGAGGCCGAGCGGTCGCGAGTGGATCAGCAACAAGCCGCGTTGCGGCGATACGAGGTCGCGTTCGCGTCGATCAGCGGACGCGGTGAGCTCGGCGAACAGGTACTGGTGGAGACGGCGCGTGCGCTGGGGTTACGCGAAGGGCTGCACTACACATTGCAGACGGACCTCGCGGGCGGCGGCACGGCCAAACCGGACATGGTGCTGCGTGTCGGCGGCGACCGCATGGTGCCCGTGGACGCCAAGGCCAGCCTGGCCTGCTGGGCCGAGGCGGTCGAAACGGACAACGCCGACGAGCGGATGGACGCGTTGCGCGTGCACGTGCGCAACCTTCGCTCGCGGGCGGCCGAACTCGCGGGCAAGGGATATCAGCGCTGGGCGGACGGAATCTACGGCACGGTGATGTTCGTCCCGTCGGACGCGGCCGTGATCGCCGCGCTCGACACCGATCCGGAGTTACTGCGCTGGACACTGGACCGTCGGATTTTCCTCTGTGGCCCGACTGGTTTCGCAGTGGTGGCATCGGCAGCTCTGTTCGCGGCGAGCGACCGCGCGGTCGCCGAGGACATCGAACGAGTACGTACCGGAGCCGCGGCCGCTCACCGCGCGGCGGGAAATGCCGTCGAAGCGGTCAATTTGTCCAGTACGCATCTGCAACGGTTCCTGTCCGCCCGCAGGCGGGAACTGGACGCGCTGGAGGGATTCCGGGCGGCGGCAGCGCCGCTCACCGAGGCGTCCGGGAGCCCGGTCGAGGTACCGGCCATCAGGAAGGGAGACGAGATCGCCGCGAGCTGAGTGCACAATGGTGGGATGACGGAGCAGAGTTCGCCCATCGTGCGTAACCAGCAGATTGCCAACAGGGTTGGCGGCCGGTAAACCGGCTGGTCACCGCGGTGTTGATGATGCGTGACGGTGCCGTTTCAGTTGCGATCGCGCGGAGTGGCAGGCGGTTGACGTCCAGTACAAGTTACGGTGTTGCCTCGTGACCGCCATTCGCGATCGCCAGAGCGATCCTGACGCCGACGAGGTAGCCGTACGGTGGGACGAGCGTCCTGTCGTCGGCGACAGACGCGGTCTGCCCTGGTGGGGTGCCGTGCTTCTGGCCTTCGGCCTGGCCGTGGTCGGGGCTGTCGTCGACATGCAGATCCAGAATTCCCTGGGCTGGGTGTTCAAGATCTGCTACTTCGTGGGTGCGGTCGGAGCGGTCTGCGGGGTTCAGCGCCGCAGCTTGTTCGGACCAATGGTGCAGCCGCCGTTGATCTTGGCGATCACCGTGCCAGGAGTGGTGCTCCTGGTGTCGGGCCTGCCGGAGAACAGCGACATGCTCTCCAAGATCCTCGCCGTGGGCACCCCGTTGATCAACGGGTTTCCCACGATGGCGGTCACCACCGGTCTGACGCTCGTCATCGGCATTGTCAGGCTCTACCGCGAGCGTGATCCGAACGCTCCCGCCAAATCCGCGAAGGGTGCGAAGCCGGGCGACAAGAATCGCGCTGCCGGTGCACGCGATGCCGCTGCCGCGGGGGCCCGTCCCGGCCGTCCCGGTCGTGGCGGCCCTGGTGGTGCGGGCCGTGAGGGTGCCGCTCTCCGTGAAGGGCCGGCCGGGCGCGGTCGCGGGCCGGGCGAAGGCGGCCCGTTGGGGCCGAGGAACGCCGGCAACGAACACCCGTCGCTGCCGATGACTCGCCGTCAGCGTCCCGAGGACGAGCCGCCGTTGCCGCGCGGCGGGTTGCGGGGCCGCCGTGGCGAGCCCGGCGGGCGCCGCGGTGGCCCCGAGGGCCGCGCTGGGGACGCGCCCGCGGGTGCTCGTGGACGTGCCACGGACGTGCCCGGGCGAGCTACGGACGTGCCGCCGGGTCGTGCGGGCGATCTGCCCGGGCGTGGCCCGGATGTGCCGGCACGTGGCGGTGGCGCGGCCGGGCGCGGACGTTTCGGTGGCCGGGGCGGCAAGCCCGCGGGACGCGGTGAGCCGCGAGGCCGTGGTGGCGAGCCCGCGCGCGGTGGCGAGCCTGGCCGACGTGACGCCCTCGGGCGCGGTGGTGACGCCGCACGCGAAGCCGACGCGCCTCCGTCGCGGGGCCGCTTTTTCGGACAGTCACGCAGGTCGTCCGACGAGGGCGGGTCGCGGCGCGGCGGCGACGCACACTCGCGAGGCGAGCGTAAAGGTGAAGGCCGCCCTGCCGGCGACGCGCGGTCCGGTGGCGCGCCGGGCGGTGACCGACCACGCCGGACCCCGCCGGGATTCGGTGAACGTCGCGGTGGCGCCCAAGGCGAACCGGGCCGTGGTTCAGGCCGCCGTGGCGGTCCGCCGCGCGGTCGCCGCCCATGGGACGACGACGCCTGAGCTACCTCGCGGAACAGAATGTCGCAGGCGCTGAACCCTTCGCGGCTGGCTTCCTGCGGGGGCTGAACCCTGAATTCTCGGGGTGTCTGGATCTTCGCGAGGCCAGAGCCTCCGCGAGGCGTGAACCTATGCGGCGCCTGAACCTTCGCGGGGTTTGCGCCTTCGCAATGTCTGCGCCCCCGTGTCGGTTGAACCTTCGTGAGGCCGGGGCCTACGCGCTGCTGACCTTCGCGGCGCCTGCTTGAATCCTGGCCCCGCGCCTACGGCCTCGCACGCTGCCTGGGTCGGAGCACGCCGGTCATCCCATCGAGTCGTCGTGGTGCGTGCGTGCACCCCAAGGGTCGGCTCGGGAAGGGGTCAGACCGTTCGCCGGGCAGGCAGGGTTACTGGCTCACCTTGCGCAGTTCGCGCGGCAGGGCGAAGGAGATCTTCTCGTTCGCCGTGGTGACTTCGGACACGTCTGCCCAGCCGCGGTCCGCGAGCCACTTCAGCAAGTCCATCACGAGCACGTCCGGCACCGAGGCGCCGCTGGTCACGCCGACCGTGTTCACGCCCTCGAGCCAGTCCTCGTCGACTTCGCGGGCGAAGTCCACCAGGTGCGCGGCGCGTGCGCCCGCCTGGAGCGCGACCTCGACCAGGCGTTTGGAGTTCGAGGAGTTCCTGGAGCCGACCACCAGCACCAGATCACACTCGGCGGCCATCGCCTTCACCGCGATCTGGCGGTTCGACGTGGCGTAGCAAATGTCGTCGCTCGGCGGATCCGCGAGGTTCGGGAACCGCTCACGCAGCTGGTCGACGCGCTCCATGGTCTCGTCCACGCTCAACGTCGTCTGCGACAGCCACACGACCTTCGACGGGTCCCTCACCTCGGCACGCGCCACGTCCTCGGCTGTGTCGATCAGCTGGACGTGCTCGGGCGCCTCGCCCGAGGTGCCCTCGACCTCTTCGTGGCCTTCGTGACCGATCAGCAGGATGTCGTAGTCGTCCTTGGCGAAGCGGTTGACTTCCTTGTGCACCTTGGTGACCAGGGGGCACGTGGCGTCGATGGTGCGCAGGTTCCGCTCGGCCGCCTCGCTGTGCACGGCCGGCGACACACCATGTGCGGAGAACACGACCAGCTCGCCCTCGGGCACCTCGGACGTCTCGTCGACGAAGATCACTCCGCGCTCCCGGAGGGTGTCCACGACGTGCCGGTTGTGCACGATCTCCTTGCGCACGTACACCGGCGGCCCGTAGAGCTCCAATGCCTTCTCGACAGCGATCACGGCGCGATCCACGCCAGCGCAGTAACCGCGCGGCTTGGCCAGCAGCACTCGCTTGGCGGAAGAGCTCTCAGCACTCATGCCTCCCAGGGTACGGCCCGCCGGATTGTGCGGCCGGTCACGTCGGACACCGGCCGTCACACACGCCCCTTCGCACGTCACCCGGGTATTTGTGCGCCCTGTCACGTCGGCTGGGCCGAAGGTCTTGATCGGTTGGGCAGGATGGCCTACTTGGGGCACGCTGTACGCATGAAGCCACTCCCGCTTCCCCTCCGAGTCGCCGCGGGCCTGGCCGTGACCGCCGCCGAGCACGCCCGCGTGCTGCCGAAACACCTGTTCGGGCTGCCCGTCACGGTGCTGTCCCAAGTGCTGCAGCTGTCCATGCGCCTGCAGCAGCAGGTCACCGAGCTGGCGATCAAAGGCGACGAGGCACTGGCCAACCTGCGTCAGGTCGAAGAAGAACCCGAATGGGCCACCTTCGACGAGGACCTGCCGCCCGCCGAACCCGCCTCCCCCGGCCGCAACGGCTTCCGCCCGGTGTCGGTGATCAAGGAAGTCAACGAGAGTGCCCGCGACCCCTGGGAACAGGAAGAACGCGCGCTCGCCGAGGACCACACCGAGGGCGAGTTCGACAGCGAGGCCCCGGCCGCTCCCGGAGCCCTCGCCAACTACGACGAGCTCACCCTGCCGCAGCTGCGCGCCCGCCTGCGCCGCTTCAGCCTCGCGCAGCTCGAGGAACTCCTCGCGTACGAGCGCGCGCACGCCAACCGGCCGTCGTTCGTCGGCATGCTGGCCCGCCGCATCGGCAACGTGCAGCGACTCGGGGAAGGCAACACCGGCGGCGCCGGGGAACAGCCGGATCACTGACCCGCCTCCCCGCTCTCGCCCGGCCGGACCAAAGCGGCCCAACTGCGACACCCGCCGGCACGGCCCGGCCCGGCCCGGCGGGTGCCGGGCGGTGCGGTCTTGGCGGTGTTCGGATGACGGCTGCGAAGGCATGGCAACCGGGCGACTCGGGGAGGACCAGCCGCTCAGCGCCCCAGGCTGCTGCCCGGCTCGCCGTGCACTCGCGCAGGACAGGTTGGCGTGGCATCGCACTCGGTCGGAGTGACGGGTCGCCCGAGCAGGATCAGTGCCGCTGTCGCGTGTCACGCGGCATCTGCGGACATCGGGTACGGGTGATCGAGGCTGCGAGCGCCGATTCAAGGGCGTGGCGCACCGGGAAATCGCGGCAAAGCTGGGCATGATGAAGAGCTGGAGCCGCACAAGCCCACAGCACAACCGGGGCCGGGCTTGCACCACCAGCCCCGGTGCGCCCGGTCCCGGACCGGCCGCTCCCGCACCACCAGCGGGAGCGGCGAGGCCAGCCGAACCGGACGAGGTCAGGCCAGGCCAAGCCGGACCGGGCCAGGCCCCAGCCGGACCAGGCCAGGCCAAGCCGGACGGACCAGGGCCGGCCCAGGCCAGCCGCGGGGCCAACCAAGGCCCAGCCGGACGACCAAGCCGGGCCGGCCGGAGCGCCACCCCGAACCAGTCGGAAGGACGAACGACACCGTGAGCAGCGAAGCGGCGAAGGAACAGACCAGCGCCGAGAATCCGTGGCCCGTGCGGACCGTTGCGCGCAAGATCGCCGACTGGATTCACCGGCTGGGGGCGGTGTGGGTCGAGGGGCAGGTCACGCAGATCTCCGCGCGGCCCGGCACCCAAACCGCCTTCATCACGCTCCGCGATCCCTCCGCTGACGTCTCGATGACCGTGACCTGCCCCACCCGGCTCCTCAAGGCCATCGAACCGCCGCTGCGGGACGGAGCCAGCGTCGTCGTCTACGCGAAACCCACCTTCTTCCTCGGGCGCGGGACGATCAGCTTGCGTGCCACCGAAATCCGCGCCGTCGGGATCGGGGAACTGCTCGCGCGCATCGAACGGCTCCGGCGCCTGCTCGCCGCGGAAGGACTGTTCGCGCCCGAACGGAAACGTAAACTTCCCTTCCTGCCCAAGGGAATCGGCCTCATCACCGGTCGCGCGTCCGCCGCCGAGCACGACGTCCTCGCCAACGCGCACGCCCGCTGGCCCGCCGCGCCGATCCAGGTCATCAACACCGCCGTACAGGGCCCCAGCGCGGTGCCGCAGATCCGCAAGGCACTGTCCATTCTGGACTCGGACCCGAACATCGACGTGATCGTGATCGCGCGCGGGGGCGGCAGCGTCGAGGACCTCCTGCCCTTCTCCGACGAGGCACTATGCCGCGCTGTCGCCGCCGCGGGCACGCCGGTTGTCAGCGCCATCGGCCACGAGCCGGACACCCCGCTGCTCGACCATGTCGCCGACCTCCGCTGTTCCACCCCGACCGACGCGGGCAAACGCGTGGTACCGGACGTCAAGGAGGAAACCGCCCGCGTGCACCAGATGCGCGACCGCGCGCGGCGCGCCCTGCACGGCTGGGTCGACACCCAGTGCCGCCTGCTCGACCAGCTCCGCAGCCGTCCCGTGCTCGCCGACCCGCTCGGGCCGGTCGACCGGCGCGCGGCCGACGTCGACACGCACCGTGAGCGCGCCCGCCGCGCGATGCTTAACACGCTGTCCCACGAACAGGCCGCCATCGCCTCCGCGCGAGCCCGCCTCACCGCACTCGGGCCAGCCGCGACGATGGCCCGCGGCTACACGGTTGTGCAGTATCCGGACGCGGAAGGCAACCTCCAGGTGCTCCGATCCATCTCTGAAGTTGCGGAGGGAACTCCGCTGCGCGTGCGCGTCGTCGACGGCGCTGTGCACGCGACCGCAACTTCGACCGAACCAGGAGAGTAGGAAGTGCGCGCCACGTTCCTCCCGCTCACCACCGACGCGGCGACGCGGACCGGAGCCGACATCGTGCTGCGCCGCGCCGCCGAGGCCGACGAGGCCGCCAACGCCTGCTGGACCTCGCTGCTCGCCGGCTGCACCGGCACCTGGAACCTGGACAGCCGGTTGCGTCGCCTGTCCGAGGCGACCTCCGCGCACGTCGGCACGAAATGGTGGTTCGACGCGGGCGCAACGCACCGCAGGCGGGTGGCACGCGCCCAGGGCAGTATCGAGGACGCGATCACCGAGGGTGACGGGCAGGAGTTCGCGCAGGCCTTCATGGGGTACGACCACGCGATGGCCAGCGCGCTAGTCTGCGCAGGTGAGCGAGGCCACGGGAAGCACCGAACTCGGCTATGAACAGGCCCGCGACCAGCTGGTGGAGGTCGTGCGCGAACTCGAGGCCGGCGGGCTGTCGCTGGAACAGTCGCTGGCGCTGTGGGAGAAGGGCGAGCACCTGGCGAAGGTGTGCGAACGCCATCTCGAGGGCGCCAGGGAACGCATCGAGGCCGCCCTCAAGTCCGTCGAGGAGGACGAAAACGACGCGGAGTGAGGTTCACCATGTGCGGTGAGCCCTGCGGGGCTGGCGCGGTCTGAGAGAATCGGAGTCCGCCCAGCATCAACCCGGGAGGCACCAATGTCGAGCGGCACCCCGTCCCCCAGCACCGCCCGTCGCAAGGAAGCGCCTGATCGCAACCTCGCGATGGAGTTGGTGCGCGTCACGGAGGCGGCCGCGATGGCCGCGGGCCGCTGGGTCGGCAAAGGCGACAAGAACGGTGGTGACGGCGCCGCGGTCGACGCGATGCGCCAGCTGATCTCCACCGTCTCCATGCGCGGCGTGGTCGTCATCGGCGAGGGCGAGAAGGACGAGGCGCCGATGCTCTACAACGGCGAGGAGGTCGGCAACGGCGACGGCCCGGCCTGCGACGTCGCGGTCGACCCGATCGACGGCACCACGCTGATGTCGAAGGGCATGCCCAACGCGCTGGCCGTGCTCGCCGTCGCCGAGCGGGGGGCGATGTTCGACCCGTCCGCCGTGTTCTACATGGAGAAACTGGCCGTCGGCCCCGAGGCCGCCGGCTCGGTGGATCTGGCCGCCCCGATCGCGGAGAACATCCGCCGCGTCGCGAAGGCCAAGCACTCCAGCGTCTCCGACGTCACGGTGTGCATCCTGGACCGGCCGCGGCACGAGCAGATCATCAAGGAGGTCCGTGAGGCGGGCGCCCGGATCCGGTTCATCTCCGACGGTGACGTGGCGGGCGCGATCGCGGCTGCCAGGCCGACCACCGGCGTCGACCTGCTGCTCGGCATCGGCGGCACGCCGGAGGGCATCATCGCGGCCTGCGCGATGAAGTGCCTCGGCGGTGAACTGCAGGGCCGGCTGTGGCCGAAGGACGACGCCGAGCGTGAGAAGGCGCTGGCCGCCGGGCACGACCTCGACCGCGTGCTCACCACGGATGACCTGGTCAAGGGCGACAACGTGTTCTTCTGCGCCACCGGCGTCACCGACGGGGACCTGCTGCGCGGCACGCACTACCGCGCGGGCGGCGCCACCACGCAGTCGATCGTGATGCGCTCCAAGTCGGGCACCGTGCGGCTGATCGACGGCTACCACCGGCTCACCAAGCTGCGTGCCTACTCGTCGATCGACTTCGACGGTGACCTCGGTGACGAAGACGAGATGCCGCCGCTGCCGTGAGGCGTTTCCTGACCATCGCTAGCTGCCTGTTCGGCGCGCTCGCGCTGACGGTGCCCGCGCTCGCCGTCCAGCCCACGCTGGTCGGCGGCGTGGACGCCGACCAGCCCTACCCGTTCGTCGTATCGCTGCAGGCCTCCTCCGGTGACCTGTTCTGCGGCGGCAGCCTCATCGATCCGTCGTGGGTGCTGACCGCCGCGCACTGCCTCTCCGACCGGCAGCCCGCCGGGGTCACCGCGCGCGTCGGCAGCAACGACCACACGCAGGGCGGCGAGGTCGTCACGCCGGACCGGTTCGTGATCCATCCCGACTACAACCCCTCCGGTGCCGGTGGCGACATCGCGCTGGTGCACCTGCCGAACCCGGTCGGCGCGGCACCGGTGGCACTGGGCACGGCGACCGACGTCGGCACCGCCGTGCGGCTGCTGGGCTGGGGTCAGACATGCCCGGATCCCGGCTGTGGCGCGGGCCCGGCGATGCTGCAGCAGCTCGATTCGCATCTGGTCGAGCCCGCCAGGTGCACGGCGGCATTCGATCCGAAGGCCGAGCTGTGCACCGACAGCCCGGACGGCAAATCGGGCGCCTGCTACGGGGATTCGGGGGGCCCGGAGATGGTGCGCGCGGACAACCGGTGGCTGCTGCTCGGCGTGACGAGCCGGCCCGGCGGCAACGCCGCGACCTGCGTCGCCGCGCCGTCGATCTACACCTCCGCGGTGGCGTACGCGCCGTGGATCACCGAACAGCTGGCGCCGCCGCAGACGTCCACGCCGAGCCCGACACCGAGCCCAGCACCGACGACGACACCGTCCGCGTAGCTACTCCACGTTGCTGGAGTGACCGGGGAACAGGTGCGCGTCCGGGTCGAGCGCGACCGCGATGTTGTTGATCGCCGTCGCGGCCTCGCCGAATCCGGTCGCGATCAGCTTGACCTTCCCGGGATACGCGGCGACGTCGCCGGCGGCGTAGACCCGCTCACGTGCCGTTGCCATCCGCGAGTCCACGTTGACCGCCCGGTGGTCGATCTCCAGTCCCCAGTTCCCGATCGGCCCGAGATCGGCGGTGAAGCCGAGCGCGGCGACCACGGTCTGCGCCGGCAGTTCGATGGGCGCGGCGCCCTTGGCCTCGATCACGACGGATTCGAGCGCCCCGTTGCCACGCAGCTCGGTGACCTCGGCATCGGTGATCAACCGGACGCCGAGTTCCCGCACCTCCCGCACGATCGAATCGGCCGCGCGGAACTTCGCCCGGCGATGCACGAGAGTCACGCTCGCCGCGATCGGATGCAGCGCCAGCACCCAGTCGAAGGCCGAGTCACCACCACCGACGACGATCACGTCCTGGCCGGCGTGCGCGGCCAGCGACGGCACGAAATGCACCATGCCACGGCCGAGCCAGCCGTCGCCGGCGGGCAGCGGGCGCGGGGTGAACTCGCCGATGCCCGCCGTGATCAGCACGGCACCGGTGCGGATGATGTCGCCGCCGTCGAGTGTCACTTCCAGCCCGGACTCCGTGTCGGCCAGCCCTTCGGCCTTGCGGCCGAGCAGGTAGCTGGGATTCCACGGCGCGGCCTGCTCGACCAGTCCCTTGATCAGGTCACGGCCGCGGACGGCGGGGAATCCGCCCACGTCGTAGATCATTTTCTCCGGGTACATCGCGGTGACCTGCCCGCCTGCCTCGGGCAGTGAGTCGACGACGGCCATCGACAGTCCGCGAAATCCGGCGTAGTAGGCGGCGAACAATCCGGTCGGTCCTGCGCCGACGATCACCACGTCGACCGAAAGCGTGCCCATCCTGGGTACCGCCTTCCGTGATCGGGAACACTTCGATCGTAGTCACCTCGCGTGCTCAAACACACGAGGCGGGCGCGCGGCGGCTGCGCGAGACTGGCGTTATGGCTGAACAGGAATACCGGATCGAACACGACACGATGGGCGAGGTCAAGGTGCCCGTCGACGCGCTTTACCGTGCCCAGACCCAGCGGGCCGTGGAGAACTTCCCGATCTCCGGCCGCGGTCTCGAACGCGCCCAGATCCGCGCTCTCGGCCTGCTGAAATCCGCCGCGGCCCGGGTCAACGGCCGGCTCGGGGTGCTCAAACCCGACGTCGCGAACGCCATCGCCGAAGCCGCCGACGAGGTCGCCGAGGGCAGGTACGACGCGCATTTCCCGATCGACGTGTTCCAGACCGGTTCCGGCACGTCCTCGAACATGAACGCCAACGAGGTCATCGCGACGCTGGCGACCCGCAAGCTCGGCGTCGACGTCCACCCGAACGACCACGTCAACGCCTCGCAGTCGTCGAACGACACGTTCCCGACGACGATCCACGTCGCCGCGACCGAGGCCGTGCTGACCGACGTCATCCCCGCGCTCGACCACCTCGCGTCGGCCATCGAGGGCCGCGCGGCGGAGTGGCAGGACATCGTGAAGTCCGGGCGCACGCACCTGATGGACGCCGTGCCGATCACGCTCGGCCAGGAGGCCGGCGCGTGGGCGGCGCAGGTGCGCTACGGCATCGAGCGGCTGCAGGCGGGCCTGTCGCGGCTGGGCGAGCTGCCGATCGGCGGCACCGCGGTGGGCTCCGGGCTGAACGCGCCGGACGGTTTCGGCGCGCAGGTCGCCGCCGAGCTGGCGAAGATCACCGGGCTGCCGCTGACCGAGGCGCGGGACCACTTCGAGGCGCAGGCCAGCCAGGACAGCGTGGTCGAGACCTCCGCGAACCTGCGCACGGTCGCGGTATCGCTGAACAAGATCGCGAACGACCTCCGGTGGCTGGGTTCCGGTCCGCGCACCGGGCTCGCCGAACTGGCGCTGCCCGATCTGCAGCCGGGCTCGTCGATCATGCCGGGCAAGGTGAACCCGGTGATCCCCGAGGCGACGCTGCAGGTGGTCGCGCAGGTGATCGGCAACGACGCGGCGGTGGCGTTCGCCGGAGCGCAGGGCAACTTCCAGCTCAACGTGAACCTGCCGGTGATCGCCCGCAACGTGCTGGAGTCCGCGCGGCTGCTCGCCGCGGTGTCCCGGCTGCTGGCGGACAAGGTTTTCGCGGGGATCACCGTGAACACCGACCGCACCAAGGCCTACGCCGAGGGTTCGCCGTCGATCGTGACGCCGCTGAACTCCTACATCGGTTACGAGGAGGCGGCCGCGGTCGCGAAGCAGGCGCTCAAGGAACTCAAGACCATCCGCGAGGTGGTCATCGAGCGCGGGTACGTCGAGCAGGGCAAGCTCACCGAGGCCCAGCTGGACGAGGCGCTCGACGTGCTGCGCATGGCGCGCGGCGGGAAATGATCACCCGTTGGTGAACGCGTACTGAACGAACGGGAAAACGGCGCCGCCGCCCCTCACCCCGGGGATAGCGTTGGGCACTCTTCGCTTCGCTGGGGAAAGGGTCGGCTACCGCAGTGGGTCTGGGCCAGCTACTCAAATCGATCGCCGATCTGGCCGGGGCCCGCTTCGGCTTCGGCGGTTTCGCGGCGGCCGCCGTTCTCCACGTCGCCGGGTACCTCGTCGACACCCTGTGGATCCGCCGGAAGCGCCTGCACTGGCGGATCCAGTACAACTCGAAGCTCGGCCTCATCCCGAACCAGATTCCGGACGCGCACCAGAGTTCGCCGGAAGCCAGGCCCGAGGTCAGGCGGCTGACCGAGGCGCTGGAGCGGATGAGCATCGTAGTGATCCGGTTCCGCAACGCGAGCCGGTTCGACATCGACGAGGACCACTTCGAGCGGCAACCGTACGTGTTCTTCGAGAACCGCGTCGTACTGGACGCCAGGGTCTCGGATCCGAGCGATGACACGCTGCGCAGCCTGATCACCGACAATCTCACCTTCTCGCCGGACGAGAACGTGCCCGCACCGGCGGACGACGATGGTGAGGTACGGCTGCCCAAGGTGCGCAACCGGCTGCCGCGCCGCTTCGCCAGGCTGTTGTTCGGGCCGCAGCCCCAGCCACAACCGCCGGGAGACGACGGGCCCGAGTGGCACGCCGTCCACCTGACCAGGCTTTCCTTGAAACGCAAGGAAAAATTCAAACTCCTCGTGGTTCTGCTGGAGCCCGACGACAACGGCTCCGGCGCGATCACCAAGGACGACGTCAAGGTCGAGGGCCGGATCAGCAACGGCAACTTCACCGACGAACGGCGCATTCCCCGGTTCAGCTGGTCCAGGATCTCGCTGCTGACCGGCGTGCTGGCCTCCTTCGCGGCGGCGGCCGCACTGGTGCTGAGCCTGGTGACGGCACCCGCGGCTCCCGCCGATGCGTCGATGGACTGCGCGAGCGGCACGGTGGACGTCGTCGGCTCCAGCGCGTTCATGCCGATCATGGACCAGATCAGGGCGGGGTACGCCGCCCGCTGCCGCGGCGCGACGATCAACACCAGGGCGATGGGCAGTATCGACGGGGTGAACGAGCTCAACAAGCCGGAGACGAAGCGCGATTCGATGGCCGCGCTCTCCGACGGGCAGCCGACCTCGCAGGCGACGGCCGGGCTCGTGCCGCAGCCGGTCGCGGTGCTCATGTACGGCGTGATCGTGAACAACTCCGCCGGGGTCGACCAGCTGACCCGGCAGCAGCTCAAGGACATCTACGCCGGCCGCTACCGCGACTGGAACCAGCTGCGGCCGGGACCGTCGCTGCCGATCAACATCGTCAGCCGGGGTTCGGAGTCGGGCAGCAGGCAGATCTTCGAGAGCCAGGTGCTCGGTGGTTCCGAGGGCGAGCTGTCCTCGAACTCGTGCGCCAGGCAGGACCGGCCGGTTCCGGCGCAGACGACCCGATGCGAACGCGGCACGACGGCCGAGGTGATCCAGATGGCCGCGGCGACGCCGGGCGCCATCGGGTACGCCGACATTCCGGCGGTGGACCAGGCGACCGCCGAGGGACGGCCGCTGACGACGGTCAAGCTCGACGACGCGTACCCCGACGTCAGCTACATCCCGCGCGGCTATCCCTTTTGGACGGTCGAATACCTTTACACGAAGGGCACTCCGGAGGCGGGTTCGCTGCTGCGCAAGGTCATCGGCTACCTGCGCAACGACAGCGCACGCGCGGCGCTCCAGGATTCCGGCTACACACCGTGCGTCGGCAAGGACGGGCTCGTGTCACCCCTGTGCACCGGCCGCTGACCTACGCCACGTTCCGGCGGGCGGCCGGGGGCTGGCGCCGCCGGGTGGTGCCGTCCGGGGTGGCTTCCTCGCGGCGGGGGTCGCCGACCTCGGTGCGGTCCTGCGGTTCCGCGCCGGCGCGGTCGCCCGGCCACGGCCATTTCCCGTCGCGGGCGCCGATCAGCACCGTGCACACCACGCCCAGCAGCATCGGCAGATGGCTCGCGAGGCGGTACCAGCCGACGTTACCCTGCACCACGTCGATCAGCGACAACGCGACCAGCAGCGCGGCGAAACTCAGCAACACGGGCAGCTGGCTGCGGGCACGCCGCGGGCGGGCGACGACCCACACGAGCGCGATCCCGACCGCGAAGTTGAACGCGGCCGCCTCGTGCTCCATGTGTGAGCCTGGCGAGATGGACATCCCGCCCGCCAGCGACTGCGGCAGGAACAGCAGGGACACCACGATCGAGAACTGTGACACCGCCGCGAACGCCAGCGCCCAGCGCGGCCAGTCCACCGGCGCGGGCTTGCGCGGGGGCGCCCAGCCGTCGAGCACCCGCCTGGTGACGTCCGGGGTCTCGACGGCGCGTTCGATCCGCACGAGACGGCTCACCGCCGCCGCCTCGTCCTGCCACCGGGTGCAGTCCGCGCACGTCGCCACGTGTGCGTCTAGCGTGGCGGGCGGGACACCGGGGTCCTCGCCGTCCAGCGTGGCCGAGATCGCCTCACGCGCTGTCGCACAGTCCATACCCGTATTGTCGCCCGCGCGGCCGAAATAGTTCCCTCACCGTTCGCGGCAACCAAGCCGGGACCGATTTCACCAATCGGACACATGCCCTTGATTCCCTGTTTCACCGGCACCATAAAGTCCTCTGCACGAGCTGGAGAGGACGCCGAAGTGGACGATGACGAGATCACCCGGTACGCCTTCCGTGCCGCCGACGGCGACGAGGCGGCCGCGGAGAGATTCGTCTCGGGCACGCAGCGGCAACTGCACCGGCTGCTGACCTACCTGTCCAGCCCGGCGGTCGCCGAGGACCTGATGCAGGAGACCTACCTGCGCGCGTTCAGTTCGCTGCCCGCCTACGAGGGCCGGTCACCCGCGCGGATGTGGCTGCTGTCGATCGCGAAGCGGGTGGCGGCGGACCATCTGCGCGCGGCCAAGCGGCGGCCGATCAGCAGCCAGGCCGAGGACTGGGTCGCGGCGGCCGAGCGGCAGGGCGCGCACAGCCCGGACCACGGCAGGCTCGTCGTGCTGCGGCGGCTGGTCAACGAGCTGGACCCGGAGCGGCGCGAGGCGTTCGTGCTGACGCAGGTGATCGGCCTGTCCTATGCCGACGCGGCGGAGGTGTGCGACTGCGCGGTGGGGACGATCCGGTCGCGGGTGTTCCGGGCCAGGGAGGACCTGACGGCCGCGATGCGCACCAGCGAGCGGCGCGCCTCGAACGGCTGATCAGGCGGCTGACTCCAGCAGCTGCCGCGCCACCCGCTTCGCATCGGCCACCGCGCCAGGCAGCACGTCCAGGGTCGCCGCGACCGTCGCGCCCTCCAGCAGGATGAACAGCGACCCCGCCACCTTCGCCGGGTTCCGTACCCCTGCAGCTCGTACCAGGTCCCGCAGGTAGCCCAGCATCCAGTCCTTCTGCGCCTTGATCGCCTGCCGTCCGGGGTGTGCGCCGTCCGGCAGCTCGGCGTGGGCGTTGACGAAGGCGCAGCCACGCGGGTTCTCCGTGGCGATCCACTGCTCCAGCGCGTCGAACATCAGCAGCGGACGGCGCGCCGGGGAGGTGCGGCCACCTTCGACCACCTTCCGCACGTGCTCGCGCCAGCGTTCGTCGCGTTCCGTCAGATACCGCGCGACGAGGGCGTCCTTCGAGCCGAAACGGTCGTAGAGGGTCTTCTTCGTCACGCCGGCCTCGGCCGCGATCGAATCCACGCCCACCGCGTGGATTCCGTTGGCATAGAACAACTTCCCGGCGACGTCCAGCACTCGCCGCGCCGCCGGTGTCAACGTGTCCGGGGAAGTCACCCTTGACACTATACCGACCTGTATAGCTACCGTGACAACTATACCGACCTGTATACCTCAAGGAGATCCGATGTGGACAATCGGCATGAGCTTCGCGTTCGTGCTGACCTGGAGTTCGGGGTTCGTCGGGGCGGCACTGGGGGCGACCTCCGGTGGCGCGGTCGCGTTGCTGGCCTGGCGTTTCCTCGGCGCGGGACTGCTGCTCCTGGCCTGGCGACGGCGGATCTCGCTGACCGGGCGGCAGATCGCCGTGCAGGCCGGGCTCGGGCTGCTGTCCCAGTGCGGTTACCTCTACGGTGTCTACGCGGCGGCGGACCTCGGCGTCGCGGCCGGAACCTCGGCGCTGATCGCCTCACTCCAGCCGATCGTCGCGGCCGTGCTCGGGCAGTTCGTACTCGGCGAGCGCGCCGGTCCGCGGCAATGGCTCGGTCTGCTCATCGGGCTCGCGGGCGTCGCACTCGTCGTCGGCGGTGACCTCGAAGGCCATCCCGGCATGCCGCTGTGGGCATACGCGCTGCCGTTCGCGGCGATGCTCTCCCTGGTCGCGGCCACCCTCGGCGAGCGCAGGACCACCGAGGTGCCGCTGGCCGACGCGCTGCTTGTGCAGTGCCTGACCAGCGCGGCCGTGTTCACCGCGCTCGCCGCGGCCACCGGGCAACTCGTGCCGCCCGCGACCGGCTCGTTCTGGTTCGCCGTGGGCTGGGTCGTCGTGCTGTCCACCTTCGGCGGCTACGGCTGCTACTGGCTGGTGCTGCGCCGGACCTCCGTGACGACCGTGTCCAGCCTGCTCTACCTCACGCCGCCGGCCACGATGCTGCTCGCCTGGCTGATGTTCGACCAGCGGCTGACCGGGCGCGGCCTGCTCGGCCTGCTGATCTGCTTCGCCGGCGTCGCGCTCGTGCTGCTCCCCCGGAAAATGTCGGTGGGAGCGGGCATCATGGACGCATGCTTCTCGCCGACGTCGTCTCCACCTCGGCGGCGCTGGCGGCCACGCGCTCCCGTAAGGCCAAGATCGCCGCACTCGCCGAGTTGCTCACCCGCGCCGGACGCGACGAACTGCCCGCCGTCGTCGGGTTCCTGACCGGCCAGCCGTTGCAGGGCCGCATCGGCGCGGGCTGGCGCACGCTGGCCGAGCTCGGGGCGGCGCCGGCGCCGGGTCCGGAGCTCACGGTCGCGCAGGTGAATGAGGCCCTCGGCGAGGTCGCGAGCGCCGCGGGCAGTGGTTCGGCCGGACGTCGGACAGCGACGTTGCGCGGGCTTTTCGCGCGCGCCACCGAGGACGAGCAGCGGTTCCTGTTCCGGCTGCTCACCGGCGAGCTACGCCAAGGCGCGCTGGAAGGAATCATGGTCGACGCGATCGCGGCCGCGGCCGAGGTGCCCGGCGAGGCAGTGCGGCGGGCGTTCATGCTGTCGGGCCGGCTTCCGGTCACGGCGCTGGCCGCGATGACCGGCGGTGAGCGCGCGCTCAGCGAGTTCCGGCTGACGCTCGGGCGGCCCGTCCGCCCGATGCTCGCCTCGCCGGCGGAATCGCTGGAGGAGGCGGTCGCGGAGCACGCGTCAGCCATCGTCGAGTACAAAATGGACGGTGCACGGATCCAGGTGCACCGCGACGGTGACGAGGTGCACGTGTACACGCGCACGCTGCGGGAGATCACCGGTTCGGCCGGCGAGCTGGTGGATCTGGTGCGCGCGCTGCCGTGCCGGTCGGTGGTGCTGGACGGGGAGACGCTCGCGCTCACCGACGACGGCAGGCCGCGCCCGTTCCAGGAGACGATGAGCCGCTTCGGCAGTACGCGCGATGAGCAGGTGCGGGCGCTGTTGTTGCGGCCGTATTTCTTCGACTGCCTGCACCTCGACGGCGAGGATCTGCTGGACGCGCCACTGCGGGACCGCAACAAGGCGCTGCGGGAGGTCGCGGGCGCGCACCTGATCCCCGGGGAGAGCGAACCGGCGGCACCGGCCGACATCCTGGAGTCGGCGCTGGACGCGGGGCACGAGGGAGTGATGGTCAAGGCGCTCGACTCGCCGTACGCGGCGGGCCGGCGGGGTCGCGCGTGGCTGAAGGTCAAGCCGGTGCACACGCTCGATCTGGTGGTGCTGGCCGCCGAATGGGGACACGGGCGGCGCACCGGGTATCTGTCCAATCTGCACCTCGGCGCCCGCGACCCCGACGGCGGCCCGCCGATCATGGTGGGCAAGACGTTCAAGGGCCTGACCGACGAACTGCTGTCGTGGCAGACGAAGACGTTCCCGGAGCTGGAAACCCACCGCGACGACTGGACCGTCTACCTTCGCCCGGAGCTGGTGGTGGAGATCGAACTGGACGGCGCCCAGGTCAGCACTCGCTACCCGGGCGGGGTGGCACTGCGATTCGCGCGGGTGCTGCGGTACCGCCCGGACAAGGAGCCCGCCGACGCCGACACCATCGACGCGGTACGGGCCACCCTAAAGCGCTGACACCGCGAGTCGAGCTTTCCCCGCGCCCGAGTCGAGGTTTCCCCGCGCCCGAGTTGCGCCTTCCGCACGCCCGAGTTGGGCCTTCCACGCGCCCGAGTCTCCCCCTCCCCGCGCCCGAGTCTCCCCCTCCCCGCGCCCGAGTCTCCCCCTCCCC
>Ga0164243_10001408_pt1 | contig 40875 bp, 40 predicted proteins | sample OricompcompostOP_FD_108781 | JGI IMG/M metagenome (GOLD analysis project Ga0164243, IMG submission 108781) | Organic Plus compost microbial communities from Emeryville, California, USA - Original compost - Organic plus compost (OP) | ecosystem: Engineered > Solid waste > Mixed feedstock >... | reverse complement strand
TTCTGTATTGCGAGTGCAAAGATAACCTCCTTTTCCGGTTAATTCCTAATCTTTTTTATCCTTTTTTCTATTCTTTTTTTACTTTGCTATAAACTAAAGGGTTACGCAGTGGGGTTTAACTTTCTATGACGAAACTTTTCTTGAAATTGCATCTTTAAATAACCTCGGCAACCACAAAAGTACTTCCTCCTATATATATCATATCGTTTTCGGTTGCTCTTTCTCTTGCATTTGCCAAAGCTTGAGTGATCGAGTTAAAAACGGTTACTTTAAATCCTGCTTCTTGTAACTTCTCTTTTAAAATATCGGCATCTAAACCACGGGGCACGTTAGGTTTTGCTACAAAATACTCTGCTTTTTTAGGTAAAAAAGGTAAGATGGAATCTATATCCTTATCGTTGACAACACCAAAAACCATAAATAAGCTATCAAATTTTTGCTGTTGTACCTGTTGCATCACTAATTCTAATCCGTTTTTATTATGGGCAGTGTCGGCAACAATCAATGGTTTATCAGACAAAATCATCCAACGTCCTTTTAAACCGGTATTTTTTCCTGCGTTTAAAAAGCCGTTGATAATATCATCATTAGAAATTGAAAAATGTTTCTTTAATAACTGTAACGCCTGATATGCCGTTTTTTTATTGTGAATCTGATAATTTCCTTTTAAATCGGAATCTAACACAGTACTATCATCTATTGTAGAAGCAAAATAAATGGGTGCCTCTTTCATTTGAGCTTGTTCTGTAAAAACCTTTTTGGTCTCGGTGGTAAATTCACCAATTACAGCAGGCGTTTTCTCTTTAATGATTCCTGCCTTTTCGAAAGCGATTTCTTCCTGCGTGTTTCCTAACAAATTCATGTGATCCCAGCCAATATTGGTAATAACGCTTAAAAGCGGATTGATGATATTTGTAGAATCTAATCGCCCGCCTAAACCCACTTCAATTATGGCTACATCGACTTTTTGTTCCGCAAAATACTGAAAAGCCATGCCCACGGTCATTTCAAAAAAGCTTAAATGATTTTCTTCAAGAAAAGTTTTGTTCTTTTTTATAAAATCGACCACAAAATCTTTTGAAATTTCTTCACCATTTATGCGGATACGTTCGCGAAAATCTACCAGATGTGGCGAAGTGTACAAACCCACCTTATAACCTGCCGTTTGCAAAACCGATGCAATTAAAGACGATGTGGAGCCTTTACCGTTAGTACCGCCAACGTGAACCGATTGAAATTTATCTTCGGGATGATTTAAATGTTCAGCTAATTTTAACGTATTTGTTAAATCTTTTTTAAAAGCAACCGTGCCCACATGCTGAAAAAGGGGCAGTTGAGAGTACATCCATTCAACCGTTTTTTGATACAAATCCATTAATACCAAATTTTGTTTTATATTAATTTAATATGTGATATTTTTTTCATTATTTAGCACAAATAATTGTTTGAACTATTAATCTACAAAAATCATTTTTTTAAGCGTTAAATAAAACTTTATGATGACATTTTTTTTGCAAGCTGCACCTGACAGTTTAACACAAGCAACACAAGCCATTGTAGAAAACGTTACCACAACAAAGGAACTTTCTCTTTTTGAGTTTGCAATGAAGGGTGGAGTGTTTTTGATACCTATTGTTATTTTGTTCATTTACACCATTTATCTTGTTATAGAAAGATACCTTTTCATTAAAAAAGCCACGCAAAGAACAAGTGCCGGTTTAATGGATTCTATAAGTACCCAACTTAATTCGGGTAATTTAGATTTGGCAATTGCATCGGTTCAGCGCGAGGATACTGCAGAATCTAAAGTTTTACACGAAGGGTTGTTGACTATTGGAAGACCTATTGCGGAAATTGAATCGAATATGGAAAAGGTAACCAATATTGAAATTGCCCACATGGAAAAGAAAATGAACCATTTGGGAACTATTGCCGGTATTGCACCAACATTAGGTTTCGTTGGGACTATTTCAGGGGTTATTAAAATTTTCTACAACATTTCAATTACAGAAAACATCAGTATCGCCAATATTTCAGGTGGTTTATATGAGAAAATGATCAGTAGTGGTGCCGGATTAATTGTGGGGATCATTGCTTATGCTGCTTATCACTTGTTAAATGGAAAAATAGACGGTTTTGCATTACAGGCTCAAAAAATCATTTTAAAATTTATTAACATAATACAACGACCAAATGGCAATAAAGAGAAATAGACGGTTTCATGCTGAAGTTGCAACTTCATCTTTAAGCGACATCATGTTTTTTCTATTGCTTTTCTTTATTATCATATCCACCTTGGCAAATCCGAATGTTATTAAAATGACATTGCCTAAAGCAGAATCAACAGAAAAAACAAATAAGCAATTAATTACTTTATCAGTAAACGAAAATAAAGAATTCTTTATTGATAAAGAACCTGTAAACCCCGAAGATTTAGAAGCACATTTGCTGGCTAAATTAGGCGAAGACAAATCGCAAACCGTAGTGGTTCGGATTCCTTACAATTTACAGGTGCAAGATTTAGTAAACGTTTTACAAATTGGTGTAAAAAATAATCTGAAGTTCGTAATTGCTACGAATAAAAATTAAAAAAAATCCGATCAGTTGATCGGATTTTTTTTATACCTTAGAGTAAAAATTTTTGTTATGAAAAAGATTCAACTCCTATTTTTCCTTGTTTTAATTGCATGTACGGTTTCTTGTAAATCAGGTAAAAATCAGACCGTGGATAACAACCCGGTAAAAAAATTCGATGAGAAAACATTTGATCCTTATTTTAAAGGATTAGGTACAGAACCTTTTTGGAATATTGAGGTTGGTACTGACTTTATTGTGTATAAAGATATAGATAACAATCTGGAAGTGTTTCCTGTAAATAACATCGAGAAAGCTCAAGATGCCAATATACAATTGATCACTGCTGAAAATAACAACCATGAAATCAGACTGACGTTAACGCAACAAGAATGTTCAGACGGAATGTCTGACAATACTTTTTCGTTTAAAACAAAGGTGGAAATTTCAGGAAAGGACCATCCGTTAACTCTTAACGGTTGCGGAAATTATATCGTTCCAAAAAAATTACAGGGAAAATGGGAACTGTCACATTTTAACGGAAATGAAATTCCTGAAAACAAATACCTTAAAACACCGTATTTAGAATTTGAAGACGAAGAACAGCGTGTAACAGGAAATGCAAGTTGCAACGGTATTAATGGTGGAATTTTTATTCAAAACGATATAATACGTTTTTCTAAACTTGCGGTAACGCGAATGATGTGCGTTCACGAAAATATGGAACAGGAATTCTTAGCCGAGCTACCAAAAATCACTAATTATAAAATCATTAATAATGAACTACAGCTTTTTTCAGGTGATGTATTGAAAATGAAAATGAAGAAAAAACACTAATTTCTTTCTATAGAATTATTAAAAAAACGGAATCTAAGAAAACAGATTCCGTTTTTTTATTTGGTTTTAAACTGGTCTTTGTGATCTTTATGTTTCCAGCGTTTATGTGTCCAGAAATAATATTCGGGCACCGCTTTAATTTGTTCTTCCACTTTATCTAAAAACACACGGGTTGGTCGGTATTTTGGCTCGCTTTTAATATTATCGGTAATTTCAGAAAAAGTAACTTCATAATGTCCGCGTTTTACTTTATCAATCTGCAGGTACAAAATGTTCATGTCTAATTTTCTTGCCAACGCTTCGGCTCCCATGTGCACCGGCACTTCAATTCCCATAAAAGATTCCCAATGCAGATTAGGACGCAACAAAGGTGTTTGATCACTTAAAAACAAATACACACCATACAATCCCTTGTTTTGATTCTCTCGAATTACGCCTGTTGTTTCTTGTGTAGAAATTAATTCAGCATTAAAACGCGAACGGATGTCTCTGAACAATTTATCAAAATACTTGTTTTTTAATTTTTTATACACTCCGAATCCTTTAAAGTCAAGAAATTTCCCCAGACCTATCACCCACTCCCAATTACCATAATGCGGCAACATTAAAATAATGCTTTTTTCTTTTTGTTCATAGTTTTTCAACAGCTCCACGTTTTTAAAGACAAAGCGTTGATCTAATTCTTTTTGAGAGATCGTAATGGTTTTGATCATCTCAAGGAATAAATCGCACAGATGATGATAAAACTTCTTTTCGATTGATTTTCTTTCAGAAGCGGATAAATTTGGAAAGGTAAGTTCTAAATTATTCCGAACCGTTTTTACACGGTATCTAACGACTTTATAAACCAGAAAATAAACGGCATCTGACAGTAAATACAGCAACCTGAACGGCAGTATCGAAATACACCACAACACCGAATAAATAACTATAAATAAAAGATATTTCATTAAGAAATTTTTTGCAAAGATAAGCCTATCCCTTCATTAACAATAATTCTTTTAAGATGTTTTTAACAGACATTTCTACCATAAAAAATTAAAAATATTTTTTATTGCGACATACTGTTGTCAAACCTGCCTCATAATTTTGAATAAAAATAACAAGTAAATCAATTATTATGAAAGCAAACATTTTAACAAACGAAGAGCTATTAAAACATTGGCAAGGTCACAGAGCATTAACCAGAAGAGTTATTGAAGCATTTCCTGAAAAAGAACTTTTTGAATACAGCATTGGTGGCATGCGTACTTTTGCCGATTTGGTTAAAGAGCTTCTTTCTATTGCAGTTCCAGGGTTAGAAGGTATTGTTACAAACTCTACCGAAGGTTACAATCACAATTTGGCTCTTACAACTAAAACCGATTTATTGAAAGCCTGGGACGAAGCTACACCAAAAATCAATGACCTGTTTTTACAAATTTCAGAAGAACGCTTTAAAGAAGATTTCAACCTGTTTGGTGAATATAAATTCCCAATTATTCAAAACATTTTGTATTTTATTGACAATGAAATTCATCATCGCGGACAAGGATACGTTTATTTAAGAAGTCTTACTATTGAACCGCCTTTTTTCTGGGAACGTTAACATAAAAAGAGAGCTAATGCTCTCTTTTTACATTCTATTTAATGCTTTTTGCAATAAATCACCCATGATTTGTTTTAATTTTAACGGCTCAACCACAGTAGCTTCATCACTGAACATTAAAAGCCAACGGGCAAAATATTCTAATTTCAAAGATGTTTCAAAGGTCATTTCAACCTGACTGTCAATTTCCTTATCTGAAACAAAACCATACGAATTCTTGTCCCAATTAAAATAATGTGCCATTTTCTTGGGAACAACTATTTTAATAGTATTTTTTGGAATTTCAACAGTCTTTTTCCGGTTTAAAAAATACTCTAACGGTTGGTGTTCATTTTTAAACAACGTAATTGTTTTAGTTAGCTGCTTTACCCTATCAATTCTAAACTGACGGTAATCATTCCTTAAATAACAAAATGCCATAAAGTACCAATAATCGTTTTCGTAAAAAATGCCAATGGGTTCTAACAATCGTCTCTCGGCCTGATCTGACGCAGGTTTTTGATAAAAAATTTCGAGCTGAACCTTTTCAACAATGCATGACAGCAAAACAGATAAAACCTCAGAATTTTCAGACGACGACGAATCAAATATCACATATTGATCTTCGATCAATGCAACATTTTCTTTTTCACTGGTTCTTAAAATGGCCTTCATTTTATGCAAGGCTGATGAAAAATCAAAGCTCAATTTTTTATCGGCAAACTTGCCGACCAGTTTTTCTGCAATGGCAAAACTCATTGCTTCTTCTTTAGTAAAAATTGTCGGCGGTATTCGGTATCCATCAACCAAAGCAAACCCTTTTCCGGGTTCGTTATAAACTGGAACTCCTGCATTTTCTAGCGCCTTCATGTCACGGTAAATGGTTCGTACGCTTACTTCATATCTGTTGGCGAATTGTTGCGCGGTAATCCAATTTCGCGATTGCAACTGCACATAGATATTCAGAATGCGGTCGAACTTTTTGGTATCTAACGAACTCATAAATTACAACAAAGTCAATTGATTATTCGGCAGTGCATTTTCTAATTGCAACAACGCTTTTTTACGCCACTTTCCGCCGGCATAGCCCACCAAAGAACCATCGCTGCCAATAATCCTGTGACACGGTATCACAACTGCGTGTTTATTGCTGCCGTTTGCTGTTGCTACCGCACGTATAGCTTTTACATCGCCCAGTTTTATTGCCTGTTGCTTATAGGTAGCCGTTTTTCCGTACGGAATTTCCTGTAAGGCACGATATACTTTTTGTTGAAACTCGGTTCCGGTTAGGACTATTGGGACGGTAAATTCTGTTAATCCCTGATTAAAATACAATTCCAATTCCTTTTTCAACTGTTTCAAATACCGATGATTTTCTTCTAAAACATATTTTGCTTTGAAAACATTGCCCAACGTTTGTAATTCCTTTTCAAGATGTATCCTGTCAAAAAACTCTGTAAAACAAATACCTTCATCCGTGGTACCCATCCACATAGTGCCCAATGGCGTTTCGGCGCTTGCGATATAAATTACAGCTTCTAAATGTGGTTGTGTATTCCAGGTTTCTATTATTGTTTTCATAGAGATTCTTCTATTTATTTAATCCCTAAAAATAAGAAAACCTTCTCAAATGAGAAGGTTTCGTTTATGTTATTTTGCAACTAATTACTCAGCAGCAACAATTTCATAAGGTAATTCTACGATTACTTCGCGGTGTAAACGAACGTTTGCAGCATATTTACCTAAACGTTTGATGGTACCTGAAGTAATGTATTTTTTATCGATAGATTGCCCGTTAGACTCTAAAGCAGCAGCAATATCAGCATTAGTAACTGAACCAAATAATTTTTCACCACCAGCTTTAACAGCAATCTTGATTTCTAAAGCTTTCAATGCTTCAGCAGTTGCGTTAGCATCAGCAATTAATTTAGCTTCTTTATGAGCTCTTTGTCTCAAGTTTTCAGCTAAAACTTTCTTTGCTGAAGGTGTAGCCAATACAGCCATACCTTGAGGAATTAAATAGTTACGACCGTATCCTGGTTTTACCGTTACGATATCGTCTTTAAAACCTAATTTGTTAACGTCTTGTTTTAAGATAATTTCCATGTTGTTGTCCTTTTTTTAAATTTAGAAGTTAGGTTCTGCTAAGCAGAAACCAACAACTTTTTATTTTTATTATTTTAATAAATCTGCTACGTAAGGCATTAAAGCTAAGTGACGTGCACGTTTTACAGCAACAGATACTTTTCTTTGGTATTTTAAAGAAGTTCCGGTTAAACGACGAGGTAAGATTTTACCTTGCTCGTTAACGAATTTCAATAAGAAATCAGCATCTTTATAATCGATGTATTTGATTCCTGATTTTTTGAAACGACAATATTTTTTAGTTTTGTTAGTTTCAATGTTTAAAGGCGTTAAATATCTGATATCTCCGTCTTTTTTACCTTTTGCAGATTGCTCAATGTTTGACATGATAATTACGCTTTTTTAGTTTTTAATTTTTCTCTTCTTCTTTCAGCCCAAGCAACAGCGTGTTTGTCTAAAGTCACAGTTAAGAAACGCATAACACGTTCGTCACGGCGGAATTCAGTTTCTAAACCAATGATCGCATCACCCGGTACAGTGTACTCAAATAAATGGTAAAAACCACTTTTTTTGTTTTGAATTTCGTAAGCTAATTTTTTTAAGCCCCAATCTTCTTTTGATATCATTTTAGCCCCTTTAGAAGCAAGAAATTCTTCAAATTTCTGTACTGTTTCCTTTACCTGAGTTTCAGATAAAACGGGATTCAAAATGAAAACAGTTTCATAATGATTCATAATAAAAATATTTATTTGTTATAAAATTGGGTGCAAATATAGGATAGTTTTTTGTGAATAACAAATGGTTTTAGGATTTTTTTGAAAGATGTGGGATGCTGGGTACTAAGTGCTAAGTGTGGGATGTGCACACTGATTGAAGCAAAACTCTGTAAACCTATTAACCTTTAAGCTTGGCTTTAAATGCAATAATCATATTCATTAAATGATAAGCTTCATTATAATATTTTTCAAACGCTTGGTCATCAATATACCCTCTGTATTTTGCCTTATATAAACAAGTTACCACTTCTGCTAAAGATCGAACAGAATAATTTAAGAATCTATTAAATTCTGCATTTGTTTGTATAATAGCCTCCCTCAGAAATATTTAACGCACAGAATCTGAAGCACGTATTATTTGAGAAGATAGATTATAGGTTTCAATTTTTGGAAACTGTAAGGATAGTTTATAAATATCTTCTCCAAAACTCATAGCCTTTTGCCATATTTGCAGCTTTTCAAATTTAAAACCCATATATAACTATATTAAAAAGTTAATAAAAATAAACACTCATCATCAAACACCCACCATCAAACATCTCAATAAAAATCAACACTTATGGTTGTTTTTACCGATTTAAACTTGGTTATTGTTTCTAAACTGTTGATGCTTTTTTGAATGGCTTTTTTTAAAGCATTGGCAGATTTATTAATTGGCAGCTTAATCAAAATAACCTGTATATACTGATTACGGATTCTGTTTATTGACGGTTCCTGTGGACCTAACACCAAAATTCCCTGTATGCTTTGTTTCATATTTGACGCCAACCATTGCGATGCTTCTTTTACTTTTTCATAATCGGGATGTTTTAGCTGCAAGCGGATTAATCGGTAAAATGGCGGATATTTAAAGTTTAAACGTTCATACATTTGTTCTTTAAACATTCCTTTGTAATCGTTTTGGGTAACCTGCTGTATCGTATTATGGTACGGATTGTAGGTTTGAATAATCACTTTTCCCTGTTTGTTTTTTCTACCGGCACGTCCCGCCACCTGAACCATTAACTGGTATGCCCGTTCATAAGCTCGGAAATCGGGAAAGTTCAACATATTGTCTGCATTTAAAATTCCGACTAAAGAAACATTTTCAAAATCGAGCCCTTTTGCAAGCATTTGTGTTCCTACCATTGCATCGATTTCTCTGTTTTTAAAACCATCAATCAATCGTTCAAAAGCAAATTTACCCCGGGTAGTATCCTGATCCATCCGGGCAATGTTTTTGTTGGGAAAAATATTTTTCAAAGCTTCTTCTATCTGTTCTGTTCCCAAACCTTTTGTCGTTAAATCGTGACTGTGGCAAGAATGACATTTAGAAGGCATTGCCATGGTGTAGCCACAATAATGGCACTTTAAATAATTTTGACGCTTATAGTACGTTAACCCCACATCACACATGGTACAATGAGGAACATGACCGCAACTTAAACATTCTAGAACAGGAGAAAAACCACGCCGGTTTTGAAAAAGAAGTACTTGTTCGCCATTATAAAAAGCTTCGGTAATGGCATCAATCAATTTCATACTAAAAATACCGTTTACTTCTTTTTTTCTACGGACTTCTTTTAAATCTACCAAAACTATTTGCGGCAACTGCACATTGGTAAATCGTTGTAAAAGCTCTGTATATCCGAATTTTTGCTGATAAGCGTTGTAATAACTTTCTAAACTTGGCGTTGCCGATCCTAATAAAACTTTGGCATGGAACATTTTTGCCAAAACAATAGCCGCATCTCTTGTATGAAATCGCGGTGCCGGATCAACCTGCTTGTAAGTGGTTTCGTGTTCTTCATCAACAATGATTAATCCTAAATTTTTAAAAGGAAGAAAAATAGATGAACGAGATCCGATTATAATCTGAGCTTTTTCGTTCGCATTCAAAACATGATGATATACCTCTACCCGCTCATTTTCTGAATATTTTGAATTAAAAACCGCTACTTTATTGCCAAAATAAGCCGTTAACCGTTGGACCAATTGTGTGGTTAAGCCAATTTCGGGCACCAAAAACAATACCTGCGAGTTATTTTGAAGAACATTTTTTATCAGTTCAATATACATTTCGGTTTTGCCCGATCCTGTCACAGCGTTCAGCAAAACAACATCGTGCTGCTGAAACTGATTTTGAATGGATTGAATGGTTTTATTTTGCAGTTCTGTAAACTGAATATCGTTTAAAAAAGCATCGTTAAACTGCACACGGTCTTCTACCAAAGTATAAGTAACAAAAATCTGTTTTTTTTCTAAATTGGTATAAATAGCCTTTGAAACTCCGGCTTCTTCTAATAATTCTTTTAATTCGATTGTTGATTTTTGCGTACTTAATTGAAAATATTTTAAAACCAAAGCACGTTGTTTCTCCGTTTTTAATTCATGATCTAACAGGTTGATTAATTCGTTCTCTTCTTTATAGGTATCGTGTAAAGTAACATACTTAACGAGCTTGGGTTTGTATTTCTCGTGAATATGCTGATTTAAAAAAATAATTTCTTTTTTCAGCAATTCGTCAATTACATTAAAAACCTGTTTTTTGTTTAGAATTTTCTGAACCTCATCAAAGCGCAGAATAGGCTGCTGTTCAAAAGCTTGATACAGCAAAAATTCATCATCGGTCAAAGAACTTAAATCAACAACCAATGTGCTGTTAAAACTCAAGATGGTTTCACTTTCCAATAAAAACGCCGAAGGTAAAGCCGCTTTGTAAACATCACCTAAGGCACACATATAATATTGAGCAATCCATTGCCAAAAATCGAGTTGTTTTGTGGTTACAATGGGTTGTTCATCAATAATTGTAAGAATATCTTTTGGAGTATAGACGGACGGTTTTTGATTGTGTTTTGACAAAACAATTGCCGTATAAACCTTTTTTTTTCCAAACGGAACCGCTACCCGCATTCCGGGCTGTAAAAAAATAAATTCCGCCTGATTTATACTGTATGTAAAAGTAGTTGCTATTGATAAAGGAACAACAACATCTATAAAATATTCCATAGAACAAAGATAAAATAAAAGCCCTGAAAATTCAGAGCTTTTAAATATTCTTGTTTAATGCAATCATTTTTAGTGCAGCAACGGCGGCTTCGGTTCCTTTGTTTCCGTGAACACCTCCGCTTCTGTCAATTGATTGTTGTTCATTGTTATCGGTTAATACACAAAAAATAGTGGGTATATCGTATTTAATATTTAAATCTTTAATACCCTGTGTTACACCTTCGCAAACAAAATCAAAATGTTTGGTTTCGCCTTGAATAACGCAGCCTATTGCTATAACGGCATCGAATTGTTTGGTTTCGTGCATTTTTTTAGATCCGAAAATCAATTCGAAACTACCTGGAACGTTCCATCTTACAATGTTTTCGGGCAAAGCTCCACAATCAATCAATGCATCATAAGCACCTTGAAATAATCCATTGGTTATTTTATCGTTCCATTCTGAAACCACTAAGCCAATTTTCAAGTTTCTGGCATCAATTAAATCGGCTTTGTTGTATTCTGATAAATTTTTATTTGCAGTTGCCATAATTATTGGGCCATTCCTAAATACACATCAATATTAGCAGCTTCAACAGAACCTTTGTAATTATCTTTTACGTTGGTAAACAACTTCAAAGCTTCTTCTTTCTTGCCTAATTCTATCGCCATTAATCCTGCTTTGTATGCGTAACGCGGTGTAGAAAAATCGTTAGGTGTGTGTTCTGATGCCTTTTTGTAAAATTCAAAAGCCTCTTGTGGTTGGTTTAATTCAGCAAACGCATCGCCTATTGCACCCAACGACATTGCTTTTAAGAACAAATCTTTAGAATTAAATTGTTCTAAATGTTCAATTGCCTCTTTAAACTTGCCCATATTAAGGTACGATGTTCCGGCATAATAATGTGCTAAATTAGCCGCATCGGTTCCGCTGTACTCATTTATGATACCTAAAAAGCCCATTTTACCTTCGCCACCATTTAACGCTAAGTTGTATAATGAATCGGTTGCTTGTCCGTTAACTGCTTGTTCATAATATTGTTGTGCCTGGAACATATCGTTAGCCGCTTCGTCTTGCTTTGGTTCCATAATAAAATTGTCATAAACAAAATAACCAACAGTTGCAATGGCTAAAGCACCAATTGCGTAAAATACCTTCGATTGGTTTAATGTAAACCAAGTACCGATTTTATTAGCTGTTGAGTCTAAAGAATTAAACACTTCTGCCGTATCGCTTTTGTCGTTTAATACCGCCTGGTGTGCATTTTCTTCTTTTTCAACCTTTGGTTTTTCCGGTTTATACCCTCTTTTATTATATGTTGCCATAATGATGTAAGAATTTTAATCACGGCAAAAATAGGATTTTTATCTAAATTTAAAAGTCTATTTGTTAGATATTTTTCGGAAATTTGCTTTTTAATCAAATAAATAAATCTGCTTTTGTGAATTTAGAGCAAATACATATCCTTAATTTTAAGAACATTTCTGAAAAAACGCTTTTTTTTACAAAGAAAATAAACTGTTTTGTGGGAAAAAACGGTCAGGGAAAAACCAATCTGCTCGATGCTATTTATTATCTAGCATTCGGCAAAAGTTATTTCAATCCCATTGCATTGCAAAACATTAAGCACAATGAAGATTTTTTTGTGGTAGAAGGATCTTTTAACAAAAATAGTAAACGGGAACAAATTGTTTGCAGTCTGAAAAAAGGCCAGAAAAAAGTTTTGAAACGAAACGGAAAAATCTATGATAAATTTGCTGAGCACGTGGGTTTGATTCCATTAGTGATGATTTCGCCAAGCGATCAGGATTTGATTTCAGAAGGAAGCGAAACCCGCAGAAAATTTATTGATCTGGTTATTTCACAACAAGACAATCTTTATTTACAACAGATTATACACTATCAGAAAATTATTTCGCAACGCAACGCTTTGTTAAAATATTTTGCCCTGAACCGCGTTTTTGAAACCGATACCTTGACCATTTACAATGAACAGCTGCATACATTGGGAACCGAAATTTATCAAAAACGCAACGAGTTTATCAAAGAATTTCATCCTATCTTCACCAAATACCATCAGCAGATTACAGGAAATAGTGAAACGGTGGAAATAAAATACGAAAGTCAGCTGCACAACAAACCCTTATTGGAACTTTTTGATGAATTTTTACAGAAAGACCGTGTGTTGCAATATACTTCGGTTGGTATTCATAAGGACGATCTTTTGTTTGAAATTAACGAACATTCCATAAAAAAATACGGATCGCAAGGTCAGCAAAAATCATTGTTGATTGCCCTAAAACTGGCTCAGTTTGATTTCATAAAAAAACAAAGCGGCGTATTACCCATTTTGTTGTTCGATGATATTTTTGACAAATTAGATGCCGATCGGGTACAACAAATCATTCAAATGGTAAACGACAGTACTTTTGGGCAATTGTTCATAACCGACACGCACGAAGACCGAACCGAATTGATTGTAAAATCGACCAATTTAGATTACGAAATTTTTAAAATATCTAACTAAACACAAATCCATTTTTTGTTTATTTGTACAAAAATTCAGCTATGAAGCTTAACCAGTCTTTAAAAAATTACAACACGTTTGGAATTGATGTTTCTGCAACACAATTTATTGAAATTTCAACAGTTCATCAGTTAAAAGATGTTATTAAAGAAAACAATCAAAAATTACCTCTTTTTATTTTAAGCGGCGGTAGCAATATGCTGTTAACAAAAAACGTTGATGCTTTGGTTTTGCATATAAATACTAAGGGAATTCACGTGGTTGATGAGAATGAGGATTTTGTGTGGATGGAAGCACAAGCTGGTGAAACATGGCATGATTTTGTTCTTTATACGATTACTCAAAATTTAGGTGGATTAGAAAATTTATCGTTGATTCCCGGGAAAGTAGGCTCCTCTCCTATTCAAAACATTGGTGCCTACGGCGTGGAAATTAAAGATACCATGCATAGCTTAACAGCTTTGAATTTAGAGACTTTAGAAGTAGAAATATTTCACAATGCCGATTGTAAATTTGGTTATCGTGAAAGTGTTTTTAAGCATCAGTTGAGAGATAAATACATCATTACATCGGTTACCTTTAAACTAAAAAAAGCACCTCATCTGTTACATACATCTTACGGAGCTATTCAACAAGAGTTGGAAACAATGCACGTGGAACAGCCAACAATTAAAGATGTCAGCAATGCAGTGATTGCTATTCGTCAGTCAAAATTACCTGATCCGAAAGAAATTGGCAACAGCGGCAGTTTTTTTAAAAATCCGGTTATATCAAAAGAGTTGTACCAACATTTGTTAGAAAAAAATCCTGATATTCCTCATTATCCCGTAAATGAATCTGAAGTCAAGATTCCGGCAGGCTGGTTAATTGAACACGCTGGTTTGAAAGGATTTAGAAAAGGCGATGCCGGCGTACATACCAAACAGGCCTTGGTCTTAGTAAATTACGGCAATGCCAGTGGGAAAGAATTAATTGATATGGCTTATTTTGTACAACAAACTGTTTTTGAAAAATTTGGAATCTCCATTTTTCCCGAGGTGAATATTATTTAAATTTTAAACTTGTAGTTCGCTAACATTTAAAGTATTTTTGCAGTAATTTAAAACACCCTATGGCACTAACACTACTTTATATTTTAGCCGGTTTATTTATTATTCTGCTTGTTTATTATTTAGGCATTTTTGCCGGATCTGTATTTGGCAAACCACATGAAACCAATGCCAAACGCATTCCTGTTTCGGTGATTGTTTATGCTAAAAACAACTGTAATGAACTGCGTAATCTACTACCCGTTTTATTAAATCAAAATTACCACCAGTTTGAACTGGTTGTTGTGAACAATGCCTCTACCGACGACACTTTGGATTTACTTAAAGAATATACATTAATGTATCCAAACGTCAGAATTGTTGATGTGGTAAACAACGAAACTTTTTGGGGCAATAAAAAATATGCCGTTACTTTGGGTGTAAAAGCAAGTAAATACGAATATATTGTTTGTATTGATGCCGATAAAAAAATACATTCTAACAATTGGCTGGTTCAGTTAACATCGCATTTCACATTAAATAAAACCATTATTTTAGGATCTTTTTTTTATACCAAAAAGAAAGGACTCTTTAATAAATTCTTCCGATTTTTCCATACCATACAACAGATGCAATCATTAGCTTGGACAAAAATAAGTAAACCTTACAGCTTGAACTTACAACAGGTTGCGTTTAAAAAAGAAGAATTCTACAAAGTAAACGGATTCATCAGCCACATGCAGAAAAATTTGTTCATGAACGAATATTTTGTAAACGATGCGTCATCATCTAAAAATACGACCATTTGTGAACACAACGAAGCAATGATTGAAGTTGAATCGTTAAACCGTAAAGATTTTAAGGATTTTAAAAAACAACAATTACAGCTTTTATCTAACTTAAAAGGAGCCGCATCAGTCAAAATAAAGCTGTTCAACCTTTTTCAGTTTCTATTCTTTGTGGCAGCAATTGCATCGTTTGTAACCATAGAATATTGGTATGTTACTTTAGCGATTGTTGTGCTACGTTATATTATTTTATGGATTATTTTTGCCAAAGCTGCGAAAAAATTCCAATACAAGGATCTTGTTTTTTACTTTCCTTTGTTCGATTTGTTTTATATCTTTATGCAAATTCAGTTATTTTTAACCAATCTGTTCAAAAAATCAAAATCGTAAAGTGGCACAAAAATCAGCAAAAGAAATCGCAACGCTTATACAGAATGCCAAACAAGGAAATCAAGCGGCTTTTACGGCTTTATTGGATATTTACTGGACTGAAGTATATCATTTTATTTTAAAAAGAACGGAAAACGAAACCGACACCGAAGACATTACGATTGAAACTTTTGCTAAAGCCTTTGACAAACTAAATTCGTACAACGAAAAATTCGCATTCAATACCTGGCTTATCACCATTGCCAAAAATGTTCATATTGATTTAATACGAAAAAGAAAAGCCTCGGGATTTGTGAATTTAGACAATGACGACGAATATTTATTCCAAACCATTGCAGACGACGATTCGATAGAAGACCAACTGATTTACGAACAAAATCTGGTTACCTTAAAAAAATGTATTAAGCAACTAAAACCTCATTACCAGCAAATTATACAATTGCGTTATTTTCAGGAACGGAGTTACAATGAAATTGCCGAAATCATCAACGAACCACTAAACAACGTTAAAATTAAACTGTTGCGTGCCAAAAAATTACTAACAGAATTGATTAAGAACGAAAATCAACAGGAATTCTAATTTTCTCAAAAAAGAATTTCAATTTTTAAAACGACATTATTTGACCTATTTGTTGCTTATTTTTGAACTATCAAAACAAGTTGAAAAATGAGAAAAGTACTTTTAGATTTAGCAGTAACCTTAGACGGATTTATCGAAGGTCCTAATGGTGAAATTGACTGGTGTATTATGGACGATGATATGGATTTTAACGATTTCCTTTCAAACATAGATACCATCTTTTACGGCAGGGTAAGCTATGATTTGTGGGGAAATTTCCAACCAGGTATAAATGCTGATGTAGCAGAAACAGAATTTTGGAAAAATATACATTCAAAAGAAAAATATGTTTTTTCTCGTCAGGACAAAAAAGATGAAAAAGCAACTTTTATTACTTCTAAGATTACTGATAAAGTTAATGAAATTAAAACCCAACCCGGAAAAAACATCTGGCTTTACGGCGGTGCCAAACTTATCCACACATTTATAGAGTTGAACCTTATTGATGTTTACAGAATATCGGTTCATCCCGTAGCTTTAGGAACAGGAAAACCTTTGTTTGAAAACCTTACCAAACGCCTAAATTTAAAACTAACCGGAACCAATACTTTTAAATCGGGAGTTGTGCAACTTATCTACGAACCTGTAAAAGACTAAAAATGTTTGAACTATTCAAAACTCATTTAGATAAATTCATAACCATTAGTGATTCCGAATTTGCTGAAATTCTTTCTTTTTTTGAGATTAGAACGATACGTAAAAAAGAAAATCTGCTGGAAGAAGGACAAATTTGTAAAGAACATTATTTTGTTTTAAAAGGTGTTTTACGCAAATTCTTCATCAACGAAAAAGGAACAGAGCAAACTACCGAATTTGCGATTGAAAACTGGTGGCTTACAGACAATCTGGCTTATGAACATCAGCTAAAAACCGGCTTTTATATTCAGGCTGTTGAAACATCTGAAATATTGGTCATCACCCAAAAAAATCAGGAACAATTGTTAGCTCAATTCCCTGTGTTAGAACGATACTTCAGGTTTATTTACCAACGTGCCTACGCAGCTTCACAAATGCGTATAAAATACATCTTTTCCTATTCTAAAGACGAATTCTATTTTCAGTTGGTTAAAAAATACCCTGAATTTGTACAGCGAGTTCCACAATATCTCATTGCTTCATTTTTGGGCTTCACTCCGGAGTATCTGAGTGAAATCAGAAAGAAACATTTTTCTTAAACCAGTTTAAGTTTTTACAATTGTTTGTTTCACAACTTTGTATCATTAAAAAGAAAGAAAATGGAAAAACATACAACAAACCAACTGCAACAATTATTTTTACGTTTGACACTGGCTACCACCTTCCTATCTGCTGTTGCAGACCGATTTGGATTTTGGGGCAAAAATTCTACGTGGGGTAACTGGCAGAATTTCGAGAATTACACTAAACAAATCACAGTATTTTTACCAGAATTCCTGAGTATCTTCGGAGCGTATATTGCAACTTTTTTAGAGATTATCCTCGCCTGGTTCCTACTTTTAGGTTACAAAACAAAGCTGAGTGCTTTTGCAACGGGTATCCTCTTATTATTGTTTGCACTGTCTATGAGTATTACTTTAGGAGTCAAGGCTCCTTTAGATTATTCTGTTTGGGTAGGTAGTGCTGCAGCATTTCTTTTATCAACTCATAATCAATTTCAATTCAGTATCGATAACAAAATCATTAACAAATAAAAATCAAAACAATGACAAAACGTACTAATATTAACAAAGTAGCACCACAAGCTTATAAAGCAATGATGGGATTAGAAATGTATCTTGCTAACGTGGAAATTTCAAAATCACTAAAAGAATTGATTAAAATTCGGGCTTCGCAAATTAATTCTTGTGCCTATTGTATTGATATGCATACTAAAGATGCCTTAAAAAATGGCGAAACCAATCAGCGTATATTTTTACTGAGTGCATGGAAAGAGGCAAAATATCTTTTTACGGAAGAAGAACAAACCGTATTAACAATGACAGAGGAAATTACGCTTATTCACAAAAATGGATTGAGCGATGAAACCTATCAAAAAGCAACTGAATTTTTTACAGAAGAGCAAATTGCACAGATTATTATGGCAATTGTAACAATTAATGCATGGAACAGAATTGCTGTGAGTACGCATTTACAGGTTGGTGAATAAAAAATTCAACAAAAAAGCTGCACTTATGCAGCTTTTTCTATTTCAATAAAATTTGTATCAATTCTTCTAACGTAACATTTTGCTGTTCGCCCGAATTTAGATTTTTCAAGGCAAATATATTTTGCTGTATTTCGGTTTCGCCAACAATCACCACATAATTGATTCCTTTCTTTTCGGCATATTTGAATTGCTTGTCCATTTTGGCTTTATCAGGATACAGCTCAGCTTTGACTCCGGCTTCACGTAGTTTTTGTATCGCTTTCAAAGCATATTTTGCTTCCTCGTTTCCGAAGTTCATAAACAAAACGTCCGATACATTGGAAACCGTTTCCGGAAATACATTCAATTCTTCAATAGCTAAATAAATTCTGTCCAATCCAAACGAAATTCCTACACCGCTCATATTTTTCAGTCCGAAAATTCCTGTTAAATCATCGTATCTACCGCCGCCGCCAATCGAACCTAATTTTACGGTTTCGGGCGCAGCTACTTCAAAAATAGCTCCAGTGTAATAATTCAGTCCGCGCGCTAAAGTAACATCTAAATTCAGTTGTGCTGATTTCAAGCCTAATTCTTCAACGGTTTCGCAGATAAAAGTCAATTCTTCGACTCCTTTTGTTCCTTCTTCCGAAGTTGCCAATAAATCACGTAATTGCTGTAATTTATCCGACAACGAACCCGAAAAATCAAACAAAGGCTGCACTTTGGTTAAAGCTTCTGCCGAAATTCCTTTAGCCAACATTTCTGCTTTAACGCCGTCTTCGCCAATTTTATCTAATTTGTCCAAAGCAACGGTAAAATCAATCAACTTGTCGCTTGCCCCGATTACTTCGGCAATTCCTGATAAAATCTTACGGTTGTTGATTTTTATGGTAACGCCTTCTACTTTTAAATCGGTAAAAACAGCATCGTATAACTGCACCAATTCCACTTCCTGCCACAACGATTTTGACCCGACTACATCGGCATCACATTGGTAAAACTCGCGAAAACGTCCTTTTTGCGGACGGTCGGCACGCCAAACTGGCTGAATCTGATAACGCTTGAACGGAAATTCCAATTCATTCTGATGCTGAACCACGTATCGGGCAAACGGCACTGTTAAATCATAACGCAAAGCTTTTTCGGATATTTGAGCCGTTAATTTCAAACTGTTCTTTTCAGCCAAAAGTATTTCATCAGCTTTTGCCAAATAGTCTCCAGAATTTAAAATTTTAAAAATCAAACGATCGCCTTCTTCGCCGTATTTACCCATCAAGGTTTCAGAATTTTCAAACGACGGTGTTTCAATCGGTTGAAAACCATACAATTCAAAATGTTTTTTAATGGTGGAAATGATATATTGACGCTTTGCTACTTCAAGCGGGGAAAAATCGCGGGTACCTTTTGGAATGCTTGGTTTTTGTGCCATTTTAATTTATAATTTATGCAAATATCGTGATTATTCATTAACCGGGAAATATTTTAAGATCATAAATCTGAAAGCTGTTAGCTGATTACTAAATGCCTATTTTCATCATCCGTTCATTTCCCTGCAAATCTTTCCGTAATTCAACCGTATTAAAATATTCTGAAACCATTTCCTTCATTTCATTTCCGAGATATTGGTTGATTTCAAAAAACAACATTCCGTTTTCGGTTAAACTTTTATGTGCCAATTGCGTAATTTTTCGGTAAAAAATCAACGGGTCATTGTCTTCTACAAAAAGTGCCAAATGCGGTTCATAATGCAACACATTGTTTTTAATTTCGGCTTTTTCTAAATTTCTAACATACGGCGGATTGGAAATGATCATATCATAAGATTCTAAATCCTCCGTTGTCAAAATATTTTGTTTGATAAAAGTAACTTTTGCATCTAAATTTTTAGCATTTTCTTGTGCAATTGTCAAAGCATCGACAGAAACGTCGATAGCAAAAACTTCTGCCAACGGAAATTCCTTTTTGATGGTAATGGGAATACAACCCGAACCGGTACCTATATCCAAAACCCGCCAGTTTTTCTTAGGTTGAAGGTTCATTTCGCTTAAAACCCATTCGACTAATTCTTCGGTTTCCCGACGCGGAATCAACGTTGCGGGACTGACTTTAAATTCGTAACCGTAAAAATATGCCTTTTCAAAAATGTATTGAATCGGAATTTCTTGTTGCAACTGTGAAACAATTTCCTCCAAACGCGATTGATATGCCAATGGTATCTCGTCTTCTTTTTTTAACACGATATCGGCTCGGGAATAATTTAAAACCTCATCTATTACCATAGCAAACAAAGCGTCTGTTTCGTCAGTATCAAACAAATCCTTTAATTTTTGTTTAAATAAGATTTTATAGTCGTTTAGTTTCATAATTGTTATTTTTGTAAAAAACAGAAATGTCATCTGACCAACTTTATATGTTTCGGGCACTGCAATTAGCCAAAACGGGTTTAGCCAGCGCTATGCCCAATCCGTCTGTGGGTGCTGTGATTGAGCACAAAGATACGATTATTGGCGAAGGTTACACCTCAGCTTTTGGTGGTTCGCACGCAGAAGTTAACGCCATAAATTCCGTTAAAGATCAAAACCTATTAACAGAAAGTACTTTGTACGTTACCTTAGAACCTTGCAGCCATTTTGGAAAAACACCTCCTTGCGCCAACTTAATTGTTGCAAAAAAAATTCCGAAGGTTGTTATTGGCTGTGTGGATCCGTTTGCAAAAGTTGCCGGAAATGGAATTCAAATTTTGAAAGACAACGGCATTGAAGTCATCACAGGTGTTTTGGAAAAAGAATGTCAACAATCACATAAACGTTTTTTTACATTTCATTTGAAAAAACGACCGTATATTATTTTAAAATGGGCACAATCATCCGATGGTTTTATCGCTCCGATAGAAAAAGACGAGCATAAACCGGTTTGGTTATCCAATGTCTATTCCCGGCAATTAACCCACAAATGGCGCAGTGAAGAAATGGCGATTTTGGTTGGAAAGCAAACCATTTTAGATGACAACCCAAGTTTAACCACAAGAGATTGGAAAGGTAAAAACCCTGTTCGGTTGTTTATGGATGCTCAAAATGAAATCGACAATTCGTATCATATTTTAAATGATGAAACGCAAACGTACCGGTTTACCAAAATCAAAAAATCGGAAAAAGATGTTGTGATCCCTTTTGAAAATATGGTTCAGGAAATCAGCGATTTTTGTTTGGAACAAAACCTGCAATCTGTTATTATTGAAGGCGGAAGACAGACTTTGCAATCGTTTATTGATGCCGGAATCTGGGACGAAGCCCGTGTTTTTAAAACTTCTGTAATATTGAATAAAGGAATTTCAGCTCCGAAACTAATCAATTTTCAAAAAACAACATCGGTTTTAATTGAAGAAGACTGTTTGTGGGTTTATAAAAAAAATCAAAGTTTCCATTAAAGAGAAAATCAAGTCAAATAAACAAATACCCTTTTTGCGAATATCCCTATATTTGTAAAAATTTCATTAAAAATGGCAGATCAAATCAATCCATATAAAGATTCTGAATTAGGTAAAAAACAGCAAGTTGAACAAATGTTTGACACTATTTCGGGAAATTACGACAATTTAAATCGAATGATTTCTTTGGGAACCGACCAAGGTTGGAGACGAAATGTATTAAAAATGGTGACAGATACCAACCCTGAATCTATTTTGGATATCGCAACCGGAACGGGTGATTTAGCTATTTTACTATCAAAATCAAACGCCAAACGCATTGTGGGCTTAGATTTATCGGCAGGTATGCTTGAGGTAGGCAAAGAAAAAGTAAAAGCTTTGGGATTACAGGATAAAATAGAAATGATTCAGGGCGATTCTGAAAATTTACCTTTTCAGGACAATACTTTTGATGCAATTACCGTTGCTTTTGGTATACGCAATTTTGAAACATTGGAAAAAGGTCTAGCAGAAATTTTAAGAGTGTTGAAACCTAATGGAATTTTTGTTATCTTAGAAACCTCGGTTCCAACAAGGTTTCCGTACAAACAAGGTTATAATTTTTATATGAAAACCCTTATGCCTTTAATGGGTAAGCTGTTTTCAAAAGATCAGAAAGCGTATGAATATCTTTCTGAATCTGCTAAGAATTTCCCTTACGGAGAAACCTTAAACGGTATTTTAAGAACTGTTGGGTTTAAAAATGTTAAACACAATCCGCAAACAATGGGTGTGGCAACCATTTATTCGGCATCAAAATAAAATATGAAAAAACTGTTTATTGCTTTTTGTTTACTTTTAACTGCAAATACGTTTGCACAGGGAATGTTTGGTAAAAATCCATATAAAAACCAGCAGGACTGGGATCAACAACGTGTACATTATGGTTATTTTTTAGGATTCAGCTCTTATAATTTTAAGTTTGATTATTCTAAAAGTTTTTATGAAAAAAACGGAAGCAATGAAATTCTGGTGGAACCTACTTTTGGGTTTAACGTGGGTTTGGTTGGAAATCTACGCTTAATGGAATATTTAGATTTACGTTTTGAACCGGGATTATATTACACTAAAAGAAATTTGATTTACCCGCATATCGAAAACCCGGATCAACGCATACGCAATGTATCTTCTACATATATCCATTTTCCACTATTATTAAAATTCTCCGCATTACGTGCCGGAAATATCCGTCCGTATATTTTAGCCGGATTATCGCAATCATTGAATTTAAGCAGTAACGAAACATCTAAAGAAGATAATTACCAGGGACGTTTTAGAATGAAAAAATGGACTTCAAACTACGAATTAGGCTTAGGAATTGACTTTTATTTTGAACATTTTAAATTTACGCCATCTATTCGTGGAGTATTTGGTTTACAAGATGAGCTGATCCGTGATAAAAACCCTAACAGCCCGTGGACAGGCGATATAGAGTCTATGAAAACACGAGGGTTGTTTATTAACTTTACGTTTCATTAATAGTTAGAAATATTCCGGATTTTATACATCATTACAAAAATAATTGTGTGAGTGTATGTATTAACAAGCCAACCAAACCACCCACCAAGGTACCGTTAATTCGGATAAATTGTAAGTCTTTTCCAACTTCTAATTCTAATTTATCACTTAACTCATTGCCATCCCATTTTTGAACGGTATTGGTAATGATCGTTCCTACCTCGTTACTGTTTCTCAGCACCATTTTATAGACATACTGCCGAACATATTTGTCGATATTCTGCTGCATTTCTTCATCTTCTTTAAATTTTTGGACCATTAAATCTATATTTTGTCTGATGTATTGATTAATCATTCCGTCGGCATCCTGAAGTTTTAACACCAAGTCTTCTTTTAAACGCAACCAGATATCTTTTGTATAACCGTACAATTTTTCCTTGGTAATAAATTCGTTCTTAATTTGATCAAATTTATCGTGCCAACCATCTTTTTCATTTAAATCTTCAACAATCTGATATAATTTCACGGTAAGCGCATTGCGGATATCATGCTCCGGATTTTGTTCTATTTCTTGTAAAAACGTGGTAATACCCGAAATTAATTGATTAGTAACCGATTTTCCGCCGATCAATCCCAAAATAGGTTGCTTTTCAACAACTTTTTTATAAATCAATTCTCTGTTATTTTCAACATATTGCTGTGCCTGTGGCAAAATGATATTTAAAAGTCGGTCGTGTTCATTTTGCTCTAAAAGATAAAGAAGCGATGTTGCGGCTAATTTCTCAAGTCTGATTTCTGCAGTAAGTTCAAACCCTTTTTTAGCTAAAAATTCGGCAATTGACTCGTCATTTAAATTATCAACGATCTGTTTGATTATTTTTCTGCATTCTGCATGAATAAGTTCAATGTTCTTTTTTTTAGATAGCCAACCTGTTAAGTATTCACTTACCGATAATTTATCAATATACGGACGAATTGTATCGGTTGTTAAAAAATTATTGCTGACAAAACTGCCTAAATTTTCACCCAACGCATTTTTGTTATTTGTAATAAGATTGGTATGCGGAATTTTAATACCCAAGGGATATTTAAACAAAGCAGTAACTGCAAACCAATCTGCTAAAGCACCAACCATTCCGGCTTCTGAAAAGGCACGTACATACTCCATCCACTTTTGCGAATGGTGTTTTAAAAGATACATCATTACACAATATATAACCGCCATTAAAATAAACAATCCGGTTGCTAATAATTTATGTTTTTTAAGCCGTTCTTTTTTTAACTGTTCATCCATAACCATTTTTGTTTGCATGAATTTACAATTTTACTCAAAAATTTTATCAAAAAAGTTGTTATTATTTGCTTTCAAAAATTTTTGTAGATTTACAGAGTAGAATTACAACTTTAGAGTGTACGGGTTATTTACTTTACGAGTTGTGAATTCCTTTCAAATTTTTGTAGATTTACAGAGTAGAATTACAACTAAGTACTTTATTAATATGGCCCAAAAGATGTTGTGAATTCCTTTCAAATTTTTGTAGATTTACAAACACGAATTACAACCAACTCAACAAAACACCTCAAAACCCAAGGGTTGTGAATTCCTTTCAAATTTTTGTAGATTTACAAACACGAATTACAACCCTACTAAAATGAAGAAGAACGAAAAAACAGTTGTGAATTCCTTTCAAATTTTTGTAGATTTACAAACACGAATTACAACCAACCCCCGCAGAGGTGCTAACCTCTGCAAGTTGTGAATTCCTTTCAAATTTTTGTAGATTTACAAACACGAATTACAACTTTTGTCCTTTAAATTTCTTTGCGAATTTAGTTGTGAATTCCTTTCAAATTTTTGTAGATTTACAAACACGAATTACAACTGATTAGTCTGTTCCTAATAGTCAATCTATGTTGTGAATTCCTTTCAAATTTTTGTAGATTTACAGAGTAGAATTACAACACGCCCCTACGGGTAAGCTATGTTACATAAGTTGTGAATTCCTTTCAAATTTTTGTAGATTTACAGAGTAGAATTACAACCCCCGCATAGTATAAATAGTTCACTCAGTCGTTGTGAATTCCTTTCAAATTTTTGTAGATTTACAGAGTAGAATTACAACGTAAAAACAGGGGTGGTGCGTACGTTCGTAGTTGTGAATTCCTTTCAAATTTTTGTAGATTTACAGAGTAGAATTACAACAAAAAATGGTGCAAGCAGGTAGAGTGTTCAGTTGTGAATTCCTTTCAAATTTTTGTAGATTTACAGAGTAGAATTACAACGTATCTATATCGTAAACAATATCGTTTATAGTTGTGAATTCCTTTCAAATTTTTGTAGATTTACAGAGTAGAATTACAACAAAAGATAATAAATGGATACCATATAATATGTTGTGAATTCCTTTCAAATTTTTGTAGATTTACAGAGTAGAATTACAACGAGTTGATAATAATATAAGTTCCACTCTGTGTTGTGAATTCCTTTCAAATTTTTGTAGATTTACAGAGTAGAATTACAACAGCTTGCTAATTGTGATAGTATCGTTGCTTGTTGTGAATTCCTTTCAAATTTTTGTAGATTTACAGAGTAGAATTACAACAAAAGACAATAAATGGATACCATACAACATGTTGTGAATTCCTTTCAAATTTTTGTAGATTTACAGAGTAGAATTACAACATATGATATTAAAATTAAATACCCAACCATGTTGTGAATTCCTTTCAAATTTTTGTAGATTTACAGAGTAGAATTACAACCAAGTTGGTTATATTCAAGTAATTCTTTTTGTTGTGAATTCCTTTCAAATTTTTGTAGATTTACAGAGTAGAATTACAACACCGTTATTATAATAAACAATATTTCTAATGTTGTGAATTCCTTTCAAATTTTTGTAGATTTACAGAGTAGAATTACAACAAGAATTATCTATTGTAGTGGTCGAACCCTGTTGTGAATTCCTTTCAAATTTTTGTAGATTTACAGAGTAGAATTACAACTCCGATAAATTTAAAAAGTCTATCATAGTTGTTGTGAATTCCTTTCAAATTTTTGTAGATTTACAGAGTAGAATTACAACATTTTCAAGCTATAGATGAATTTAAAGAGAGTTGTGAATTCCTTTCAAATTTTTGTAGATTTACAGAGTAGAATTACAACGGATTGGTAGGTGCAATTGTACAGCGTATGGTTGTGAATTCCTTTCAAATTTTTGTAGATTTACAGAGTAGAATTACAACTGGATTCTATTAAAAACGCTTATTTGAGATGTTGTGAATTCCTTTCAAATTTTTGTAGATTTACAGAGTAGAATTACAACGCAAGTGCATAGCGTCTTGTAATTGGCTTCGTTGTGAATTCCTTTCAAATTTTTGTAGATTTACAGAGTAGAATTACAACTTCGCTATCTAATAGCTTTGTATTACCCTCGTTGTGAATTCCTTTCAAATTTTTGTAGATTTACAGAGTAGAATTACAACCGCTTCAGGATTTGCAATCGCAACGTCTGCGTTGTGAATTCCTTTCAAATTTTTGTAGATTTACAGAGTAGAATTACAACTCCTGCAAAACAAAGAAGGCGGTGATCGATGTTGTGAATTCCTTTCAAATTTTTGTAGATTTACAGAGTAGAATTACAACTTGATGTTTTAAATGTCATTATTGACGATTGTTGTGAATTCCTTTCAAATTTTTGTAGATTTACAGAGTAGAATTACAACGGCGAATATATTATAGTCGAAGACTTCGAGGTTGTGAATTCCTTTCAAATTTTTGTAGATTTACAGAGTAGAATTACAACTTAACAAATCATCTTATTATGATGGGGAATGTTGTGAATTCCTTTCAAATTTTTGTAGATTTACAGAGTAGAATTACAACTTATCAATTCAAATTTATACCTTCCTTCTGTTGTGAATTCCTTTCAAATTTTTGTAGATTTACAGAGTAGAATTACAACCAATCTGAAAAAACACCGTTCGCGTTTGTTGTTGTGAATTCCTTTCAAATTTTTGTAGATTTACAGAGTAGAATTACAACGAATGACAGCAGATTGCACGAAGCGTATTTGTTGTGAATTCCTTTCAAATTTTTGTAGATTTACAGAGTAGAATTACAACTTCGCTATCTAATAGCTTTGTGTTGCCTTCGTTGTGAATTCCTTTCAAATTTTTGTAGATTTACAGAGTAGAATTACAACCAAACTAACAGGCGAAATATTTAAAGTGCCGTTGTGAATTCCTTTCAAATTTTTGTAGATTTACAGAGTAGAATTACAACGTATTGAAGATAATAACGGTTGGAATACTCGTTGTGAATTCCTTTCAAATTTTTGTAGATTTACAGAATAGAATTACAACCTCATTTAATCCCAATAGAATCAAGGGATTATAAATGTAAACTACAAAGAAAAAATGTAAAAAATGCTTGATTACATCATTGAATCAAGCATTTTTTTATTTCTGTTAAAACAGTTCCAACTGTTGAGGCATTACGGGTAAATCGGCTTCTTTTTTGGCAAAAAAGACTTCCATCTGTCCAAATTGTTTATCGGTTACGCATAGAATCCCAACTTTCCCTTCGGCAGGAAGATTTTTTTTGGCTCGTTTTATGTGCACCTCTGCATTTTCTTTACTTGGGCAATGCCGTAGATAAATCGAAAACTGAAACATATTAAAACCATCGTCTAACAAGGACTTACGAAACCGTGTGGCAACGCTTCGTTGCTTTTTGGTTTCTGTCGGCAAATCAAAAAATACCAAAACCCACATAATTCTGTATGCATTATAGCGACTAAAACTCATCACATCATCGGATAGTGAATCACTCTGCTTTCTCCTGTAAAACACTTACACAACGAACTTGTGGTAATGCTCAAAGCGGTCATTAACGGACGTTGCAATCCATTAATGTAAACGTCTTTTGTTGCCAACTGCAACAAATGTGCCTTTGCCGGTTTATCCAAAATATTGGTCGATTCTGGATGGTTCATCCAATCAACCACCAATCCATCCACATACGGACGGTAAGGCTCCATAACATCATCTGCCAGACAGTAGGCATTGTATTTGTTCCGATGAAAAATCCCAATAGTCGGATGCAATCCACTGCTTACCAACGCCCGCGCTACCATACTCCGCAAAATGGCATAGCCAAAATTAAGAAAATTATTGGGTGCATCGCCTTTTCGTTCACGGGTAAAATTATCAAACAATTTACCCCAATAATATTGTGCTGCAATGCCTTCCATATTAGTACTGTCGCCCGATTTTACCTCATTCATATATTTAATCAGCGGAGCATAATCCAAATCCAACTTTCGCAGCACTTCTTTTTGCTGGAAAATTTTGGCTTCAATCGTTTGTTTCCATAAGTTTTTTCGTAAAGGTTCCGAACAGTTGATCTGATGCTTTAATCGTTCAGAATGCTCAACGTGTCCACTTATCGGCAACATTAACCCTAATGGCAAATGGCTTTCATCGCAACTGATAATTGCTACATTTTGCTGTTGCAACGCCAAAATCACAGGGTGCGACAAGGTAATCTGCGGATTGTCCAATACCAAAAAGCCCATATCTTCCACAGGTACAGAACCTTTTACTTCTTTTGTAACAGGGTCTTCTATTTTGAGCTGATTATCTTTGAGCTTTAAATAGGTTGGATTGCCGATGTAAATAGTACGTTTGAGCATAATATTTAAGTTAATTCGTTTTCTAAACTTTCATATTCTTTAAAACAGGATTGTTTTCCTCGATGCATATATTCGTAATTCTCTTCATCTGCAAACAGCATTCGAAACATTTCCTTATGTACGACAGGAAATGACTGATAAGAATTCCATTTCCAATCTAAAATATCGTTGGTAAATCCGTGTTTCAAAGGATTTAGATGAATGTATAAAATTAAATTCCGAAGATAGTTTTCATCGAGAATTTCTTTTCGTTTAAAGTTTTTTAAAAATAAAGAACCTCTTCTTCCGTAAACTTTGTTAAACGATTGCGTATAACTACTGAAAAAGTTTGCGAATTGTTTGCTTAGAAAGTTTGATTTAGCTTCTAAGGTTTCTAACTTTTTTAATTTTTCTAATTTCCTCGACTTTTCAAGCTTTTCCAAAGTTCCAAACTTTGGAAAAGTTGAAGAAAAACTGGTTAAAGAAGAAGTTGAAATTATCTCCTCTTCCGTTTTAATTTTTACCAACAGATGAAAATGATTCGGCATCAAGCACCAAGCGATGGTTTCGGCTATTGGATTGATGTGCTGCTTATACTTTTCTAAAAAGTACTCATAGTTTTTCTGTTCACGAAACAGGTTTTCATTTCCGTTGGCGTGGTTATAGATATGATAATATTTTTCGAAAATCAGCATATAAAAATTCTTGTTTTATCGATTACTAACTTTCCAAAAGTTTTGAACTTTTTGGAAAAGTTGAAGAGAAAAAAGTTTAACGGAAAGCGTCTATTAACCGTTGATTTACCTCGTTAATGTCAAAAGCATAAATGTCTTCGTAAGACTTTCCTTTTGGAATCCTAATCCATTCAAGCATTTCCTTGTCTTCTGTTGTTTTGCGTTTTTTACTTATGATTTCCAACAATTCATAAAATCCCCAAACTCCTCCGCAATCTTCTATGGGCGCAGCATTCTCTCCTTTAATACATTTTGGATAAAGCACTTCTTCATTGGGTTTCTTTAAAACGGTTATCGTATGAATCCAGTCATCGCCAAAGTCATAGATGTAATTCATATTCTTTTTCTGCCCGTTGAAAAACTCGGATAAATATGTTTTTTCTGCATCAAACTTTTTATATCTCAATTCAATGAAGCCTGCAAGACCATCATCAGGTTCCTTTGGACCAATAGAATCACTTGCATAAGGTGCTCCGAGGTTAAATTGATATAAATGCGAATCATTCCAATTCATAACACATTGAATCACAATATGCAAATCGTTAAAATTAAATTTTTCAGGTACAATTACGGTTCGTGTAATTTTTGGTTCTGTGTCTTTTAAAACTATTTTTAATTTGTGTGCCATATATATTTATGTTTATTTTATGTAATACTCACGTCAATCTGTGCTAAAAAACCGTCTGAAAGATCCTGTGTTATTCCTGGCAAAAGCAACTTAATATTGTTGGCATAATTTTCTTCCCAGAATTGTTTCAACTTATCACGTGCTTCTTTATTAATATACAGTTCTCTCTTTTTTGTAATTAAAACCATTGCTACATATCCTGTATTTTCGGTTATGGCAAAGAAAAAATCTACTCCGCTTGTTGCTGTATTGTTTGTCCAATCTTCAACAGACTCTTTCAAATCAAACTCATAAAGTGAAAATGGCATTTCTCCCTCTTCTAAGAGAACTTCCCGTAAGGCATTTTCTATTCTCTTTTTCATTTTTTACGCTTTTGAAATATTTCCTAATCTATCAACTTTTAGTTTGATACAAACTTCTTTTATTCTATATATACCGTCAATAGTAACTTCCAGTTTATTCAAACTTCCGAGCTCTCCAATTTTAGTTTTAGCATCATAATTCTTAATCAATGACGAAATAGAATTGTGAACAAAATGACATTCACCACCTGTGCTACTTACCATTTTATAGATTCTTTTACAATCAAATCGAACTTTATCAAAAATTTCTCCTTCTTCAGGAACATATACCAAATCATTCGGAGAAAGACTGAACAGCAAACGATGCCCTTTTTCATTAGTTTCGGGAACGGACGACAAACCTTGTTTTTGTCTTTCGATAACGATGTTCAATGGAATAGTATCATAACTGCGTTTCCCTTCTTTGTCTGCATAAACTCCAAAAAACAGATTGGTTCCTTTCGCCGCTTCTACATATTTATCTTTTTTATTACCCGTTTCGCCTAATGCAAATTTGCTTCCCTGCTCAAATACACGAACTTTCAGAATAGGCTGATGTTGTTTTCCGTCATTGTATAAGGCAATGTTTTGGTTCATTTCTTCGATACCTTCAGGAGAAAATGCTAATTCAGGCTTACCTCCTTTTGCTTTTAAATAATTTAATAAGATTTTCTGAATACCGGTATCGGTAATGGAGCCAATTGTTTTTTCATTGAAAGAACTGTCCAGGCTTTTTCTTGTTGCAGTCAGTATTTTTCCTTTGGTAACTTTTATTCTTTCTAATTGAACTTTTCCTGAAACGGTTTCTTTATGCAATGGTTTTCGTATTGCCCAGTTTGTTCCTCTCTGCTTTACAATTCCTTTTACTTTTTCGTCGTTTTTATCAATATATTTTTCATAATAATTGGTCGCTTTGTTGATGACACAAGTGTTTTGCTTGAAACTTATCACAACTTTTTCCAAAGCATTTTTGACATTTAAAGTAAAATTATTCCAGGGTTTTATAAATTCCTTGAATGCGGTTCTCTCTTTTCCGTATTTATCCAGATAGGTTTCCTGTATTCTCAATTTATGCTGTAAATCGTAGCGTTTCAAATCGGATTTTGCCGATTCGTTGTTAAGTAAATTGATGTGGTCGCGTGTAGCACACGCGATAACTAAAGCATCTAAAGCGTGATGACGGTGGTCAATTCTTTTCTTTGAAAATCCTTTGGATAATTCAAGCGGAACAGTCGGCAAAAATTTCTGGTGCTTTTCGTTCCAAGCCGTAAAATCGTTGGAATCGGTTAAATGATTCATTCGCTCAAAACGAGGCAAAATCAAATCGTTCCAAACAGCTTCCAATCCCCAATCCTGCTTTAACCGGGTGGTTATTTTTCCGTTTCCGGGCAATAGATTTTTAGAATTAAAACCGTTGTCGTTGCTTCCGTCTTTGTCATCACGCACGATATTGGACAGCAGATTTGATACATATTTGCTGATGTAACGTGTATCGTTCAACTGTCGTTCAATCATCTTTTCGGGAATATCTTCCAGCAATAGGTTATTCCGTTTCGTTCGGTTTTTAGCATAATTTTGCTTTACAAATTCTTCATAATCCGCTACTTCAAGAATCGAAATTCTATCAGAAACCTTGTATCCGCGATGATTTTTAATAAACTGAAAACCAAGCTGTTTATCCTTTAATTTATTGACTTCTGCTTCGCAAATGACTTTATTATTGAAACCATCGTCAAAATAACGGCTTTGTGGAATGATATGCTCAATTTCATATTCGTGCGTAAACAGTTTATTCAACGGAATAATCTGCCCGGTATAAGGCGAGCGGTAACGCTGTTCTAACCAAAGCTTATAACGTATCAATTCAGATTTGCTTGGTTGTGCAGTCTTACTAATTTTTAAAATATCTTCTTCAATTTCCGCTTCGGAACTCAATGCACCGTCTTCGTAAATCTTTAAAATTTCCTGCTGCATAGGCGAATACGGACGAACATTTTCTACATCTCTATCCAAAGCTAATTCAGCCAATAATGCTTTTATACGCAAATTGGTATTTTCATTCTCGGTAATTTTCCTCGTTGTTCTATCTCTTTCATCTTTAGTTTGTTTCATTTCTCTGCCCAATTCGATATGAATTTCAGAGAAATAATCTTTTGCTCCGTTGCCGTATTTTGTCCAAATATCTTTCACCACACGCAGGGTTTCGGTAATGACCTGCTCCACAATTGGGTTTCGTAATGAATGCTGTTTAAATTCATTCAGATATTCTTCCAAATCCTTTACCGAATTCCATTTACCTGAAATGGTAGCTTCCGAATGTCGACCATAAACAATATATTGTGCCAACCACAAAGGCAATCCCTGAAAATCATTTTCTGTTACTAACCTGTGTTTTTCAGCAAATTCACGAACTTTATTTTTGATATTTTCATCATACTCTCCCGTAATAATTTTCTCAATCCTGTCTTTAGAGCCTTGCTGGATATTCTCCCAATTCCAGGATTTTCCGAAACGCATTAAAGGCAATAATTTCTTAATCGCTTTCTCTGAAAAACTGCCATAATCACTTTTGAAAGGTGGAAATTTTCTAAAGTTTTCAAAGAAAGAATCCACGCTCAAATTATGTTTTTTGGCAAATTTCTTTAAGGCTTTTTCATATTCAGTTTTATCATTCACGGAGTAAATAATATGCCACAAAGCCATTTCATTTTCAAAATTCAGGAAATCTGCAGGGACATTTTCCGTTTTATTCAATCGTGACTGAATCAAATAACGGGTTTCATTGCACGGATAGGTTTTGTCCTCCACATAATTCCAACGGTATCTTTCTGTTTCAGTCTTAGGAACTTTCTTAATCTCCAATTTCCGTTTCAGCAAAAACTCAACTAACTGCTTTTGGTCAATTTCTTTTTTGGTATTCAGAAATTCCAGTAATTCCTCCCAATCGTTTTGATTAGGTAACAATTCTTTGGTAACATTTGAATCATCTTCCTTTCGGTAAATAACCAGATTTTGCAGCCACTGCAACAATCTGAATTCCTGATAATAAGGATTGGATTTTGAAATAACTTTTATAGGAAAAATAACGCCATCTTTTGATTTTCTATTTTCTAAAGAACAATTTGAAATAGAAGATTTTTGACTTCGCAAAGGTCTTTGGTAAAACAGAATATCTTCCAAAATCAAATGAACAAAATCTTTTGCAGAAAGCATCTGCTGATGTTGCTCGTTATTGCGATACAATTCACGGACACAATCCATAAACAAATCTTCATCTTGTAGTTCAGAATGAAACTCCTTTTGTTTCGTAAGAATTTGTTTGAGTTCATCTTTGTAAAACTTCCGCTCTATCGTCCGAACCAATTTTCCTTTGATTTTTTGCTTTGGATTTAATAAAAGGCTATCGAAAATATATGTGCCAACTGTTTTATGTGATGTGTCTATTTCTTGTTCTGTTTTAGTTTTGATAGCAATCCAATCTTTTTCTGAATCTACTGCTTTAAATGTTCTTTTTGTTTCTCCATTTTTGAGTATTGATTCTGTGACAATAAATTCTTTGGTTTTATCAATCCAATCTTCAGTTTTTACAACCTGTCTATCATATTTCCATCCATTTTCAAAATAAACATCAAACAAATCATTTCCCCTTACCTTTTCACCTGAATTAACAACATCTGACACTTTTAATCTCACAAAAAATTTATCTTTTTCTTCATCAAGATCTTCTCCTCGCAGCTGATAATATCCGCGTTTCTGATTGAAATTCAGAATAATCCACGCCAATTCTTCTTTTTCGATTTTTTGAGTCAACGCTTTTTTTCGCAGATAATAAATCGTCCAGTCATACGGGATTAAACAATCATTACCGTTTTTATCTTTCAGAAAATCAGGTTGGAAATTCTTAAATTCTTCCAACATTTCATAAAATGAATTTTGAAACAGGAAGCCATCTTTTGAATAGGCTAATTTAGGTTCCGCTTCGGGGATAAATTTTCCAAAACGTTTGATAAAATCAATTTGAGCATCGTAATGTTCTGGTAAATATCCGAGTATATGAAGTATTCGATGCAAACGTTCTCTACGAAGTAAATGACGTTCTCTCAACCTGCGAACACCTCTGTAACCTGTCCGTTCTGCTGTTTGAGAGATTGAATTTCCTGCTCCAAAATCTCCCAGTATCTTTTGGTCCATCGGTATAATCCGACTTCCCATTCCAAGTATTTCTCCTTGTTTATTTTCAAAGTTTTGTTGGATCAAAGCCCAACCAATCGAGTTTGTTCCTAAATCCAATCCAAGTATGTGTTTCATGCTATTAGTGTATTTTATTAATTCAATAAATATATTAAGAAAAAAAATATTGCTTTTACGGATTTCCGCATTGTTTTGCTATTTTTTTATTATTACATTTGCTCTTGAAAGGAATTCACAATAAGGATTATTCCGTTGTGAAAACATTTACTACGGGGCATTCGAAAGTTTGCCTCGTTTTTATTTATAAATCTCACGTGTTGTATCAATGAATACAATAAAATTGTAAGCGAAATCATTTAAGGGGAGTAAGTCGCCTTTTTATTTCAGAAGTAAAAAATTAGAGGTTTCCTTATACTAAGAAAACCCCCTTTGAATTTAAGCGAAAAAATTATTTTTTTCTATCACATATTCAAATTCATTGATGTGTTTTAATTTAATTTCAGCAGAAAAAGCCTGTATGTGCTTTTGGTGGTGAACATCGCTACCTACAAAATCGTACATTTTTTCTTTTAAAAGATAATCGGCAATTTCTGTAACGCTGCTGCCGTAATACCCTACACTGCTTAATAAATTCATTTGAAACAAACAGCCTGCCTTTTTTAATCTTTTAAAGCTTTCATAATCATTTTTATAAAAGTTGTAACGCTCAGGATGAGCTAAAACCGGTTTATATCCCTGAGAATTCAACTCTAAAATAATTTCATATAGATTAATCGGCGGATTTAAATAAGACATTTCTACCAATACAAAATGATCTTTAAGTGTTAAGAGTTTCTCTGTTTCAAGACGTTTTAAAAACGAATCGTCCATTAAATACTCTGATGCTACCCGCAAGTTTTTATCCGTAAAATCCAATTCGTTTTTTACTTTTTCATATTGATTTAAAATACCTTCTTTGGTGTTATCCCAAACCAACGGCGTGGTATGTGGTGTAGCTATAAATTTACTAAAACCAAACGATTTTAAATCACTAATTAAATCTTGGGTTTCTTTTAGCGACTTTGCACCGTCATCTAACCCATATAAAATATGAGAATGGATATCTACCAAACCATCTGGAATTATATCTTCAAGTATTTTTTTCTTTTTAAAAAAACCAAACATTTTATTATTTTCTAAGTTTTTACTTCGACGCTGCTCTGCTCAAAAACAATGCCAATATATATAAAATATGCAGAACGACCAGCGGTACAGCAACCGTTATTAACTCTATCCCCATAAAAATCAAACCAATGGCTGTTAAGACAGCGGCCGCAATTAACACTTTTTTATTTTTCAGCAATAATGCCACAAAAAACAATGGATTGTAAAACAATGTCAGTGCGTTGAAATGTAATTCGGCATGATTGGTATAAAGACTTACTGCTAACAAGAACAAACCAAAGATCACTGTGAATCCAAAATACAACAACCGGGCTTTTTCATTTAAAATTCCTAACGCAAAAACAATCACTATAATCCATAAGGTATAAATGGAATTAAAACTGAATTTTTCTTCTTTTTCGTTAACAGTATTTAGTTTTTTTTCTGATTTTAAAATAGATTTATTAAATGCAATTCCATCTTTAAATTTTAAAGGTAGAAATATTAAATCAGATTTTTTGTTGGTTGGATAGCTAAACAATAAATTGATGCCCAATTTTTCAAAATAATGATTTTCTAATCCATCGTTCAAAATATACCGATACGAATGATTGTTTGACGGAAAATCAACTGCCAATGGTTTATCGATCACCTTATTTATAACATCGACAACCTTTGTGGTGCAATTGTTTCTGATAAATCCATACGTATAAAAACGTTCATTACTTTTTAACTGACGGTTGATTTCATTCCATACTTTTAATTTTTGATCATACGATAAATTCAATTGTTGTTCAAAAACTTCTCGGTTATCATTGGTATAAGCATATAAAAAATCATCAAAACGATCAACATCTAAATAATAAAGCAGATTACCTTTTATGAATTTAGTTAAAAAATTGGGCGTTTTAAAATCAAACATTCCCCAATTGTACACCACATCTAAATTTTGATCGTTGTCTTTAACCCGCAAAGCCGTGTGACCAAAAAGCGTATACATTTCATTAGCAGTTCCACACGTTAAAACACTTATCTCGGCATTTTCTGTCAGTATTTGTGGCTGTGCAAAAGAAGATAAAAAAGAAAAACAACAAACCATTAACACGATTTGCTGTTTAATTTTTAGGATACTATTATTCATTTGATTTTGTAAAAATTCCTAAATCAAGTTTTAATGAAAAGATGTTAGAATAAAGCGAGGCACTTTGATCACCAATATCGGTTAAGGCGTAATCTACCTGAATACCTTTGTACTTGAATCCTAAACCAACATTTGGTTGAAAAGTGGTCTTTTTAGTATCGTCAATTTGCAATTCGTTTTGAAAATTTCCAACTCCGGCACGTACGAAAACCATTTTGTTGTATCCAAACTCAAAACCTGCCGATGGTTGAATGCTGAACGCTGATGTTGAAATAACAGCATTGGTTTCGTAAAATTCGGTGTGTAAAACGGCTGCTGCTGTCAGATTAAATTTCTCGGTTAGTGTAAAATCACGTGCTACACCTAATTGTAATTTTGGCAACGTAAGCTCGGTGGTTTCAGGCACTGTTTGATTTTGTCCTTCTACGGCATCTTTAATTTTTTGGTATTCGGCTTCGTTAATATTCCAAACGTTATAGGTTGTGGTTATATCGCGTGCCATTAATCCAAACTTCCAATTTTCGGTATGATATTGTAAACCAACATCTAATCCAAATCCCCACGATTTTGCAAAATCGCCAATTACCCTGCGGACAATTTTAGCATTGGCTCCTAACGACAATCCTTCGACAGATAATTTACGTGCATAGGAAATATTAAAAGCATAATCGGCAGCAGAAAATAACGAAATTCTATTGTAATCGATATTTCCGTTTTGATCGATCAATTCGGTGGTATTCATAATATCATCTACTCCAAAACGAATGGCAGAAACCGCCAATGCGCTTTTCTCATCAATCGGCATAGCAAAAGCAGCATAATCATACTGTGCAATGTTTGCAAAATAACTTGCGTGCATTAAACTGATTTGTTTATCTTGCAAATGAACCAACCCCGCCGGATTCCAATAACCCGAATTCACATCGCCTGTTTGCGCAATAACACTGTTTGCCATACCAAAAGCAGCGGCATCTACCCCAATGTTTAAAAACTCATTGGAATATTTTCTTGCTGTTTGTGCCTGCATTAAAGCTGTGCATAAAAGCAACGGCACGATATATAAACGTTTTTTCACGTAATTATTTTTTACAAAGATTACAAAATTTTACAATATATAAACTCTAAATACTTACAACTTATTGTTTACTTTTGTTTTTACAATAAAAATATAAAATTGATGACAATAAAAAAACACCTTCCTAATGCAATTACTCTTTTAAATTTATTATCGGGCTTAATTGCATTGGTTTACGCTTTTGACGACAACCTGCAAATGGCTTTTTTGTGGGTTTGTATGGGAATTTTCTTAGATTTTTGGGACGGATTTGCAGCTCGCGTTTTAAAAGTATCCAGTCCGTTGGGTGTTCAGTTAGATTCTTTGGCAGATATGGTAACATCGGGTGTGGTTCCTGGTGTGGCTATGTATCAAATGCTGGCACATATTCAGGAAAATTACGATCAATATGCTGTTACAGATGAAACTTTTTATATGAAACTGGTTCCGTTTATTGGTTTTATCATTACCTTGGGATCTTGTATGCGCTTGGCAAGATTTAATATAGACACCCGCCAAACGGATAGTTTTATTGGTTTGCCCACACCTGCTAACGCATTGTTTATTTTAAGCATACCAATGATTACTAACACTACTTCCAGCGATTTGATATTCACTATTTTCAGTAATCCATATGTTTTGGTTTTCATAAGTTTATTCAGTGCTTTTATTATGAATGCTGAAATTCCGTTGTTTTCATTAAAAACAAAAAATAAAAATTTAAGTGACAACAAAATAACACTACTGTTTTTAGGTATTTGTGCATTGTTGCTCTTATTTTTTAGATTTGAAGCAATCCCAGTAATTATTGCTTTTTATATTGCACTTTCAGTGGTATTGAATAAATCAAAAAAATCGGTTTAACAACCGATTTATATTGCTTAAATCAATGTTAGAAAAATAATCATGTAAAGCTTGTGCCAAATTAATGTATTAATTTTTAGCAGTTCAAAGTCGAAAACTAAAAAACAAACAAGCAACCAACTTTTTGGTTGCTTGTTTAATGAAATTGCATTTAAATATTTTAATTAAAATTAACATACACTCCGGCTGTATTAGAAGTAAACGATAAGGTATGTACAATTCCTGTGGCAGGGTCTGTTATATCAACACTACTTGGTAGTGGCGGTGTAGTGTACCCGTCTTTATTTGTAAGACACATTTCGTCCTGACTTTTGTGATACATAACCGCTACATCATACATTGGCCATAGACTGTCAGCGTTTCCTACTTTTTCCCAATTAGGGTCATTGGTGTTAATAGTAGTTGCATCATCTATATCGTTATAAAATTGATGTTTTATATAGCCCTCTTCAAAAGGAACTCCCATACTGTTATATACTTTATACTTAAAATAATAAATTTTTCCATAATGCAGCATACGATAATTGGTTGTAAAACTTCCAAAATCATATATTATGGTTCCTGTAGAGTTAGAATAAGGCAGTGCATTTACAGCCAGTGGTGCTCCCGGATCTCTGTTTGTTTCAACAGTACCTGGAAGAATTACAAAATTAGTACTCGCTATTGCGTTAAATGGGGTATCAGGATCTGGTGGTGGGCAACAAGTTTTTCCGTTATCCAGTAAAAAAGTTTGTGCATGCATAACTTCACCGTAAGGTTCTAATTCAAGAAGCAAAGGGGTGTTGTTTCTAAACGTGGTTAGAATATCTTTATTGAACGAACTGCCATAAGGCTGAAAAGGCAAATTGTATCCCGCAGATACTGTCATTGGTATCATAGTACCATCGGAATTATTATCAACAGTTCCGGTGTCTGGCGTCTTATCAGTTTCCAGATAAGCATCTTCACCACACGCAACAAGCGTAAACAAGCCCATAAGAGCAAAAATAGATTTTTTCACTTTTTTTACTTGATTTATTATTTAATCTTTCAAAAATAATTATTAAAATGTTATAAAAACATATTTTTTATTTATTACTTTTTTGATATATTTACTATTTAATAAAACAAATTATGAAAAAAAAGATACTTTTAGCAACAGCATTATTTATTACACAGTTTAGTATTGCACAGGTATTGTTCACCGAAGATTTTAACAGCTACCCTGCCGGACATTTAAATACCGACTATACCGGTACCACCGCAGGGCAAGGTGGTTGGGTAACAAAAAGATTCGCCAATGCCAGTACTACAGCAATGGTTACACCCGAAACAGGAAAAGGCAATGTGGTTACCTTTACAACAACCGGCACCTTTTCTAACGAAAATGTTCAGATTATGCAAAATGCAGATGTTGTAGATGTCCTGTGGAACAACCGTACTTCAGGCAATAATGTGTTAAAATTTGAATATGAAGTGTACGGAACCGGTTTTTTTAATGCGTATGGAAATCTTAATAGTAATAATTCCAATTTTATGATATTGCGTTTTGCATCTACAACTGGGCATTATATTGAGGCTTATTATGTGAAATCAAATAATGCACAGGTAATATTAAAAAATTATACTGCTACTACTTTCCCCCACAATATGTGGATTAAAGTAGAAATGTTTATTGATTACAATGCACAAATAGCTTATTGGTATATACCTACCTTAAATCTTTTTAAAGCCGATGCTTTAACTTCTTCAGCTGTATATTTACCTGAAAATATATACTTTGCTGCAGATTGGTTAAAGCCAAACGGTTCAGTTGTTAAATTCGATAACATAAAACTTACGGCATTGCAAAGTGTACCTGCCTATATTTTAAGTATTAACGAAATGGTGTCTGCTAAATTTAGTATATACCCCAACCCAGCAACAAATATGGTA
>Ga0164243_10001406_pt1 | contig 40907 bp, 36 predicted proteins | sample OricompcompostOP_FD_108781 | JGI IMG/M metagenome (GOLD analysis project Ga0164243, IMG submission 108781) | Organic Plus compost microbial communities from Emeryville, California, USA - Original compost - Organic plus compost (OP) | ecosystem: Engineered > Solid waste > Mixed feedstock >... | reverse complement strand
CGTGGCGCCCTGTTGCTGCAGCTGTCCGACAGCTACCTGGGGCGCAGGCGCGACGGCAGCTATGCAGGCAACCTGATCCAGGCCAACATCGCCATCACCTGCCTCGACACCGCCGACAAGGTCACCGAGCAGGACGTCGTGGCGGCTCTTCCACGCTTCGAGAGGCAGTCGCCGGTGTTCGGCCCCGATCTTGCCTGGAGCGCACTCAGCTGCAGCTACTGGCCCACGACGCGCGATCATCCGCAGGAGGCGGTCACCGCCGAGGGCGCCCCGCCGATCCTGGTGCTGGGCACGACCCGAGACCCGGCCACACCCTATGAGTGGGCGAAGGCGCTCGCCGGGCAGCTCGCGTCCGGGGTGCTGGTCACCCGTGAGGGTGATGGCCACACCGCCTACGCCTCCGACAACCCGTGCATCAACGATGCCGTCGACGCCTTCCTGGTCAAGGGCACGGTCCCGAAGGACGGCCTCGTCTGCCCCCAGCCCTGACGCCCCCCGCTCGCGAGAGACTTATGCCCCCTTCGCGAGAGAGTTGTGCGGAGCGTGGGCCAGCATTTCTCTCTCGCGGGCAGTGCACAACTCTCTCGCGAGCGGGGGGTCAGCGGCGAGCGGCCTCGTGGTGACGAATGACCTCGTCGATGATGAAGGCCAAGAACTTCTCGGCGAAGGCGGGGTCGAGGTCGGACTCGATCGCCAGCGCGCGCAGCCGGGTGATCTGACGCTCCTCGCGGGCGGGATCGGACGGAGGCAGGTCGTGCTCGGCCTTGAGACGTCCGACGCGCTTGGTGCACTTGAAGCGCTCGGCGAGCAGGTGCACAAGGGCGGCATCGATGTTGTCGATGCTCGAACGGATGTCTTCGAGCTCAGCCCGGGTCGCGTCGGTCACGGATGCGATTCTACGGGCATGCCCGGTTTCGCGACCAGACCGTGGTGCAGGTAGAGTCGTGCTTCGGTTCGGCGGGCGATCCTCGACGAACCTCGCCGCCTTAGCTCAGTCGGTAGAGCGTCTCACTCGTAATGAGAAGGTCATCAGTTCGATTCTGATAGGCGGCTCGAGTATCGCGTTGCGCCACGACCCTGGTCGGGCAGTCACGAGATGGGAACGAGTGCGATGAACGACTTCGACGTTCTTGTGATCGGCAGCGGGGTCGCCGGCCTGCGCGCGGCGAACGCGGCGGCCGATGCAGGTGCCACGGTGGCTGTGATCGAGGCCGAGAGCGACATCGGCGGCCGCAGCCAGTACTCGACCGGTGGCCTCCTGGGTGCCGGCACGAGGTTCCAGCTCGAAGCAGGTGTCGACGACTCACCCGCGGCGCTCTACGAGCACTACCGTCGGATCAACCACTGGCGGATCGATGCCGGTGTCGCTCATCGGCTCGCCTTCGAGTGCGGACCAGAGATCGAGTGGCTCGCCGAGAACGGCCTCGAGATCCTCAAGGTCGCCCCCGGTGCCGACAGCGACGTCCCCCGTGTCCACCGCACTCGTGGAGGACACGCGATCGTGGACGTATTGCGAAGCCGGGCCCAGCGGCTCGGCTGCGAGATGATCGTGGGTCAGCGCATCGAACGGCTCGTCGTCGACGACGGGGTCGTCCGCGGGGTCGCGACGGCGACCGAGGAGCTGTCCGCCGGTGCCGTCGTGCTGGCCACCGGCGGCCTCGGAGGCAACCCTCGCCTGCTGCAGCGGCTGGCTCCGTCGCTCGTCGCCGCGACCGGCGACTGGCTCCTGCCGGTCGGGGGACGTGAGCTGGCGCGCTATGCCCAAGGCGACGCGATCGGCTTGGGCGAGTCGGTCGGCGCCGCGCTCGCCGGCGTCGATGTCTGGGAGGCGACGATCCGACCCGGCTACGCCGAGGTCTCCCTACAGCTTCTGCCTGGCTGGATCATGATCGTGGACCGGGCAGGTCGCCGGATCGTCGACGAGACGGCCGATATCGTCGAGATGCAGAGCGCTTTGCTGGCGGCCGGTGGCGAGGTGTACGCGATCTTCGACGACGCCGCGAAGTCCGCGGCCGAGCCGCCACCGTCCGCGCCGGGCGCCACAAGGGCTCGGCGGGTCAACCCTGACTGGCGCTCGGAGGTCATCGACGCGATGGTCGCCCAGGGGTCGGTCTACCAAGCGGAGAGTCTTGCTGATCTGGCTGTGAGGGCTGGTGTCGATGTCGAGGCGTTGTCGGCCTCAGCCCGGCGCTACAACGAGCACGTTGCCGCTGGGGTCGACGTCGACCATCGCAAGGACCCGCGCGTCTTGCGGGCTCTCGATTCCGGGCCGTACTACGCGGTTCCGCTGCGCCTGGGCTCCATCGCCTACACCTCGGCGGGGCCCAAGATCGATTCCAGCGCTCAGGTGGTCGACCGCTCGGGCCAGCCCATCCCCGGACTGTTCGCCGGAGGCGAATGCGCCGGCGGTGTTGTGGGGGTGCATCTGGGTGGCAATCCCCTCGCTTCGTGCCTGGTGTTCGGCAGGACGGCCGGCGAAGCCGCTGCCCGCCACGCACAACGGCGTGCCGAGGGCCCCGCGTCCGGTTCGTGACCTGGTGTGCCTCAGTTGATGGCGGGCGAGATGCCGCCGTCGACGTGCACGTTCGTGCCGTTGATGAAGCCCGAGCGCGGGCTCGCGAGCATCGCCACGGCGTAGCCGACGTCCTCGACCTCGCCGATGCGGTTCACGGTCTGGCCGATGCCCTTCAGCATGATGTCGATGCCCTTCTCGGCATCGAGCCCGAGGCCGCGCTTCTCGGCGAGGAGCGCCATGCCCTTCTCCAGCCCTTCGGTGCGAATCATGCCGGGGGAGATGACGTTGCTCGTGACGCCGCTGTTGCGCAGGTTCTTCGAGAGCCCGAGTGACAGGTTGATCAGCGCGGCCTTGGCGGGGCCGTACTCCGGCTGGCCGCTCGTCGGGGTGACGGCCGCCGCGGAGCCGATGTTGATGATGCGTCCCCAGGCCCTCTCGCGCATGCCCGGGACGAGCGCGTGGATGAGTCGAACCGCGGCGAGGGTGTTCGACTGGTAGACGTCGACCCAGTTGTTCGCCGGGACCTTGAACCAGGACGTCTCGCCCTTGGCGGAGCCGCCTGCGTTGTTGACGAGGATGTCGATGCCGCCGAAGGCCTCGAGGGCGGCCTTGGTGACGGCGTCCGCTCCCTCGTCGGTCGCCAGGTCGCCGATGGCGACGGCGGTCTGGGCGCCCTGTTCGGCGAGCTCGCGGGCGACGGCCTCGGCACGCTCGGCGTTGCGGCCGTGGACGACGACCGAGGCCCCCTCCTGCGCGAGGATCCTGGCGACACCGGCTCCGATGCCCGAGCTGCTGCCGGTGACGAGAGCGCGGCGTCCTGCGAGGTCGAGGTCCATGGGTTCTCCTGATGCGGTGTGAGTGAAAACGTCGCTGGGCTCCCGGTCAGGAGCCCAGCGACGTCAGGGGGTGGTCAGATGTTGAAGCGCAGCGCGCCGTCGATCCGGACCGTGGTGCCGTTGAGATAGTCGTTCTCGGCCATCTGCAGCGCGAGCTGTGCGTACTCCGAGGCGCGGCCCATCCGCTTCGGGTTGGGAACGCCGGGGCCCCACTTCGCGTTGGCCTCCTCCTCCGTCATTCGGTAGGCCGGGGTCAGGAACGTGCCGGGCGCGATCGTCATGACCCGGATGCCGGCCGGAGCGAGGTCACGCGCCGCGGTCAGGGTGAGGCCGATGACCCCGCCCTTGGCCATCGAGTAAGCGGACTGACCGGTCTGCCCCTCGAAGCCGGCGATGCTCGCGGTGGTGATGATGAGGCCACGCTGGTTGTCGGCCAGCGGCTCGTTCTTGGTCATCGAGGCCGCCGCGCGGCTGACCACCCGGTAGGTGGCGATGAAGTAGTACTCGGTGGTGAGGAGGAACTCCTCCATCGGGTACGGGGTGCCGTCGCGCGACACGATGCGCTTGGCGCCGCCGCCGCCGGGGCCGCCGTTGACGACCACCGCCACACGCATCGGGCCGAGCGCCTGGGCCGCCGCGACCGCCGCGTCGACCGACTCGTCACTCGTGACGTCGGTGTGCACGAACTCCACACCGTCGCCGAGCTCGTCGGCGATGGCCTGCCCGTGCTCGTCCGCCACATCGGCGATGACGACCTTCAGGCCTGCCTCGACGTACTTGCGGACGGTTTGCTCGCCGAACCCGCCGGCTCCGCCGACGACTAGTGCTGATGCTCCAGTAAGATCCACTGGTTACTGCCTCTCTGAGATGTTCTTCATTGACGTGACTCTCGGACGGACTCTAGCCGCGGGGCACCTCGCGGAACGTGACGTCGCGGTCCTTGCGAGCCTCGGACGGCATGCCCAAGAACCGCTCGCTGACCACGTTGCGCGACATCTCCGTCGTGCCGCCGCCGATCTGGGCTGCCTGGCGCATCAGGAACCCGATGCCGAGATCGCCCAGGTCCTGGTCGTCGTCGTCCCAGGCCACGGCGGTGGCGCCGGCGAGCTCGAAGTTGAGGGTGGCGACCTGGGTGCGGATGACACCGCTCAGGACACGACCGAGGCCGGCTGCCTGGTCGCTGAAGTGCTTGCCGCCGATCGCCTGGCCGATGCGGTTGCCGGCGACCTCCTGCACCAGGTCCAGGGCATGGCCCTCACCGATGAGTTGGCGGGTGACCGGGTCGCCCAGACGACCGGCCTTGCGGGCGAGGCCGACGGGTGAGGAGCTGTCGACCTCGGCGGGCGCCGGATCTGCCACCGGTCGGATGAAGTTGCGCGAGATCGCCAGACTCTTCTCGTGGAACATCCACCGCGAGCCGACGGTCCAGCCGCCGTCGATGTCACCGATGCGGTCGCTGTCGGGGATCTGAAGGTCGGTGATGAACTCCTGGCAGAACTCCTTGGCGCCATTGAGCATCTCGATGCGATTGACCTCGATGCCGGGCTGGTGGATCTTGATCATGAAGACCGACAGGCCGCGGTGCTTCTGCACGTCCCAGTTGGTGCGAACCAGGGCGAGGCCCCAGTCGGCCCACCATGCCCCGGTGGTCCAGATCTTCGAGCCGTTGACGGTCCACATGTCGCCGTCGCGGACCGCGGTGGTCTGGGCGCCGGCGACGTCGGAGCCGCCTCCGGGCTCGGACAGCATCTGCATCCAGATCTGCTCGCCCTTCATGATCGGCGGCAGGTACTTCAGCTTCTGCTCCTCGGTGCCGAACTCGTTGATCACAGCGGCGCAGGGGCTGAACGTGGGCACCTGGATGCGATCGGGGTACTGGTAGCCGACGATCTCCTCGTTCATCACGTCCTGGTGGGCCGCGGTGAGGCCGGCACCGCCGTACTCCTTGGGGAAGGTGATGCCGGCGAAGCCGCCGTCGTAGAGCTTGCGCTGCAGGACGCGGTTGCGGGCGACGTCGGCGAGCTCCTCCTCGTCCGACAGCTGGCCGCGGACACCGGTCGTCGGCTCGGCGAGTGGCATGTTGTCCTTCAGCCAGCTGCGCAGACGGTCACGGAAGGAGTCGAGGTCTTCGACACCGGAAAGAAGCTCAGACATTGATCGACTCCTGGCTTTCGAGGATGGAGGTCAACCGTTCGCGGTGATCGGCGACCGTGCCGTAGAGGTGGGCGCCCAAGGTGACCCGGCGCAGGAAGAGGTGCAGGTCGTGCTCGAAGGTCACGCCGATGCCACCGTGCATCTGGACGCAGTCGTGCAGCGCCTCGGGGGCGTAGACCCCGATGTAGGACTTGGCCGCGGAGACGTACTCGGCGGCCCGCCCGGACTCGTCCTGGACGTGCGCGGCGGCCGCGTCGGCGATGGCGTTGCTGGCCTCGAGCCAGGCCCTCATGTCGACGAAGCGGTGCTTGAGCTCCTGGTAGGAGGCCAGCGGACGGCCGAAGGAGTAACGGTTGAACAGCCACTCGTGGGTGATCTCCAACGCCCGGTCCATGGCCCCGACCATCTCGGCGGCCTGGATGACGACGGCCAGCTGCAGCTGGCGCTCGATGTCAGCGGCCGCGCGGCCCGGCTCACCGAGAACCGCCGAGGCCGGAAGGGCGACCTGGTCGAAAGTCACCCGGCCGAAGCGCTTGGTGAGATCGACGGTGTTCATCGGGGTGACCGCGACGCCTGCGGTGTTGGCGGGGACCAAGAACTGGGTCAGCCCGTCGCCGTCCTTGGCGGACACGAGCAGCAGGTCGGACTGGCTTGCCGACTCGACGGGGGCCTTGCTTCCGTTGAGCACGTAGCCGTCGCCGTTCCGGGTCGCCTGCAGGTTCACCTGGTCGAGCCGGTCGAACGGGCGGGGCTCGGCATGGGCCCAGCTCGCGATCGTCTCGCCGCTCAGCAGGCCGTCGAGGATGTCGGCCTTCTGCTCTTCGGTGCCCGAGCGGGACACGGCGCCTGCCACGATGTTGGTCGCCGTCAGCGGGCCGGGCGCCGCGACGCGTCCGAACTCGAAGGCCACGAGCGCGAGGTCGTTGACGCCGCGGCCGCTGATGCTGCCGCCGCCGTCCTTCTCCGACACCAGCAGGGTGGTCCAGCCGAGCTCGGCGCCTTGGCGCCAGTAGGCACGGTTGAACCCGTCCGGGTCGTGGCGGGCCTCCCGTAGTACGGATGTCGGGCAGCTGTCACCCAGGAAGCGACGCGTGGTCTCCGCGAAGGCTTTCTGGTCAGACGTCAGGTCGAGTTCCACGGAATCTCCTCATGTTCGACCCCGAACGATGCAGGGGCCTCTGGCGGACAACGCGACGCGCAGAGACGACGGTCATCTCTTGTCGACACGCCGCGCAGGCCATCTCCGATGTTCTTCTGCGGCGGTGTTTCAGGTCTCGCGGCACCTTCTCTCGGGAGAGTGGGCCGGTGGGCCGTTTCCGAGCGATACCCGTTCGTCCCGACGAAGTTTCATCCGATCGGGGCTGCATTCCAGTGCGGACATGCCTTCACAACACGGGGTTACCGATCTGGCGAACCTGTGCCGAACTGTTTTCGTAGTATGGAAGTCCCGAGTCAGAAGCGCAACGGGCAATGCTCGGATCGGACCCGCAGAAGGTGCCTGCCGAACAGCCCCGGCCCGTCATGCGGGCCAGGGCTGCTGGTGCTCGACCGGCGCTGCGGATGCGGCGGTGTCAGACCTCGATGAGCACCGCGCCGCCCTGTCCGGCAGCCGCGCACATGGACGCGACTCCCAGGCCGCCGCCGCGACGCTGCAGCTCGTAGACGAGGGTGTTGATCATGCGCGCGCCCGAGGCCGAGATGGGGTGGCCGATGCTGCAGCCGCTGCCGAAGACGTTGACCTTCTCCTCATCGATGCCGAGGGTCCTGGTGACGGCGATCGGCACCGAGGCGAAGGCCTCGTTGATCTCCCAGAGCGCGATGTCGTCGACCGAGTAGCCCGAGCGCTTCAGGATGAGCTTGGTCGCCTCGAGGGCGCCGAAGCCGGTGCGTCCGGGATGAACCGCGGCCGAGCACCAGGCCCTGACCGTGGCCATCGGAGCGAGGCCCTCGGCCTCGGCCAGCTCGCGGCTGGTGATCGCGACGGCCGCGCCGCCGTCGTTCACGCCGCTGGAGTTGCCGGCGGTGATCTGGAAGTTCTCGATCTCCGGGTGCAGCACCTTCAGGCTGGCCAGCTTCTCCATCGTGGTGCCGCGCCGCGGGTGCTCGTCGACGGCGAACTCGCTGACGGAGCCGTCGAGGGCCGTCACCTTGATCGGGAAGATCTCGTCGTCGAACTTGCCGGCGTCGATCGCGGCCACGGCCCGCATGTGCGAGCGGTAGGCCCACGCGTCCATCTCTTCACGGCTGATGCCGGCCTCGACCGCGGTGCTGTGACCGACCGTGATCGAGACCTCCTGGCTCGGCGCCTCGTCCGAGATCGGGTGGATCATCATCGGGGCAGGCACCCACTCGTCGGTGCCGGGGACCCGCTGGATCGAACGTGGAGCCGTCGACGCGCTGTAGACGCCGCCGGCGATGATGGCGGCGTCCATGCCGCTCTTGATGCTTCCGGCGGCGTTGCCGATCGCGGTCAGGCTGCCGGCGCACGCGCGGCCGACCGACTGGCCGGGAACATGCATCAAGCCGTTCTCCATGGCCGCCCAGCGGGCCGCGCCTGAGTCGGCGAAGATCACGTCATCGATGAGCTCGGGGTTCAGGCCTGAACGGCGAATCGTCTCGGCGAGGGTCCAGGTCGCGAGGTCCTGGACACTGGTGTTGACCAGCGTTCCTCGGTTCGACGTGGCGACTGCGGTACGGGCCGCGGCAACGATGACCGGATCGGTCACCGCACGATCTGTTCTAGACATGTCTGGTTCCGTCTCTGATAGATGATTTCTCACGCTACCTCGTGTTTGGCGAATTTGGGGGCCTCGCGGCGATCCTGCTGACTACGCCGGTCGGGGCGCCCGCAGCACACCCGTGGTGCTGAACGTCGCGAGCAGGCGGCCGCTGTCGTCGGTCACCAGGCCGCTGCCGTGGGCCCTGCCGTGACCCGCGTAGGCGGGGTCCACCCGCAGGATGAGCCCGGATCCGAGGTCGACCGGTTCGAGCAGCGTCACCGTCTGGGTGAGGACGTTGCCGGGCACTCGCCCGGCAGGAGCGTCGGGCACCCCACCGAACCGGATGAAGCTCGTGACGACCTCCGGCTCGCTGCACAACGCCACCAACGCCCGGGCCACGCTCGGGTCGGTGACGGGCTCGTCGAGTCCCAGGCGCACGCTCAAGCCGTTCATGCCGGAGTCGGGCGACTGCTTCGCGGTGCCCGGCCAGAGGCCTGGGTCACGATCGGTCCAGTCCTGCCACCGGACGCTCGACGCCGCCGGCGACTGGTGGCGCAGGAAGTCGTCCTCGTCGACGGTCATCAGGGCGAGGGCCCGCGAGACGACGACACCGTCCTGCGTGAAGGAGAGGGTCACGCTCGCGAACGACCGCCCCTCCTGCAGCGTCTCGACCACGATGTCGATGGGCTCGCCGCTGCGCCCGCCGTTCGCGAAGATGGTCTGCAGCGAGATCACACGCTTGCCCGGCATGGCGCGCTCGGCGGCCAGCACCTGCTGGAAGAGCAGGTACGCGCCGAAGATGGATCCGTGCGCGGTCGCGAAGGTCTCGGCCCGGAACCCGGTCTCGGTCGGGCGCAGGTCCATGAGGGGTGCCAGGTCTGTCAGGGTTCGGCTCATCGGTTCCTCGATCTGGTGGGGATGCACTCGAACGCACCGTACCGAGGTCGGTCCGAGCGGCCGATTCCGCTGCGTGATTCCACTGCGCCACGACGATGAGGTCTGGATCACTGCGTCAGGTTGTGCCATGTTGGTTGCGACGTTCAACGAAGGAGCGAAGCGTGACGCAACAAGCCGCCGCCACACCGCCCATCCCGGCACCCACCAAGCTGACCTCGTTCTTCTGGGAGGGGGCCAAGCAGGACAAGCTCCTGATCCAGCAGTGCAACAGCTGCCAGAAGTTCCAGCACTGGCCAGAGCCGGTCTGCCACCACTGCCTCTCGTTCGACCTCGGTCACGGCGAGATGTCGGGACGCGGAACCGTCTACAGCTACGAGATCGCGACCCAGGCCTTCGACCCGTACTTCGAGGACAAGCTGCCGTTCGTGATCGCCGTCGTCGAGCTGGAGGAGCAGGCGGGCCTCAAGCTCATCACCAACCTCGTCGACTTCGCCGACGACCAGCTCAAGGTCGGCGCCGCCGTGGAGGTCACCTTCCGGCCGCTCACCGACGAGTTCAACCTGCCGGTCTTCCGTCCGGCAGCCGGCTGATCCGCGAGAGGAACTACAACCCGTGGCCAAGAAACAGCGCGTAGCAATCGTCGGCGTGGGCTATTCCACCGTCGGCCGCAACACCGGGCTCTCCCTCGACGAGCTCACCGCCCAGTCGTCCATCGCGGCGATGGAGGACGCAGGCATCACGCCCAAGGACATCGACGGCGTCGCTGTGCACAGCTTCCCGCACCAGTACGTCTCCGCGACGCACACCGCGGCCATGCTGGGCATCCCCGACCTCGACTTCTACTCCAGCTCCATCGATGGAGCGGCGTACAGCGTCGCGGCGCTGCACGGCATCGCGGCGGTCGCCTCGGGCTCGTCGGAGATGTGCCTGACACTGCGCACGGTGCACCGTGCCGGCGCCGCCGGCGGCGCGGCCCTCCTCCAGGCCGGTGCGGCCGAGGGCATCTCCAGCAACGCCCAGTTCTCGATGCCCTACGGCTCGTTCACCGGCTCGCACTGGGCCGGCCTGTACATGCAGCGCCACATGGCGATGTACGGCACGAAGGAGGAGGACTTCGGCGCCTTCGCCGTGGCGCAGCGTGAGTATGCGATCCGCAACCCCACCGAGTCGTTCTTCACGCAGCCGTTGACACTCGACGACTACATGAACTCGCGCTACATCGCCAAGCCGCTGCACCTGCTCGACTGCGACTACCCGGTCGACTCCTCCTCGGCGCTGATCTTCACAACCGAGGAGCGGGCTCGCGACCTCAAGCAGAAGGCGGTGTTCTTCGACTCCTGGGCGATGGGCACCACCAAGGAGGCCGACTTCAGCCTCGTCGAGGACATGACGCACTCCTCGCCGTGGATGGCGGCGAAGCGCCTGTGGTCCAAGACCGACCTGAAGCCCGCGGACGTCCAGACCGCCGGCCTCTATGACGGCTTCACCTTCATCGCCATGCAGTGGCTCGAGGCCCTCGGCTTCTGCGGCGAGGGTGAGTCCGGGGCGTTCGTGACCGCCGGCAACACCCGGGCCAACGGCTCGCTGCCGACCAACACCGACGGTGGCGCGTGCAACGTCGGTCGTCGGCACGGTGCGAACTTCTTCATCGAGGTCACGCGCCAGTTGCGCGGCACGGCCGGCGACAGGGCCCTGCCGAACGAGCCGAAGGTCGGTGTGGTGTCCAACGCCGTGGGTGGCTTCGCCGCCTGCGCGCTGCTCACGACCGACTGAGCCTCCCGGCGTCAGTGCGCACGAGCCTCCGACCAGCGTCTCGCCGGTCGGAGGCTCGTGCGTGATGGGCCTACCGGCGGCCCGTGCGCAGGACGTCCAGGCGTTGCAGTGCCTCGCGTAGCACCTCGGGACGTTTGCAGAACGCCCAGCGCACAAGCGGGCGTCCGGCCTCGAGGTCGTCGTGGAAGACCTGGTGCGGGATGGCGACGACCCCGGCCAGCTCGGGCAGCCGTCGGCAGAACTCGACACCGTCCTCGAAGCCGAGCGGACGGATGTCGGTGGTCGCGAAGTACGTGCCCTGGGGGACGAACACCTCGAAGCCGCTCGCGACGAGCCCCTCGCACAGGAGGTCACGCTGCGACTGCAGCCGCACGGTGAACGACTCGAAGTAGCCGTCGTCGGCACCGAGGGCCTGGGCGATCGCCGGCTGCAGGGGAGCGCCCGAGGTGAACGACAAGAACTGCTTGGCCCCGACCATCGCCTGCACGAGGTGGGCCGGCCCGGAGGCCCAGCCGATCTTCCAGCCGGTGAACGAGAAGGTCTTGCCACCGCTGGAGACCGTGAGCGTGCGCTCGGCCATCCCCGGCAGCGTCGCGATGGGAATGTGCGGCAATCCGTCGAAGGTCAGGTGCTCGTAGACCTCGTCGCTGATGACGACCAGGTCGTGCTCGATCGCGACGTCGGCGACTGCCTGGAGCTCGGGCAGGGTGAGCACCGAGCCGGTGGGGTTGTGGGGCGAGTTCAACAAGATGGCCCTCGTGCGGTCGGTGACCGTGGCCCGCAGCTCGTCGATCGGAAGCCGGAAGTGGGGCGCACGCAAGGTGACCGGGCGGCGCAGGCCACCGGCCATCTGGATGCCGGCGACGTAGGAGTCGTAGTACGGCTCGAGCACCAGCACCTCGTCGCCCGGGTCGATGAGGCCCAGCAGTGCACCGGCGATCGCCTCGGTGGCACCGGTCGTGACCGCGACCTCGGTGTCAGGGTCGACATCGAGGCCGTACCAGCGCCGTTGGTGGGCTGCGATGGCATGCCGCAGCTCGGGCATTCCGATGCCGGGTGCGTACTGGTTGCGCCCGGAGCGCAGCGCCGTCACGGCCGCCTCGACGATCTCGGCGGGCCCGTCGGTGTCGGGAAAGCCCTGGCCCAGGTTGACCGAGCCGGTGCGCACGGCGAGCGCGCTCATCTCGGCGAAGATCGTCGTGCCGAGCCCCTCAAGCCGGGCGCTGTGCGACTTCATCGTCCGACAATAGTGGGGCTACGCCCAGAGGGTGGAGCCGAACTCGAACCAGATCGCCGCCAGCACCACGACGTACCAGAGGCTGATGATGAGCAGCTTCCAGTCGTCGACGAACCGTGCCACCAGGCTTCCCGGTGCGAACCGCACCAGGTTGGCCGCCGTCACGACCACGAAGATCGGGATCATCACGGCCCAGACGAGCATGCAGTACGGGCAGAGCTTGCCGATGACACCGATGCTCTGGAACTGCAGCCAGGTCACGAAGCAGATGCCGAAGAGGGCGCCCGCCTGCAGGCCGAGCCACACGAAGCTGGGGAGCGTGACCCGGGCGAGGAGCAGGACGCCGAGCAGCAGCACCACGGTGAAGCCGATGATGCCCAGGATGGAGTTGGCGAAGCCGAACGCCTCGGACTGGGAGGAGTCCATGACCGCAGAGCAGCTGACGAAGGCGTTGATGTCGCACGACAGCGTCTTCTGGGTGCCGTCGATCGTCGATTTGAGCAGACCGATCTTGTCGGTCGTCAGCACGAACGCCGCCACGAGGCCGAGCGTGCCGCCGATCGTCAGGACCCAGGCGGTGCCGCTCCTGTGATCACTGTCGGGGCTGTCCACAGCGATGTCGGTCATGCGGTGCTCCTGCTGTCTGGGGGCTCATGGTCCAGTGGCGGCGCCCTTCGGACGTCGCGCCTTCCCAGTATGTCGACCCGGCCCCGGACAAGGGTCACCCCGCCGTTCTCGGGGGGTGAAACGGCGGGGTGACGGCAGGCGTCGACGGTGTTGACCACTATCGGCCCTGCGCTGAAAATCCTACGGGATGCCTGGTAGCGCCGGGGGTCTTTTTCCGAAACTGGCGGGAGAGGCGGAGGCCAGGGTCCGACTTCGTGCCCGCGGCTGGGTCCGGGATGAAACAATTCCGCTCATGACCGGAGTCAGGGTGGCCCGCAAGAGGCGCAGTCGGGTGCTGACGATCCTTGGAATCGTCCTGATCCTGGTCGGTCTCGGCTTCCTGGGCTACGTCGGCTGGCAGTACTACGGCACGAACGTCGTCTCCAAGCATGCGCAGGCCAAGATCAAGAAAGAGCTCGCGGTCCAGTGGGAGAACAACATCGACGGTGACGCCGTCGGTCTCATCCGGATCCCGCGGTTCGGCGACGACTACGAGGTGCCGATCCTCAAGGGCTTCGGCACCGACGTGCTCGCCAAGGGTGTCGGGATGTACCCCGACGGCGCGGAGCCGGGCGAGATCGGCAACCTCGCGCTCGCCGGCCATCGGGTCACGCACGGCGAGCCCTTCCGTGACTTCCTGAAGCTGCGCAAGGGCGACGACGTCATCATCGAGACGCGCACCCACGTCTACACCTACCGGCTCGAGGGCGACGGCGACGACATCAAGGTCGACTTCACCGTCGGCTGGCCGCTCCAGGCCGTCCCCGACCCCGACGAGCGCGGCACGAAGCCGACCGAGGCGAAGCTGACGCTGCTCACCTGCTCGGAGCTGTTCCACACCCGCGACCGCAACGTCGTGATCGGCGACCTGGTGAAGACGGTCGACAAGAAGGCGCCCCCCGCCAGCTGACGGCGCGCCACTCCCGCTCGCCTAGGCTGCCTCCCATGGCCGAGCTGCAGCAGTACCAACGTGACTTCATCGAGTTCTCCCTCGAGCACGGTGTGCTGCGCTTCGGTGAGTTCACCCTCAAGTCCGGCCGCCGTTCGCCCTACTTCTTCAACGCCGGCCTGTTCAACACCGGCTCGCGGCTGGCGGCGCTCGGCCGCTTCTACGCCTCGGCGATCGTCGCCGACGGCCTCGACTTCGACGTGCTGCTGGGCCCGGCCTACAAGGGCATCCCGATCGCCTCGGCCGCCGCCGTGCAGCTGGCCGAGCAGCACGGCCGCGACGTGCCCTGGTGCTTCAATCGCAAGGAGGCCAAGGCCCACGGCGAGGGTGGAACGATCGTCGGCTCGCCGTTGGAGGGCCGGGTGCTCGTCATCGACGACGTCATCACGGCCGGCACGGCGATCCGCGAGGTGATGCAGATCGTGCAGGACGCGGGGGCGCAGGCCGCCGGCATCCTCGTCGCGGTCGATCGCCAGGAGCGGGGCAACGGCGAGCTGTCGGCCATCCAGGAGGTCGAGCGCGACTTCGGTGTGGAGGTGAGCTCGATCATCGGGTTCGGCCAGATCATCGACTACCTCGAGCAGGGCGGGCAGCACGCCGAGCACCTCGGCGCCGTGCGGGCGTATCGCGACGAGTTCGGCGTCGCCCCCTCGTGAGCGAGCCCGCCGCACCGGACGAGGTCGGGGACGAGGTCGGGGTCGGCCCGTGGCCCGGTGAGTGGCCCGCGGACGACCGGCTCGACCCCGGGCTGCTCGAGCAGGGCGACCGGCGCAACGTCGTCGACCGCTACCGGTACTGGCGCCACGACGCGATCGTCGCCGACCTCGACGCCCACCGTCATCCCTTCCACGTCGCGATCGAGAACTGGCAGCACGACTTCAACATCGGCTCCATCGTGCGCACCGCGAACGCCTTCGCGGTCGCCGAGGTGCACATCGTCGGGCGCCGTCGCTGGAACCGTCGTGGGGCGATGGTCACCGACCGCTACCAGCACGTGCGCCACCACCCGGATGTCGGCGAGCTGGTGGCCTGGGCGCAGGCGACCGGGGTGCTGCTGCTGGGCATCGACAATGTCGACGGCTCGCTGCCGCTGGAGTCCTACGAGCTTCCCCGGGCCTGCGTCCTGGTGTTCGGGCAGGAGGGGCCTGGCCTCTCCGACGCGATGCGTGCGGCCTGCGGCGCGACGCTGTCGATCGCCCAGTTCGGCTCGACCCGCTCGATCAACGCCGGTGCCGCCGCGGCCATCGCGATGCACACCTGGGTGCGTCAGCACGCCGAGCTCTGACGTAGGCCCTCGCTGAGTGTGACGAGTTGGCCCTCAAAACCCGGAAAACGGGGCCACCTCGTCACACTCAGCGAGGACGTAGGGTCGACGCGTGACCACTCGTCTGCTCGTCATCGGCGGTGACGCGGCCGGGATGACCGCTGCGTCCACCGCGAAGCGCCTCGCGATGGACGCGCTGGAGGTGGTGGTGCTCGAACGCGGCTCCTACACGTCCTACTCGGCTTGTGGCATCCCTTACTGGATCGCCGGTGACGTCGATGCGCGCGACGACCTCGTCGCGCGCACGCCGGCCGCGCACCGCGAGAACGGCATCGACGTGCGGATGCGCACCGAGGCGGCGTCGATCGACCTCGCCGCGCGGACGGTCGAGGCCCGTGACGAGCATGGGCACGTCGAGACACTGACGTACGACAACCTCGTGGTGGCGACCGGCGCCGAGCCGCTGCGTCCGCCGTTGCCCGGCATCGAGGCCGAAGGCATCCACGGGGTGCAGACGCTCGAGGACGGCGAGCAGGTGCTCGCCGAGCTCGAGCGGTCTCCGGAGCACGTCGTCGTCGTGGGCAGCGGCTACGTCGGACTCGAGATGGCCGAGGCGTGTGTCCGTCGCGGTGCGGCCGTCACCGTCCTCGAGCGGTCGCCGTCGCCCATGCCGCTGCTCGACCCCGACCTCGGCGAGCGGGTGGCCGCCGCGATGCGTGGGCTCGGCATCGAGGTCGTGGCCGGTGCGGAGGTCACTGGCTTTCGCACCGGACCCGACGGCCGCGTCACGGGTGTCGAGACGACTGACGCCACCTACGACGCCGAGCTGGTGGTGCTCGGCCTTGGTGTCGGGGCCCGCACCGACCTGGCCGTCGCGGCCGGGCTCCCGACCGGGGCGAAGGGCGGTCTCCTGGTCGATGACAGGCAGCAGGTCGAGGGCCATGAGGCTGTGTGGGCGGCCGGCGACTGCGTCGTCACGCTCGATCGGCTGACGGGCCAGCCGATCCACCTGCCGCTCGGCACCCACGCCAACAAGCAGGGGCTGGTCGCTGGCCGAGCGATCGCCGCGGCCGTCATGGGCGCGGACGCCGGCCTGGCGTTCCCGGGTGTGCTGCGCACGGCGATCACGAAGGTCTGCGACCTCGAGATCGCCGTCACCGGCCTGCGCGAGGACGATGCGCGGGCGGCCGGGTACGACCCCGTGGTGGCCTCGATCGACTCCACGACGACCGCGGGCTACTTTCCCGGAGCCGTCGACATGACCGTCCGTGTCGTGGCCGACAGGGTCACCCGCAGGCTGCTCGGGGCGCAGGTCGTGGGCGGGCAGGGGGCGGGCTGGCGCATCGACACGTTGGCCATGGCCCTGTGGACCGAGATGACCGTCGACGACCTCGCGATGACCGACCTCGCCTACGCCCCGCCGTTCTCGTCGGTGTGGGATCCGGTGCAGGTCGCGGCCCGCGCGGCGATGCGCCAGCTGGGTACTAGAGTCTGAGGGCAGAACCGCGAACCCAGGAGATTCTATGCCCGTCGCCACCCCGGACGTGTACGCCGAGATGCTCGACAAGGCCAAGCGCGAGAACTTCGCGTACCCGGCCATCAACGTCTCGTCGTCCCAGACGCTGAACGCCGCGCTCGCCGGCTTCGCCGAGGCGGAGAGCGATGGCATCATCCAAGTCTCCACCGGCGGCGCGGAGTACCTGTCCGGTCCGACGGTCAAGAACATGGTGTCGGGCTCCCTCGCGTTCGCGGCGTACGCCGCCGAGGTCGCCAAGCAGTACCCCGTCAACGTCGCCCTGCACACCGACCACTGCCCGAAGGACAAGCTCGACGGCTTCGTCCGTCCGCTCGTCGCGGCATCGGCCGAGCGGGTCAAGGCCGGCGGCCTGCCGTACTTCCAGTCGCACATGTGGGACGGCTCGGCGGTGCCGCTCGATGAGAACCTCGACATCGCCCGCGAGCTGCTCGCCGCCTGCGCGGCCGCGCACATCATCCTCGAGGTCGAGATCGGTGTCGTCGGTGGCGAGGAGGACGGTGTCGAGGCCGAGATCAACGAGAAGCTCTTCACGTCCCCCGATGACGCTCTGGCCACCGCAGCCGCCCTGGGCCTCGGCGAGAACGGCCGGTACATGACGGCCTTGACCTTCGGCAACGTGCACGGCGTCTACAAGCCGGGCAACGTCAAGCTGCGTCCCGAGATCCTCAAGCAGGCCCAGGAGGTCGTGGCGCAGAAGTACGGCGTCGAGCGTCCCTTCGACCTCGTCTTCCACGGCGGCTCGGGCTCGCTGCCCGAGGAGATCTCGGCGGCGGTCGACTACGGCGTCGTCAAGATGAACGTCGACACCGACACCCAGTACGCCTTCACCCGCCCCGTGGCCGACCACATGCTGCGCAACTACGACGGCGTCCTCAAGATCGACGGCGAGGTCGGCAACAAGAAGCAGTACGACCCGCGCGCGTGGGGCAAGGCGGCTGAGGCCGGCATGTCCGCCCGCGTCGTCGAGGCCTGCCAGGCCCTCCGCAGCGCCGCCACCCGCCTCTGACCCTGGGTGGGGTTGGTGACGGCACCTGTCAGGATGGGGGGATGACGAACCTGCTGGGGGAGCCGCCCGAGACCAGACTGCCTGTCGATCCTGCGACCGAGAGCATCGCCGCGGGTGACAGTCCGGAGTCCGTCGCCGCGGCTCATCCGACGTCGACGCTCGCGTGGTCGATCCTGGCCGAGCAGGCACTGGCCGACGGCCGCGATCTCGAGGGCTTCGCGTTCGCGCGCACGGGCTACCACCGGGCGCTCGACCTGCTTCGGCGCAGCGGCTGGAAGGGCCACGGCCCTGTGCCGTGGTCGCACGAGCCGAACCGTGGCTTCCTGCGTGCGCTGGCCGTGCTGGCCGACGCCTCCGAGCGCCTCGGTGAGGTCGAGGAGGCGCACCGGTGCCGCGAGTTCCTGCGGGAGTCGAGCCCCGAGGCCTACGCGGCGCTCGTCGGGTAACACATCAGCATCGCCCCGGGCACCAGCTCCCAGCGGTGCCGGGGGCTTGCGTCGTACAGCTCGCCGTCGATCGTCACGCGGGTCGGGTCGCCGCTCACGGTGACGAGTCGTGCCCGCGTGTACTCCACGTCGTCGCGCTCGGGATGGCGCCCACGCCGCAGTCGCAGCACATAGCCCAGTCGCCGAGGCGCCGCGTCGGCCCACGACACCGCGACGTCGAGCAGTCCGTCGGCCGGCTCGGCCTCGGGCAGCAGTGGGGTGCCGCCGCCGACGTAGCGCCCGTTGCCGACGGCCACCTGCACCACCAGTCCACGGCTCGGCAGCACCACGCCGTCGACCTCGATGCGCAGCCGTGCACCGGGAGCGGTGGACGACAGCAGGGCGCCGATCGTGTAGCCGATCCGACCCCAACGCCTCTTGTACTTCTCGGCCTTCGCACCGGCCTCGGCCCCCACCCCGATATGGGCGGCGTTGACCACGAGCCGACCTTCGCCGTCGCGCACGAGGTCGATCGGCCGGGCAGGGGACGCCAGCGCCTGTGCCGCCGCCTCGAGCGGCTCCTCGCTGAGCCCGAGGGTGTGGGCGAAGTCGTTGCCCGTGCCCATCGGAACCAGGGCGACAGGGGTGGTCGCCAGCACCCCGAGGGCGTCGAGCGCCGCCACCACGGCGTGCAGGCTGCCGTCGCCACCGAGCACCACGACGGTGCGGTCGCCGAGGTCGCGGAGCGCCGCCGAGAGGTCGTCCTCGTCGCTGGTCCGGGCGAGCCGGACGTCGCCCCCACGACCCAGCACCTCGACGACGGCCGCGATCGTCCCGTCGTCGCTGCTGCCGGCTGCCGCGTTCGCTATTGCCACCATGTCGGTCATCGTTCGTCAGCATAGGGTCGTGTCCGATACGATCCTGCGGTAAGAGCCCCGTCACCGGGGCTTGTCTTCTGCGCGAGGATGGTGCGTACCCATGCCTGCAGTGGTCATCGTCGGAGCCCAATGGGGTGACGAAGGCAAAGGCAAGGCCACCGACCTGCTGGGTAGCCGGGTCGACTACGTCGTGAAGTTCAACGGCGGCAACAACGCCGGCCACACGGTGGTCATCGGCGACGAGAAGTATGCCCTCCACCTGCTTCCGAGCGGCATCCTGAGCCCCGGCTGCATCCCGGTCATCGGCAACGGCGTCGTCATCGACCTCGCGGTGCTCTTCGAGGAGATCGACGGGCTCGAGGCCCGTGGCATCGACACCTCGGCCCTGCGCGTCAGCGCCAACGCGCACGTCATCGCCGACTACAACCGCAGCCTCGACAAGGTCACCGAGCGGTTCCTGGGCAGCCGCAAGATCGGCACCACGGGCCGTGGCATCGGCCCCACGTACGCCGACAAGATGAACCGCACGGGCATCCGTGTCCAGGACCTCTTCGACGAGAAGATCCTGCGACAGAAGGTCGAGGGCGCCCTCGACCTGAAGAACCAGCTGCTCACGAAGGTCTTCAACCGGCGTGCCGTCAGCATCGACGAGACCGTCGAGGAGCTGCTCTCGTACGTCGAGCGCCTGCGTCCGATGGTCGCCGACACCGCACTGCTTCTGCACGAGGCCCTCGCCGCCGACAAGACCGTCCTGCTCGAGGCTGGCCAGGCCACGTTGCTGGACGTCGACCACGGAACCTATCCCTTCGTCACGTCGAGCTCGGCCACCACCGGCGGCGCCTGCACCGGATCGGGCATCGCGCCCACCGCCGTCACGCGGGTCATCGGCATCGTCAAGGCGTACGCCACTCGTGTCGGTGAGGGCCCGTTCCCGACGGAGCTGTTCGACGACGACGGCGAGCGACTGCGCACCAACGGCGGCGAGTTCGGCACCACGACCGGCCGCCCGCGCCGCTGCGGGTGGTACGACGCCCCGGTCGCGCGCTACGCCGCCCGCATCAACGGCGTCACCGACTTCGTGCTCACGAAGCTCGACGTCCTCACCGGCTGGGAGCGCATCCCGGTGTGCGTCGCCTACGACATCGACGGCGAGCGGGTCGAGGAGATGCCGATGACGCAGACGGGCTTCCACCACGCGAAGCCCGTCTACGAGTTCTTCGAGGGCTGGGCCGAGGACCTCTCCGGGTGCCGCGAGTTCGGCGACCTGCCGAAGGCGGCGCAGACGTACGTCGAGGCCCTCGAGAAGATATCCGGCTCACGCATCTCGACGATCGGCGTCGGCCCCGGTCGCGACCAGACGATCGTGCGCCACGACCTGCTCTGATTTCAGTGCTCGAGCGCGGCGTCGGGGGCCGTCTTTCGCGGAATCTTGCAGAATCCTCATCACTTCGTGCCCTTCGTCTCGTTGGGGGTAGTGGCGACGACAGCGCCGGCAGGGTGGCCCACGGGCGCCGTGCCGTGCGAGGTCGTCGAGCCCGCGTCCTGATCCAGGGGATTGACGACGGGGAGTGGTGCCGCCCGCGGCCACCCCCCTTCGTCGGTCGAGAGGTAGCGGGCGCCGCGGCCGGTCCGGTCTGTGCCGGGCCGGTTCGCGGGAGCCGCGCTCCGTGCGGCCGTTAGGCTGACCTCCCGTGAAGACGCTTGTCATCGGAACCGGTGGGCGCGAGCACGCCCTCGCCCTCGCCCTCGCCCGTGATCCCCATGTCGACGAGGTGCACGCCGCCCCCGGCAACCCCGGCATCGCGGCGGTCGCGACGCTGCATCCCGTCGACCCGATGGACGGCGCCGCGGTCGCGGCGCTGGCCGTCTCGCTGGGCATCGAGCTCGTCGTGGTGGGGCCGGAGGCTCCTCTCGTCGTGGGTGTCGCGGACGCGGTGCGCGAGGCCGGCATCGCCTGCTTCGGGCCCAGTCGCGCGGCTGCCCAGCTCGAGGGCTCGAAGGCCTTCGCCAAGCAGGTCATGGCCGCGGCAGAGGTGCCGACGGCGCTCGCGCGGGTGTGCGAGACGCCCGACGAGGTCGTCGCGGCGCTCGACACCTTCGGTGCGCCCTACGTGGTCAAGGATGACGGCCTCGCTGCCGGCAAGGGCGTCATCGTGACGGACGACCGCCAGGCTGCGATCGAGCACGCCGCCGGCTGCGACCGCGTTGTCATCGAGGAGTACCTCGACGGGCCTGAGGTTTCGCTGTTCGCGATCACCGACGGCGAGACGGTGCTGCCGCTGCAGCCGGCGCAGGACTTCAAGCGGGCCCTCGATGACGACGAGGGCCCGAACACCGGTGGCATGGGCGCGTACACACCTTTGCCGTGGGCGCCCGATGGGCTCGTCGCCGACGTCACGCGCCGTGTGCTCGTCCCGACCGTGCAGGAGATGGCACGCCGTGGCACGCCGTTCCAGGGGCTGCTCTATGCGGGCTTGGCGCTCACGTCGCGCGGCATGCGCGTCGTCGAGTTCAATGCGCGGTTCGGCGACCCCGAGACGCAGTCGCTCCTCGCCCTGCTGCAGACGCCCCTGTCGACGCTGCTGCACGGTGCCGCCACCGGCACGCTCTCGGACGTCGGCCTGCCGCAGTGGCGCGACGGGGCCGCGGTCACGGTCGTCGTCGCCTCCGAGGACTACCCGCAGGCGCCGCGCACCGGCGACGTCATCGACGGGGTCGACGAGGCGAACGCCCTGGAGGGTGTCGACGTCATCCACGCCGGCACGGCCCTGGACGCCGAGGGCCGTCTCGTCACGGCGGGTGGTCGGGTTCTGTCGGTCACCGGCCAGGGAGCCGACCTGACGCAGGCCCGCGACCGCGCCTACCAGGGTGTCGACGCCCTGCGCATACGCGGAGCGCATCACCGTCGGGACATCGCGCTGGCTGCAGCCCGTGGGACAATGGGGCAGTGACCACCCCCAACGTCCTCGCCACGCGCTACGCCTCACCGGAGATCGCGCGCATCTGGTCGCCCGAGCACAAGATCGTGCTCGAGCGCCGGCTCTGGATCGCCGTCCTGAAGGCCCAGCGCGAGCTCGGCGTCGAGACGCCCGACGGCGTCATCGAGGCCTACGAGTCGGTGGCCGACCACGTCGACCTCGAGTCGATCGCGGCCCGTGAGCGCATCACCCGCCACGACGTGAAGGCCCGCATCGAGGAGTTCGCAGCGCTCGCCGGCAGCGAGCACATCCACAAGGGCATGACGTCGCGCGACCTCACCGAGAACGTCGAGCAGCTGCAGGTGCGTGCCTCGCTCGAGGCGGTGCGCGACCGCGCCATCGCCAGCCTGGTGCGGCTCGGGCGTCTCGCCGCCGAGAACGCCGAGATCGTCATGGCCGGACGAAGCCACAACGTCGCCGCCCAGGCCACGACGCTGGGCAAGCGCTTCGCGACCGTCGCCGACGAGCTGATCCTCGGCATCGGACGCATCGACGACCTCGTCGCCCGGTACCCGCTGCGTGGCATCAAGGGTCCGGTCGGCACGTCCCAGGACCAGCTCGACCTGCTCGGCGGTGACGAGTCCAAGCTCGCCGAGCTCGAGCAGCGCGTCGCCCGTCACCTCGGCTTCGACACCGTGTTGACGAGCGTCGGCCAGGTGTACCCACGCTCGCTCGACTACGACGTCGTCACGTCCCTCGTGCAGGTCGTCGCTGCCCCCTCGAACCTCGCCACCACGATCCGACTGATGGCCGGCAACGAGCTCGTCACTGAGGGGTTCAAGCCCGGTCAGGTCGGCTCGAGCGCCATGCCGCACAAGATGAACACCCGGTCGTGCGAGCGGGTCAACGGGCTCGCCGTGATCCTGCGGGGCTACGCCTCGATGGTGGGCGAGCTCGCCGGCGACCAGTGGAACGAGGGCGACGTCTCATGCTCGGTCGTTCGCCGGGTCGCGCTTCCGGATGCGTTCTACGCCGCCGACGGCCTGTTCGAGACCTTCCTGACCGTCCTCGACGAGTTCGGGGTCTTCCCGGCCGTCATCCAGCGCGAGCTCGATCGCTATCTGCCGTTCCTGTCCACCACGAAGGTGCTGATGGCCGCCGTGCGGCACGGAGTCGGACGCGAGGAGGCGCACGAGGTCATCAAGCAGCACGCGGTGGCCGTCGCGCTCGAGATGCGTGAGAAGGGCACCGTCGAGAACGACCTCTTCGAGCGGCTGGGAGCCGACGAGCGCCTGGGCCTGAGCGAGGACGACCTGCGCACGCTCGTCGCCGCGCCGCTCGAGTTCACCGGCGCGGCCGTCAGCCAGGTTGCCACCATCGTGGCACGGGTCGAGGAGCTCGCTGCCGCGAACCCCGAGGCCGCCGCCTACAAGCCTGGCGACATTCTCTAGCGCCGCACGCGCCGTCTCGCACCCCGGCTCGCGAGGCATATCTGAGTTGAAGAACTGCTGATGTGGATTCTCTTCACACGTTTCTGGTGAATAGTATATATTATTCAAAATTCAGTGGCCTGGATCACAAGGCCGCTGTCCTGCTGCCTCTCACGCCGAGGAGCGCAGGCCACCAGAAGATGGAGAAGAACCTTGCCAGAGCACTCAGACGAGATCGCGGTCCTCAATGGCCTGCGTGTGGTCGACTGGACGGGTGGCCCCGAGGCGTCACGGGCGAGCTCGCTGCTCGCCGACTACGGCGCCGACGTCGTCTGGGTCGAGTCCTCGTCGTCACCGGCCGCTCTCGCCGACCCGGTTCCTCGGGCGGTGTTCGCCCGCAACAAGCGCAGCGTGCGGCTCGATTCCGCCGCCGAGGTCGCCCAGGAGCAGCTGCTTGCGCTCCTCTCACGGGCCGACGTCTTCATCGTCGACCAGGCTGAGCTGCTCACGGGCAAGTCCGATCTCGGCTTCGCCCGGCTCCATGCGGCGTTCCCGTCGCTGGTCTGCTGCGGGCTGTCAGGGTTCGGCCCCGATGCTCCCGGCACCGAGAGCCTTCCCGCGTACGAGGCACTGGTCCACGCCTACGTCGGCACGATGGGCGAGCAGGTCGGCTACCGCGAGGCGCCGATCTACGAAGGCCTTCCCTTCGCGGGCCTGGGTCGTGCCTACCTCGCCCAGATCGCCGTCCTGGCGGCGCTCGTCCGGCGGCGCCAGGACGGGCTTGGCCGGCTGGTCGAGACCTCGACGCTCGACGGTGCGCTCTCGTTCCTGTCGATGCTCTGGGGCCACGCCGACGTCGACGACGAGCGCGCGCCCCGGATGGCAGGGGGGCAGCGGCTGTTGTCCCGCACCTTCCTCTGCGCGGACGAGGAGTACCTCGGCATACACACCGGGGCCTCGGGGGCATTCGACCGACTCATCGCCGTGCTGGGGCTGAGTCACCTGTTCGCCCCGACGTCCAACGGCAGGGATGTCGCCGTCGAGCTGAGCGACGAGCAGCGTCGGATCCTCGACGAGGACGTCCCCGCCCTCTTCCTGCGGCGTGACCGGTCGACCTGGCTGAAGGAGATCCTGGCCGCCGACGTGTGCGCCATCCCGGTCCTGCGTCCCACTGAGGTGTTCGACGAGGCACAGACCCGTCACAACTCCATGGTCGTCGCGGTCGAGGACGCCGTCCTTGGTCGTGTCGAGCAGGTGGCTCCACCCATCCGCTTCGGATCGGGTGGGGGTGTGCCCTCCGTGCCGAGCGCCGCGCCGATGGCCGGGAGCGAGTCGGTCGACCGCTTGCTCGAGGCCTGGGCGACTCGCGACCGGGGTGCCCCGGCCCCGGAGGCGACACCCACTCCCTTGCTCGATGGGCTCAAGGTCCTCGACCTCGGCATCTGGTATGCGTCGGGCTACTCCTCGCGGATGCTGGCCGACCTGGGCGCTGACGTGATCAAGGTCGAGCCGGTCGTCGGCGATCAGATGCGCGGCATGCGCCCGCCGTTCCAGTCGGCGCACTCACGCAAACGAAGCTTCGCCGCCGATCTCAAGCATCCCGATCTGGCCCGTGCGGTGAGCGGCCTCCTCTCCTGGGCGGATGTCATCCACCACAACATGCGGCCGGGCGCCGCCGAGCGGCTGGGTCTGGGCTACGAACAGGCTCGTGCGGTCAACCCCGACGTCGTCTACCTGCACGCCCCCGGCTGGGGCACCTCCGGCCCCGAGATGAACCGGCAGAGCTTCGCGCCACTCGTGTCGGGCTACGTCGGAGCGAGCTACGAGGTCGCAGGTGCCTTCAACCCACCCACCTATCCCGTGGGCAACGAAGACCCAGGAGCAGGCATGGCCGGCGCGGTCGGCATCTTGATGGCCCTGCTCCGCGGTCGTGGCACCTATCTCGAGCTCCCGCAGCTGAACGCGGCGATGCAACAGGTGGCGCACATCGTCCGTGCACCGGATGGCAGCACGCCGGGCGCCGGCCGTCTCGATCTCTTCCAGCAGCGCGTCAGCCCCCTCGACGGGCTCTACCGCACCGCCGACACCTGGATCTGCCTCGCCGTGCTCACTGTCGACGAGCTCAGTGCTCTCGACGAGGCGCTCGGCCTGGGGCTGCTGGCGGACGAACGATTCGCCACGCCGGAGGCGAGGGGCGCCCATGCCGATGAGCTGGCGGGACTGCTCGAGAAGACCTTCGTCACCGCGACGACGCGTGAATGGCTCGAGCGACTCGGCCATGCCGGCGTCCCGGCCCTCGAGCCGGTGTCGACGCACCACAACCGTGCGTTCCACCTCGAGCCCGCGCACCGCGCCTCTGGGCGGGTCAGCGCGGTCGCGCATGCCGAGGGCGGCCAGATACGCCAGATCGACTCCCTGATCCGCGTTCAGGATGCCCCGACGGTGTCCTATCGACTCGCGCCCGAGCTGGGTGCGCACACCGGCGCCGTCCTCGCCGAGCTCGGGTACGCGCCCGAGGAGATCACGTCCTTGACGTCGCGCGGAGTCATCGCGAACCCGTGACACCCCAGGCATCGGACGGCATCGCGGCCGTCGTCCCGAGCAGCTGAACGCAGTCGGCCGCGGTCCGTTTCATCAATCGAAGGATGCTCCATGAACAGAACACGCAGGCTGCTGTCCCGACGAGGGGCGGTCGCGCTGTCAGCGGCGGTCGTCCTGCTGCTGGGAGCATGCGGCGGCTCCGGCGACGACACGACCGAAGCGCCCAGCAATGGCAGCAACCCTGCCGACAGCAGCAAGTCGCCCATCGTCCTGGGCGTCGCCGCTCCCGCATCAGGCCCGTTCTCCGAGGTCAGTGGAACTGCGGGCCCGGCGGCGCTGGCCTGGCAGCAGTGGGTGAACAACGAGCAGGGCGGCATCGGCGGGCACCCGGTCAAGATCGTCGTCAAGGACACCAAGTCGACCGCGGCGACGGCGACCTCGGTCCTGACCGACCTGGTCGAGCAGGACAAGGCCGTGGCGATGATCGTGGCCGATGCCGCGATCGAGGCCCCGATGGCCGCGTACCTGTCGTCGGAGAACGTGCCGGTGGTGGGAGCGATCGGCAACGACCCGACGGTGTGGGCCACGTACCCGAACTACTTCGACCTCTTCGCCCTCACACCCCAGGGCAACGCGGCCACCTTCGCCTCGGCCAAGGCCTCAGGGGTGAAGAAGCTGGGGGCGATGGTCTGCGCCGAGGTGCCGGTCTGCGGCGAGATCGACAAGGCCTACAAGGCGGCGGCGCCTGACTACGGCATCGACTACAGCGGGTTCATCACCGCCTCCGCCTCGGCCCCGAGCTTCACCGGCGAGTGCCTGTCCATGATCGACAAGAAGGTGGACAACATCGTGCTGAGCCTCGGCCTGGCGACGATCCAGCGGGTGGTCAGGGACTGCCTGCAGCAGGGCTACGACGGATCCTTCACGGTCTCGAGCACCAGCGTCTCCGGCAAGAGCTTCGCCGAGATGGCCGACCTCAAGGCCATCGGCTCGATCAACCAGTTCCCCTGGTGGTCGGACGCGGCACCCGTGAAGAAGTTCAGGGAGGTCATGGGCACCTACGGCAAGGACGTCGACTACGAGACCGCGGCATCGACCGGCACGTGGGCCGCACTGGAGCTCTTCCGCAAGACGATGAGCGAGGTGGGCGACACCGTCTCCCGTGACGATGTCTTCAACGCCTACTGGCAGATCAAGGACGAGACGCTCGACGGCCTGCTGCCCAGTCCGCTGACCTTCACCAAGGGTCAGCCGTCGGTCACGCCGACCTGCGTCTGGCTGTACTCCTACGAGGACGGCGAGCTCGCCGCCGAGTCCAACGGTGAGCCCGGCAACGGGGTCACCGATGACCTCCAGTCCTCCTGCCTCACCTGAGTCGTCGCTCGGGACGAGTGGTCGTGTGCTGCCCTCGTCCCGAGCGGGCTCGGCACGACCCGACATCGATCCATTTCCCCAACTGAGTGAGGAACCGTGTTGACTACATCGAGGCCAGACCACGAGGAGCTTCTCGTGCCCGGCGCGTGGCGTCCCCTTCCGACGCCCACCTGGCTCACCGAGCCGTTCTGGAACGCGGCCCGCGAGGGCCAGCTGCTGGTGCAGCGGTGCCCTGACTGCGGCGAGCACGTCTTCCGACCGCAGTACGCATGCACCCGGTGCTTGTCGACCCGGTTGGAGTGGGTGCGCTCCAGCGGATTCGGGACGATCAACTCCTTCAGCGTCGTCAAGCGGCCGGCCTATCCGCAGCTGCCCAGCGTCTATGCCGTGGTGGCCGTGGAGATGGACGAGGGCTGGTTCATGATGTCCAACGTCGTCGACTGCGAGGTCGCCGAGGTGTGTGTGGATGCCCGGGTGCAGGTCGCGTTCCGGTCGATCGAGGGCATGGCGCTGCCGTTCATGGTGATCGCCCCGTGAACGACTACCTGCCCTTCATCCTCAGCGGCATCGCCATCGGGTCCATCTACGGCCTCGCCGCCGCCGGCCTGACGCTGACCTATCAGACCTCCGGAATCTTCAACTTCGGCTACGGTGCCCTGGCCACGGCGGCTGCTTACCTGTTCTACTTCCTGCACGTCGACCACGGGCTGCCGTGGCTCCCCGCCCTGATCATCGTCGTGTTCGTGGCAGGCCCCCTGATGGGTGTCGTGATGGAGCGCATCGCGCGCCAGCTGGCACCCCAGCGCACGGCCTGGAAGATCATCGGGACCGTCGGGCTGATCCTGGTGGTCGAGGGCGCGGGCACGATCGCCTACGGCCTCGATCCACGCATCGTCGAGCAGTACCTTCCGATGAGCAACGAGTCGTTCCGTCTGGGCGGGGTCAACGTCCTGTACCCGCAGCTCTGGGTCACGGTGCTGTCCGTGGTGGTCGTCGCCGTGTCCTGGGTGGCGCTGCGGCGCACCTCGGCCGGTGTGTCGATGCGTGCCGTGGTCGACGACCCCGACCTGGTGGCCATGCAGGCCATCAGCCCTGTGCGGGTGCGCCGCACGGCCGCCGTCTACGGCGCCAGCCTGGCCGCGCTCTCCGGTGTCCTCATCCTGCCCTTCGTCGGCCTGGACTCCATCGGGCTGACGCTGCTCGTCGTGCAGGCGTTCGGCGCCGCGGCGATCGGACGGTTCTCCAACCTGCCGCTCACCTTCGTCGGCGCGGTGCTCATCGGCATCGTCTCCAACGTGTCGATCAAGTTCGTGATCGCCCACAGCTCGTTCACCGGGCTTCCGAGCAGCGTCCCGCTCATTGTGCTCTTCGTGGTGCTGATGGTCACCTCCAGTCGCAAGCTGGGGGCGTCCGGTGCCCAGGAGGCCCGTCAGCACGTGCCCTGGAAGGGGCCCTCCGACCTGCGTGCGGGTCTCGCGGTCGTCGTCGTGGTGATCCTTGCCCTAGTGCCCCTCGTGGCCGGCTCGAGCAAGCTGCCGTTCTTCACGATCGGCCTCACCGAGGCGATCATGCTGCTGTCGCTGGGGCTGCTGGTCAAGACCTCCGGCCAGGTGTCGCTGTGTCATGCGACCTTCGCCGCCATCGGCGCGGTCACCTTCTCGCAGCTGACGATCGGCCAGGGGCTGTCCTGGCCTGTGGCCCTCGTGGTGGCGGCGTTGGTCGTGGCGCCGGTCGGAGCGCTGGTGGCCATTCCGGCAATCCGCCTCTCGGGCATCTACCTGGCGCTCGCGACCTTCGCCTTCGCGATCGTCGTCGAGCAGATGTTCTTCGCCCGCGACTTCATGTTCACGACGCTGGCGGCGGGCCGTGAGATTCCACGTCCCTCCTTCGCCACCGGCAACACCTCCTATTACTACCTCGTGCTGGTCTTCGCCGTCCTGATCGCGGTTCTCACGGCGGTGGTGCACCGCGTCAGGCTCGGCCGCATGCTGCTCGGGCTCTCGGAGTCACCGGTCGCCATCTCCACGATGGGCCTCAACACCAAGGTCACGAGAGTGGTGGTCTTCGTGCTGTCGGCCATGTTGGCCGCCGTCGCCGGAATCCTCTACGGCGGAACCGTGCACTTCGCGGACTCTGCCGACACCCACTACGGCTTCATGACCTCGCTCACCCTGCTGGCCATCCTGGGCCTGGCCCCGTTCGGAGCGCCTTGGTACGCGCTGTTCGGCATCATCGGGGCGGTCATCCCGGGCTACTTCGCCAGCGAGGCGACCACCAACTGGCTGAACGTCGTCTTCGGCGTCTTCGCGGTCATCACCGCGTGCACCGGCGGCCCGCCACCGATGCCGGTTCCCGTCCGTCGGTTCCTGGAAGGGCTCAGTCGGCGCAGGGTGACAGCGCTGCCAGCAACACCGGCTCTGGATGCCCTGTCGTCGACGCCGGAGCCACGACGCGACCGGCCTACCGGCCGGCTGGAGGTCAAGGACCTCACCGTGAGGTTCGGCGGCCTGGTCGCCCTGGACGAGGTGTCCTTCCGTGCGGAGGCTGGACAGATCACGGGCATCATCGGTCCCAACGGAGCCGGCAAGACCACGCTCTTCGACGCGTGCAGCGGCCTGAACCGCCGGATCGGTGGCGAGATCTGGTTGCACGAGCGACGGGTCGACCGTCAGGGTCCTGCGGTGCGCGCCCGGATGGGTCTGGGGCGCACCTTCCAGAGCATGCATCTGGCCGACTCTCTGACGGTCTCGCAGAACGTGGCACTCGGCACGGAGGCTGCCATGGCCGGCGCGAACCCCTTCTCCCAGGTGCTCGCCCGGCCGGGCCAGGGGCGGGCCATCGAGGCCGCAGTCGCGATGGCGCTGCACGAGTGTGGGATCTCGCATCTCGCCGACCTGCAGGTGGGCGCGCTCTCCACGGGGCAGCGCCGTCTCGTCGAGCTTGCCCGGTGCCTCGCCGGATCGTTCGACCTGCTGCTGCTCGACGAGCCGTCCTCAGGCCTCGACGCCGAGGAGACCGCGCAGCTCGGTGCCCTGCTGAAGCGCCTGCGGGTCGAGCGCGGTTGCGGGATCCTGCTCGTCGAGCACGACATGTCACTCGTCATGGACGTCTGCTCGTACATCTACGTCCTCGACTTCGGCAAGCTCATCTTCGAGGGCGAGCGAGAGCAGGTCGAGCGAAGTCCCATTGTCCGCGAGGCCTATCTCGGCGCCGCGCCGACCGCCGATCTCCTGGGTGACGCGCGATGAGCGCCCGCCAGACCACGGCCTCGGCCCAGCAGGACCACGCGTTGGTGATCAGTGACCTCGATGTCGGCTACGGGCGCACGCAGGTCCTCCGGGGCGTCTCGCTGACCGTGCCCGCGGCCGGCATGGTCGCCCTGCTGGGGCCGAATGGAGCTGGCAAGACGACACTGCTGCGGGCTGTGAGTGGCTTCCTGCCACCGACCGCCGGATCGATCCAAGTGCTGGGCCGCGACGTCGAGAAGCTGCCGCCGTACAAGCGCTTCGGCCTCGGGGTGTGTCACGTGCCGGAAGGCCGGGGGGTCTTCAAGTCCCTCACGGTCAAGGAGAACCTGTTGATGCAGGTCGGGCCGAAGCGGCTCGACGAGGCGATCGAGCAGGCGGGCGCGGTCTTCCCGGTGCTTCCCAGCCGGCTCGAGCAGCGCGCCGGCTCCATGAGCGGCGGGCAGCAGCAGATGCTCGCGATGGTCGCGGCCTACGTCAGGGACCCTCGGCTCATCCTGGTCGACGAGGCGTCCCTGGGCCTCGCGCCGATCGTGGTGAACGAGATCTTCGAGTTCCTCGCACGACTCGCGGCGACCGGCACCGCCTTGCTCGTCGTCGACCAGTTCGCCACGCGGGTCCTCGACCTCGTCAGCAGCGCGTATGTGCTCAGGCAGGGCGAGATCGTCTTCGCCGGCTCGGCGGAGCAGCTGGCCGGCGAGGACCTGCTCAGCACCTACATGGGGTCGGCGTCATCGACGCAGCCGCCACCCGTTGATCTTCCAGACAATGAAAGGACGTCATAGCCGTGACCCATCCCATCGCCATCGTGGGTGTCCACGAGACCGAACAGGCACGCAGACTGCCTGGGCGCCGCACGGTCGACCTCTTCGTCGAGGCCGCCCAGGGCGCTCTGACCGATGCGGGGCTTGCCCACACCCAGATCGACGGCGTCATCGGCAGGTGGCCCGGCCCGGGCGGGGCCGAGCTCGACGTCGAGACGCCGGACGCCCCGCGCCCGTCGTCGTCGGACTGGGTCCGCCAGCTCGGCGTCCGAGCGAGCTACGTGGACGACACGGACTACTCCGGCCCGGTCGCGCTCCAGCATGCCGTCGCCGCCATCACCGCCGGCCAGTGCCACACGGTCCTCGTGGTCAGCGGGCAGGTCGGTGTGGTGCCGCAGCCAGGTGAGGCGGTGATCTCCTACACCAGGTCGACGAACGAGTTCATCGGTGTGTGGGGCGCGACCACCCCCGTCGAGTTCTCGCTGCTGGCGCAGCGGCACATGCATCTCTTCGGGACCACGGTCGAGCAGAGCGCGGAGGTGGCAGCCGGCATCCGCACGAGCGGCTCGTCGAACCCGAACGCCGTCATGTTCGGTCGTGGCCCGGTCACGGCCGAGGACGTCCTCACCTCGCGAGAGATCTGCTCCCCGCTGCGGCTGCTCGACCTCTCGCTCGTCAGCGAGGGGGCGGTGGCGATGATCGTCTCCGACCGGTTGGACGAGCTGGCGTCACCGCCGGTCTACGTGCGTGGGGTGGGTGCGGAGTACCTCGGATCGCCCTACGCCGACCCGCCCGTCTACGAGACGCTGCGTGACCTCGGATCGGCGGCGGCCGACAGGGTCTTCGCGAGCGCCGGGCTCACCCGGCAGGACATCGACGTGTTCTCGCTCTACGACGCCACCTCCTTCGAGGTGATCCGCCAGTTCGAGCTGCTCGGCTACTGCGCGGAGGGCGAGGGTGGCCCCTTTGCCGCCGACGGTCGGCTGAGGCTTGGCGGGAGCCATCCGACCAACCTGGACGGGGGGCTGCTCAGCCATGCCCATCTGAGCGATGCGCAGATGACACACAAGCTGAAGGAGGGTGTCGACCAACTGCGTGGGCGCTGTGACGTGCGTCAGGTGCCGGGCGCGACCAACGCGCTGGTGACCGTCGCGGGCGGCCCGGCACGTTTCTACGGCGTGGCGATCCTGTCGATCGATCCCAGCTGAGGTCCGTCGCGCCGCTGCCTGCATCCGGGCCCTCCACCCGGATGCAGGCAGTGTCGTTTTTCGCACTAAACTGCCGACGTGATCAGCCGGCCCGACTCAGCGCGTCGACCCACCGCATGAGCGAGGGCAGTGGGCCGAGCACGTCGAGGGGCAGGCCCGTGTCCAAGGTCGGGCGCACACTGCCCGCCCCGCGTCGCAGCGAGACCGGGGGGAGCAGGGTCGAGCAGGCGGCGACGTACCTCCGGCGGCTGATCTTCTCCCAGTACCTCGTGGCGGGCACCCGGGTTCCGCAGGACGAGATCGCGAACGCCCTCGGCATGACCCGCATCCCGGTGCGCGAGGCCCTGCTGATCCTTGAGCTCGAGGGCCGTGTGCGCATCGAGCACAACCGGGGCGCCTACGTGGTGGCGGTGAGCGAGCAGTCGGCGCACGATGTCGTCGAGGTGATCGCGATGATGCATGGCTTCGCGATCCGCCGCGCGATAGACAGGGTGAGCCCCAGGCTCATCGCCGATCTCCATGAGTCGAACCAGCGTGTGCAGTCCAGCACGGACGCGGTCGATCTCTACTACGCGTTCGAGGCCTTCCAGGACCTCGTGGTCACCGCCGGGCTCGATGAGCGCCTGGCGGCCTTCGCCCGCCGCCTGCGCCGGATCGGGCCCGACACGCTGTACGAGCAGGACCCGTCGATCTCGGCCATCATCAAGCGCACCGCTGATCGGATGTTCGTGGCCATCAGCCAACGCGACAAAGAGGGGGTCGAGGCGATGCTCCTCGAGTCGCACAACTCTGTCCTGGACGTGGTGGTGCCGCTTCTGCGCGACGAAGGCCTCATGAGCGACTGACACCGTCGGCGCCCTGTGGTTTACCAGGTTACGTAGGAGAACCTGCACTCCTCCGGGCGAATCTGCCCGGAGGAGTGACAACTTGCCCACTGAACCTGGTAAACCACAGGGTGCAGGACGAGATGACGGGACGGCGGCCACTACGCTGAGCGGGTGGCTCTCGACATCCCCGGTGCTCAGCACCTGCACTCGGGCAAGGTGCGTGATCTCTACGAGCTGGAGGACGGCAACCTGCTCATGGTCGCGTCCGACCGCATCTCGGCATACGACTTCGCGCTCAGCCCCGGCATCCCCGACAAGGGCGAGATCCTGACCCGGATGTCACTGTGGTGGTTCGACCAGCTGGCCGACATCGTGCCCAACCACGTCATCTCCACGGCGGTGCCCGAGCGAGTGCGCGGGCGTGCGCTCGTGTGCGAGAAGCTCGAGATGTTCCCCATCGAGTGCGTGGTCCGCGGCTATCTCACCGGGTCCGGCCTGGCCGACTACCGCGACACGGGCGAGGTCTGCGGCGTGAGGCTGCCCGAGGGCCTCACCGACGGCTCACGACTCCCTGAGCCGATCTTCACCCCGGCCTCGAAGGCCGAGATCGGCGAGCACGACGAGAACGTCGACTTCGAGCACGTGGTCGCCACAGTCGGGCCGGACGTCGCAGCGAGCCTGCGCGACCTCACGCTCGCGATCTACCGCCGTGCCGAGCAGATCTCCCGCGAGCGGGGCATCATCCTCGCCGACACCAAGTTCGAGTTCGGTGCGCGCGCCGACGGCACGATCGTCCTGGGCGATGAGGTGCTGACCCCCGACTCGTCCCGGTTCTGGCCGGCAGACACCTGGCAGCCCGGACGTGCGCAGCCGTCGTACGACAAGCAGTTCGTGCGCGACTGGCTGACCTCGCCGGCGAGCGGCTGGGACCGCGCGAGCGACACCCCGCCGCCCTCACTGCCCGCCGACCTCGTCGAGCGCACCCGTGAGCGCTACATCCAGGCGTACGAGCGCCTCACCGGCTCGCCCTTCTGAGGCACTCGGCAGCCCTGCTGGGTCTCGGATACCGTGGGAATGTCCGAGGTCCGGGCCACAGCGAAGGAGTCATCGTGGGCAGTCTCGCATCGTTGCTCGAGGACGCGGCTGACCGCTGGCCCGAGCGGACGGCGATCGTCTACGGCGACAGCCGGATGAGCTACGCACAGCTCGACGGCGAGGCCAACCGGGTCGCGAACCTGCTGGTCTCGCGCGGCATCCGTCCCGGCGACAAGGTGGCGCTGTCATGCCCGAACGTCCCGTACTTCTCCACGATCTACTTCGGCATCCTCAAGGCCGGTGCGGTCGTGGTGCCGCTCAACGTGATGCTCAAGAGCCGCGAGGTGGCGTATCACCTGGCCGACTCCGAGGCGAAGGCCTACTTCGCCTTCGAGGGCACCCCCGACCTGCCGATCGGCGACGAGGCCTGGAAGGGCTTCGGCCAGACCGAGTCGTGCACCGAGTACTTCGAGATCAAGCTGGACTCCGGCTGGCCCGAGCCGCTCACCCCGCCGGAGTACTTCGCGCCGCTTGTCGCGCAGCAGCCCACGACCTTCGAGAGCGTCGCCAGGGATGACGACGACACCGCCGTCATCCTCTACACGTCCGGCACGACGGGACAGCCCAAGGGAGCCGAGCTGCGGCACCGCAACATGCGCGACAACGCGCTCGCCGGCGCCGACCTGTTCCGGGCCGATGCCGATCGGCCCGACACCTACATGTGTGTCCTGCCGCTGTTCCACTCCTTCGGTCAGTCCGTCGTTCAGAACGGGGCCATCGCCTTCGGCGGCTCGATCGTGATGCTGCCGCGCTTCGACGCGCAGGTCACGATCAGGCTGATGCTCAAGGAGCAGGTGACGTTCTTCGCCGGGGTGCCCACGATGTACTGGGCGCTGCTGGCCGGGCTCGGCGACACCGACGTCAGCCCGATCGCCGACAACCTGCGGGTCGCTGCCGCGGGTGGCTCGGCGCTTCCTGTGGAGATCCATCGTCAGTTCAAGGAGCGGTTCGGCGTCACGATCCTGGAGGGCTACGGCCTGTCCGAGACGTCACCGGTCGCCTCGTTCGCGGTGTTCGGGCAGGAGCCCCGCGTCGGCTCGGTGGGTGTGCCCATCCCCGGGGTGCAGATGAGGCTCGTCGACGCCGACTGGAACGACGTCGCCGACGATCCGGACGCGATCGGTGAGATCGCGATCAAGGGCCACAACGTGATGAAGGGCTACTACCGTCGCCCCGAGGCCACGGCCGAGGCCATCCACGACGGCTGGTTCCGAACGGGCGACCTCGCCCGCAAGGACGCGGACGGCTTCTACTACATCGTCGACCGCTCCAAGGACATGATCCTGCGCGGCGGCTACAACGTGTACCCCCGTGAGATCGAGGAGCTTCTGGTGACGCATCCGGCGGTGTCGCTAGTGGCGGTCATCGGCACGCCGCACCCCTCGCACGGCGAGGAGGTCAAGGCGGTCGTGGTCAAGACCGCCGGGGACCCCACGACCGAGGACGAGCTCGTGGCCTGGGGCAAGGAGCGTCTCGCGGGCTACAAGTATCCGCGGGTCGTCGAGTTCGTCGACGCGCTCCCGATGACGAGCACCGGCAAGATCCTCAAGCGCGAGCTCAGCTGAGGTCTCAACGCAGGTAGGGTCATCGGTGGGTCAGACGGTCGTCGAGATCCCGAGACCCGGTCTGGCCTCGGACCGGGCGATGACTGTCCAGGAGCGGCTGGAGACGGCACTTCGCGACTGCCTCGCCCAGCAGCACGCCGATGCCGCCATCGAGCTCATCCGGGGCCTGCCCACGGCCGGGAGCAAGATCGAGGAGGTGCTTGCCTACGTCGGGCGAGTGGTCGCAGGGCAGGGCCATCAAGGTCGCTCGCTCCGCGCTGGAGTAGGGCTCAGCCGGCCGCGATGATCGCTGCGACCTCCTCCTGGTGCTCGGCTGCGCCGCCGAGGCTGTGCTGCATCGACAGGCAGCGCTTGTAGAACAGGTGTGAGTCGTACTCCCAGGTGACGCCCATGCCGCCGTGCGACTGCAAGGCGTCGGCGCACGCGGCCGGCAGCGCGTCGCTCGCGAAGGCCTTGGCCATGGAGGCGGCGCGGTGGCCCTCGGCAGGATCGCCGTCGTCGCAGGCCCAGAGCCCGTAGTAGCCGGCGGTGCGGCTCATCTCGACGGACTCGAAGGTGTCGACGAGCAGACGCTGCACGTGCTGGTAGGCGCCGATCGGGCTGCCGAACTGGGTGCGATTCTTGGCATAGTCGACGGCGAGGTCGAGGGCGGCCTGCCCGGCGCCCACGGCATCGACGACGGTGCCGATCAGGATGCGGTCGATCGCGGTGCCGAGCGCCACGGTGGCATCGGCGGTGCCGACACGTCGTGCCGGGGCGTCGGTGAGCTCGACGGTCGCCTGCTTGCGTGTGCCGTCGAGGACGTCGTCGGCCGTGACGGTGGCGTCGGCCCGCTGGACGGCGAAGAGGCCGAGGCCTTCGGAGGTGGCTGCCGTCACGAGCAGCAGATCCGCGGCGAACGCGTCGGGCACGTGGGTCTTGGTGCCACTGACCTGCCAGCCGTCGCCGACCTGGGTGGCCTGCGTCGCGGGGGTCTTCCACTGGTAGCGCTGCCCGGCCTCGAGCAGTCCGAGCGTGGCAACGACCTCGCCGGACGCGATCGAGGGGAGAAGATCGGCGTGGTCGGCCTTCTCGCCGACGGCAAGAATGGCCGACACGGCGGCCACGGCGCTGGAGAAGAACGGCCCGGGGTGCACGGCGCGGCCGAGCTCCTCGAGGACGACACCCATGTCGACGAGCCCGAGGCCCATGCCGCCGAGCTCCTCCGGCACGAGGATGCCGGTGAGCCCCAGACCGGCCAGGCCGTTCCAGACCTCGGGGGTCGTGCCCCGCGGGTCGTCGTACATGTCACGGACGTAGCTGATCGGCGCCTCGTTCGACATGAACTTGCGCACCATGTCGCGCAGCGACTCCTGCTCGTCGGAGAAATCGAAGTACATTCCCATGTCAGTAGCTCCGGGGGAGGCCAAGGCCTCGGTAGGCGACGTTGTTCATGTGGATCTGGCGGGTTCCGCCGGCGATCGTGTTGGTGCGTGAGCCCACCTGGGCTCGTGCCTGGGCGCCCGCCCCGGCATCGGGGCCGAGCAGCTCGGCGCGGAGCTCGGGGATCTCCTGCGTGACCTCTTGCCACACGAAGCGTCCGAGCGCGGTCTCGGCGCCGGGCTGCTTGCCACCGAGCTGGGCGGCGAGCTGGCGGTCGGCGATCAGCTTGAGGATCTCGGCCTTGGTGTAGAGGACGGACAGTCGGCGGCGCATGTACGGGTCGTCCATGGCCGGGCCACCTGCCGGGCCGAACGGCGTCGTGCGCGCCATCGCCACGAGGTCCTGGATCTGGGCGCGGAGGGCGTGGTGCATCGTCGCGACGATGCCGCGCTCGTGGGCGAGCGTCGTGTGCGCGACCCGCCAGCCCTCGTGCAGCGGGCCGAGCAGCGCCGTCTTGGGCACCCGCACGTCGGTGAAGAACACCTCGTTGACCCCGGCCTGGCCGGTGAGCATCCGGATCGGCTTGATCTCGACGCCGGGTGTGCGCATGTCGAGGAGCATGCAGGAGATGCCGCCGTGGCGGGGCGTCTCAGGGTCGGTGCGCACGAGCAGCTCGCACCAGTCGGCGTAGTGGCCGCCGGTGTTCCAGGTCTTCTGGCCGTTGATGACGAACTCGTCGCCGTCGAGCACCGCGCGCGTCTGCAGGGAGGCGAGGTCGCTTCCGGCGGCGGGCTCGGAGAAGCCCTGGCACCAGATCTCGTCTCCGGCGAGCATCGGCGGCAGGAACCGCTTCTTCTGCTCCTCGGTGCCGAACATCCTGATGGCCGGGCCGATGTGGGTGACGCCGAGGTGGCCGATGTGACCGGGGGCGTTGGCGCGCTGCATCTCCTCGGCGAAGACGATCTGCTGCACGACCGTGGCGGCACGTCCGCCGTCCTCGACGGGCCAGGCGACGCATGCCCAGCCGCCTTCGTGCAGCTTGCGGGCCCAGGCCCGAGCCTGGGGGGAGTCGCTGCGGCCCTGCTGCTCGCCCGGCGGTGGGATCAGGTCAGGAGTCAGGTTCGCGTCGAGCCAGGCTCTCAGCTCGGTGCGGAAATCCTCGGCCTCAGCCGGATATGTGAACTCCATGTGGCTTCCTTCAACAGGTCGCGATCGCCGGTGAGCTGACGAATCTGTGGCAACGTACCAAGTTGGGAGGGCCACGGGAAGAGTGTTGAGTCAGGGACGCGGGCTCGCCGCGGGACGCTCGGCGTCGAGGAGCTGGCGCACGCTCTCGCGCAGCTCCACGAGGCGGGAGCCGCCGAGGACCTTCTCCCAGTCGGAGTCGATGGCCCGGCCCGTGGTGTTCATGACCTCGCGGGCCTCGCGCCCGCGAGCGGTGAGCCCGATCAGCTTGGCGCGGCCGTCAGAGGGGTCGAGCCTTCGTTCGAGGTACCCGTTGCGCTCGAGCGTGGCGATCATCTGGGCCATGGCCTGACGCGAGACGCCCAGGTGCGCAGCGAGGTCGGAGGCATGGCGATCTCCCTCGGCGAGCGGGACGAGCAGGAGTGCGTGGGCGGTGCGAAGCCCGGTCAGGCCCGCGGCGGCGAAGGCGTCGCGCAGTCGGATCGCCTCGGCGCGGGCGAGGGACTGGACGAGGGTGGCCGTCGTGGCTTTCCTGGGCACCCCGCCAGTGTGGCGCAAATGCGGGAGTCGTCAAGGGTCTTGACATCTTGGCGTCCAGGGTGTCTGCTGGCTCCGATCGCGGCGCGGGTCGATGACGACATCGAGCGCCGCGACGCCCCGATCGAAAGGAACTCGTGGCCGCCGCGACGCTCGATCCGAACGCTCCGAGACGCGGGCGCTGGGTCGCCACGGCGGTCGTCCTGCTCGGCAGCGTCATCGTCACGATCGACATGACCATCGTCAATGTCGCGCTGCACCCGATCGAGGTCGACCTGGGTGGTGGCACCACGATCGACTGGGTCGCGACGGCCTACTTCCTGGGTGTGTGCGGTGTGCTGCCGGCCACCGGATGGCTCGCCGACAGGTTCGGCCGCAAGCGGGTGTTCCTGGTGTCGCTCGCGTTCTTCACGCTGGCCTCGGTCGCCTGCGCCCTCTCCTTCAACCTCCCGATGCTCATCGGGTTCCGGGCGATGCAGGGCATCACGGGCGGCGCGGTCGTGCCCGTGGGCCTCGCGCTCATGCTCGAGGGAGCGGTCAAGGAGCGGCACGGTCGTGCCCTTGCGCTGTGGGGGATGGCCGGGATGATGACGCCCGCCATCGGCCCGACTGCCGGTGGTGTGCTGCTCGACGCGTTCAGCTGGCACTGGATCTTCCTCGTCAACCTGCCGCTCGGCCTCGTCGCCGTCCTCGTCGGCGCCTGGAAGCTGCCAGCCACTGGGTACAGCGAGCGCCGACCCTTCGACAAGGTCGGCTGGGTGCTTGGCACCTTCGGACTCGTCCTCGCGGTGCTCGCCGTGTCCGAGGGCGCCCGATGGGGCTGGACGTCCTACGGCACGGTGATCACGTTCGTGGTCGGGGTGGTGATGCTGGGCTGGTTCACCGTCCATGAGCTGCGCACGCCCCATCCGATGCTGGAGATGAGGATGTTCTCCGAGCGCCAGTTCAGCCTCTCCATGAGTGTGCTCTTCCTGGTCACCGCGGCCCAGTTCGGGCGCCTCGTCTTCATCCCCTTGGAGCTGCAGGCCCTGCGTGGCTACACCCCGCTCGAGGTGGGCCTGCTGCTGCTGCCTCCGGCCGGGTTCTCGATGGCCGCCGCCTGGACCAGCGGCCGCATCGTCGATCGGTACGGGGCACGGACGCCTGTCATCATCGGGTGCTCCATCGTGGCCGTCTCGCTCCTGTGCATGGGCACGCTCTCCCTGGACACCCCCACGGCGCTGATCCAGGTCTACCTGATCGCACAGTCCCTCGGCATGGGCCTGGTCTCGACCCCGGCGATGGTCGCCGGGCTGAGCAACCTGGCACCCCAGCTCGTGGCGCGCGGCACGGCGCTGCGGGCGCTCGGTGGCAACGTCTCGGGCGCGGTCGCCGTGGCGCTCCTCGGCTCGATCGTCGCCACCCGCCTCGGGTCCGACCCCAGCGACACCCACGCGCAGGCGTCCTACAACACCGCGTTCCTGGTGGCCGCCGGGGGCGCGCTGCTCGCGCTCGTGCTGGCCTTCTTCTTCCGGCGCAAGCGCGACGAGCGGATCGTGGACGTCGGACCCGTCCTGATGGAAGAGCTGGGCTGACGCGGAGGCCTCATGAAGGTGCCGGGACGACCCGCCTGCGGACGAAGTCCGCGACACCCGACCAGAGCAGCTCACGCCCCGGCTGCAGGTGGTGGAAGTGGTACGAGCCGCCGAGCAGGGCCGTCGTGACGTGGGGCGCGTCCGCATACAGCGCGGCCTCGGCGGGGGCGTCCAGCAGCATGTCGAACTCGCCGAACCCGAGGTAGACGGGCACACGCACGTCGCGCGAGGCCTGGACGAGGTACCCGGCCGCGGTGACCTCGCCGACCGCCGGCCGTGGCATCGCGGTCGCGACCGACCTGTTCGCCTCGATGAGTCGCCGGTCGGCGTCGAACCCGAGGTTGGTGACGCTTCCGCGGGCGGTCTCGCCGGGGGTTCCGAGCGCCTTGATGGTGCCATCGGCGTAGACGACGGCCAGCTGGATG